>Ga0182742_1001725_pt1 | contig 26636 bp, 22 predicted proteins | sample eDN5th37CBELigMG_FD_128880 | JGI IMG/M metagenome (GOLD analysis project Ga0182742, IMG submission 128880) | Enriched Miracle-Growth compost microbial communities from Emeryville, California, USA - eDNA 5th pass 37_C BE-Lig MG (version 2)... ...
AGGCATGACGCTCGTCCATACTCAAACACATGCAGCTCCGATTGCGCCCGAGGATCTGGAGGGGGAGTATCTTCAGGCCCTGCGGCTCATCGAACGGTTGCACCGGCTTCTACTTGACGTCATCAAGGACGAGCTGGACCGGAATGGGGGGTTCGATCTGAACCCCGTGCAGGCTCTTCTCCTGCACAACCTTGGCAACGATGAGCTAACGGCAGGGGAGCTCAAGACCCGCGGCTACTATCTGGGCTCGAACGTCTCTTACAACCTCAAGAAGCTCGTCGAGCTGGGCTACATCCATTACAAGCGGTCCAATCACGATCGCCGTTCCGTCCGCGTGCGGTTGACGGAAAAGGGTGAGGAGATCTGCGCACTCGTGCGGAAGCTCTATCAGCGCCAGCTCCGCTCGCTCGGCAGTGTTGGCGAGGTCGCCTTCGAGGATCTCGAAGATCTCAACCGGGTTCTGATGCGCCTCGAACGGTTCTGGTCGGACCAGATCCGTTATCGCCTTTGAGAGGTCGGCCGGAAGTTTCAGCATCCGGCACGAGCTGGAATGAGGAACGCTCGGCGCGGGTGCTGAACGAGTACGAGCATTTAAAGTCGCTACTACTCTCCGCACGGTTGCATGGGCCAGCCGCCACTCACCTTTCCTGGCGGCCCTCACGCTGCGGCCAGATCCATTGTCAGTGGAGGGCGAATACGGGAAGAGCGATTGCTTCTGGTTACATCCGCTCGATCGCCAATTCGCCGTACCACACCTGACCGGATACCAACTTTTCCGATGTCGAGCGTGCATCGAGAGCGAGGCTCACCTGCTGCGCGCGACAGGATGGCTCCTGAGGCACCTCGAACGAGAAACTGAATGTCCGCCACGTCGGCGCCGAGCCGACCATCATTTCGCTTTCGCCGAGGAAATCTCGTTTCCCCGCGCAGGCTATTCTCCAGACGAGACCACGCCGGCCGGCGATCTCGCCCTTGAAGCGTCCTCTGAACCGATAAGTCCCTGGCGCCAGGAGCACCATTTGGCTGACCCCGCCGAAGTCGATCCGGCCATACCCGAATTCGATATTCAGAGCTTGGCCCTGGTTCAGTCCTGCCTCCGATGAAACCTGGATCGTTACTCCCGCCCCACGGCGAATGACCCAATCGAACGGGAGCCCGGAAAAGGGGCGATCGAAACTGCCATTGTAAAGCAGGCCTGTCCTGGTCAGATCATCTGGCGAGAGGAACTGCAACCAAGTGTAATACGCAAGCTCGTAAAGGTTATTCCGGATGAGGACATCGATATAACCCCGTAGCTCGTCACTGCTCGGCGGAGCGCCCGAATCCCGCAGCGCAAGCAAAATGTTCAACGGTGTCCGGGCATCCTTGACAGCACCAGGGAGTCTCGCGAGAAGAGCGCCGCGCCAAGGTGGGTTGCGCGCAAGCTGCTCTGCCAGAAGGTCCTTCGCATTTCCGTCCTCTGCGACCCGTGCTACGATTGGCACCACATAATGGGTCATCCTCGACGCGGTGCGAAGGATCGCATCGGCGTAATCCAGAACCTGCCCGTACTGGTGCGCTTCGAAGCTGCGGAGGAGAAGGTCGTACACAGCGGGGGTCTCGCGAAACGACCGTTTCGCCGCGGCTTGCATAAGCGCAGTGGCCCGCTGGCGTTCACCATCCGCATTGGCGCTCCAGCCCAGCAAATAGAGCGCCGTTGAATTCAGCGGATCGGCGGCAATGGCCCGTTCCGCCAAAGCGCGAATATTAGCGCGGATCGACTCGTTATTGGTCGTCCAGTTTACAGCGTCGTCCTCGGTGGAGTCATTTGCGGCTGCAAACGCTTCGCTGTTTGCGAAGCCGGAGAGGCGATCCGTAACATCCGTCGTCTCTTCGTCCCCAGCACCGCCCGTTTCTCTCAACACCCGCCCTAAGTGCGCCCTTGCGAGCGTCACGAGGGCTGTGGGCTCATGCGGATTGAGCCTTAAGGCCAGCTCCGGGTTCGCGTGAGCGAAATAAGCGGCAAAACTGTGCGTGATAATCAGACAAACAAGGCCAAGTCCCACAGCACTCAATACCACCGCCGGGAACACTTGATTTCTGTTTTCAGGCTTGCTCACAAGCATGCTTCCGCTTCTTTCAGCTCGCAGCTGCCGTGTCGGACCATCAAGGCGAGCGCCGTCCAGAAAGCAATGAGAGTAGACGAACAAACAGACTCGATCGCTGATGTTCTGGCCGGGGCATCAACCATCGCCCACCTCCGCCAGGCGCCGATTGAAATGGACCGCCCCGCCGCCGTTTCGCCGGTCGCTTTTTCGTTGCGTTCATGCTTCTGATGGGAGCAGAGCCCGCCGGAACAAGCCGGCTATCGTAGGCCGCCCGGCGCTCGGGAGTCTTGAGATCGTCCCAGGCACTCGTCACGCGACCGGCGAACACGCTTCGGTCCGCTTCTTTCTCCAGATCCGGATGCAGCCACCGCATGAGAAGCGCCATGTTTCGCCGCAACTCGGCGCTCGATGCCTCCGGCTTTGAGCCGAGGACGCGATAGCTGCTCGCATTGGGTGCAAGCAGAATTTGCTCGATAAAAAATCCAGCCGCTTCGCGGATTTCGGCCAGCGGGCGGTCGAGCATTTCCGCCGCTTTGCGCTCGGCATCGGGCTCACCGGCTGCGATGCGCAACAGAAATGGTATGCCTTCGGGCAGCGACTGTTCCCGGAGGTGGTGCACGCGTGAAGGGACGTGCCGAAGGTCAAGGGCCAGCCGTAATGCCTCAAGCCGGCACATCACGCGCTCTTCCGCAGACTGGTCACTTCGGAGCGGCGATCATCAGCTTCGACCGCTTGCTGGCCGTAGCCATAGCCGTATGCGCCATAGCCATAGCCATAGCCGTAACCGTACCCATAGCCGGCCTGCTTGGCATCGAATTTGGTGAGGACCGCTCCGATCAATGCCCCGCGAGAGATCTGCAGCCGCTTCAGAGCACCGCGAATAACGCCGGTTCGCGCCTGCCCAGCCCCCACGACGAACACCGTCGCTGTCGCTTGGTTGGAGAGCAGCTGCGCATCCGCAAGCCCCATGACGGGCGGACCGTCGAGGATGATCAGATCGAAGACTTCGAGCCCGATCGACAGCAGCGACAGCACCCGTGGACTGCTGAGCAGGTCGGCAGCGTTGGGCGGCAGCGGCCCCGAGGCCATGAAAGTCAAATTGGGGATGCCGCATCTCTGGAACGTTTCGGGCGGATTGCAGGCGCCTGTCAGGTAGTTGCTCAAGCCGATGCTGTTATCGAGCCCGAGCTTGCTATGCAGTGAGGGCAGCCTGAGGTCCGCGTCGACGAGGAGCACCTTCTGTCCCATCAAAGCGAAATGCCGGGCAATGGCGAGCGCCGTTATCGACTTTCCCTCGGACGGCGTGGCGCTCGTGATCAGAAGTGTTTTGGGAAGCCCTTTGTCGGTCGAAAACTGAAGCGAAGTACACAGGGATCTATAGGCCTCCGACAAAGAAGAGCGCGGATCGGCGAATTCGGCTTCGATCTCACTGCCTGACCGAACTTTGGGGATGATGCCGAGCGTGGGCAGGCCGATCAAGCGCTCGATTTCCTCGGGCGAACGGATCGAATCATCGATGCGCTCGAGCAGGTAAGCCGTACCCAAACCGATGCCAAGTCCAATCGCCAGCGCCAGAAGCAGTGCACGAATCTTCTTCGGTGACGAAGGCGAGCCGGGTAGTTCGGCCCGATCCACAATGAATACATTGTTGGCGCCGACACCGCCGGCTATGTCCACCTCCTTGTAGCGCTGTAGGAGGCCGTTATAGAGCGCGCGATTGGTATCGACCTCACGCTTCAGGATATTGTATTGAATGCTGCGTTTCTGCAGATCGAGAACTTCCGCTCTCAGTTTCTCCACCTGATCACGCATTGCCGATTCTTGGCTGAGCGAGTTCTCGTAAGCCGCCTTGAGCGAGTCCTTGATCGCCCGCACTTCCGTCGCAAGCTGCCGGTCAATCTCTCTTATCTTCGAGCTGATCTCGACCATGGCCGGGAAGGTGGGCTTGAAAATTTCGAGCTTCTCCTGGTAATCCGTGACGAGCATATTGCGGCGAGCGCGGAGATTCTCGATTGTGTTATTTGAGAGGATCTGCGGCACATTCATGCTGTCGGCGTTCTCGAGCTGCTTCCAAAGCTGCTCGTTCTTAATCCGCTCCGCCACGATTTGATTCAGCGCTGCGTTCGCACTGGCGAGGTTGTCTTCCGCGATCGACGCCTTCTCTGTAACCACGACAATCTGCTCGCGCTCCGCAAACTCGAGCATCTTGCGTTCCGACTCCTCGAGTCGAAGTTTGAGCTGCGCGATTTGATCTTCGAGGAACGTTTTGGCGTAAGAATTCGCTTGGAACCGCTTGTCCAGGTTTGCCGCAATGTAAGATTCGGCGAACGCATTGGCGATTCGCTGGGCCCGCCTCGGGGCAGGATCCGTATAGCTGATTTCGACAAGCCGCGAGCCCGGAACCGGGCGCACTGAGCGGTTCAGAAGAATGATATTGGCTGCTGCGCGCTCTCTGGCTGCCACATTCGGGTTTTGCTCGCCTTCAGAGCTGGTCCTGAATAAGCCCGAACCGAAGCCAAACAATGAGAAGCTCTGCTGTTTGAAGAACCCTTCGTCTTCGCCCAGATTGAGCGCGGACGCGACCCTCTCGGCCATGGAGCGGCTCTGCAAACGCTCGTATTCTGTTTTGAGATAGTCGAGCCCTGTTTCCACAGGCGTGACATCACCGCCCTGCACGACTTTTGGCGCTTCGCGGTCGATCTGGACGCGGACCGTCGCCGTGTAGAGCGGCGTTTGCATGAGAGTTGCAAGTAGCGTCAGGATAAGGCAAGTCGCTACTATGGCAGCAATCAGCCAGCGGCGTTTGTAGAAAATGAACCAGTATTCGAGCAGGTCTCGACCGAAACTGTCCGGTTCATCAGTCGCGACACCGTACCCGCCGAGAGGACCATCGGCCTGGCGAGCGCCGAGGTTCGTCTGTTCTGCAGGAACCAGGCGCGTCACACGAACTCCATCGCCCGAGTCTTGGCCCCGGTCATTCATCCACAGCGCCTCCCTTAGGCTAATTCCGAACCTTTCAATCGAAGGTGGCGGCAGGGCATGTGCGGCTGACGCCCGTCGAGTTGAGTTTTCAAATCCGAAAGATTAGAAAACCCCCATGAACACGCTGGTCACCGGAAGGACGCGGAGCACATTGTTGAGGACGACTTTGGCCGTCGAGTCGTCGACAATCACAACATCTCCGGGCTCGACGATCGGATCCGGTGCCTGGCCCGATCGGATTTCATCGAGATTGAAGCGCGCTGCCGTCCGCTTGCCATCCGAGTTACGGAAGACGACAACCTCGCCGGAGGCGCGATTGATGTCCAATCCCTCGGCCATTGTTATGGCCTGCAACAGCGACGTCCGGCCTCTGAGTGGATAAACGCCCGGCTTCTTGACCGAGCCGTCCACCGTAACGCGCCGGGCATTGTACTCCTTGATGAACACAGTGACCTGCGGGTTCTGCAGGTACTTTTCGCCCAATCGTGCCGTTATGTCTCTTTCGACCTCCTGAGCCGTGCGGCCCGAGGCTGGTATTTCGCCAATGAGCGGCAGATTGATGGTGCCCGTGTCGGCGACCTGGACCGTTGCCGACAGCTCGGGAACCCGGAACACCGAGACGGCAAGAACGTCCAAAGGTCCAATTCGGTAAGCAGCATTGCCCGGTTCAGAGATGGACGTAAACTCCCGAGCGGACGGCGGAAGTTGGACACTACCCGAGTGCGCTCCTCCATCTCCTTCGTTTGTTGCTTTGCTGAATGAAGTTTTCTTGACTGACTCGTCAGCGGCGTTTTTCGCCGGCGCCGCATTCGACGTATCAATCAACTTCGACTCGCGGGAGCTTTTTGTTTCTGTCGTAGACGCTGTCGTAACCGAGACCGGATTGCCCGACTCGCGCGCCGCCACCGCAGATCCATCCGTCGGCTGCTGGCTGACAGCAGGCGACAGCTCATTCTGTAAGGAGGCGTCGCAACCGGCCAGCAAGGCCGCGCACGCCACGGTGATTGCTAGCGGCGGCACGGCACGGTTCTGCTTTCTCTGATTCCAAGCCGGCAGACTCCGCCCCGTCATGACGCAACCTCTGGTGGTGTCGACTTTGGGGATGAGGTAGGTCGACTGACGAACAGTTGTCAAGCACTCCTTTTGGGCGTGTCGACACCAAATGGTGGGCTTCCTCCTTGCCAATCCGGCGCGCAGCAAGGTCCCAACCCCGTGAAAGATCCGGCTTTCTGATGCGGACATCGTGAGCATCCGTCGCCAGAACATGTGCATACCCCTCATCGAGCATTCGCTCTGCCCAGTATTGCGCGCGGGACCCAAATGAGCCGGCCAGGGACCCCGCGGTGATCTGAATCCAGACGCCTGCATCGGCCAGTCTGCGAATTAGGTCGTACTGCGAATCGATCCAACGCAAACGCTCCGGATGCGTCAGGATTGGCACGTAACCGGCAACTTGGAGATCGAAAAAGACTGCCTCCATCCGCTGCGGAACAACGTGATGCGGTGGCTCGATCAGGACGTAACGCGTATCGGCAATCGCGAGCATTTGCCCATTTCGCAATTGCGCTGCACAATCAGGCGCAATGTGATTATCAGCACCTGGCAAGAGCCGCAGCGGAATTCCCTCACGGTCGAGTACGGCCTGTAGCTCTGTGACGGCCGCCCGAATTCCGTCAGCCGTGTTGTGATAAAGCCCCGGTAAAATATGTGGGGTGCATACCACGACGGACACGCCGTCGGCAACAAAAGCGCGCGCCATCTCAAGCGAAGTGGCGAGATCCGGTGCACCGTCGTCCAGGCCGGGCAGGATATGGCAATGCAGGTCGATCATGGCTTTTCCGATCCTTCAGGCCGCACACAAATGCCGATGCGAAGCGCACAATAGATGGAAACTACAGCTCGCAAATAAGACCTCATGCCGACCGTGGCTTTTCGTTTGACGTTGCATAACTAACCTTTTTCTCGATCGAATGATAAAGTGTTGCCGAATGGTGCCAATCCGGCGTCATTGAAGAGATGCTCATCAGAATCGTTAGCTCGACACTCATTAGCGTATTGATTCCTGCGAGCGCACGCTGTAGTTGTCCTTGAACTGTTGAACGAGTCCTTCTTTCCGACTATGCACAACCTGAGAGGTCGGGAGCTACCGATGCGAATATCGTCTCTCCTCGCGCGCACCAGCGTGTTCGCTTTACCAGCAGTCTTCTGCGTCTCTGCCCAGGCGGCGACGATCGACTCAATTCAAGGTGGCGTCATGCTGAGCCGCAGCGGCGCCCCCTATCAATTCGTTAATCAGCCGACACGCATCACGGCGGGAGATTCCATTCTGGCTAATCCGAACGGATCGGCACGAGTCGTGTTTGAGCAAGGGTGTTCAGTGGACGTCAGGCCAGGTATGGTATTCACGGTTCCTTCGATCGCTCCTTGCGGAGACGCTCCAAGTTATGTGAATGGGGATGCCGATGGTATCGGTGGTGCCGGGGGCGATCCGACATTTGCCGATTTTGCGCCAGTCGCGCTCGGTGCTGCTTTCGTGGCAGGCGGAATCGCCATCGCTAATGCCGTCGACGACGACGATGATGACGATCGCAGGATAATACCCCCGCCCGGCGGTATAAGCCCATAATATATCGGAGCTGAGACTCTGCGTCTGATCGCGGCAACAAGCTATTTTCATGCGGATAGCTTGTTGCCTTGAGTTTCAGAGAGCGCTTCGGAGAGAATGTTCGGGGCAAGCTGATGCGACGAGTTACGCAGGTCTCGTGTCGCAACCCGAACGCTCCCGGGTCACGAGACAAGTTGTGACCGTGCCGGAGTTTTGAGAGCACTAACTTTTCTACGCCCCGGCCGATGTCACTGAGCGTTCATTTGTCAGTTCATTGCTACTTGGACTCCATTCAGACTGGATCTCGCGTCTACACGGACTGTACGCCTCGGTGGATTGGCCGAAAGCCTTGCCTGAACCCACATCACCACACTCGAATTTCGCCGCACTCGTACAGCTTCGGAGTTCGCGCCCGATCGCATGGATGTGCGGATTCGTTCTGATTGCCAGCCTTACACTTGGTGGTGGCACACGCAGCGGATTCCTTTCGGATGCGATCCTGCAGCTTATAGCGACACCTCTGCTGCTTATAGCTTTATGGAGAAACTTCGCCGTCGACACGGCAATCGCGCACCGCAGTGCTCGCGCTGCCCTGGCATTTGCTTCGGCCTATGTGCTCATTCCTGCTCTTCAGCTCATTCCGCTGCCGCCGACCATTTGGACTCTACTGCCTGGGCGTGACTTTCTCGTTGAGGCTCACACGCTCACCAATCGCGTTCTGCCGTCGTGGCCGATCAGTGTCGCGCCCCAGGCCACTTGGTTGGGGCTCGTCTCACTCGTTGTCCCGCTGAGCATTTTTCTCACGGCTTTGCAGCTGGAGCGCCGCGAACGCCGTGCGCTGAGCCTCGCCATTCTGGCCGTAGGGGTTGCGAGCGTTTTCCTTGGTCTCCTGCAACTGGCGCAAGGCCCCAACAGCCCGTTGCGCTTCTTTGCAATCACCAACCCGACCGAAGCTGTCGGCTTCTTCGCCAATCGTAATCACTTTGCGGCGCTGCTCTATTGTCTGACGCTGCTTGCCGCAGCATGGACAGTCCATTTCGGGACTCAACTGACCATTGCCAGTACGCGCCAGAGCTACGACACCCCACTTATTCTGGCGCTTTTTGCCGGCTTGGCCATCACCGTATCACTCATCGCCGCACAAATAATGACCCGCTCCCGCGCTGGCATGGTGCTCGCCATATTAGCGCTTCTCGGTATTTTGGCGCTGGGGATTCGGGATCGCACAAATGTTCACGCCCTTGCGCCGGTCCGCCTCATGGCCGGCGCTGTCGGTATCGCCTTCGTCCTCGGCATTCAGTTCGCCCTGTACCGCGTTGTGGACCGATTCGGCACAGACCCACTGGAAGACGCCCGTATCCCTCTGGCACGCACGACCTTCGAAGCTGCGATCAATCACCTACCGTTCGGCTCGGGCGCCGGCACATTCGTGCCTGTCTACAAAACGTTCGAGAAAGTAGATGATGCCTTCGGGGCCTACGTCAACCGAGCCCATAACGACGTGCTCGAAGTGATATTGGAGGCCGGATTGCCGGCACTCGCACTCATGTCTATTTTCTTGCTTTGGCTCATCCGGCGCACTATTGCGCTGTGGCGCGCTAAACCGCCGCCGGGTGGAGAAATTGATCTTCTCCTCGCCCAAGCTTCAGCGCTCGCACTCGCTCTTTTGGCAGCCCACTCGTTTGTCGATTATCCATTACGCACGGCGGCGATGATGGCCTTTTCCTCTTTCGCAGCCGCCCTCCTGTTCGAGCCTCCGGACGAGCCGAAAGCACCACTGCGACCCAAGGCAGAGCCGCGAAAGAAAAGAAAATCCATGGATCCGCAGCGCAAGATGCCTCAGACGACGATCTACGACCCAGCGTTCCGGCAGCGTGACGAGAACGACTGGTCTGACTTTCAATGGCCAGATGCTTGGCGAGGGGATGGCAGGGTTCAGGCCAGAAAGCCGAAGGCGACCCAATCGACTTAGTCAGAGCAGAAGAAAACAATAATTCTTTTCCGGTTTAAACCGACACTCGGGATTTTTTCCGCATAATCGCACCTCCAATAAAGCCCCCCCTGTCACCTGATTGCATCGGTGGCTCGCGAAACGCGAATAGTGGGCACAAGGCTACGAAAGCCTCTTGCAAACACACGTTTAGGTTGCATACCTTGTGCCTGCTATGCGTGCTTGCACTCGTTCAGAGTGGCTCACTCGTGCAGCTATCCGGGGGACCCATGCGGCGTATCACGTTGCTCGTAATCGATTTGTTTCTGGTCGCCTCAGCTACCGTAGCCGCCTCGTCATTGCGCTACGATCTCAGTCTGGAACCAGACCGCGCAGCTGCACTTATTCCCTATGTCGCGATTACGATTGCGATCGCTGCTCTCGTTTTGCCGGTGTTTGGCACTGGTCGCACAGTATGGCGGCTTACGACACTCACGGACTATCTCCATCTCGCCATCGCCACGGCGCTCATTGTCTTGGGCGCAGTAGCGCTCGGGTTTGCATTCAACCGGCTCGAGGGCATTCCCCGTTCCGTGCCGGTGCTCCAAGCGCTCGTGATGCTGTTCCTGCTGGTCGGCGTTCGAGTAATGCTTCGCCTGCGCCATGCCGCGCGCCAGCGGCCAAAGCCGCTGGACCTTCCGCAAACCGATGCGCCTGACCGCACGGTGCTCGTCGTCGGCCTGAGCCGTCTAACAGAAGCCTACCTGCTTTCCATCCAGGAATTCGCGAGCGATCGCGTGCGCGTTGCTGGACTTCTCGGCCGCAAAGAGGGTGATGTTGGGCGCATTGTGCTCGATCAGCCCGTGCTGGGCCTGCCTGAGCAGCTCCCAGCCGTCCTGCAGAATTTGGAGCTGCAGGGCATTACCGTCGACGCGATAGTCGTCGCGACGCGTCTCTCAAAGCTGCGGCCCGCCGCCCAAGGGGCATTGCTCAAGATCGAGCGAGCGGGACAGATCGATGTCGTCTATCTCGCCGAAACGATGGGCTTTGAGGATGATGTTCACCTCAGCGAGCGTGCTTCCGCGGACAATCGCCGGCACAAAGCATTCGCTTTCGACAAAGCTCAGTTGGCGGCTCTCTCCGCGCGGCCTTATTGGCGCGTCAAAAGGGCTATCGACGTCATCGTCGCGCTTGCTGGCCTCGCGCTGCTGTTCCCTGTCATGGCCATGGCAGCCCTCCTCGTGGCGCTCGACGTGGGATTGCCGGTCGTCTTTTCCCAACAACGCCCTGGGCTCGGCGGGAGGCCGTTCCGGCTGACCAAGTTCCGCACAATGGGCCCATCACACGACGCAGGTGGCCACCGGATTCCGGACGATGAGCGCATTTCTGCCATCGGGTATTTCCTCAGAAGAACCCGGCTAGATGAGCTTCCGCAGCTTTGGCACGTTCTCGTCGGAGACATGTCCATTATCGGGCCAAGACCGCTGCTGCCCGTCGATCAGGCGCCCGAGTTCGCTATGCGTCTCCTCGTTCGCCCCGGCATCACGGGCTGGGCTCAGGTGATCGGCGGCCGTGATATTTCCCCGCTCGACAAAGCAGCGCTCGACGTGTGGTACGTGCAGAACGCTTCGCTTCGACTCGATCTCGAAATCGTCTTCAGGACGGTTCCCCTGCTGTTTTTCGGCGAGCGCATCAGCCGAGCCGATATCGAACGTGCATGGAGAGATCTTACAAGGACCGGTGTTTGCCGCATCGATTTCGCAGAAGCCCGTTTGGAACCTGCTTTTCGCTCGACCGGCGCGCGGCATGCGGTGTGATCGGCTTAAGAACGGTTTCTTGGTCCCTACTTTCCGTTTCTGAATACTCGGCTCTGAACAGAAACGATTTGATTACGGCGCAATGAGCGCCGCGATCGAAATCGGCAGAAACAGAGGTGTTGGGCGACTTCCGAGTCACCCAAAGTGCGGTAGCTTGCCTGATCGGCCAGGCAAACAAGCGATGAAGATGATGCTCGAGATTCGACACTTAGGGCTCGACGGTGTGCTTGAGATCGTGCCGAAGCGGCACGGCGATTTACGCGGCTTTTTTTCTGAAACATGGAACCGGCGACGTTTCTTGGAAGCCGGTTTGGATTTCGAGTTCGTGCAAGACAATCATTCGCTGTCGTCGGAGGCTGGAACCCTGCGCGGCCTGCATTTTCAAGTGCCACCTCGTGCTCAAGCAAAGCTTGTACGGGTCGTGCGGGGAGCAATCCTCGATATCGCTGTCGACATCCGTAGAGGATCGCCGAACTTCGGCAAATGGGTCGGCCTCGAAATCTTGGCAGAAAAAGGGAACCAGATTTTCGTTCCCGCCGGCTTCGCACATGGGTTTCTGACCCTCGAACCGAACACGGAAGTGCTCTACAAAGTCACCGCGTATTACTCACCCGAACACGATCGGGCCGTTCGATACGATGATCCTGACATTGGCATCGCGTGGCCAACCCACCTCGCTCCGTACAAGCTTTCAACAAAAGATAGCAGCGCGCCGCGGCTCTCCGAGATCGATACAGGGTTCGTGTTCCAATGAGACTCCAGCGACGCATTCTGGTCACAGGGGGCGCCGGCTTCATCGGATCCGCCCTGTGCCGACATCTCGTCGGGCAAGGGCACATGCTGATCAACGTCGATAAGCTGACCTACGCAGGGAATCTGGACTCCTTGTGCGAGGTACAAGGGCGACCCAATTACGCGTTTATCCGCGCCGACATCTCCGAAGAGCGGAGGATGCTCAAAGCCTTGTCGGAATACGAGGTGGACACGATCATGCACCTCGCAGCCGAAAGCCATGTCGACCGATCGATCGACGGCCCTTCAGCCTTTATTGAGACGAACGTCGTTGGAACATTTCGCCTCCTCAACGCTGCGCTCACTTATTGGCGCACACTCTCCGCCAGCCATCGCCCAAGGTTTCGCTTTCTACATGTCTCAACGGACGAAGTTTTCGGCGATCTCCCATTCGACTCCGGAATCTTCACTGAAGAGACCCCCTACGCGCCGTCGTCGCCCTATTCGGCCTCGAAAGCGGCCTCGGACCATTTGGTTCGCGCCTGGCACCATACGTACGGACTTCCCGTTATCGTGACCAACTGCTCCAACAACTATGGCCCTTGTCAGTTTCCGGAGAAGCTGATCCCGCTCGTAATTTTGAATGCGATCGAGGAGCGACCGCTTCCAATATACGGGCAAGGCGCGAATGTGCGCGACTGGCTCTACGTTGACGATCATGCGCGCGCACTGGAGCTCGCGGTGATCGAAGGCAAAGTCGGGGAAAGCTACAACGTCGGCGGCCGCGCTGAGCGCACCAATCTTTCTGTCGTCGAGACGATCTGTACCATTCTCGATTCGATGCACCCGCGCCGTAACGGCAGCTCCTATGCCGAGCTCATCACCTTCGTTGCCGACAGGCCGGGTCATGATCGGCGTTACGCGATCGACCCCTCGAAGGCGGAGCGCGAACTCGGCTGGCGAGCCAGAGAGACATTCGAGTCCGGTATTGCCAAAACCATCAAATGGTATCTCGAAAACGACTGGTGGTGGCGCCCTATCCGGGAGCATCGTTACGCCGGCCAAAGGCTCGGGATGGTCTAAGATGGCCGTAAAAGTGCTCGTAACGGGCGTCGCGGGCCAGCTTGCCCGATCGCTTGCGGAATGCTCCTCCAAGTGGAGGGACGTGGAGCTGATCCGTGTCGGCCGACCCGAATTCGACCTCGAAAAGCCGAACAGCATCAAGCGCACCGTCGTCCAAATTTCCCCGGATGTCGTGGTCAGTGCTGCCGCTTACACAGCCGTCGACAAGGCCGAGGACGAGCCAGAGCTGGCGGCGAAAATCAATGGCGAAGGCCCCGGCATTCTGGCAAGAGCGGCCAAGGGCATAGGTGCGCGCCTCATTCACGTCTCGACAGACTACGTTTTCGACGGAATGAAATCTGAGCCTTACGTCGAAACGGACCGGGTCAATCCACAAAGTGTCTATGGCCGGACCAAGCTCGAAGGTGAAGAGCGCGTACGTGCCGAGCACCCGTACCACATCATCCTGCGCACGGCTTGGGTCTACAGCCCCTTCGGCCAAAACTTCGTCCGGAAGATGCTACACCTGGCGGAGACTCGCAATCGCCTCAGCGTCGTCAACGATCAGTTCGGTAATCCGACATCAGCGCTCGATCTTTCGGACGCGATATTCACCGTCATTCAGCGCTGGCGCCAGCTGCCTTCGACCGGCATTGGCGAAACTTATCACTGCGCCGGTTCCGGCGACACGAACTGGTACGAACTCGCTCGACATATCATGTCCGTCAGTTACAGCGCAGGCGGGCCTTGCGCGGAAATCTCCCCGATCCGCTCTCAGGAATGGCCGGGCAAGGCGGCGCGCCCAGCGAATTCGCGCCTGGACTGCAGCCGATTCCCTGCGGATTTCGGCTGGCGGTTAGCCGATTGGCAAGTCTCGGTCCGCCACTCCGTCTTGCGCCTCATCCGGCAATTGGAGAGACCGGTAATATGAACGGAACCGCCCTCGCGATCTCTCGGCAATCGTTAGCTATCACAACGATGGCGCTGGCTGCCGTTACGATCCATTTCGCCATAATCTCCGATGCCCCGCTGCCCGATCACCGCTTGGTCAGCGGATATAATGATCTTCTTCTGCATGCCAGCGCCTTCGGAGCGCTGGCCTTGGTGGCCATTCCTGCATTCCGGCGCCCCACCCAAACGCTTGTGGGTTTGTCGGGCTTCGCAACACTGCTCGAAGCCGCGCAATTGGTTTTGCCAGCCCGCAATGCAGATTGGGCTGATCTGGGGGCAAGCATCAGCGGAATCTGCTTGGGTTGTCTCATGTTCACCATCGCCCGACGTCTCTGTTCAACAATTCCCGTATGGTACGGAAAATTACGCTGATCCGGCATCCCTTTGCGGCGTCCGCGTTGCAGAAGTGTTAGCGCCCTCATCAGTTGGGAGTGTCATGAACCTGAGCGAACAGACCATTGCCGTCATAGGTCTCGGTTATGTGGGCCTTCCCCTCGCCGTAGAATTCGGAAAACGGCGACCCGTGATCGGCTTCGATATCCGGCCCGAGCGCATCGCGGAACTGCGGGAGCATCATGACAGTACCCGCGAAGTGGATACTGATGATCTTGCCGCGGCACGCTACCTTTCCTATTCCAGCGACCCGGACGATCTCGTAGGCTGCGGCGTGTTCATCGTCGCAGTGCCAACTCCGATAGACAAGGCCAATCGCCCCGACCTTTCGGCGCTGGTAAAGGCCTCGGAGATGGTCGGCAAAGCCATGAGTCGGGGGTCGGTCGTCGTTTACGAATCGACCGTTTACCCCGGCTGCACCCGAGAAGTCTGCGTTCCCGTGCTGGAGCGCGCCTCGGGACTCATTTTGAATGAAGATTTTTGCGTCGGTTACAGCCCGGAGCGTGTGAATCCTGGTGACAAAAACCGCCGCCTCCCAATGATCACGAAGGTGACAAGTGGTTCCACGCCCGAAGCAGCGAAAGCCATCGATGAGCTATATGCATCCATCGTCACGGCTGGAACACACTTGGCGAGTTCCATCGAGGTGGCCGAGGCGGCAAAAGTCATCGAGAACACCCAACGCGACCTCAACATCGCGCTAATGAACGAGCTCGCTATCATTTTTCACAAGCTCGGCCTCGATACGAAAGAGGTCCTCACCGCCGCCGCAACCAAGTGGAACTTTCTTTCGTTCACCCCAGGGCTTGTCGGCGGCCACTGCATCGGGGTTGATCCCTATTACCTGACCCACCGCGCACAGGAAATCGGGTACCACCCTGAGGTCATTCTAGCGGGCCGGCGCATCAACGATGGCATGGGAGCGCATGTTGCTGACCGGGTCGCTCTGCGCATGATGAAGAAAGGTTTCCCGGTCGTTGGCAGCCGCATTCTCGTTCTGGGGATGACGTTCAAGGAAAACTGTCCGGACCTGCGCAATTCAAAGGTGATCGACGTTATTCGTCGCCTAGAGGACTACAACGCCACCGTCGAGGTTTGGGACCCGTGGATCAACCGGGCAGATGCACGGCGCGAATTCGGACTGGAAGTCGAAGCCTGCGAGCCGCCGGCGGGCCGCTATGACGCAGTGATCCTTGCTGTCGCTCACCGCGACTTCGCGGAAATGGGTGCTGAGAAGGTGCGTGCGTTCGGTCGGCCGGGTGCGGTGTTTTTCGATGTAAAAGGCGTGTTTGGGAAAAATGAGAGTTGTGAGAGGTTGTGAGCACTTGAAGAGATCAACGCTGGAGAACCGTTGGATAAGTTCGAAGTCAGACAGTGAAACGCAGGCTACGGATTTGATCAGCGACCTGTTTCGCCTCTATCGTCATCTTTCCCCGAGACGGCGTATGCAGCTTGGCGGGGTCCTGGCCCTGATGCTGCTGGGCGCAATCGGCGAGCTGGTGACGCTCGGCGCCGTGCTGCCATTCCTGACGATAATCGCAGATCCCTCCAAAGCGTTTGCTTATCCGCTTTTCGCACAGGCATTCGATGCTCTCGGCTGGACCGATCCCGATGACCTGCTGCTTCCGTCAACGCTGGTCTTCGCCGCCATTGCGCTTTGTGCCGGAGGTGTGCGGTTGTTGCTGACTTGGACCAGCCAAAAGTTCGTGTTCCGACTCGGTTACGATTTAGGCGTGGAGGTTTATCGGCGCACTCTTTACCAGCCCTACAGCTACCATGTCGCCAGGAACACCAGTGAGCTGGTTGCCGGCATCAACAAGATCCAAATGATTCTCACCGGAATGCTGGTCCCGCTAATGCAGGGGATTACTGGCGCGGTCCTGTCGCTCTTCATTATGGCCGCGCTCGTCGTCATCGACGCGCGCACTGCCTTCATCGCTGCTGCTGGGTTCGGCACGATTTACGCAGCCGTCTCATATGCCACACGTCGACGATTGCGGGCCAACAGCAAAATTATCTCCGAGACGCAAGCTCGCCGTGTCCAGGCCGTTCAAGAGGGCCTCGGCGGCATCCGCGACGTGCTTTTAGACCGCGCCCAGCCAGTTTTTGTGAACAGGTTTGCCCGGCTCGACTCACAGTTCCGCGACGCTCAGGCGATGAATGCCTTCATCAGCGCAGCCCCCCGCTTCATCGTTGAAGCTTCCGGCATGGTCCTCATAGCAGTGCTCGCCTTCGCGCTCAGCCGGCAACCCGGTGGTTTGATTTCGGCGCTACCTATACTCGGCGCGCTGGCACTAGGCGCGCAAAGAATGCTGCCATTATTGCAGCAGATTTATAACGGCTGGTCCCAGATTGCCGGTTCGCATCACATGCTGACCGATGTGCTTCGGCTCGTGGATCTTCCCATTGAGCTTAACGAAGCATCCAGGTCTCCGACCAAGCCACTGTCGTTTCAACAGGCAATAACATTCCAATCTGTGTCTTTCCGCTACGCGCCAGACCAGCCGCCCGTCCTCAATAACGTCACTCTCACTATTCGCAAAGGTGACCGGATCGGCATCATCGGCAAGACAGGCAGCGGTAAGAGCACACTCGTCGACTTGGTCATGGGGCTGCTACAGCCAACGGACGGCGCGATTCGCGTGGATGGAGAGCTATTGGGTTCGCCGACCGTGAAGCACTGGCAAGCTCAGATCGCTCATGTGCCGCAGACCATCTATCTCTCCGATGCGTCCGTTGCGGAGAATATTGCATTCGGCGTACCGCTCGACAGGATCGATTTTGCGCGCGTGGCAGAAGCAGCACGCCAAGCGAAGCTTGATGAATTCATAAATGGATTACCTAATGGATATCGCACAATCGTTGGAGAACGAGGCGTTCGCCTGTCGGGAGGCCAACGGCAGAGAATTGGAATCGCTCGGGCACTCTACAAGTCTGCTCCCGTTCTCATCCTCGACGAGGCGACCAGCGCCCTCGACATGGAGACGGAGAGCGCCGTCATGGCGGCGATTGAAGAGCTCGATCGCGATTTGACCATCCTGATTATCGCACATCGGCTTTCGACGTTGAATGGTTGCGATGCGATTGTCCGGTTGGAAGCCGGAAACGTCGTTGAATTGCCGATGGCATCAGCACGGGACACCTCTTCCGCCACAAGTGCCTTCATTTAAGGCCGAGGAAATTCCTGGAGCTCGCCGGCAATGCGAAACATTCTTGCGTTCGGAGAGGTCTATAGCGCAAATGTTGGTGATGGAATTATATTCGAATGCCTTCAACATGGAATGGCCGAGCGAGGGATAAATGTCTCTCCCGCTGACCTGTCCTTAAGGACATCATATAGTTCGACTGCCTGGAACGAACGATCACCCGGAGTAGGGGCGACTCGGAGATTTGCAAGGCATTTCATCAGGCGGAGCTTGGCGCTTCGACGCCTCATTCACTTGGCCCGATGGGTATCGGGCGAGCGCAGGCAGTTCATACGAAATTATAGAGATGCAATCCACTCTTCAGAAGGCGTCATCATCGGCGGTGGACAGATTCTTGTCGATCGGCAACTCTTTTTTCCTTTGAGGATTGGCGCCATCGTGACAATGGCGAGGGCTGCGCAAAAGCCGATTGCGGTGTTTTCATGCGGAGCTGACTCTCGCCGGGGATGGATTGCACGGCGAATTTACCGCCAGCTCGTCCGGAATGCCGGCTACATCTCCGTCCGCGACCGCACGTCGGCGTCCGCGCTGTCCGCCTTAGATAAACGAACGTCGGTGCGTGTCCACCCAGACATCGGCTTCCTAGCAGCACATGTCTACCCCACCACCGATATCCCATCCCGGAATGTACTGGGCATCAACGTCATGCCATATGAAACCGTGGCAACCTTTGCGGAAGGCGCCAAACAGGTCACTCGCTGCGACTATATTGCCTTTTGGCGACGTCTGGCCACGTCCGCTGCCGACCGCGGATGGTTGGTGAAGTTGATGACAAATGGAAACCACGCCGACTTTCAGACGGCCTGCGAAATTTACTCACAAATTCAGTTCAACGGTCGCGTAGAATTGGCCCCGCGGCCTGCAAACCCAGGCGAGCTCGTTGAAACGCTCAGCGGCATCGACTGTCTGATTGCATCTCGCATGCACGCCGGCATTGTGGCCCATAGCCTGGGTAAGCGAGTCCTCCCACTAGTGTGGGACACAAAGGTCAAAGCGGTCTGGGATGAGGTCGATCCCGCCATCCCTCTTCTTCACTTCGATGAATTGTTCGGTCAGGACGCAAAAGTTGCCGACATCTTGGACAACATTTTAGCACCTGGGGAAGCCAGGGTTCATGATGGATTCATTCCCCGCGAGCAATTGAGACATCGGCTGGATCGCGCATTAGACGAATTAGCGAAATTTTTCAAAGCTTGAGAATACCAGAGATATGAGGGTCGCCATCGTCCTACCCACCCTTGCCGGCGGCGGCGCAGAGCGTCTGCATCTTCTCCTTGGAGAAGAGTTTCAGAAGCGCGGTTACGGCGTGGATTTCGTTCTGCTTCGCGCGGAGGGCGAGTTGCTGGAGGAAGTAGGGAGCTCGGCGCGGATCATTGAGCTCGGCGCACCCCACTTCCGGCACGCCCTAGTGCCACTCATGCGCTATCTGCGGCGACGGCGTCCGGCTGCCATCTTGGCCGCCATGTGGCCGCTGACCGGTCTGGCAGCCGTCGCGAAGGCACTATCAGGCGTCGACTGCCGATTGCTCGCAAGCGAGCATAGCGCCCTGTCGCACGCTCACCATCATCGTGGCTGGTCCCGCAGCGCTCATCGACATTTGGGCAAATGGCTTTACGGGCTCTGTGATCGTGTCGTCTGCGTTTCGGAAGGGGTGCGCCAGGATGTAATCACTCTGACGGGGCTGTCCAGAGAAAGGACCAAAGTCATATACAATCCCGTGCGACAGGCGAATAAAGGTCTAGCCGATCGCAAAATCATGGAATGGTGGGGAAACCGCGGTGGCAGGCTCATCGCCATCGGCTCTCTCAAAAAAGCCAAAGATTATCCGACCCTGTTGCACGCGTTTTCGTCATTGCGACAAACAAAAGATGCCCGACTGCTCATTCTCGGCGAGGGGCCTCTGCGCAGTGACCTGGAGGCCTTGTGTGGAACCTTAGGTCTCGGTGACAGTGTGTTGATGCCGGGATTTGTTGCCGATCCCTACCCGTATCTCACGGAAGCAGACCTGCTCGTGCTCTCATCAGCGTGGGAAGGTCTCGGCAACGTCATCATCGAGGCGCTGGTTTGCGGCACCCCGGTCGTTTCCACCGACTGCCCATCAGGCCCACGTGAAATCCTGGACGATGGGCGGTACGGCCGTCTTGTGCCGGTCGGTGACGTCGATGCCCTCGCCAAGGCCATGGCAAACGCGCTTGCGGCAACCCACGATCGTGAAGCCTTGAAGCGTCGAGCAGCTGATTTCAAACCGGAGAAAGCAGCCGACGCATATCTTCGGCTTCTTTTTCCCGATCACCTGTCAACGCTGAACTGAGCCGCACATTGCGCTCGCCAATCCTTTACATCTCCTATGACGGTATGCTCGAGCCGCTCGGGCAGAGCCAAGTGCTTGCCTACTTGGAGCGACTGGCGCCTGCGTGGGATTTCTGCCTGATTTCCTTTGAGAAGGCTGAAGACTGGCAGAACAAAGCGAACGTAGAAGCGGTACGCGAGCGGATTGCAGCCTCGGGCATAAAATGGATACCCCTTGCTTATCATAAATCGCCCTCTGCGCCGGCAACCGCATACGATGTGGCTGTCGGCGTGGCAGTGGCCCTGAGTATTGTGCGCCGGCACGGGATCCGGATCGTCCACGCGCGGTCCTATGTGGCAGCTCTTATGGCGCTTGCAGTCAAACGGATCAGTAAGGCTAAGCTCATCTTCGACATGCGCGGTTTCTGGGCAGACGAGCGAGTCGACGGCGGCTTGTGGCCGCGAGACGGAGCACTCTACCGCATCACGAAGCGACTCGAACGCACTTTCCTTCAAGCGGCAGACCACGTGGTCACACTGACGCACGCATCGAAGCGTGAAATCGAAAAGTTCGCATATCTCCAGGAAAGAATGCCACCGATAACGGTCATTCCGACCTGCGCTGACTTGGCAACCTTCCGTCCTGCAGAGACGAGAAGTGATGGGGACTTCACGTTGGGTTATGTCGGATCGGTCGGAACCTGGTATCTGCTTGACGAGCTCCTATCTTTCTTCAAGGTCCTTCTTACGAAACATCAGGGCGCGAAACTGCTCATCGTGAACAAGAACGAGCACGATCTAATCTCATGTGCTGCTGCTAGGGCAGACATCCCTACGGGCCGATACGAAGTAATCTCAAGTGAGCATCGCAATGTCCCAAACCACATTATACGCATGCATGCCGGCGCAGCATTGATAAAGCCCTGCTATTCCAAGATAGCTAGCGCCCCGACTAAGCTCGCCGAGTACTTAGGCTGTGGAGTTCCCTGCGTCGGCAACGCGGGTGTCGGCGATATGGACACCATACTTGAGGGGGAGCGCGTTGGCGTCGCGCTGACTGAATTCTCCAAGACCGGAATGGACGCGGCGATAGAACGCCTGCTCGACCTCGTCTCGGAGCCCGGAATGCGCCAGCGGTGTGTGGAAACTGCCAACCGCCTGTTCTCGCTCGATAGGGGTGTCGAGAAATACAATCAGATTTACCGAACGCTGTCGCAATGACGGAAGAACCCGGAACTTGCGCGACGGTGCGCCCTCCCGCTCAACGCATGTCTCCTATCCGGAGCCGGCCATTACGTGTCCTCGCCCTCACGAAATATGGCGACCGGGCCGCGAGCGTACGCCAGAGATTTCGGCAGTTCAGCGATTACTTGGCTCACGACGGATTTGAGCTCGATATCTCACCGCTGCTAGACAACTCCTACCTGGATGCGACCTTCTCCGGCCAAAAGCCATCAATTCTTCAACTTGTGGCAAGCTTCAGCAATCGGATTCTGACCCTTGTCGGACAGAATCGCGCGGATGTGTTGTGGATCCAGAAAGAGCTTTTCCCGTACTTGCCCGGTTTCCTGGAGCGCGCAGTGCTTGCTGGCTCAGTTCCTGTCGTTGTCGACTACGATGATGCAATCTTCCATCAGTACGATCAGCACCGTAGTCCCCTGGTTCGGAAACTCCTTGGGCGGAAACTCGAGCCGTTGCTTCGCCGCGCTGACCTCGTGATTTGCGGCAACGCTTACCTGCAATCCTACGCCGCGCAGTTCTGCGACCATGTCGCTGTCATCCCCACGGTTCTCGACTCGACTGTTTATGCTCCGGGCAGGTCGCCAAAACCTGGACACCTAACGACCGTGGGGTGGATCGGCTCGCCCTCGACCTGGAAATACGTCGAACCCCTCCTCCCGGTTTTGCGCCGAGTTGCCGAAGATCTTCGTCTTCGCATCAGGGTTATCGGCGCCGGTCCGAACGCTGCTCGATTACCCCGCTTCGAATTTCTGCATTGGTCAGAAGCCACTGAGATCGAGATGATCCGGGGCATGGACATCGGGATTATGCCGCTGCCGGATGAGCCCTGGGCGCGCGGGAAGTGCGGCTACAAACTCATCCAATATATGGCGTGCGGATTGCCGGTTGTTGCATCGCCGGTGGGGGTCAACACCGAACTTGTCGATCATGGCGTGAACGGATTTCTCGCGCGCACCGACGCAGAGTGGCTCACAGCGATTCAAGCGTTGGCATCGGACGTTGATCTTCGACGCACTATGGGCCTTCAGGGCCGGGCAAAAGTCGAAAGGGCCTATTCGGTGCAAGTTCATGGCCCACGCCTCACTGGCATGTTTCGCCGGATCGTGTCCCCTTGACCTACGTCCTGACGTACACGACTCTCCTCCTCGCCGGGCTCATAAGCACGTCGCGCCCTTCCGCTCGTCGCGCGGTTGCTGCAATCAGCCTCGCATTCCTTTTTGTATTCGTGGCGTTTCGCTTCGAGGTCGGCTGCGACTGGTTCGGCTACTTCGGCAATTTCGAATTACAGAGGTATGACTCGCTCGAGAATGCATTCCTAAGAAAAGACCCCGCTTTCTGGGTCGCGAGTCACATCCTTCATCAGTTTGGTTATGACTACCCCTATATCAACATCCTGTGCGCCATCCCTTTCTTTTGGGGTCTCGCCCACATGGCGCGGCGCCAACCGGATCCTCTGGGCTTCGTAATTCTATCGTTCCCGGTTCTCATCATAAACATGCCAATGTCCGCACTGCGCCAGGCGTCAGCAATCGGGTTAGTATGCATTGCATTCATGGCATTCCGGAAACGGAAGCTTATCCGGTTTGCGGCCTTTGTCATTGCCGCAGGCGCTTTTCACCTCAGCTCGCTGGCGTTTCTAGCTCTTGCACCCTTCATTAAGTACAGGCTGTCGCGATATTCTATCGCCGCATCGGTGATCCTCGTGTTGCCGGGAGCGTATTTCGTCCTATCCGATCTTTTCTCGATTTATGCCGACAGGTACGTCGACACCGGAATCGACGCCGCAGGCGCCATCTACCGCACGGCCATGTTGGCGGTCACCGCCGGTCTATACATGCTTTTCCTGCAAAAACCCTTCAAGCAGCGGTTCCCTGAGGATTATCAGCTCGTACACATCGGCGCATGGATCATGCTCGCCATCCTGCCGGTCGTTTTCGTATCTACGGTCATCGCTGATCGCTTCGGCTATTACGTCACGCCCATTCAGCTCATGATCCTTGCACGCATTCCTCAGCTGGCAAGCGGCCCTTCGACAACCCTGTTGAGCGCCAGTCCCTATGCCGCTCTCGGCCTCGTTCTCATGGTTTGGACGAATTACTCGACCCATTTTCAGAAGTGCTACGTCCCTTATCAAACCTGGCTATCCTGGGACTACTGAACAGCGCCGTCTGTCACATGGGCGCGTGATTACTCCAAATCGCATTAGATTGAGAACCGATTCTGCCTCCAAAAGACTTGGCGGAGTGCACCGTCTTACCTCGCAACGCTTTTCGATCGATCAGTGTCCCAGGGTCGCCACGCTACTCTGCAGGAGCGTGAGCCCGACCGATGAAACTTGCCATCTCCATCAACACGGCCTGGAACGTGGTAAACTTTCGCGCGGGGCTTATCCGGGCGTTACAGGAAGATGGGTACCACGTGACTGCCCTCGCCCCGCCAGATGGGCACGTATCCCGGCTCGAGCACATGGGGTGCCGGTTCATTCCGCTGCCGATGGACAACAAAGGCACCAACCCTGCAACAGATACCGCTCTTTATCTCCGGTATCTGCGTCTTCTGTGGTCCGAGCGGCCTAGCGCCTTTCTGGGCTACACTATCAAGCCGAATATCTACGGATCACTCGCGGCGCACGCTCTCGGCATTCCCGTAATAAACAATATTTCGGGATTAGGTACGGCCTTCATCCGCAACAACTGGCTGACGGATGTCGTCAAAGGGCTCTATCGTGTCGCGCTGAAGCCCTCTCAGAAGGTTTTCTTCCAGAACGATGACGACCGGCAAATCTTTCTGCGAAACGAGCTGGTCAAGCCGGAACAGACTGCTCTCATCCCCGGATCCGGCATCGATCTCGTAAAATTCCGACCCGTGATAAGGGAGAAATCACCCAATCCGGGTTTCCGATTTCTGCTCGTGGGTCGCTTGCTCTACGACAAGGGAATCAGCGAGTACGTGGCTGCTGCCCGTATGGTAAAAGCCCAACGGCCCAACGTCACATTCGCTCTCCTTGGATTTCTGGACGCAGAGAATCGGACTGCAATCCCCCGGGAACAGGTCGCTCGCTGGGTGCAGGAGGGAATCATCGAGTATTTGGGCACCGCCGACGATGTGCGCCCGCATCTCGCCGAGGCCGATTGCGTGGTGCTACCTTCCTACCGCGAGGGCACTCCCCGGACTCTGCTCGAAGCCGCTGCAATGGCCAAGCCGCTCATTGCCACCGATGTTCCGGGCTGCCGAGAGGTCGTCGAGGACGGCCGCAATGGCCTGCTTTGCAAGGTCAAGAACGCCGAAGATCTCGCCCGCACCATGATCGAGATGATCGACATGCCTCCGGCCAAGCGACACGCCATGGGCGCGGCTGGGCGGGCAAAGATGGAGCAGGAGTTCGACGAAAACTTCGTCATAGCCGCTTATCTCGAAACCTTGCGCCGGCTTTTCCGACGTTGACCCGCTCAGAGGTCACTCGTTGATCGGGCCGATCGGTCCCAGGGACATCAGCGATTCCGGCCGGTCGTTGAAAACCGGCCGCTGGAAAATAGCTTCGTATCGTAGCCTCACCGGAGAAAAGTAGTGAAAGGCATCATCCTCGCTGGCGGCAGCGGCACTCGGCTTTATCCAGTCACACAGGTTTGCTCGAAGCAGCTCCTGCCCGTGTACGACAAGCCGATGATTTATTATCCGCTTACGACGCTGATGCTGGCCGGAATCCGTGAAATCCTCATCATCTCGACGCCGCAGGATCTGCCGCGTTTTCGCGAGCTGCTCGGCGACGGCTCGCGCTGGGGGATCGCCCTCGCTTATGCGGAACAGCCAAGCCCCGACGGACTGGCGCAGGCTTTCATCATTGGAGCCGATTTCGTCAATGGTGGCCCTTCCGCACTCGTTCTCGGTGACAACATCACATTTGGGCACGGATTGACCGAAGTCCTGAAACGGGCGCGTGCTCTGGAAGACGGCGCTCTCGTTTTCGGCTATCGCGTGGATGACCCCGAGCGGTACGGCGTCGTATCGTTCGACGCATCAGGGCGAGTGACGGAAATTGTCGAAAAGCCGAAACAGCCGAAATCCCATTGGGCTGTAATTGGACTCTATTTCTACGATGAGCAGGTTGTGGACATTGCTCGTTCTCTGAAACCATCCGCGAGGGGCGAATTGGAAATTACCGACGTCAATGCACATTATCTGCTACGAGGAAAGCTGCGTGTCGAGCGGTTGGGACGCGGGTACGCTTGGTTCGACGCTGGAACACACGACAGCCTGATCGAGGCTGCGAACTTCATCCAGAGCCTGGAGAAACGGCAGGGATTGAAGGTCGCCTGCCCGGAGGAAATTGCATATCTTCAGGGCTGGATCACTGCGGACCAGATCGCACGCGAGGCGTACCGGCTCGGGAAAAGCTCCTACGGCCGGTACCTCCGTCAGGTGCTTGAGGAAATCAGCCCTCCTCGGAGATCGAGCTTTTCGAATGCGATCTGAGGCGGAGATTGGGACAAAACCTACCTGCCGTCCCCTGTTCCCGGAGTAACTGCCGGCGTAACTGCCTTCGGTCATCATCGCGCCTCCTGGGTGAGATGACGGAGATCAGCGATGCCGGCGTCCGAAATAAGTGGCTTTGTCGCATCGGCCCTGGTTCTCGCGACCTTCGCGATGAATGACATGCGCTTGCTGCGCAGGACCGCAATCGTGAGCAATATCGCATTCATCATCTACGGTGGCCTAAATGTGCTTTTGCCGGTGCTCCTTCTCCACCTGCTGCTGTTACCGATCAATATCTATAGACTGAGCAAATTCCGGCAGAAGAACTAGCGCGAGGCCGAACGGTCAGGTTGCCGGCCATCACTGAATGGCCCCCAACGGGGGCGGCAGATCGTAATCTCTGACCTAGTCTCAGCCCCAAAAGAATCGGCGACCTCGAGGCGCTGGACTGAAAAATCACCAACGCCTTTTGTCTGCCCGCGTGACCCGAGCGGTCTTGATCAAGCCGGTGCGCGCGGCAGCAGGAATGCCAGCAATCCCAACGCCGGCAACCAGGCGCAGATCTTGAACACAGTGATTATCCCAACTTGATCGGCCAGCAATCCGATTGCCGCGGCGGCCAATCCACCGAGCCCGAATGCCAAGCCATAAAACAATCCGCCCACGAGCCCGACGCGATGGGGCACCAAGTCGATCGCATAGATGAGAATCGATGCGAACGCGCTCGCCATGATGAGGCTGATTACGACGCTGAGCACACCCGTCCAGAAGAGGTTTGCGTAGGGCAACAAAATTGCGAAGGGCAGTGATCCTAGGATTGAAATCAGAATGACGTGATAGCGCCCGATCCGGTCCCCGATCATCCCG
>Ga0182742_1001726_pt1 | contig 26624 bp, 23 predicted proteins | sample eDN5th37CBELigMG_FD_128880 | JGI IMG/M metagenome (GOLD analysis project Ga0182742, IMG submission 128880) | Enriched Miracle-Growth compost microbial communities from Emeryville, California, USA - eDNA 5th pass 37_C BE-Lig MG (version 2)... ...
CCTGGGGGCGGTCAACCCGAAGATCATCTACGTCCGCGGGAGCGCCCACGGCGCCAAGGGCCCCGAGGCCGACAAGGGCGGGTACGACGGCAGCACCTTCTGGGCCCGCACCGGGAGCGCCATGGGCTGCACGCCGCCCGACCTCGGCACGCTCATCGGCCAGCCGGCCGGCGCGTACGGCGACTCCATGGGCGGCATGACGATCGCCGGCGGCATCGCCGGCGCGCTCTTCGCCCGCGAGCGCACGGGCGAGCCGTCGATCATCGACGTGTCGCTCCTCAGCGTCGGCGCGTGGGCGACGGCGCTGTCGGTGAACATCTCGCTGCTCACCGGCGAGCCGATGCTGGCCCAGCCGCTCAGCGCCAAGTCGGCCATGTTCAACCCGATCGTCGGCAGCTACAAGACCTCCGACGACCGCTGGATCACGCTGATGATGCTGCAGCCCGGGCGGTACTGGGCCGACTTCTGCAAGCACATCGAGCGGGAGGAGCTCATCACCGATCCCCGCTTCGACAGCGCCGAGAAGCTCATGGCCAACGCGGCCGAGGCCTCGGCCATCGTCAGCGAGGTGATGGCGTCGCGGCCCTTCGCCGAGTGGGTCGAGCGGTTCCGCACCCTCGAGGGCCAGTGGGCGCCGGTGCAGAACAGCCTCGAGGTGGGCAACGACCCGCAGCTGCGGGCCAACGGCTACGTCGCCGAGGTCATCGACGCCGACGGCAACAAGCGCGAGCTGATCGCCAACCCGGTGCAGTTCGACGAGACGCCCGCGGTGATCAAGCGGGCGCCGCAGTTCGCCGAGCACACCGACGAGATCCTGCGCGAGCTCGGCAAGGACGAGGACGCCATCATCCAGCTGAAGATCGCGGGCGCGGTCACCTGACCCCGCCCGGTCGGCGGGCTCGACCGGCTACGGCACGTCGAGCCCGCCGCCGTCGATCTGCACGTCCACGCCGCTCAGGTAGGTGTTGGCGCCCGACACGAGGAAGGCGATGATCCGGCCGAACTCGTGGATGCTGCCCGGCCGCTGCAGCGCCGGGACGTAGTTGAGGTTGCGGGCGAACTGCACGAAGTACTCGCCCGGCTCCATGCCCTCTTCGGCCGCCCGCGCCGCGAACAGCTCGTTGGTGGTGGCACTGAAGCCGAAGCCGGGCAGCACCGCGTTCACGATCACGTTGTGGCGCCCGAACTTGCGCGACAGGAACTTCGCCATGTTGGCCACCGCCGCCTTCGAGGCGGTGTAGTGCGGGTGTTCGTCGTTGTCGATCGACGGCTTGTAGATCGACCCCGCCGACACGATCACCACGTGGCCGCCGCCGGCCTCGACCATCTTGGGTAGCGCGGCGCGGCAGACGCGCATCGCCGAGAAGAAGTTGATCTCGAACGTCGTGGCCCAGTCCTCGTCGGTGAGCTCGTCCCAGGTCTTGATCTGGTGGTAGCCGTGGTTCGACACGAGGATGTCGAGACCGCCGAAGGCGTCGACGGCCTGCTGCACGAGCTCGTCGGCGGCACCCTGCTCCTGCAGGTCGATCTGGACCGGCAGGCAGCTGCCGCCGCTCGCCGTCACCTCCTTCTCGACGGCCCGCAGCTGGTCGAGGCTGCGCGAGCAGAAGGCGACGTGCGCCCCCTCCTGGGCGAGCACCTCGACGGTGCCGCGGCCGATCCCCCGTCCGCCACCGGTGACGATGGCGACCTTCCCTGCCAGCCCGAGGTCCACGGGTGCCCCCTTCCCCTGCGTCGAGCGCTGCCGTGGACTGTACGCGCTGCACGGCACCGGGCGCCCGCCCCGGCAGTAGCGTCCCGGCGATGGACCACCAGGAGCTCTCGGACCTGCTGGAGATCCAGCAGCTCACCGCCCGCTACATGGCGTTGAGCGCCCGCAAGGAGCACGGCCGCTGGCTGGAGGTGTTCACCCCCGACGCCACCTACAGCGCCTTCGGCACGGACTACGGGCTGGACGACTTCCCGAAGCTGCTCGACAGCGCGCCGCCGGGGCAGTACTTGGGCAACGCCCCTGTGGTCGAGCTGCGGGGCGACACCGCCACCGGCGTCCAGCACTACGTGTTCATCGACCAGCGGACGCACGACATGCGCCTCGCCTGGTACGACGACGAGTACGTGCGCACGCCCGAGGGCTGGCGCATCGCCCGGCGGTCGACCACCTTCATGCGGCGCAGCGGGGCCTTCGACGCCGGCAAGGCCCACGACCCGGCCCGCTACGTGGCCGGCGTGGAGGTGGACCCCGGCGCCTGAGCACGGCGGCGCGTGTCGTGCGAGGCGAGGCGCTCGGCCCGCCACAGCGGCACCGACGCCTCCTCCGACAGCGCCCGGCGCAGCACCTTGCCGGTGGCCGTCATCGGGAACGGCCCGTCGTGGCGCACCACCGCCTCGGGCAGCTTCCACTTGGCGAACCCCGCGGCCCCCATGGCGTCGAGCGCGGCCGGCACGTCGAGGGTGGCGCCCTCGAGCAGTCGCACCGCGACCACCACCCGCTCGCCGGTCACGTCGTCGGGGGCCGCGAACGCGGCGCACGCCTCCAGCCCGGTGGCCGCGGCGAAGGCCTGCTCCACCTCCGCCAAGGAGATCTTCTTGCCGCTGCGGCTGGCGATCTCCTTCAGCCGCCCCACCACCCGGAGCCGCCCGTCGACGAGCTCCGCGGCATCGCCCGTGCGGAACCAGTCGCCCTCGAAGGCGCCCTCGTTGTCGCGCGGGTCGAGGTAGCCGCGGAAGCGGTGTGGGCCGCGCACGAGCAGCTCCTGCGTGCCGTCGTCCAGCACCCGCACCTCCACACCGGGCGCGGGACGGCCGTCGTCGCCGAGGCGGACCGCCTGGGCCTCGTCGGGGACCGCGCTGGTGGAGCTGGGCACCTCCGACGAGCCGTAGACGCGCTGCACGACGATGCCGAAGGTGGCCTCTGCGTCGAGCAGCAGGTCGTGGCGCAGCATCGTGCCGCCCACCGCGGCGCCCCGCAGCGGCACGCCCACGCCGCGCCGGCGGGCCGCGGCGAGCAGCCGGCCGAGCACCACGTCGGTGCCGCCGTAGAAGGTGCCCCCGGTCTCGGTGAGGAGGTCGAGCGTGCCCTCCTCGTCGAAGGCGTGCTCGAGCACGGCGGCCGCGCCGAGCAGCGGGGCCAGGTAGAGCACCTGCAGCACCCCGGCGATCGACGCCAGCGGGCTGACGAGGAAGAACCGGTCGTCACCCGTCAGGTCGGTGGTGGCCCGGTAGTTCGCCGTCGAGGCCCGCAGCGTGTTCTCGGTGTGCACCACCCCCTTGGGCGCCGACGTGGTGCCCGACGTGAAGATCACCAGCCGCGCCGCGTCGGGGTCGACGGTGGGCCGGGGTGGCGGGGGGCCGTCGGCGCCCAGCAGGTCGGCGACGGCGTGCACGGTGCGTCCCTCCCCGGTGGCCGCGGCGCCGAGCCCGTGCGCGGTGGGGGCCAGCAGCACCACGCGGGGCGCCGACGCGGCGCAGGCGAAGGCCACGTCGCTCGCACCCGACGCCCGGTGCACCAGCACCGCCACGGCACCGAGGCGACCGGTGGCGTGGTACGCCGCCGCGCTCTCCCGGTCGTTGTCCGCGACGATCACCACCGCGTCGCCGGCCCCGACGCCGAGCTCGTGGAGCGTCCCGGCCAGGCGGTCCGACGCGGCCGCCAGCTCGGCGTAGGTCCAGCGGCCGCGACGGTCGACCAGCGCCGGGCGCGAGCCCAGCGCGGCGAGCGAGGCCGTGTCGACCGCGATGTGGTCGGACCAGTGCCCGGCGGCCCGGTACGCGGCCGCCTCGGCCGAGGTCACCGGCAGGGAGAGCGTGATGCCCATGACCGGTGACCCCCGCCGCGGTGCTCAGAGGGTGGCGTACTTGCCGACCTTCATGGCCTTCTCGAGGGAGCCGCCCATGATGAACGCCTGCTGCTCGAGCGGCAGGTCCTCGACGATCGCCGAGTAGGCCAGCGGGTCGGCCATGCCCTCGGGGTGCGGGAAGTCGGACCCGAACATGATGTGGTCGACCGGGATGCCCATGTCGATGAGGCCCTTGGGGTCCGGGTCATGGAAGGCGTGCACGTAGACCGTGCGGTTGAACGCCTCGACGGGGTTCTCGTCGAAGAGCACCGGCGACTCCTCGTAGACCCGCTGCAGCTTGCGGTAGAAGGGGCGGATCCAGCTGCTGGGGAACTCGACCGGCATGAACTTCAGGCGGGGGAACCGCGTGGCCAGGCCGTGCCCCACGATCGAAGCCATGGCGTCGATCACGTTGCTCTTCTCCGACGACAGCGCCACGAACGCGGGGCTGGCCTTGCGGGCGTGCCGGTCGATGTTCTGCTCGAGCTCGGCGCCCTCCCACTCGTTGATGTAGCGGGTGTAGCCGGGGTCGCCGGAGTGCATGCCCACGACGATGTCGAGCTCCTGCACGGCCTCCCAGAACGGGTCGAACTCGGGGAGGGCGAACGATTTGCGCCCCTGCCAGGTGGGCACCGGCGCCACCCGGATGAGGAAGATCTTGGCGCCGCGCTCGTGCACGTACTCGAGCTCCTTCAGCGCCTGGTCGTTGCCGTTGGCCAGCGAGATGATCGGCGTGGAGAAGATGGCGTCGGAGTAGACGTAGGACCAGTGCTCGTGCATCCACTCGTTGAGGGCGTGGATGACGGCGCAGGCCACGTCGGGATCGTCGGCGACGCGCTCCTCCAGCACGCTGGCCAGCGTGGGCCACAGCAGCGTGCGGTCGATGCCCATCTCCTTCATGAGCTCGAGGCGGGGCTCGGGGTCGAAGAAGGCGTCGATCCCCGGCATGGCGACCATCTTCGCCGAGCCCACCTTGGACACCGCCGCCCCGAAGCCGCTCCCGCCCTTGGTCACGTCGTGGCCGGCGCCGCCGGGCACGGCCACCTTGGCGAACGTGGGGTTCGGGATGTAGTTCGTGATCTTGTCCCGGATGGCGAGGCGGGTGCGGCCCGACACGTCCACGTACTTGATGACGCCCTCGTACTCGCGCGGGAGGAACTTCGTCATCGCATCCTGCGTCTCGTACAGGTGGTTGTCGGCGTCGAACGTCGTGTACGGCAGCTCGCGATGCGTGACCTGGATGTACTCGGTGGTGTCGGTCAAAGCTCTTCCTCCCCACTGGGCTGGTGCGCGGCGGCGGCTCCCCCGGGGGCCGAGGCCTCCTCCCAGGGTAGTGGGCGCCGGGCGGGCGCCCGCCGCCGCTCGCGGGTTCGCCACCGCGAAGGCCCTGCGTAGGCGGTACGCTGCCCGCCACCATGAGGGTGTTCTTCGACATCGACTACACGATCCTCTCGAGCGACTACCACCTCCGCAGCGGGACCGAGGACACCTTCAGGAGGCTGGTGGCCGACGGCCACGAGGTGCACATCTGGTCGGGGGAGGGCAAGCGGCACCAGGTGCTGCGGGACTTCGCCCTCGAGCCCTACGTGAGCGGCGTCTACGAGAAGCCCATCTACAACTACGTGCGGCGCCTCGACCGGTTCGGGATCGACTTCATCCCGGACTTCGTCGTCGACGACTACCCCGAGATCGTGTCGGTCTTCGGCGGCTTCCACGTGCGGGAGTTCTTCGGCAAGTGGGCCGACGACGACGAGATGGAGCAGATCTACCGCACGATCTGCGAGGTGGTCGAGCGCGGCCACAGCACCCACGAGCGCTGGCGGCCGCGCCACGCCGAGTTCGAGCGGCTCCGCGCCGGCCGCTGACCCTGCCCGCCGCGCGGGGTGCCCTCCCGGGGCTGCCCGCTTTGGAGCCGGCGGGTGGTTCCGCCTACCGTGCCCCGCCGGTGGCCGGCCCGGGGCCGGAGGAGGGAACCACCGGAGGGGGAGCAGGTGCATCGATCGAAGCTCTTGACGCTGCTCGGCAGCCTCGTGCTGCTGGCGCTGGTGGCCGTCGCGTGCGGTGACGACGACGGCGGCGGCGCCACGTCGCAGACCGGCGGCGGGACCAGCGCGACCACGGCCGCGGCCGAGGACGACGCCGCCGTCGATCCCGACGGCGTGCTGCGGATCGTGCAGAACGTGACCGCCGCCAACCTGACCTTCGACCCGACGACGGCCGGCGCAGGCGTGCACCAGGTGCTGGTGGCCGTGTACGGCAGCCTGCTGACCAAGACGGGCCTGGGGCAGTACGAGCCGAACCTGGCGACGAGGGTGGAGATCATCGACCCGCAGACGATCGAGGTCGAGCTGCGTGAGGGCATGACCTTCAGCGACGACACGCCCGTCGACGCCGAGGCCCTCAAGGTCAACCTGGAGCGCTTCGCGACCACGGGCAACATCAAGGGCCTCCGCTCCGAGATCATGAAGGACCTGCGCGAGGTGGAGGTCAAGGGGCCGCTCAGCGCCACGGTCCACCTCAGCACGCCGACGTCGGGCATCGTCTACGACCTCTTCGCCGGGCCGGAGACGGTGCTGATCTCGCCGGCCGCGCTGGCGTCGGGCGTCGACCTCTCCAAGCAGGCGGTCGGCGCCGGGCCCTTCCTGGTGGAGTCCTGGCAGCCCGACGTGAAGCTGACGCTGGTGAGGAACCCGGACTACTGGAACGCCGATGAGGTCAAGCTGGCCGGCGTGGAGTTCATCCAGCTGCAGGCCGGCCCGCCGGTGGTCAACGCGCTGCGCACGAACGCGGTCGACGTGGCCGCCGTCGACCACAGCGTGGCCCAGTCGCTGGTCGATCCGATCGCCACCGACACCTTCCGGCACCCGGGCACCTTCATCCTGAACGTCTGCAAGAAGGACGAGCCGCTGAGCGACGTCCGCGTGCGCCAGGCGATGGCGCACGCCATGGACCGCGAGCTCCTGGCCCAGCGGCTCTACGGCGGGGCCACGGAGCCGGTCTGGTCGCTGCAGCGCGAGGGCGACCCGTACTACGACCCGGAGCTGGAGGGGATCTACGAGTACGACCCGGACCGCGCCCGCCAGCTCCTGGCCGAGGCCGGCTACCCGGACGGGTTCTCCACGTCGCTGATCGGCACCCCCGGCAACTCCACGACGGCGGGCGAGGTGCTGCAGGGCCTGTTCGCCGAGGTGGGCATCGACCTCGAGCTCCGCCAGACGCAGAACATCATCAACGACTTCTACATCGAGGGTCGGGCGCAGCTCTTCCCGATCAACCAGACCCGTTCGGGCCTCGACGCCTACACCGTGCTGCTCCTGCCCGGCGCCTTCGCCAACGTCTGCCAGTACTCGAACCCCGAGATCGAGCAGGTGATGGCCAAGGCCATGGCGGCGCCGCCCGACAGCGACGAGGCCGTCGACGCGTGGCACGAGCTGGCGGCGCTGGTGCAGCAGGAGCTGCCCTTCATCCCGATCGTGTTCCACAGCCAGGTGGTGGCGTCGAACAGCGACCGCGTCGGGGGCCTCAGCTGGTACCTCGACGAGTTCGGCAACGCGGTCGCGCAGCTCGACGGGACCTACATCAAGGCGTAGACCACCGCGGCGTAGGAGGGTCACCACCCCCGATTCGGGGGTAGTGACCGCGCCGTGACGCCCATCGCGCCAGCGGGCGGGCGGCCCCGGGTCGCCCTGTGGGTCGGCGGCATCCTGCTCGCCGCCGCGGCGGTGCTGGCCTCGCTGCCCTCGGCCCGGGCCGCCGAGGGGCCCGCCGTGCTGGAGACCACGGTGGCGGATCCGATCACGCCGGTGATCGCCGACCACCTCGAGGACGCGACGCAGCGGGCCGCACGGGACGGCTACGAGGCGCTGGTGGTGCGCCTCGACACCCCGGGCGGGCTCGACACCTCGATGCGCGACATCGTGCAGGCCTTCCTGGCGGCGGAGGTGCCGGTCGTCGTGCACGTGGCCCCCCGAGGGGCTCGCGCCGCGTCGGCGGGGGCGGTGATCACCTTGGCGGCCCACATCGCCGCGATGGCCCCTGGGACGTCCATCGGCGCGGCCACGCCGGTGGACCTCGAGGGGGGCGACGCCGGCGAGAAGACCCGCCAGGACGCCATCGCCTACGCCCGCTCGCTGGCCGAGACCCGGGGCCGCAGCGTGACCTTCGCGGTCGAGATGGTGGACGAGGCGCGGTCCGCGTCCGCGGCCGAGGCCCTCGAGCTCGGCGTGATCGACGTCGTGGCGGCCACCGAAGAGGAGCTGCTGCGGGCCATCGACGGGCGCTCGGTCGTGCTGGCCTCGGGCCGGCAGGTCGTGCTCGACACTGCCGGCGCGGCCATCGACGAGCTGGACATGACGTGGCCCCGACGCGTGCTGCAGTGGCTCGCCGATCCGAACATCGCCGTGCTCCTCCTCTCGATCGGGACGCTCGGCATCATCTACGAGCTCGCCAGCCCGGGCATCGGCGCCGCCGGCGTGATCGGGGTGGCGATGCTCGTGCTGGCGATGTTCTCGCTGTCGGTGCTGCCCATCGACGCCGTGGGGTTCGTCTTCCTCGGGTTGGCGGCCGCCGCCTTCGCGGCCGAGCTGTTCGCGCCGGGGGTGGGCGTGTTCGCCGTCGCGGGATCGGTGCTGCTCGTGCTTGGCGCGCTGTTCCTCTTCCGCGACAGCCCGCCGGGCCTCGGCCTCAGCCTGGCGGCCGTCGTGCCGTCGGCGGTCGTGCTCGGCGGTGGGGCGGTGGTGGCGGGCCGTCTCGTCCTGCGGGCCCGTGCCCGTGGCTCGGTGCTCGACACCTCGCGCCTCAGCGGGCGCGAGGTGGTGGTGGAGCGCACCGACGGCACGCGAGCGCAGGGCCGGCTCGAGGGGGCGTGGTGGTCACTGCGCCGCGACACCGGCCCGTTGGAGGTCGGTCAGCGCGTGCGCGTGGTGCGGGTGGCCGGGCTCGACCTGATCGTCGAGCCCGACGAGGGTGCAGAGGTCCCCAGGAGAGACGAGCCGGACCAACCGGGAGGAGAGCTCGGTCATGAGTGAGGCGCTGCTGTTCGGGATCGCGATCGCGTTGGGCGTCGTCCTGTTGATCGCCATCGCCGCGGTGCGGATCGTGCCGGAGTACGAGCGAGGGGTCATCTTCCGCCTCGGGCGCGTGATCGGCGCGAAGGGCCCCGGCCTGTTCTTCATCATCCCGTTGGTCGACCGGATGGTCCGCGTGAGCCTCCGGACGGTGACGCACGACATCCCGCCCCAGGACATCATCACCAAGGACAACGTCACGGTGCGGGTGAACGCCGTCAGCTACTTCAACGTGGTCGACCCGGTGAAGGCGGTGATCGCCATCGAGAACTACCTGTTCGGCACCTCGCAGGTGGCGCAGACCACGCTGCGGAGCATCATCGGGCAGGTCGACCTCGACGACCTGCTGGTCAAGCGCGACGAGATCAACGCCCGGCTCCAGCAGATCATCGACGACGTCACCAACCCCTGGGGTGTCAAGGTCACGCTGGTCGAGGTGAAGGACGTCGAGCTGCCGGACACCATGCGCCGGGCCATGGCCCGCCAGGCGGAAGCCGAGCGGGATCGTCGGGCCAAGGTGATCCACGCCCTGGGCGAGCTCGAGGCGGCCGACAACCTGGGCCGGGCGGCCGAGGTGCTCGACGAGCATCCTGCCGCCATGCAGCTGCGCGTCCTGGCCACCATGACCGAGGTCGCGGCCGACCGGAGCTCCACGCTGGTGTTCCCCATCCCGATGGAGCTGCTCCGCTTCTTCGAAACCGCGGCGGTCGCCGCCAGCCGGCGGGACGGCACGGCCTGAGGGATCGGCGCCCGGACCCCGCTCCCGGTACGCTGCCCGACCCGTGGTGGGGATCGACGAACGGCTCCTGGGGCTGGTGGCCCTGGGCGACGACTGCTTCGAGGCCGCGCCCGTGCACACGGCCCAGGGCGACGCCTACGGCGGCGAGGTCCTGGCCCGGGCGCTGTGGGCGATGACGAAGACCGTCGCGCCCGGGCGGCTGCCGCACGCCGTGCACGCCTCGTACCTCCGGCCCGCGCAGAACGGCGAGGCTACGGAGGTCGTCGTCGTGCGCGAGCGCGACGGGCGGGCCTTCTCCACCCGCCGCGCCGTCGCCCGCCAGCGGGGCAAGGACATGGTGCTGCTCACCGCCGGGTTCCACGACGCCCCCGCCCCCGATGCCGTGGCGCGGTTCCAGCGGACGGCCATGCCCGACGTGCCGCCGCCCGAGTCGCTCGAGGCGGCGCGCGGCGGGCACCTGCTGCTCGACCTTCGGGTGGTCGACCGGGGCGAGGCGGGCATGACCCGCGTCTGGGCTCGCGCCGCCGACCCCCTGCCGGAGGACCCGGCCGTGCACGCCTGCCTGTTGGCCTACGTCTCCGACTACTCGAACGGGCTGTTCACCACGCCGCTCGGCGGCCTCGACGTCATCACGCTCGACCACGCGCTCTGGTTCCACCGGCCGGCCAGCCTGGCCGACTGGGTGCTGATGGACCTCGAGCCGGTGGCCGTGGCGGTCGGCCGCGGCACCTACCAGGGGACGATCTACGACCGCGGCGGCGAGGTCGTGGCCACCTTCGTGCAGGCCATGTTCGGCATGGCCCGCAACCACCCGACCTACGGGTAGCGGCCGGCCCCCGGGCGGCCGCGCGCCTAGGTGCCGCAGAAGGTGCGGTAGGGCGCGTCGCTCGGCGGCGCCGGGTCGGCGTAGCCCTCCAGGCCGGGACGCTCGTCGAAGGGACGGGCGAGCACGTCGAGCAGCCGACGGTACGGGCCCGGGTCGCCCGCGGTGGCGGCCGCCAGCGCCTCCTCCACCTTGTGGTTGCGCGGGATGTACCGAGGGTTGACGCGGTCCATGGCGTCGGCCACGGCGCCCGGCTCTCGCCCACCGGCCAGGACGACGTCGCGCCAGCGGCCGACCCAGCCGTCGAGCACGGCACCGTCGGCGACGAGGGCGGGGATCGCTCGCGTGTCGCCCCGCAGCGACGCCGCCAGTGCCCGGAAGACGGACGTGAAGTCGACGGCGTGCTCCTGCAGCAACGAGAAGAGGTCGTCGATGAGCGCCTTGGCCGCCGTGTCGTCGGCCTCCCGCGGGAGGCCGAGCTTGGCCCGCATCCCCTCGCCGGCCAGGGCGTCGTAGCGCGGGGAGAACGTCTGGAGCACCGTCGTGGCCGCGTCGACGGCCGCGTCCTGGCGGACGTCGATCAGCGGCAGCAGCGCCTCGGCCAGGCGGGCCAGGTTCCACATGGCGATGCGCGGCTGGTTGCCGTAGGCGTAGCGCCCGCCGTGGTCGATCGAGCTGAAGACGGTGCCGAGGTCGAAGCGGTCCATGAACGCGCACGGCCCGTAATCGATCGTCTCTCCGGAGATGGTGGTGTTGTCGGTGTTCATCACCCCGTGGATGAACCCGACGAGCATCCACCGCGCCACCAGCTCGGCCTGCGCGTCGACGACGCGGGCGAACAACGCGAGGTAGGGGTTGGGCTCCCCGGCGGCGCCGGGGTGGTGCCGGGCGATGGCGTAGTCGGCCAACCTCCGGAGGAGCTCGGGACCGCCGTGCAGCGCCGCGTACTGGAACGTGCCGACGCGCAGGTGGCTGGCGGCGACGCGAGCCAGGACCGCGCCCGGCAGGGCGGTCTCACGCAAGACCGGCTCCCCGGTGGTCACGACGGCCAAGGCCCGCGTCGTGGGGATGCCGAGGGCGTGCATGGCCTCGCCGATCAGGTGCTCGCGCAGCATCGGGCCCAGCGCGGCCTTGCCGTCGCCGCCGCGTGAGAACGGCGTGCGCCCCGATCCCTTGAGGTGCAGGTCGCGGCGGCGGCCCTCGGTGTCGACGAGCTCGCCGAGCAGCACGGCGCGGCCGTCGCCGAGGCTGGGGGAGAGGCCGCCGAACTGGTGGCCGGCGTAGGCCTGCGCCACGGGCTCCGCGCCGGGGGGCAGGGCCGCGCCGGCCAGCAGGGCCACGCCGTCCGGAGAGCGGAGCTGCTCGGGGTCGAGGCCGAGCTCGACGGCGAGCGAGTCGTTCAGCACCACCAGCTCGGGTGCGGGCACCGGCGACGGCGCCCACGCCGCGGTGAGCTCGGGCAGCTCGCGGGCGAACGTGGCTTCGAGGGCGAGCTCGGCGGCGGGAGCAGTCACCCTCGCGACGCTACCGGCGCGCCTCTCGGAACCGGCCCCCTCAGCATGTGCGGCCAGGGATGGCCGCCACCCAGGGCCGCGAGGCGAGTGAGCGAGTGGCGCCGCGGCACACGAGCCGGAGCCAGGGATGGCGGAGGCGAGTCATCGTTGCCGCATGCGCGGATCGGGCAGTGCCGCGGCGATGGTCTGGCCGATGCGGCCCGACCGGTCGTGCAGCCACGCGGACGCCACCGCGACGCCCTGCGCGCCGAGGTGGCCCACCGCCTCCAGCCCCAGCCAGTCACCCTGCGGGTAGCGCGACAGGTACATGGTGACGTCGGTGTTGATGAAGGCCAGCCCCTGCGGGTCGCTGTTCACCAGCGCGCTCACGAAGTCGGCCGCCAGCGCGGCCCGCACGAGCGGGGAGGCCTCGTCGGCGCCCACGAACGGGCCGAGCTCGCGCATCCACGCGCCGTTGGGGCCCTGCCCGAGGGGCGCGAGCGTGCGCAGGTCCCACGACATCGTCGACGCGTCGCCGATAGCCGGCAGTGCCTCGGGCTCGGGCGAGCGCCACGGTTCCGGTGTCCAGGCCGCGGCGGGCGGGTGCTCGGCGCGCGCCAGGAGCACCGCCGACGCCCGGGTGACCTCCACGTCGCCGTCCCACACCGAGGCCTCCACGCTCCGGATGCGGCGGCCGTCGCGGACCACCTCGGTGCTGACCCGCAGGGGCCGCATGGGGACGACCCGGAACATGTCCACGGTGAGGCGGGCCAGCTCGAGGCCACCCGAGGGCGGGTGGTCGCGCTCGACGGCCCACGCCACCAGGCCCGTGACGTTGCGGCCGCCGACCATGTCGGGCGACCACGGGCTCACCGCGTACGGGCTGGGCACGAGGACGTCGCCCTCGTCGAAGAAGACCGGATCCACCGGCGCAATCTAGGCAGCGCCGCGCCGTTGCCTAGGATCCCCGAGGTTCGATCGCGAGGGGGCACAAGTGGCACAGACGGGTGGGCAGGCGCTGTCGGGCGTGAAGGTCCTCGACCTCACGCGGTTCCCTCCGGGCCAGTTCTGCACGGTCCTGCTCGCCGACCTCGGCGCGGATGTCGTGCGGCTCGACGCGCCGGGCTCGAACCCGATGTCCGTGGGCGTCAGCACCGGTATCGGCCGCGGCAAGCGCTCCTTCGGCATCGACCTGCGCCACCCGCGCGCCGTCGAGGTCCTGCGGCGGCTGGCCCGCTGGGCGGACGTGGTCATCGACAACAACCGCCCCGGCGACCTCGACGATCGGGGCTTCGGCCCCAAGGCCGCGGCGCAGGAACTGCCCTCGCTGATCTGGTGCTCCATCACGGGGTTCGGCCAGGACGGGCCCTACGCCCGCTTCGCCGGCCACGACATCACCTACACCGGGTACTCCGGCCTGCTGTCGGCCATCAACCCCGACCTCCCATGGCACCCGCAGCTGGTGCTGTCGCTGCCCGCCGCCGCGATGATGGCGGCCACGGGCATCGCCTCGGCGCTGTTCGACCGTGAGCGCACCGGCAAGGGCGCGCACCTCGACATCAGCATGACGGAGTCCGCCAGCTGGCTGCTGAGCGGTGCCGAGGGCCACCTCGAGGACGCGGGCTACGGCATCCCGGTCACGGCGTCGCGCCACCTCTACCAGTGCGGCGACGGGCGGTGGGTGTCGGTCGCGGCCGACGAGCCGCGCACCTGGGCCGCGCTGTGCAAGGGCCTCGGCCTCGACGACATGGCCGATGCCCGCCCCACCGACCAGGAGGCGGCCATCGCCCGCATCGGGGCCGTGCTGAAGACGCGGCCGGCGGCCGAGTGGATCGCCGAGCTGGGCCCGACGGGGTCGACCATCAGCGCGGTGCACCAGGGCTCCACGCTGGTCGACGACCCGCACGTGCAGGCCCGTGGCTCGGTGGTGCGTGTCGACGGCAAGCCGGTGCCGGCCAACCCCGTCCGCATCCAGGGGCCGGACGGCCGCCGCTCCTCGACGGTGACCACGCCGCCCCCGGTGGTCGGCGCCCACACCGACGAGGTGCTGGCCGAGGCAGGGTGCAGCCCCGAGGAGATCGCCGATCTGCGGGCCTCGGGGGTGCTGGGGCCGCCCGCCGACAGCTGACGGCGAAGCGCTGCGTGGCGTAGAGGTGTAGCAGCCACGGGGGGCGGGAACGCGCCCCCTCATGCCTCTGCGACGGACGTGGCGCGCCCGGCTCGCGCCCTTGGTCGGTGCCCTCCTGCTGGTCGCCGCGGCGTGCGGCGACGACGGCGGCGGCGCCACGCCGCCGAGCGCGCCGAGCTCGTCGAGCTCGTCGAGCTCGTCGACGGCCCCGTCCCCGTCGAGCAGCACGACCGCACCGCCCGCCGACCGCCTGGGCGCTGCGCTCGACGAGATGCTCGGCTGGTTGGCCGACCCGTCGAGCGTGGACGCCGAGCGCTTCAGCCCGAGCTTCCTGGCCGCCGTGCCGCCCGAGCAGCTCGAGGCCGTGTTCACCGAGATCGGCGGCGGCCGGTGGGCGGTCGTCGGCCGTGAGGTGATCGGTGACGACACCGTGGTGGCCCGCCTCGAGGGCGACGGACCCGCCTGGCTGGTGCAGCTCGGCCTCGACGAGCAGGACCGCATCGGCGCGCTGCGCTTCCAGCTCGCCGAGCTCCCCGATCCGCCGGCGTCCCTGGACGAGCTCGTGCAGCGGCTGGCGGAGAGCCCGAGGGCGGGCTTCCTGCGCGCCGACGTCGACCCGTCGGGCGCGTGCGTGCCCGCCGCCGCTCTTCGCGCCGAGGAGGTGCTGCCGATCGGCTCGGTGTTCAAGCTCTACGTGCTCGCCGCCGTCGCCGACGCGGTGAGCGCCGGCCAGCTGCGTTGGGACGAGCCGGTCGCCGTCCGCGACGCGCTCGACAGCCTGCCCACCGGCATCACCCAGGACGAGCCCGATGGCACCGCCGTCCCCGTGCGGGAACTGGCGCTGCGCATGATCGAGATCAGCGACAACACCGCCACCGATCACCTCATCGACCTCGTGGGGCGGGAGGCGGTCGAAGCTCAGCTCGCCCACCTGGGTCATCACGACCCGACGGTGATGACGCCCCTGCTCACCACCCGCGAGTGGTTCACGATGGAGGCCGACCCGGCGCTGCTCGACCGGTACGTCGCCGCCGGCGACGACGCGGCCCGTCGCCGGCTGCTCGCCGAGGAGGTGGCGGCGGCTCCGCTGCCCGCGCCCGAGGACCTGCCCATCGCGGCCACCAGCCCCACCACCGTGGGCTGGTTCGCCACGCCGCTGGACGTCTGCCGGGCGCTGGTCGCCCTCGACGACCTCGCCGCTGATCCGGCGCTGGCGCCCATCCGGGAGATCCTCGGCGCCAACCCGGGCCTGCCGGTCGACCCGGCGGTGCTGCCGCGCGTGCTGCACAAGGGCGGGTCGGAGCCCGGTGTGCTGTTCGCCGCCTGGCTGGCGGCCCGCCCCGACGGGAGCCGGCTCGTCGTCGCGGGCGGCGTGGTCGACGAGACGAACCCCGTCGACCCGCTGACGCTGCAGCTCCTCGGCCTGGGCCTCACGCTCTCGTGACGGGGGACCACTGCGTGCGGGGTCGCTCCTGTCGGACGCCGTCGAGCACGACGTCGACTCGCTCGTCGTAGAAGGCCACCAGGCCCTTGATGCGCGGGCACTCGGGGATCGGGTCGGCGTAGGTCCACGCCAGGTCGTCGTGCACCACGTCGCCCACCCGCACCGACCAGTACGACGCGGTGCCCTTGTACGGGCAGCGCGTCACCGTCGCCGACGGCACGAGCAGGTCGGTCCGCACGTCCTCGAGCGGCAGGTACCAGCGCGTCGGGAGGTGCGTCTCGAACACGGCGTGGGGTCGGGTGGACGAGGCCAGCACGACGCCGTCGACCTCGACCTGCACGTGGCGCTCGCTCGGCACCGCGTCGACGCGCTTCCAGGGGTCGCGGGCGTGCACGTGCACCTCGAACGCCTCCTCGAACCAGGCCAGCCCCGCCTCCCAGGCGAACGTCCAGTGCCCGTCGAGGGCGGCCAGCGGGCTCGGCGGGTCGTGGAACAGGGTGGCGGCACCGGGCAGCGTGTCGCCGTCGATGGTCACGTCGTGCGGCCACTCGCCGCCCGCCGCCGGCGCGCCCGACGGCGCGAGGAGGTCGGTCCGCACGTCGGCGGCTGGGAAGCAGTAGGTGGGCAGGGCGCCCGTGCCGTAGCGGACGAGGAGCAGCGCCCGCCGGCTGTCGGCCACCACTGTGGCGCCCCGTCGGACCCGAACCCAGCGCGGCGTCGGTTCGATGCGGGGCACCTGGCGGAGGTCCTGCCACGTCCGGTCGGTCGACACGGCGCGCCCCTCCCTCAGCCGGCCATCCCGATGAAGGTGGCCAGGCGCTCCTGGTGCTGGCGCACCGAGCCGTAGAGGACCGCGTTCTGGGTGACCCGGCGCAGGTAGAGGTGGAGGTCGTGCTCCCACGTGACGCCGATGCCGCCGTGGAGCTGCACGCAGTCCTGCACGACGGCCGGGCTGCGATCGGCGATGTAGGCCTTGGCCACGCTGACCAGCTCGGCCGCATCCGGGGCCTCCTCGTCGACGGCGCGCGCCGCCGCGACCGCCGTGGCCCGGCACGCTTCGAGCCAGGTGCGCAGGTCGGCGAAGCGGTGCTTGAGCGCCTGGTACGACGCCAGGGGACGGCCGAAGGCGACCCGGTCCTGCGCGTACTCGAGCGTCATGTCGAACACCCGGCCGATGGCGCCGACGGTCTCGGCCGCTTGGATCACGAGCGCGACCTGGAGCTGGCGCTCCACGTCGGCGGCGGCTCCGTCGACCTCGCCGAGCACCGCGTCGAGGTCGAGGCGCACGCCGTCGAGGTGCACCGTGCCGAAGCGGCGCGTGAGGTCGAGCGAGCCGAGCGGCGTGACGCGCAGGCCGGGCGCTCCCGCGGGAACCACGAACTGGGTGAGCCCGCCGCCGGTGCGGGCCGTCACGAGGAACACGTCGGCGACCCCCGCGTCCTGCACGAAGGACTTGGTGCCGGTGAGCACGAAGTGCCCGCCGTCGCGGACGGCCGCCGCCTCCACGCCGGACGCGTCCCACGTACCGGCCGGCTCGGCGAAGGCCCAGGTGGCCACGGCCTCGCCCGACAGCAGCCCCGGCAGGATCGCCCGGCGCTGCGCCTCGGTGCCGCGGCGGGCCACCGCGTCGGCGACGACGTTGACCGGCAGCAGCGGGCCGGGCCCGACCAACCGGCCGAGCTCCTCGGCCACGAGGACGACGTCGAGGACCCCGTGGCCGCTGACGCTGCCGCCGCCGTCGGCCTCGGGGACCAGCATCGCGGTCCACCCCAGCTCGGCAGCCTGGCGCCAGACCTTGCGGTCGAAGCCCTCGGGCACCTCGGCGTGGAGGCGGCGCACCTCCTGCAGCGGGGTCGTCGCCTCGAGGAAACGCCGGGTGGTCTCGACGAACAGCTCCTGATCAGCGCTCAGCGCGTGATCCAACGCGTCCTCCTCGGGGGGTGGTGCGGGATGCCGCCTTCGTGGTCCGGGACCTGGTCGGCCGCCCGGCGGCCGCGGTAGGGGGCGCGCCGTTGCCGGCGTCGGCCACCTGGCGCAGCAGCTCGAAGCGCTCGGTGACGAGCCGGCTCAGGTCGCGGCGCGACGACAGCCACTCGCCGAGCGCCTGCCGGAAGGCCACGGAGGCGAGCGACGCGGCCATGACGCAGCGCCCGTCCGGGGCGGTCAGGCCGCGCCGGGCGGCCAGGGCGACGGCCACCGCGGCATCGTGGCGCTCGCTGGCGGCGGTGTGCTGGCCGAGCAGCGCGGGTGAGGTGCCCAACGCCTTGTGGAACAGGCCGATCCGCCGCTTCAGCGCGTGCAGCGACGGCGCCAGGTCCACCATGGTGCGCTCCAGCGCGGCGAGCTCGTCGAGCTCGGCGGGCTGCTCGGGGAGGTGGCGCACGACGGCGGCGTTGAAGTCGTCGCCCCCGAAGAAGAGCACCCGGTCCTTGGTCTCGAAGTAGCGGAAGAACGTGCGGGGCGACACGCCCGCCCACTCCGCGATCTCCTCGGTCGACGTGGCGTCGTAGCCCTTGGCGGCGAACAGCGTGAGCGCCGCGTCGATCAGCGCCTGGCGCGTGCGCGCCCGCTTCTCGTCGCGGGCGGACGGCGGCGGTGGCGCCGCCTCGTGCCTCGCGGCGCTCACCGGCTGCCCGCGATCGCGGTCCGTCAAGGCCGTCCGCCCATGCAAGGTCTCCTTCGTCGTCCACGTCCGGGCCACCCGCTGGCAGCAGACTGCCGTAGTCAAGCACGTCGCGCCGGTCGCCGCGTCGATCCTGGGTCGGCCCCCATCGCGCGGCAACGCCTGCCCGCGGCCGGTGATGGCAGTAGGGTGTCAGCCGACCGGGAGGGCTGCCCGGGGAACGGGGAAGCGACGTGGTGGAGCACCGAGGGGCGAGGAGCGTGCGATGAGGCGTTCGTTGCAAGGCGCGGCGGTGGTGGGGATCGGCCGGACGCCGTACGTCCGAGGGTCGGGCCGGACGCCGCTGGCCATGGCGGCCGAGGCGTCGCGGGCCGCACTGGCCGATTGCGGGTTGACCCCGGCCGATGTCGACGGGTTCACCTGCTTCGGGACGGGCTCCGCGGCGGGCCCGAGCCAGGTGGCCCACGCCATCGGCGTCGACCACCTGGGCTGGAGCCTGAGCATCTCGGGCGGCGGCAACATCGTCACGGCGACGGTGGTGAGCGCCGCGAACGCCGTGCTGTCGGGGCAGGCCGACGTCGTCGTGGTGTACCGGGTGCTGGGGGCGGAGACCCGCTACGGGAAGCAGACCGGTCGGATCGAGGTCGCCGGCGAAGGCCAGTTCGCCGGGCCGCACGGCTACCTCGTGCCGCCGCAGTGGTTCGCCATGTTCTGCCGGCGCCACCAGCACGAGTACGGCTCCACGGCCGAGGACCTGGGCGCCATCGCCGTGCAGCAGCGGGCGCACGCGTCGGCCAACCCGCACGCGGTGGCGCGGAGCCCGATCACCATCGACGACTACCTCGCGGGTCGATGGATCGCCGAGCCGTTCCGGGTGTTCGACTGCTGCTACGAGGTCGACGGCGCCGTGGCCATCGTGGTGACGACGGCGGAGCGGGCTGCCGACCTGGCGCACCGCCCTGTGCACATCCTGGGGGCGGCGGACAGCAACCGGTTCGGTGGCTCCGTCGACCAGTGGGACGACTTCACCTGCATGTACTCGCGGGACACGGCGCCGAAGCTGTGGAGCCGGACGGGCCTCGGGCCGAGCGACATCGACGTGGCTCTGATGTACGACTGCTTCACGTTCACCGTGATGGCCACGTTCGAGGACTTCGGGTTCTGCGACAAGGGCGAGGTGGGCGACTTCTTCCGGGAGGGGCGGGCCACCTACGGCGGCGACGTGGTGGTGAACCCGCACGGCGGCCTCCTCTCGGAGGGGTACATCCACGGGCTCAACCACCACTTCGAAGCGGTGCTGCAGCTGCGCGGCGAGGCCGGCGACCGCCAGGTGGCCGACGCCGAGACCGCGCTGGTCACCTCGGGTGCCGGCCCCTACGGCGGCGCCCTCGTCTACGGGAGGACGCCGCAGTGAACGAGGCCACCCTGTACCCGCCCCAGCCCCTGCCCGACGCCGACACCGCGGGCTTCTGGGAGGCCACGGCCGAGGGCCGCCTGGCGATGTGCCGCTGCCAGGACTGCGGCCTCTGGCACCAGCCGCCCCTCGAGCGCTGCCGCCGCTGCGCCGGCCCCACCGCGTTCGACGACGTCGCCGGCACAGGCACGGTCGCGACGTTCATCGTGCAGCGCCAGGCCGCGGTGGCCGGCTACCTCGACGGGCCCTACACCGTGGGGCTCGTCGAGCTCGACGAGCAGACCGGGTTGCGGCTCCCGGCCCGCATCGTCGGCATCGAGCCCGAGGACGTGCGCTGCGGGCTGCGGGTCCGAGCCGAGATCGTCGACCTCCCCGGAGGGTCGTACAAGGTGCCCGTGTTCCGCCCGGTGGAGGGAGCATGAGCGAGTCGGTGGAGGCGTTCCGCCGGCGGGCCCGCGCCTGGATCGGGGCCAACGTCGCCCGTGCCGGCGAGGTGCCCGCCGAGCTCTCCGGGCTCGAGCGGGTGCGCCGGGCGCAGGCGCTGCAGGCCCGCATCTACGACGCCGGGTTCGCCGGCATCACCTGGCCCAAGGCCTACGGCGGCCAGGAGCTGACGGTCCCGCACATGCACGCCTTCGTGGAGGAGCTGCAGGGTTTCGAGAACCCCTACGGCACGCTCAGCGTGAGCATCGGCGTGATCGGGCCCACCCTGCTCGAGCACGGCACCGAGGAGCAGAAGGCCGCGCACCTGCCCGCCCTCCTGCGGGGCGACACGCTCTGGGTCCAGTACCTGTCGGAGCCGACCGGTGGGTCCGACATGGCCGGGGTGCTGACCCGCGCCGAGCGCGACGGCGACACCTGGGTGCTCAACGGGTCGAAGGTGTGGACCACCTTCGGCCACTACGCCACCCACGCGCTCTGCCTGGCCCGCACCGACTGGGAGGTGCCCAAGCACCGCGGCCTCTCGATGTTCATCGTCCCCGTCGACGCTCCCGGGGTGACGGTCGTGCCGCTGGTGCAGGCCTCGGGGGCCAGCGAGTTCTGCCAGGAGTACCTCGAGGACGTCGCGCTGCCCGCCGACCACCTGCTCGGCACCGTCAACGACGGTTGGAACCTGGCCTCGCAGCTGCTGGTGCACGAGCGCAACGCCCTCGGCGGCGGGTCGGCCTACTACGCCATCGGCGGCCGCGGGCACGGCGAGGCCAAGGTCGGACCCAGCGACGACCTGGTGGCCGCTGCGGTGCGCGCCGGCCGCGCCGGCGACCCGGTGCTCCGCCAGCTCGTGGCCGAGGTGCACGCCCGGACCGTCGTGGGCCACCAGCTCGGTGCCCGGGTGGCCGAGGGCCTGGCCCGCCGCGCGTACACCGGCCCGGCGGGCTCGATGCTCAAGCTGTACAGCGCCGACCTGCACCTGCGCCGCTGCGAGGTGGCCATGGAGGTGCGCGGCTCCGACGCGGTCGCCTGGACCGACGACGACCCCTCGGCCCACGACGCCGCCATGGCGTGGCTGGTCCGCCAGGGCACCTCGATCATGGGCGGCACCAACGAGATCCAGCGCAACATCATCTCCGAGCGCGTCCTCGGCATGCCGCGCGAGCCCGCGCCGGACAAGGACGTGCCCTTCTCGCAGGTGCGCACCAACCGGGCCTAGCCCGGCGCCTCACATGGCGTTGCTGTAGTCGAGCCCCATCTGGTCGGGCCGCTTCTCGAAGTCGCGGATCATGACCTGGCACGAGTAATTGGCCACGAGCCGGCCGTCGCGCGTGTAGACGCGGCCCTCGCCCTGGGCCAGGCCCCGACCGGCGTAGATGGCGGGGTTGGCGTAGAGGAGCCAGTCGCGCACGTCGACCTCGTCGTGGAAGGCGATGGCGCACGACATCACGCCGGTGGAGAGGTCGACGTGGGCGCGGGCCTCGCCGAAGCCGGGGTGGGGCCGCATGGCGGCGGCGATGGTCCAGTGCGTGGTCGACTGGGCCAGCAGGGCGGCGTGGAGGTGCTGCGGCCCGGGGTCGTCGCGGAAGCGGCACCACGCGTAGATCTCGGGCGGCCCGATGCGGTCGGGATCGGGGTCGTAGGCGCCGTCGACGATGCGCAGCTCGCGGCCGGCCACGGCCATGTCGAGGAAGGCCGCCTCCTCGGGGCCCGGCACGTCGGGCATGGGCGCGGTGGAGCGGATGGTGTCGGGGGCGTCGGCGCCCAGCAGCAGCAGGGCCGCGCCGCGGAACGAGCCGTCCTGGTCGACGCGCACCTGGACGGTGGAGAAGGTGCGCCCGCTGCGCAGCACCTCGACGGCGAGGTCCTGGGGCTGGTCGTGCGCGGCGGCCTTGGAGAACGTCATGAACGCCGAAGTGACCCGCTGGCCCGGCACGGTCTTGCACGCGGCCACGATCGCCTCGCCGAGCATCTGGCCGCCCTCGACGACGTTGCGGGTGGTCTGGCCGTAGGCGGGGGCCAGGAAGCGGGCGTCGCCCGCCGGTTCGACATCCATCAGCCGGACCAGCTCCGCGGCGTCGCCCCACACCGGGAAGCGCCGACGCCGGACGTAACCGGGCGGGTCGCCGGGCCAGGGTTCGTCGATCTCGATGCGGGTGCGCTCCTGGTAGAAGCAGACGTAGCCCTTGATCCCAGCCACCTCGTCGAAGGGCTCGGGGTAGGCCCAGACGATGTTGGTCTCCGCGGGCTCCACCGCGGTGAGGTCCCAGTAGTCCGCCTGGCCCTTGAAGGGGCAGATGGTGTGCATCCCCTCGGCGAAGGTGAGGTGCTCCCAGCGCACGTCCTCGTGGGGGATGTAGAGCCGGTCGACGTGGCGGGTCTCCTCGAGGAGGAGCGCCCGGTTCGTCTCGGCCAGGAGCAGGTCGCCGAACCACACCCGGGCCGTGCTGTCCACAGGCGTGAGGTCGATGCGGTAGTCCGGGTGCTTCGGCCAGGCCGACTCGATCACCGTCACGGCTGTCCTCCCTGTCCGGCGCCGGCCGGCGCCGCTTCGTCCTCCCGGGGATCGTCCACGGTGACCGCCTGCAGGTCGGGGAGCGAGCGGCGCAGCACGTTGCCCGCCACCTGCTCGAGGTGCGGGCGGGGCATCACGCACTCCGCGCACGACGCATCCCGCAGCAGCAACCGCAGCCGCACCGCCCCCGCCCCGCCGTCGACGTCGACCAGCTCGACGTCGCCGCCGTCGGGCTGCAGCAGCTGCCGGAGCGGCGCGAGCGCGGCGGTCACCTGGGCGTGATCCATGAAGGGAGCGTAGCCAGGCGGCCCGAGCAGCGGCGTACCGGCTGTCAGTGGTAGGAGGGGGCACCGTCCCGTGGGAGGGTGCGTGGAGAGGAGGCTTGGATCGTGAACGGCCAGCCGTCGGAGACCCACGTGGCAGAGGCCCGGCGGAGCGGCCTGCCGCCGCCGCCTCCCGTGCCGACGTCGTCGGAGCCGGCGAGGCCCTGGCGCACCGAGGGGATGCCGGGCGACGGCCGGGGCGGGGGCGGCCGCGCCCGTCGTCCGGAGTGGTGGAAGGTCCTCCTCCTGCTCGGCGGCGCCTACCTGGTGGTGTTCTGGCTGGTGTCGTCCGAGGACGCCCGGGGCGGCCCCGCGACCGTGCCCTACACCGAGTTCACGCGCCAGGTCGAGGCCGGGAACGTCGAGGAGGTGTTCTCCCAGGGCGACCGCATCGAGGGCGTGCTGCGGGAACCGGCCGCTCGACCCGATGACGAGGGCGACACGTACCGCGAGTTCAAGACCTACCGGCCCTCGTTCGCCCAGGACGACCTGCTGGCGAAGCTCGACGCCGACGGCGTGACCGTGCGGGCCACGCCGGTGGAGCAGAACCGGGGGACGCTGGTCAACCTCCTCATCTCCCTGGCGCCCATCCTGTTGCTGATCGGCTTCTACTGGTGGCTCTTCCGGCGCCAGCGCGCCGCGCTGTCCGGCGCCGGCCTGTTCGGGAGCACCACCAAGCGCAAGCCGGTGAACCCCGAGGACGTGCGGGTCTCCTTCGCCGACGTGGCCGGCATCGACGAGGTGAAGGCCGAGATCTTCGAGGTGGTCGACTTCCTGCGGAACCCGGACAAGTACCGGCGCGTGGGAGCCCGAGCCCCGAAGGGCGTGCTGCTGGCCGGACGGCCGGGGACGGGCAAGACGCTGCTGGCGCGCGCCACGGCCGGCGAGGCCAACGTCCCGTTCTTCCACGTCAGCGGCTCGGAGTTCATCGAGATGATCGTCGGCGTCGGCGCCCAGCGCGTCCGCGAGCTGTTCTCGGAAGCGCGCAAGGTGGCGCCGTCGATCGTCTTCATCGACGAGATCGACACCATCGGCCGGGCCCGCGGCGGCTACACCATCGGCGGGCACGACGAGCGCGAGCAGACGCTCAACCAGATCCTCACGGAGATGGACGGCTTCTCCGGCGCCGAGGGGGTGGTGGTCCTCGCCGCCACCAACCGGCCGGACGTGCTCGACCCGGCGCTGCTGCGCCCCGGCCGCTTCGACCGCACGATCGTGGTGCACCCGCCGGACCAGCGGGGCCGCGTCGAGATCCTGCGGGTCCACACCCGCAAGGTGCCTCTCGCCGACGACGTCGACCTCGAGCAGGTGGCGGCGTCCACGCCGGGCATGACCGGCGCCGACCTGGCCAACCTCGTCAACGAGGCCGCCCTCGGCGCCGCCCGCCGCAACGCCACGGTCGTGACGGCACAGGACCTGGCCGACGCGCTCGAGAAGGTGCAGCTGGGCACGGCGCGCGACGTCGTCATCCCCGAGGAGGACCGGCGCCGGACGGCGTACCACGAGGCCGGCCACGCGCTGCTGGGCATGCTGCTGCCCGGCGCCGACCCGGTGCGGCGGGTGTCGATCATCCCGCGGGGTCGCTCGCTCGGCGCGACCGTCTCCACCCCGGAGACGGACCGGTACGGCTACGACGCCGAGTACCTGCGGGGTCGCATCATCGGCGCGCTCGGCGGCATGGCCGCGGAGCAGCTCGTGTACGGCGTGAGGACCACCGGCTCAGAAGCCGACCTCGAGATGTGCACCTCCATCGCCCGGTCGATGGTCGGGCGCTGGGGCATGTCCGAGCGCATCGGCCCGGTGAGCGTGCTGCCCCGTGAGGGCGACCCCCGTGCGATGGGCGCCTCCGAGCACCTCCTCGGCGCGCTCGACGACGAGGTGCGCAGCGTCCTCGACGCCTGCCTGGCCGAGGCGGTCGCGCTGCTCCAGGACCATCGCGACAAGCTCGACGCGCTCGTCGAGCAGCTGCTCGCCCACGAGACCCTCGACGAGGACCAGGCCTACGCCGCGGCCGGGGTGCCGCGCACGCAGTCGGACCTCCCGCCGGACGACGCCCGCTCGCCCGTCCCGCAGGCTGCCCCCAGCGGCTGAGCCGGGGGTCGTGGTTGGACCTCGCCGCTCGCGTGGTAGCGGACGGAGAGCGTCCGGGAGGTACCGATGGCACGAGAGGTCCGCGCCGCGGTGGTGCGCCAGAAGGGCTCGTTCGAGCTCGGGCCCGTCATCCTGGAGGATCCTCGCGACGACGAGGTCCTCGTGCGGCTGGTGGCCACGGGCCTGTGCCACACCGACCTGGTGGTGCGCGACCAGGTCTACCCCGTGCCGCTGCCGGTGGTGCTCGGCCACGAGGGCGCCGGGGTGGTGGAGGCCGTCGGCGCTGCGGTGGAGAAGGTCGCACCCGGCGACCACGTGGCGCTCAGCTTCCTGCCCTGCGGCTACTGCCGGCCGTGCCTCGACGGGTCGCCGGCCAGCTGCGCCAACTTCAACGACATCAACTTCGCCGGGCAGCGGTTGGACGGCTCCCACGCGCTGAGGCTGGTGGAGGGAGACGGCACCCTGCACGACCGCTTCTTCGCGCAGTCGTCGTTCGCCACCCACGCCATCGCGCACGAGCGCAACACCGTCAAGGTCCGCGATGACGCGCCGCTGGAGCTCCTCGGCCCCCTGGGCTGTGGCATCCAGACCGGCGCGGGCACGGTGTGGCGGGCCCTGGAGGTCGGCCCGGGCGCGTCGTTCGCGGTGACCGGAGCCGGCGCGGTCGGCCTCAGCGCCGTGATGGCCGCCCGCGTCGCAGGGGCGACCACCATCATCGCGGTGGACGTCGTGCCCGCCCGGCTCGAGCTGGCCCGCGAGCTCGGAGCCACCCACGCGGTCAACGGCCGGGAGGTCGACGCCGTCGATGAGATCCGGCGGATCACCGGCAACGGTGTCGACTTCGCGCTCGACACCACCGGGCTCCCCGCGCTCATCGGCCAGTGCGTGGCGGCCCTGCGCCAGCGGGGGAGGGCGGCGGTGCTCGGCGCGTCCGCGCCCGACGCCGAGATCGCGCTCCCGGCCAACGCGTTCATGCAGAGCTGCAAGACGCTGATGGGCGTGGTGGAGGGCAACAGCGTGCCCGACGTCCTCGTGCCGGAGCTGGTGGACCTCTACATGCAAGGTCGCTTCCCCTTCGACCGGCTGGTGCGCTTCTACGACTTCGACCAGATCAACCAGGCCGCGGCCGACACCGAGGCGGGGACCACGGTCAAGCCGATCCTCCGCATCGGGTGAACGGAAGGGGAACGGATCGTGAGCACGTACCGGGTCCTGACGGTCCTCCCGCAGCAGCCGCGCTGAGCGCCGCCGGTCAACCCGAGCCGAGCGCTTCGGCGTGGTCGAAGCGGAGCAGGACCGAGCTCTGGCCGAACGTGGTCCGCACCCAGGCGTCGGTCCGCCCGATGGCGACGGTCTCGACCACCATCTCCGGCAGCCCTTCCGAGGCGGCGTCGTAGCGGACGGCGCCCTGCTCGTCGACGACGAGCAACCCGGAGGGCCCGCGGCACCAGGCGAGGCCCGCGGCGTCGAGCGCGAGCGGGACGGCGCCATCGGGCAGCGGGCGGTCGCGCAGCACGCGCTCGTCGGGGTCGAGGAGCACGAGCCGGTGCGCGGCGGCGTCGACCACCCAGAGCTCCCCGTTGGGTCCGGGGAGGAACGTGCGGAAGGGGTCGAGCCCGGTCTCCTCGGGCGCGGTGGCCGTGGTGGGCTCGGCGTCGAACGGCAGCAGCCGCGTCGACCACCCCAGGGCGTCGTAC
>Ga0182742_1001727_pt1 | contig 26622 bp, 28 predicted proteins | sample eDN5th37CBELigMG_FD_128880 | JGI IMG/M metagenome (GOLD analysis project Ga0182742, IMG submission 128880) | Enriched Miracle-Growth compost microbial communities from Emeryville, California, USA - eDNA 5th pass 37_C BE-Lig MG (version 2)... ...
CTGCCCAAAAAAGCTATCGTGAAACCTATCCAAAGACATTCCAGCCAACGAGAGATAGTCTTTTTTACCGAAAATTGTATTACTCCCTTCAGAAACAAGTAGATTCGGAGATGGCAAAAGTTTACGATGCTCTAAAGCACTCAAGCTTTTATGAGGATACCGTTGTCATCTTCACCTCTGATCATGGCGACATGCTTGGTGCACATGGCGGATTGTTTCAAAAATGGTATAACACGTATGAAGAATCCATTCATGTTCCATTTATCATTCATAATCCTAAACTTTTTCCTGAAAGTAAAACAACCACCATGCTAACAAGTCATGTTGATATTCTTCCAACATTATTAGGTTTAGCTGATATTGATGTAAATAAAACACAGAGGGAACTAAAAAAGAATCATTCAGAGGTACATTCCCTTGTTGGACGTGACTTAAGCCCTTTAGTTAAGGGGAACTCACAGTTTTTGCGAGCAAATGAGCCGATATATTTTATGACAGATGACGATGTTACACGGGGACTTAACCAAATAACCTTTGCTGGCAAACCCTATGAATCTGTTACTCAACCAAACCATATTGAAGCAGTGGTTGCCTATATGGCAACGGGTTCACATCGAGAAAACGAACTTTGGAAATTTACCAGGTATTTTGACAATCCGCAATTTTGGAGTAATCCTGGGGTTGAAGACAAACAGACAACAGTAGAGAGTGAGGTTGCAGCAGGGGAAGACGTGACAATTACTGTGTCAAAAGTAACAACAAAAACCGAACCACTTCCTGACCAATTCGAACTTTACAACCTGACGAAAGATCCATTGGAACAAATAAATCTTGCACATCCGCAGAATGCAACAATTGAATCAAAACTTGTGCAATCACTGCTTTTAAACCTATTAAATGAGCAGCGTAAACAAAAGCGTCTTACACCTACACATAAATAAATGAAAAGGTTCTCTCCTGATTAGCAATCTATGGTAAAATGTAGAAAACTATATTTGGAGGGGACTTTTTGGATAAAAGTAAACTCTTATTTTGTATTTTATTCGTATTTTTTTTCTTTCTTTATTTTAAAAGTATACAGTTTGTATTAACTATTTTGCCATTGGGTGTCCATGGTCTACATAATGTCGCATTTTTATTCTTTGGACCATTGATTCTTCTTGTTTTTTCTATCATTTCTGCACAAAAACTTACTAAATTCTTTATTCCTAAATAAACCAGACTTTCATTTTTTTCTATAAATAAAAGCCTTTACATTTGAAAAATCATTTAACGTGTGAGAAACTGTTAATGGTAAATTTTTCTCAAACGAGGAGGAGCTATATGGTCAAAAGTCTTCAGGATACAACAACATTACATAATGGAGTAAAAATGCCATGGTTTGGCCTAGGGGTTTTTAAGGTACAAGAAGGGCAAGAGGTTATTGACTCTGTCAAATGGGCAATTAAGCATGGCTATAAAAGCATTGACACTGCAGCTGTTTATAAAAATGAAGAAGGTGTTGGACAAGCAATTCGTGAATCTGGTATTAACAGAGAAGATTTATTTGTTACTTCAAAGGTTTGGAACAGCGACCAAGGATATGAATCTACACTGCAAGCTTACGAAACAAGCCTACAAAAATTAGGTCTAGACTACTTAGACTTATATCTGATTCACTGGCCAGGAAAAGACAAGTATATTGAAACATGGCATGCCTTAGAAAAGCTATATAAAGAAGGGCGTGTACGTGCAATTGGTGTTAGCAATTTCCAAGTACATCATCTTGAAAATCTTATGAAAAATTCAGAGATTACGCCAATGGTGAATCAAGTTGAATACCATCCACACCTAACACAAACGGAATTGCATGAATTCTGTAAAAAGGAAGGTATTCAGTTAGAAGCTTGGTCTCCACTAAAACGAGGAGAACTACTGAATGATCCAACATTGTTAGAAATCAGTCAAAAACACAATAAGTCAGTAGCACAAGTCATTTTACGCTGGGACCTTCAAAACGGTGTTGTTACGATTCCAAAATCAATTAAAGAGCACCGCATACAAGAAAATGCAGATGTTTTTGATTTTGAACTTTCACATGAAGATATGGAAAAAATAAGCGCGCTCAACAAAAATGATCGTATAGGCTCACATCCTGACGAAATGACAACCGGATTTGAGTGATTTGATAGAAAGCCACACTGATTTTACTGTGTGGCTTTTATTCATACAACTTATATTATCTGAAATTTCAAAATAAAATATAGTTATGTAAAAAGAAAAAACAATAATTCTACAAAAGGGGTGTTGTAGGTGCTAAAAGAGTTTATCGGCAAGCAATCAGTAAAAGTGAAAAATGTTATTGAAAGAGGAGCGGTCAAAAAATTTGCTGTGGCCATTGGTGATGCTCATCCTATTTTCATTGATGAAGAGTATGGGAAGGCTTCCAGATATAAAACGAATATTGCACCACCAACATTTCCTAGAGTCTTAGAATTTGGAAGGATAGAAGGGCTTGTCTTACCGGAAAAAGGGCTTATCCATGGTGAACAAATTTTCAACTATGAAAGGCCAATACGTGTTGGCGAAGTGATATATTGCTATTCAAAGGTCGAAAACTACGTTGAGAAAAAAGGTTCTACAGGGTCAATGGGTTTTCTAACTATTAGTGAAAATGGAGAAGATGTAAAAGGCGAGCTCATCTTTTCATCTAAGATAATCGTAATTATCACAGAGGCGGTTAGAAAGGAGATGTTGGCATGAATTCGTTAATAAATATTCAAATCGGTGATTCACTACAAAATCTCCAACTTCCGCCAGTCTCTAGGATGGACCTAATAAAATATTCTGGTGCATCCAACGATTACAATCCAATCCATACTATCGATGATGAAGCACATAAGGCTGGGTTACCAGGTGTAATTGCACATGGTATGTGGACAATGGGAAATCTAGCAAAACTATTTACACCTTTTTATGAAGAAGGCTATATTCAAACCTATTCCATCCGTTTTCGGAACATGGTGTTTTTGAACGATGTGATAACTTTAAAAGCCACATTAAAAGAAATTAATGAAAACGTGCTAACTTTTGATGTTGCTGCATACAATCAGCATGACAAGCATGTAATCAAAGGAAATGTCATTTTTATAAAATACAAGTAAACCCATTTACAAATGGGTTTTTCATCATTCCCCCATACTTTAACAAGGTAGATTATTACTATACTAATATACTAAATTTTACCAAAACCATTGACAATGGATTTAACTCAAGTTTACAATAATAAGAAGATGATAGATAAGAAAATTCAGAAATTAGAGGTTCTTAGTTATGAGTCAAAAAATAGCAATTGGGAAGATTGCTGTACTTTTAGCTACATTGACGGAAAAAGAAATGGAAACTTTATCATTTACGTTGAAGGATGTTAATTACTGCCAAGGAAAAGTCGGATCGATGAACATGCAGAAGGTAATTGCTGCTGTTGAAACAGCTGCAAAGCGGCATGGCCTTATACACGAGTCGCAGTATCGTGAAACCCACGCCTTGTATCACGCAATAATTGAAGGAATCGAAGGGGTAACAAGGGGGCAAACGGCAATAGGCGAAATCAGTCGAACAGTCGGTCTACGATTCGCCATCGTCCGAGGTACTCCTTATACCAATGAGGAAGAGGGAGAATGGATAGCCGTTGCTTTTTATGGAACAATTGGTGCGCCAATTAAAGGACTTGAACACGAAACAATTGGTCTTGGGATTAACCACATTTAGAGCTTATAGGACATGGAAAGTTTTATGTGCACGTAAAATGAGAATACTACTTACTAAAGGGAGATGACAAGAGCATCTCCTTTTCTTATGAAAGGAAGGGGTGTCATATTGGAAGAACATATTGTAGAGATTCTTAATCAAATTGAAAAAGAATACAACGTTAAAATTCTTTACGCTTGTGAATCTGGAAGCAGAACTTGGGGGATTGCAAGTGAAGAAAGTGATTATGATGTTCGTTTTATTTATATCCATCATCCCGATTGGTACCTTTCAATTGATCAAAAGCGAGATGTTCTTGAAATTCCGAAACATGATAAAGTAGGCATCCCAGTTAATCCATTAGTTGATATGACTGGTTGGGAACTTACAAAGGCACTTCGGCTATTTCGTAAATCTAATCCTGCGCTTCTGGAATGGTTGCACTCGAACATTACTTATTTCCAAGCGTATTCCTTCTTTGAAAGAATTCGACTTTTGGAACCTGCCGTTATATCACCTATTCCCTGCATGTACCACTATGTAAAAATGGCAAAAGGAAATTTTAAAGCTATTCAAGAAAAAGGTCAACATGTTAAAACGTATATCAATGTGATTCGGCCATTGTTGATGGCAAAATCAATTGAAAAATATAATAAAATGGTTAGTCTTGATTTGAATACTCTTGTTGCCGAATTGATAAATGAGGACAAACTAAAACTGGAAATCGAGAATCTAATAAGAGTAAAGACTTCTGGTCAAAAATTAGTTAACCAATTAACTGAGCTAGACAAATTTATTGAACACGAAATTCATCATCTGGAACGTTATAATACAAAATTAAAATCAAGTACCCTTAATCCGACTGGACTCCTTAATCAACTTTTTAGAGATATACTAACTGAAGTCTGGAAACCTGACGAAACAAGAATTCGTAGCCTTGAATAGGGGTAACAAAGTTATCCCTTTCTTATGCAATTTTATTATCTGAATCATCTTCTATTTTTTTCAGATGTGAGTGTCTAACATCCCAATAGTAGACCCTTGGGAGTCCCCAGTGTAGCCAATATTCATGAGCTAAAGTTACTCCGACAAATAAAATCATTTGAATCTCTACTTGTTTCACTATATATCTCCCCCTCTAAACAAGTATACGGACAGATACAGTTGTCCAATAACCTGTATAAAAAGAAAAACCCGTTCCAATAAATTACTAGCTTAGGAACAGGTCAAATATGTACCGGTACGAAAATCTGCGAATGCACTTTACTAAATAAAAGTTGGTTATTTATTTGTTTTTCTTATTTTCACGTGCAGCTTTCTTCCTTGCCTTTTTACTTAAACCTTGCTCAGCGCCAAATTCCGTGTCCATACTATTTGCTCCTGTTTGAGACTGGTTATTTTTCTTTTTAGCCAATTGTCAATCCTCCTTTTAGTTTTTATGTCCGCTGTTTTATACATTTTTCTTTTTTCCTATATTTTACAGCGTCCTCTATATCATAGGTAAAAAGGAAAATAATATACAAATTTCGACAAAAAGATGTTTCTTAAGCTTATTTTTAGTAAAATAATTCACATCTAGAGCATAGAAGGGATTTTGAAATAATGACATCATATCTTGTTATTGGAGCAGGGATACTTGGTTCATCAACTGCTTATCATCTGGCAAAAGCGGGTGAAGAAGTAATCATTGTCGACCGCAAGGATCAAGGTCAAGCAACAGATGCTGCGGCGGGAATTGTCTGTCCATGGCTATCCCAACGTCGAAATAAAGCATGGTACAGTTTAGCGAAAGCAGGTGCAAAATATTACTCCACGTTAATAAGCGAGCTTGAAGCATTAGGTGAGACTGATACTGGTTATAAAAAGGTAGGAGCAATTAGTCTTCATTTAGATGAAAACAAGCTTGATAAAATGGAAGAGCGAGCCCACACCCGTCGGAAAGATGCTCAGGAAATTGGAGAAATTACACGTTTAAACTCCACAGAGACAACCGAATTGTTTCCGCCATTATCTGAAGAATTTTCTGCTGTACACATAAGTGGGGCTGCCAGAGTGAATGGAAGGGAGCTTCGAAATGCATTAATACGAGCTGCCAAGCATTACGGTGCAATTGAACGGAATGGGAGTGCGAGTATCGTAAAAACGGATAAACACGTAATTGGTGTAAAAATAGAAAATGAAATAATTGAAGCCGATAAGATAATTGTAACGGCAGGAGTTTGGGCAAATGATTTACTTCAGCCTCTCGGTATTGATTTTCAAGTTTACTCACAGAAAGCTCAAATCGTTCACTTAGATCTTGAAGATTCAAACACAGACAATTGGCCAGTTGTCATGCCACCAAATGATCAATATATCTTGGCATTTGATGAAGGGAAGATTGTTGTAGGTGCAACACATGAAAATGATAAAGGAATGGACTACAGAGTAACCGCCGGTGGACTTCATGAAGTTTTAGATAAAGCTTTAAATATTGCTCCCGGGTTATCTGAGGGTACGGTATTAGAAACAAGAGTTGGTTTTCGACCATTTACACCTGACTTTCTCCCAGTAATTGGTGGCATCCCTGGCTTCGAAAATCTTTATGCCGCTAATGGACTCGGTGCTTCCGGATTAACAGTTGGCCCATTTTTAGGTAGCGAATTGGCGAAACTTGCCATGGGAAAAACACTTGAAATTGACTTAAGTCTCTATGAGATTTCAGGTGCTATTAAGTAACATTAATCCTTGCGTTTATAATAGATATGCTCCGCATCCAGTGTTCCTCCAAGTGTAACAATTCCATAAGAAAACTCTGGCTGGAAACGTTTATCAGTTGGGGAACCTGGATTAAAAAGTAATGTTTCACCATGGTATTGTTTATAGGGAATATGTGAATGCCCAAACACAATCAAATCCAACTTCTGACCTTGGAAAGCTTCATAGGCTCGATCTGGTGTAGTTTTCTTTTTACCAACATGACCATGAACAATTCCGATTCTATATCCTTTTTTTACAATCATTAGTTTCTCCCCAAATGGTAACTCGGGTGGATCAATGTTCCCTCGTACACCTATAACGGGAGCGATTGTTTGCAGCTCTTCATAAACCTCAATTGTCGACCAGTCTCCAGCATGAATAATTAAGCCGGTACCACGTACACCTTCTACTAATTTTTCCGGTAGTTTATTTGCTCTTTTTGGCATATGTGTGTCTGAAATTACGGCAATCCTCATGAATATCAATCCTTCGCTTCTATTTTTATCTATTGTACCTTTTAGATTTTGTAGAGGAAAGAAAGCATAGTACAATCTAAATAAAAAGGGGGCAACCGGATGGATAATTTAATAAACAAGCTAGCAGTATATTTGAGGTCTTCTTCATTTACAACTGTGCTAACTGGAGCAGGAATGTCTGTCGAGAGTGGAATTCCTGATTTTCGCTCTAAATCAGGATGGTGGAGAAAGATTGATCCGCGGACTGTGGCCACAATAGAAGCTCTTGAATCTAACTATGATTTGTTTCATGAATTTTATTGCGCAAGAATAAGAGGTTTTCAGGAATGTTATCCCCATAAGGGACATGTTCTTCTCGCGGAATGGGAGCAGACAGGACTTATCCAAGCGATAGCAACACAAAATGTAGATGGATTTCATACAGTTGCAGGTTCAAAAAATGTCTCTGAACTACATGGTTCAATTCGTAACTTTCGATGCAATGGATGTGGCCGGCCAGCAAACGAAACTGATTTTTTATCCAAGCACACATGCGTAAATTGTGGTGGTAAACTTAGACCCGATATCGTTTTATTTGGTGAAATGCTTCCAGAGCAAGCATGGAATAATGCTTTAAGAAATATTCAAATTTCAGATTTAGTCATCATAATTGGAACGAGCTTAGAAGTATACCCAGTAAATGAACTTCCATCCATGACAAATGGAAAAACTGTGTTAATTAATAAAGATCGTTTAGACAGCTACCATCAATTTGACCTTAATATCCAAGGTAATGCAAAGGAAGTTTTGGAAAAAACTGACGAGATTATGAGGGCAAAATAAGCCTATCACCGTTAATCTAATACCTAGATATTTTTAAGCCTGACACCTAAATAATGGGGTCAGGCTTTAATAATATCCATTTATACCAACTAGAAAATTTTTCTAAATTAATAAAGAATATTTTCCAGAATAATGTTAAAATAGGCGATATTAGCAATTCCATTTTTACAACACGATAACAGGGGGATGTCAGTTTGAACACAAAATTTTCACGACCTAAGGGATTTGGGGAAATTCTTGATCTTACGTTTAGTTTGAGTAAAAGTCGATTTCGTGACTTTTTTACAATCTTACTTATTTTCATGGGACCTGTATATTTACTTGAAGCGCTTATCTTATTAGCTTCGGGAACAAGCTTTTTTAGAGAAGTTGGCCCTGGAGATGATTGGTTTACTCAAGTACTAAATAGTTTTGACGAAACAGTAGTTGCTGAGGAAATTGGCTTTGGCGGAGCATTAGGAACTATGTTTGTCGGTCTTGTTGGTGTATTGTTGTTTCCTGTTGCAGAAGCTGCAATTCTAATTGCATTAAACCATATTCGTAAAAATGAGGAATATACAATAAGTTCGGTTATAAAAAAAGCTTTTACACGCTTTTGGCCAATGCTCGGAAGTAATATCTTATTTGGTCTAATTGTGTTTGGTCTCTTCTTTGTTTCCATCATGATATTGGTACCGGTAGGGATATTTGGTGCTATTGCAGTACATATTTTCGGGATAATTTTAGCAATAGTATTAGGTCTAGGCTTGTTCGTTGGCACCGGATATTTACTAACACGTTGGGGCTTTTATTTTGGTTCTGTCATACTAGACTATGAGTCTCCTGGATTTTCTAGGAGTTGGCATTTATCAAAAAAACGTGGATGGGTTCTTTTTTGCCTATATATTGTTTTCTTTTTAATAATCAGTGCGATTAGTTTTGCCGTTGAAGCAACTTTCGGAATCTTTATGGGCAACAGTGTTCTATTAACTGTAATTGTTAACTTAACCACCATTTTTACGACCTTACTTTTTGCCGTAGGATATGGTGTGATGTACCTTGATGCAAGGGTCAGACATGATGCAGAGGACTTGGATGAGATGATTGAGGGTTTTAATGAACCTAGATAAGTGGTGATCAACAATGGCACAAATAAATGATGCAAGAGATCGGATTGATGAGATACTAAATGAAAAGGAATACCGAATTTACTATGACGAGTCCAGGAATGTGTTTCAGGAATGGTGGAATAAAGTAAAACAATGGCTCGCCGATTTACTAGAAAGTTTATTCCCAGCAATTGAATCAGGAAGTGGTGCCGCGGAGGTGGTGCTAATCCTGGTTATTCTTGCTGCTATTTTATTAGTAGGTATTGCGGTCTTTTTACTTGTACGAAATCAAACAAGAAAGTCAAAGTATAGTAATCATAAGCCTCTACATTCAGCTGAGGAACTTAACTGGACGTATCAAAAGCATTTGCGTGAAGCAATCAAGCATGAAGAAAATGAACATTTTTCACCTGCAACGCGCCATTTGTTTCTTGCACTGCTCTTATTTTTTCATGAAAAAGAATGGCTTGAGGCAAGGGTATGGAAAACAAATTGGGAGTATTATGATGAACTGCGCAAAGTAAATCAATTGTGGGCTGTTCAGTTTTATGATTTAGCACTTGTGTTTGATGAAGTTACTTATGGAGAATATGAGCTTACTAGAGCCGAGTATAGTCAATTTCGGAAAAAAGCTTTTATCTGGCTAGAAGCAAAAGGAGGAGGGGAGAACAATCATGCGCAAAACTAAAGTATGGATTCCCTTAATTGGGCTTATTGCGCTCCTACTCTTATTAACTTACTTTATTGAATCCCATAACCCAAAAGCGTATCCACATTACGTGTCTGATTCTCCTTCTCCAACTGGTGTAAAGGCAATTTATACATATTTAAATGATGACAATACCGTTAAAAGATGGTCACATTCCCCAAACCTTCTCACGAAACAAGATGAGAAACAAGTTTTGATCATGGTGGAGCCATACTTTACACCTGAACAAGAAGAAATGAATGGCTATCTAGATTTTATTGAGGCTGGAAACAAGTTGATTTTGTTTAAGTCAAATCCTAAAGGAATGTTTGATATTAAGACTCTTCCAGCAGATATTGACCCTTTTCTCGATGAGGCAATCACGATAAAAGATAAAAACGGAGTAGAATTTGATGCGTTTTTTCAGGCTACAGCCCGTATCATTCCAAGCGAAAATGAAAAGGTGCTGTTAAAGGATGAAGCTGGTGTAATTGCAACAAGCCAAAAAATGGGAGAAGGTGAATTGATTACAACTATTACACCAGAGTGGATGTTGAATGGCAATCTATCAGACTATGATCATATCCCACTAGTACTATCGTTAATTGAGGATAAAGAGGCATCTATTTATTACTTTGATGAGTATGTACATGGTCCCAAAAATGCTTCAAATTTGACAACATTGTACCCTAGCTGGTTTTTAGTATTGCTTTTACAGGGAGGATTAATCGTCCTGCTTTGGATTTGGAACAGAGGAAAACGATTTGGACAAGTGATTGTCCCACGCGAGGAAAATGTACGTTTTAGTGATGAAGGTATTCAAGCTTTAAGTGCATGGTATATAAGAGGCCGGTACTATCATGAATCGTTAAACATTCAAGCAGATTATGTGAAACAGCTAATTCAGGAAAAATGGGGATTTCCTTCTCATCGGGACTGGACAGACCTTTCGTCAAAGCTTACACACCGATGGTCCCAAAAAAATGAAAGTGATGTTAAGCAATATCTAATCAAACTTACAAAAATCTTACAAAATGAAAAACTAACTAAACAAGATTATTTGATCTGGTCAAGAAACTTAGATGAATTAAGAAAAGAGGTGGAGAAAGGATGAGATTAGAACTTACATCCTTACTGCAGAAATACGAGCAACGAATCTTAGGTCAGAATACCAATTTACGACTTTTATTATCTGCCATCTTAGCTGGAGGCCATGTCTTAATTGAAGGTGTACCTGGGACTGGGAAGACACAAATGGTCCGCTCACTTGCAAACTTACTTGGTGGTGATTTTACACGAATACAGTTTACACCTGACCTTTTACCTAGTGATATTACAGGTAGTATGATTTACAACATGAAGGAGGGCAGTTTTGAAACATTAAAAGGGCCTGTTTTCACAAATATCCTTTTAGCTGATGAAATTAACCGTACGCCGGCTAAAACACAAGCAGCACTATTAGAGGCAATGGAAGAAAAACAAGTAACCATTCAGGGTGAAACCTATCCGTTACCTGACGTTTTCTTCGTTGTTGCCACCCAAAACCCAATTGAATTTGAGGGTACCTATCGTTTGCCTGAAGCCCAACAAGACCGTTTCCTATTTAAATTACATATTGATTTTCCAGCTTCTGAGGAAGAAAAAAACATAGTAAAACAAGTAATTGAACAAAGTTTCATTCAATACGATGCTACAAATGTCCTTAACCTTCAAACATTTGTTTCGATTCGACAGGAAATTGAAAAAGTGACCTTAGGTGATGGCGTTTTAAATTACATAATCGAGATTGTTCGGAAAACGAGAGAATCCGAAACGATCCAATTTGGTGCGAGTACCCGAGCAGCAATCTCAATCGGAAAAGCTGCACAATCATGGGCATATTTAGCGGGAAGAGATTATGTGACTCCTGACGATGTAAAAATCGTATCAAAACCTGCACTTAGACACCGAATTCAGTTATCTCCACATGCAGAATTGGAGGGAATCACTATTGACGAAATCATTGAAGAGCTGGTGGGATCGGTTCCTGTTCCTAGATAGAGGCATCTTACCCACAAAACGATTGATTATTTTATTACTAATCCTTTCTATTGGCTTTTTTTTAAGTCTCTCAAAACTTTCATGGGAGCTGATGATTGGGTTAAATCTCTTTATGATCATAGGAAGCTTAGTAGATTTGTTGTTTTCACCTAACAAAAAACAGCTTGCTGCAAAACGTAAACTACAAGCTGAAATAGAGCGGGGGCTTCCCACTTCTATCGATATTGAAGTAACAAATCATTCGACATTTGGGCTATCATACCGATTAATTGATGGCATTCCTGGTTCCTTTACTCAGCCTTTTCTGATTAGTGGAAGGATATCTGGTGAAACAACTTCTAGAATCACTTATGTTACACGAGCTATGGAGCGCGGTGATTATCAAATGAACAAAATATATTTCCGTTACAAAAGCTACCTAGGCTTATGGGAAAAACAATTCACATTTACGATAAGTAACGAAGTGAAGGTTATACCAGATTTATCCGAAACAAGGCAATATCTTGAAAATGCACAGAAATTTTTATTATATGAAGGGGTCAAAATCCGGAAACAACAGACAGGTGCTGGCGAGTTTTCAAAAATACGAAGTTATGTCGTAGGAGACGACCCCCGAACAATCAATTGGAGGCAAACCGCAAAGCTCCAAGAAGTGATGACGAATGAGTACGAACCAGAGCATGGAAAGTATATTACGATTTTATTAGATTGTGGGCGAATGATGGGGGCTGAGTTAAAGAAGGGAAATCGTCTTGAGAGAGCGATGGAATCTGCTATTACAGTTGCAACAGCTGCACTACAAAATGGGGACTATGTTTCTTTCTTAGCATTTTCAACAGATGTAAAGGTGTTTGTCCCAGCCGGAAAAGGAATGGCACATCTCCAAACGATTTTGCATGCGATTTATAGTGTGAAAGTAGATGCTGCAGAATCAAATTATGGGGCTGTTTTATCTTATTTGGAAACGATGCAGAAAAAGCGAAGTCTTCTCTTGTTGTTTAGTGATATACATACATTTTTAAGGGAAGAAAGCATGTTAATCTATTTACGAAAGCTTAGACAAAGGCATTATTTCCTAATGGTCGGTATCCAGGATGCTACTTTAAACAAACGTATAGATGAGAATCCTACTACTGTCCAATCAGCCATGCTAAAAAGTATGGCACAGCAACAGATGCTCGTGAAAAAGAAGGAGAAACAAAAATGGGAAAAACAAGGCCTCATGATGGTTGAGGCCGATGAGGATAAATTAGCAATTACTGCTGTTTCCTATTATATCAATATCATGAATCGGAACTTGCTGTAGCTTCTTTTTTTAATAAAAAGAGTTTTCCTGTTACAACGTAAAGAATCAATCCAATAACCGTTATGAATGCAACAGCATACTTAGCTTCAAGTGAAATCGCAGCAGGTGTGATAAACCCTTCAATAATTCCGGCAATTACAAATAAAGGAATCGTACCTAACAGCAACTGCACAGAGCGTTTTGCCTGATATTTGAGTTGGTAGCTTCTTGTATACTTGCCAGGAACCAGCAATTTATAGCCCATTAACAATCCAGCGCCACCTGCTATAAAGATAGCTGTAAGCTCAATCATCCCATGAGGGACAATATATGCCCAAAAATCATACGTTTTCCCATAATGCCAATATAATCCAGCTAAAGCACCGACGATAATGCCATTGTAGATTAATATATAGACGGTTAAGAGACCAAAAGTGATACCACTAGCAAACGCAAGGATGGCAACCTGAATATTATTTGTCATAATACTAGCGGACATTAAGGATGAATCCACTTCACCATCTGCACTTCCTAAATAGTCTGGGTCAACTCCTTGGGCTATTTCTGCTGGTAAAATGGAAAAAATATGAAGGGGATCCTGGTGAACTGAAAAAAAGCTGCCTACACCACCTAAAGTAAATAATAGTAAAGCAGCTACCGCAAATTTCCATTGTTCAAGTAAAAGACCAATAAATTTCGTACTGAAAAAATAACGAATTTGTTGAAAACTGGATACTTGATCTCTGTACAGGAGATTATGGGCTTTCGAGACAAGACCATTTAAATAAGGCGTAATCTCCTCGTCTGGAAAATAGGTCTGACTATACGAAAGATGCCCGGCACACTTTTGATAAAGTCTATGAAACTCATTAATTTCGGTACTGCTTCGCGATTTTCGACGCTTATGTAGGATGGAAATCAATTGCTCAAGCTGCTTCCATTCATCTCGATGCTGATTGACAAATTGCTTCATGTTCAATATGTAATCACCTCTTGAAATAGCAATATCCTTATTATAGTAATTTTAGAGAAAAATAGAAACATCATATGAAAAAACTACCTAGAAAAGGGGGGGTCTTTTTGAATCAAGAACAGACCAATATAAAAACACCTGAGTTTGTCTCCATCCAATTTCAGTTAGCAGGGGTGGGTAGCCGAGCTGCAGCTTTTTTTCTAGATACATTAATATTAACAACGGCAAGTCTTCTTGTTTTACTTACTCTATTACTTATTTTACATGGTAGCCCTGATCTTTGGTTGCTCGGAGAAAGTTTTTCTTCTGGACCAATCGCCATTACAATCATTCTTTTATTTATCTTAAACTGGTGTTATTTTTTTCTGCTTGAATTTTTTGCAGGAGGGAAGACGATTGGAAAAAAAGTCGTTGGAATTCGAGTTATCCAAGAAAATGGACATAGTATTACATTGCTATCAAGCTTTATTCGTAATTTTCTTCGGATTATTGATTCCATGCCAGCAGCCTATTTTGTAGCAATCATAATGGTTTTCTTTCATTCTAAACATAAGCGTATTGGCGATTTAGTTGCCGGTACTATCGTTATCCACGAAAGAAGAGCAAAAAATCATAAAAAACAAAGTCCACTTGAAAAAGAGATTTGGAAAAGAGGTCTTACAAAGAATTCTCTTACAGTTGATCAATGGACATTAAAATCGTTTGGAAATAAGGAATGGAAGCTGCTACAAACATATTGCAATCGATTTTTACAATTGAAAAATGATGTGAAAGACAGAAGAACTAAACAAATTGCAGACATTTTACTGCCAAAGGCAGGAATCGAAATAGCAGGAAAAACATATGAACAATTAGAAAATGAGCTATTAGTCCTATATTTAATCATGAAGGACGAATGGGAATTCGAACTATAATCTCCTACTTTAGACTGGCATCTTAGGCTATCCTATGTATAATAAATATTACAGATTACTTAACTCACGGGTAGGTATAATGACCCAAAATACTAGGATCTAAGATCGCATAGGAGATTCGGAAAATGAAATGGAAAACTTTTAGCATTGGACTATTAATCATCAGCCTTTTTTCGGGGTGTTCAGCACATGCGAAGGAAGTAAAAATTGAAAATACGGAGGTAAAGGTGGGTTCAGAAGATATCATTGCTACAACAAATAAATCATTACCGCTCGATCTTTCAGAGGATCGTACAAAACAAATCACACATCTTATGATTCATTTTATTAGCAATGCCGCGCTCAAGCCCGAAGATCCTTATAATGTAGATGATGTCTACTCTCTTTTTAAGGAATATAATGTTTCTGTTCATTATTTAATTGATCGAAACGGAGAAATCTATAGTCTAGTCCCTGAGAATAGGGTTGCTTATCATGCTGGAAAGGGAAGTTTGAGTGATTTTCCGGAGTATGAAAATAAAATGAATGAATATTCAATAGGCATCGAACTCATTGCGATGGGGACAAAAGAGGAAATGACAGCAATTATACCCGAAGACATCTATAATCAAATTGATCCATCATTAGCTGGATATACGGATGCTCAATATCAATCGCTTAACCGTTTGGTACATAACATAGTAAAAAGAAATCCATCGATTTTACATGACAGACGCCATATCATTGGCCATAATGAATATGCTCCGGGAAGAAAAACAGATCCTGGCTCATTATTTGATTGGTCTAGAATCGGATTCTGAGTTGTCAGTAAACCTATACTTTTTAAAGGAATTTTCCTTTAGAGTATAGGCTTTTTTATTTGAAATAGTTTGAAAACTTTGGGGATATTCTTTATAATGAAAACGTATACATGCTTTGTTTTAACTTACTTAAGGGGGAGATCCATTTGTACGTGCCATTGCTTTTATCACAATTCTTAGATCGAGCTGTCAAACTATATGGTGCAAAAACGGCTTTAATTGATGATGACAAAAGCTTTACGTATGAGGAAGTAAACGAAAGAGTGAACCAGCTTTCACGTGGATTAAGACATCTTGGTGTGGAAAAAGGAGACCGCGTCGCGTACTTAGCTCCGAATACCTCTGAAATGTTTGAGGGTTTTTATGGTGTATTTCAAATTGGAGCCATCATTGTTCCTTTAAACACAAGATTAATTCCAACGGATTACGAGTATATACTAAACCACAGTGAAACAAAAATATTGTTTGTCGATCATGAGCTTATCGGAAACATTGAACCCATTCGCGAAAAACTGAAAACAGTTGAAACGATCATTGTCCATGGACAAAATGGGGAAACAGAATGGACTGTTCCTTATGAGGAATGGCTGGCACGTTTTGAAAAAACAGCAATTGAGCGACCGGATATGGATGAGCAAGACATTGCGACATTATTATATACAAGTGGAACAACTGGAAAGCCAAAAGGCGTTATGCTTTCACATCGCAGTAATTACCTCCATGCATTAACAACCATGCACCATCTTCGTGTATCAGACCATGATACATTACTACATATTTTACCTATGTTTCATGTGAACGGCTGGGGCTCACCTTTTTACTATACAGCAAATGGTGCGACACAGGTTTGCTTACGAAGGGTTAATGCTGATGAGATTTTCAGAAAAATAGATACCTATAAAGTAACCGTGATGCATATGGCACCAACTGTTTTAAATACATTATTACAATATGCTGCCAAAAATGAGATACCAAAACAGGACCAAGATGTACGAATTGTAATCGCAGGTTCAGCTCCACCACCAGCCTTCGTTAAACGGGTAGAAGAAGAGCTAGAGTGGGAGTTTATCCAGGTGTATGGCATGACTGAAGCTGCACCATTGATTACAACCTCCATCATACGTGATACACAGTATGATATTTCCCAAAGTGAAAAATATCGTTTAAAAGCAAAAGCTGGCTATGAATTTATCGGAGCCGACGTTCGTGTTGTTAATGAATTTGGGGAAGATGTTGCTCAAGATGGAAAGGAAATTGGCGAAGTCATCGTACGCAGTAACACTGTTATGGAAGGATACTTAAACAACAAAGAAGGCACGGACGAAGTCATTCGAAATGGCTATTATCATACAGGAGATATGGCGATTGTAGACGCACATGGAAATATTGAAATTGCAGACCGGAAAAAAGATATTATTATCAGTGGTGGTGAGAATATCTCTTCGATTGAGGTTGAAAGTGCTCTATACGACCATCCTGCGGTTTTAGAGGTTGCAGTTATTTCCATTCCTCATGAAAAATGGGGTGAAACGCCACAGGCAATTGTGGTCAAACGCGATGGCTATGACGTAACAGAAGAAGAGTTAATTGTATTTTCACGCAGTCGTTTGGCACATTTCAAAGCTCCTACAAAGATTGTCTTTAAGACTGAATTACCAAAAACTGCATCTGGTAAGATCCAAAAAGTACATCTTCGCAAAGAATACTGGCAGGAAAAAGAAAAATTTATTAATTAATTAAAAATCCCCCATTTTCCTAATTTGGAAAACGGGGGATTTTCATACGTCAAGCTTTTGTACTATATTTTTATCCTTTGAAAATGTCCAATTCACTAGAAAAATGCCTAAAAAAATAAACAGTGAACCAGCATAGACATACCATTCTACTACTTCTTTTAAAAGAATCCATCCGGATAATACTCCGAAGAATGGGGCAAGAAATAAGAAGGCTGAAGTTTTTCCTGGGTCACCTATATTTATTAAATAAAACCAAATGGCAAATTGCACGATTGAAGCCATGATTGCAAGCCATAAAATAATAAAAATTGATGTAGGCGCTATTGTTATAGTAGGTGTTTCAAGTGTAAAACTCATTAAGAGAAGAAGAAGGCCGCCAAAGAGCATCTGATAAGCCGTTAATACCCAAATATTAAAACGGGCTCCCCATTTTTTAATTAACAACGTTCCAATTGACCACGATAATGAAGCACCAAGGCCTAATAGAATTCCAACTTCTAAATGAAGGTGAGAGCCTAGTGTAATAAAGACTCCTGTCAAACCAACGATTACCCCAATCCAATGAAAGAGTTGATAGCGAATTCCAAGAAAGACGGTACTTAAAATAACAACGAGTAATGGATTGCTAAATGTGAGAATTGATGATTCTCCAGCAGAGATCGTTCGTAAGCTTAAGAAAATACAGCCCATAACACCTGCTGTTTGAAAAAAACCGACTGTAAAAATACGTAGCCAATCTAGTACTTTTTTGGGGAGTGGCTTTCTCCAAATAATTAAAGCCATAAGAATACCAGCAATTGTAAAACGTAATCCAACAAGCAGAAGAGGCGACACATAATTCAATCCGACTTTACCAACCGCAAATGATGAGCCCATTAACGCAGTAGTGGTCACAACAAGAACTGCAAATAGATATGGATTCATATTATTACTCCCACTTTTTTCCTCATCATATCATAAATTTAGTTTATAAACGGTATTTTTCTAACTAAATTCAAAAGAAAAAGGCAAGCTCGATGTGCTTACCTCTTTCATCATCAATGAGAAATTGAACATACTGATTGAATATCCTTCCTACGCTAGAGCTGGAATTCGTAACAAATTCAAAATCTTAGAAGTTAATCTTCTTATCGAGATTGTTAGTTTTACGAATGTAAAAAATAACTCTGGGAATAAGCGAAATAGAATATTCATCGTATTTCCCTCCACATTGATATTTTGTGATTGCAAAACTAATCACAAGATTATTGTTTCCTAATCGCGTATTATTAATGTGTACAGGTATGTTTTTATCTTTTCACTGGAAAGATAAAAGAGTACATAACTTTTTTTGGGGAGGGTTCTAATATGGATAAGATTAAAGTTGGAGAAGTATTTTCAATTAGTGATGAAACTGGTGAGGAGCAAGATGTAGAAGTTCTTGGTGTCGTTACAATTGAAGAGACTGAATATGTAGCAGTTGGCTTTCTTGAAGATTTAGAAGAGGATACTGAGGATGATATCGATATCTTCTTTTTGAAAATCGATGAAGAGGGCGATTTTTCTGCAATTGATAGTGATGAGGAATTTGAAAAAGTGTCTTCAGCTTTTGATGAGATTTTCGACGAGGAATTAGACGAAGACTAAAATGAAAACAATCCACTAACTCCACGTGAAAGCGTGGAGTTATTTTTCTATTCCTCATTCCATTCTTTGATAATTTCTTTTACCTTCTTTTTATCAATGATATTAATGGCATAGTAAATAATTTCTTTCGTTTTCATTTTCCTTACGGGATGATGTGCTACACCGTACAAATCTCCAAGGACTAAAACATCCATCATGGTAAATCCTATTAAAATAATCATTGGCTTCCTGTTTCCTGTCCATGTACCTTTCGTCCCTAGGACTACTGGAAGTGGTTTTTTCCTATTACTTATGTACTCATAAACCCAATCCTGCTCAGTAATTGTTTTAAACATGTACACAGCTCCATTAACCAAATTGCATACTTAAGATTCTACAAAAAAGTGCAATTCTATTCAAAAATAAACAAACTTCATATAAAATGGACGTTATAGCCTAATAAAATTTTCCACTAGAGGTAACATCGACCTGGATGAATCGTTATGATATGAAATAAAGAGAATGTTCATATTAAGGAGGAAATCATATGAAAAAGGCATTGATAAATGTAGATTATACAAATGATTTTGTGGCTAGTGATGGCGCATTGACTTGTGGTAAACCAGGTCAAGAAATTGAAAAAGAAATTGTTCGCATCACCGAAGAATTTATAAATAATGATGACTTTGTTGTATTTGCAATTGATCTTCATAAACAAGGCGATGAATTCCATCCTGAAACACGACTCTTCCCACCTCATAATATTGAGGATACATCAGGAAGATTGCTGTATGGTGACTTACAACGTGTATTTAATGAGCAACAAACCAATTCAAATGTATACTGGATGGATAAAACGAGATATTCTGCTTTTGCAGGCACCAATCTCGAAATCAAATTACGTGAGCGTGGAGTTACTGAAGTTCATATCGTAGGTGTTTGTACAGATATTTGTGTACTTCATACGGCTGTTGATGCCTATAATCGTGGCTTTAAAATTGTCATTCATAGCTCAGCGGTTGCAAGCTTCAACCAGGCTGGTCATGAATGGGCATTAGGCCATTTTAAAGATTCCATCGGCGCAGAAGTACGTTAAGCGGTTCAATTACTGGAGGTATTTTTGGATGAATAAATATTTTAAAGATGACAGCTTTGCATTACATACAGATCTATATCAAATTAATATGGCTGAGATTTACTGGAGGGAAGGCTTAAATAACCGAAGAGCCGTTTTCGAAGTAAACTTCAGGAAACTTCCATTCGGAAATGGGTATGCCGTTTTTGCAGGCCTTGAGAGAATCATTCATTTTCTTGAAAATTTCTCGTTCAGTGAAACCGATATTGCTTATTTAAGAGAAGAGGGATATAAGGAGGATTTTCTTAACTATCTCAAGGATTTACGTTTTACAGGAACGCTTCGGTCAATGAAGGAAGGAGAGGTCGTTTTTGCTAATGAACCACTTCTCCGTATTGAGGGTCCGATTTGTGAAGTCGTTTTATTGGAAACCCCTATTTTAAATATTATTAATTACCAAACATTAATTGCGACTAAAGCATCTCGTATCAAACAGGTTGTTGGCGATCAAATTGCGATGGAATTTGGTACAAGACGAGCACATGAATTGGATGCAGCGATTTGGGGTACAAGAGCTGCTTATATTGCAGGTTTTGATTCAACCTCTAACGTTCGAGCAGGTAAATTATTTGACATCCCAGTTTCCGGTACCCATGCACACTCAATGATACAAGCATATCGGGATGAATATGAGGCATTTAAACATTATGCAAAAACTCATAAAGACTGTGTCTTTCTCGTTGATACATACGACACATTGAAATCCGGTGTGCCAAATGCGATTAGGGTGGCAAAGGAAGAAGGAGACAATATTAATTTTATTGGAATCCGATTAGATAGTGGAGACTTATCTTATTTATCAAAGGAAGCACGCAAAATGCTGGATGAAGCTGGATTTAAAGATGCCAAAATTGTAGCATCGAATGATCTTGATGAACATACAATTATTAACTTAAAATCCCAAGGTGCAAAAATTGACTCATGGGGCATTGGAACAAAGCTGATTACGGCCTATGATCAACCAGCATTAGGTGCCGTCTATAAACTTGTATCCATTGAAGATAAAAACGGAAATATGGTAGACACTATCAAAATAAGTGGAAATCCTGAAAAGGTTTCTACACCAGGTTTAAAGCGCGTGTATAGAATAATTAATAAGAGCAGTCAAAAATCTGAAGGTGACTATATCACACTTGAACACGAAGACCCACAACACGAAGAACGCCTTAAAATGTTCCATCCTGTTCATACGTTTATTAGCAAGTTTGTTACGAACTTTGAGGCAAGGGAATTACAGCACATGATTTACGAAAATGGAACACTCGTTTATGAGATACCTACCCTGCAACAAATTCGTGAATATCTAAATGAAAATTTAACATTACTTTGGGACGAGTATAAGCGTACGACAATGCCTGAAGAATATCCTGTAGACCTCAGTCAAGAATGCTGGAATAATAAAATGAACCGAATTGAAGAGGTAAAATTAAATATTGAAGAAAAAATAGGTAAAATAAACGGATAAGAGTTTGTTCCTAAACAACCACAAAAGGAGGGGAACTTCATGAGTATTCAACAACAGATAATAAATGATTTACATGTAAAGCCAAGTATTGAACCAAAAGAGGAAATAAAACACAGAATAGCTTTTCTAAAAGCGTATCTGTTAAAAAGTAAGACAAAAGGATTTGTATTAGGAATTAGCGGTGGCCAGGATTCTACTTTGGCAGGCAAGCTATGTCAACTGGCAGTCGAGGAATTACGAAGTGAGGGGCATGAGGCTACCTTTATAGCTATTCGATTGCCTTATGGAATTCAAAAGGATGAAGATGATGCCAGAGCAGCCCTCACTTTTATCCAAGCAGACCGTGAAATGACCTTTGATATTGCATCAACAGTCGATGCGTTTGTTTCTCAGTATAAACAAGCGACAGGTGAAGAGATTAGTGACTTCAACAAAGGTAACGTAAAAGCGCGTGAAAGAATGATTGCACAATATGCAGTTGGAGGCATGCACAATTTATTAGTTGTTGGAACAGATCATGCAGCTGAAGCTGTTACTGGATTTTTTACTAAATATGGTGATGGTGGAGCAGATGTACTGCCATTAACAGGGCTAACCAAACGACAAGGACGTGCCCTATTGAAGGAATTAGGCGCAGAGGAACGCTTGTATTTGAAAGTTCCTACTGCAGATTTATTAGACCATACACCACAGCAAGCTGACGAAACCGAGCTCGGAATCTCATATGATATTCTTGATGATTATCTAGAAGGAAAACAAATTTCGCAAGAAGATGCAGATAAAATTGAGAAACGTTATCTCATTACTCAGCATAAACGACAAGTCCCAGCAAGCATGTTTGATGATTGGTGGAAATAGGATAGAGCCTGTTCTAAAATGTGAACAACATTTGGAACAGGCTTATTTTCTATAATTAGCTATTGCATCTTGGAAACATTTGTTAAACTTAAAAGGATTCATAAAGCAAAGGAGCCTACCTTTTTGAAAAAATTGTTCTTTATTGTATCTAGTTTAGTAGCCGTTATTTTGGTAATTTCAATTATTAATTATGAAAGATCATTGAAGGACTCTTCGCCATCAAAAAACATTGTGAACCCTCCAGTTTCAGAACAGAAACCAGCCCCACTGCAACCTATACCTGTCACTGACAGAATTGGATATACATTGCAAAATAATGAATTAAACATCACATATGACAATGGGATTAACTGGGTTACTGTTCCAGTAGTAGTGGATCATTTATTTAGCGGTGAATATAACGGTAACAAAACTGAACTCATTCCAGACAGTTTTATACTTTCCGATAAAAGTGCTGCATTTCTAACTACAATTGGTCCTATAAAATTAATAGCCTCACTGGATAATGGTGCTACCTGGCAGGAATCAATTGTATATGAAAATGCCCCTGCTATTCGATTCCGTAAGGTGGATTTCCTCAATGACCAATTTGGCTATGTCATATTATCCGGTGACAGAACAATGTCTCAAGAATGGTCGTCTATTTTCATCACGAATGATGGGGGTAATTCCTTCCGAGAAGCATCTTCCCCTGGTACAACAAGACTTATTTATAATGGAAGCTTTGTCAATGAGAAGATTGGATTTTTATCGTACGGAGTCATTAATCCGGAAGAGCCTGACTTTTATGTGACCACGGATGCCGGATACTCATGGAATCAAGCCAGCTTTACTATTCCAGAAAAATATCATAAGGTATTCGTTACAGCAGAGGAACCTTATAAAGAAGGTGATCATCTAGCCGTGCTTCTAAATCAAGGGCCAAATGGAGATTATATGGGCGGAAAAGTAAAAGGTAAATTTATTTCATTTGACCAAGGTTTAACCTGGAAGTTTGCTTCGGAGGTAGCACCTAATGACGAACCGTAAAAAACTAGTTGGGTTGATTTTGTTTGTAATGGCTATCGGATTATTTTTACTCCAAATGATCTATTTTTACCTCCATGCTAAATTTTTTGTAGAGTATAGTGACAATCGGCTGTTTTATGTGTTCAATATTGCAATAGCTTTATTGTTTGGTCTTTCAATGATCGTACTATTTAACATGAAACGGACAGCTAAAATAATAAGCATTTTCATGTTACTATTATTTATTTTGATTAATAGTACATTGATTTTTAAACATCCAATACCTCAAATCGTAAGTGTTTCCCCAGATTTTAAGAATATTTTCGTTGTAAAAGAAATAAGGGGAGAAGCCAGGTATTATCGAACCTATTATGGCATTTTCGCACGACAAAAGGAAACGCTTCTGTATCATCTTAAGGGCGAATATAAAATTAACTGGGTAACAAATGATGTGGCTGCTCTGACATATAAGGCAATGGATGATTCACTCCACCAATTTATTGGTACTTATGGCGACCGAGGTAGTGGAATATCTTATTATTATGTAGGCTCAGCCTTATATGGTGAATGGAAAGGGAGCAATAGTTCAATATCTACACATACAGAAGGAATTACAGTTAATCATGGCGGGAGTAAGGAAACCTTTAACTGGGACCAAATCGTTCAATTTGGCACATTGGCTGTTGTATTAGTTGATGATCATGAAGCAAAATGGATAATTGCATTAAATGATGATTTTATAATGGATTCAGGTTCTGGAATAGGTGTGGCAGGAACAATCAGTCTTTTTCAAGCATCGATGGAGCATAAGGAAATACTGATACTAAAAAGATAAGAACGCACAAAGTGCGCTCTCGGAAATTTATCTTCTTTTCTTTTTTGGATCCACAAGCGCACTCTTTTTTACTACAGTAGCTAACTCAACCTGAACATGGACATTTCTTCCATCAATGTCTGTTACATTGATTACTTTTCCTTTTCGACCTTTTATTTTAATTGCATCCTCAACTGCAGGAACATTTTGTACGAGTTGTGTTAATAAGAGATTTTTATTTTCAAAGTAATGAACAACAAACATGCTTATCACCTCATATGAAATTCATTATAAGTGCCCAAATATTCACTTGATAATATATGTGGGAAAACTCTTTTGGTCCATAAAATATAAGATTTTTTTTGGGGGAGAATTACGATGGAAATAAGGGTATACGAGAATACTGATGAAATTAGTTGGTTACGATGCAGGGTATTGGCGTTTCTAGACACTGCCTACTATGACAACGTTTTAAAGGAAAAAGAGAAATACGATAATCCAGCCATTGAATTAGTTGCAATTGAAAACGGAAAAGTAATTGGATTATTGGACATAGAATATGAAACCGAGGAAAGAAAAGTTTGCTCGAGAGGAAGCGGACTTGGTGGGATGATTTGGCATCTGGCTGTCCATCCGGATTACAGAAGAAAGGGAATAGGTGCCGAATTACTTAGGAAGGCTGTACAAATAGCAAAAACAAAGAATCTAAATCGATTGGAAGCTTGGACAAGAGATGACAACTGGGTCCGAAAATGGTATGAAACAAGTGGATTCCTCAAGGTAAATTCTTATTTTCATGTATATCTAGAAGGACAAGAGGGACTTGAAACTAAGATACCTAACCTAAAACCAGTGTACTCCTTCGCACACTACTTAGGGAAGGACCTACAAATGATCAAAAACAAGTTTTCAAGGGTACATGAATGTATTTGTTATGAAAAAACATTGAAGTAAAACATAATATTATTATGTAAACTAATAACTTTATTGGAACGCACATTAATCTGGTGCGTTTTTTTAATTCAATAATCACCTCGTTTTGAATTAACCTATCTCAAAATTAGATTAATCTTATCAAAAAATGATATAAACAATGAAAAACACCTATTCGCCATTTTCTACTCTTGGCTATCACAACATAAAATAACAAAACCATACAAAAATTCTACTTTTTTAAGCATATTGAAAGTAGGTATATTAAGGGATCTGTCGTGATTATTATTAATTAATATCAAAATTAGATTGATTTTATAAAAAATTAGCATTGATTAGATGGATAAAAACGGTATAAAATAAAAAACAAGAAAAAAGACGATTTATAACTTAAAATCTTAGTTCACTTCTAATAAACAAATGGAAAGGGTGATTGGATGCAACAAATTAGACAACCAAATAAACAGGGGTTATATGATCCTAAATATGAACATGATGCTTGCGGGATTGGCTTTATTGCTGATTTGAAAGGAGAAGCTACACATCAAACGGTAACGCAAGGAATATCCATGCTTTGTCGTATGGAACATCGAGGTGCACAAGCTGGTGATTCAAATACAGGAGATGGAGCAGGAATCTTAACTCAAATCCCGCATTTGTTTTTCCAAAAAGCTTGTTCAAAACTGAGCATGATGGAACCAGGTAGCTATGGTGTAGCAATGGTATTTTTACCTCAAAATCCTGTGATAAGAAAGCAATGTCAGGACGCTTTTCAAAACATTGTTGAGGACGAAGGACAGGAATTACTAGAATGGCGCACAGTTCCTGTAGATGAGAAGCCTATCGGTGACAGCGCCAGAAAGAGTCAGCCTTTTATATGTCAACTATTTATAGGTAATAAAGTCGGGGATGTCGAGGAATTTGAAAGACTCCTTTATGTGATTCGGAAAAGAACGGAAAAAAAGATACGAGAAGCACAACTCGCTGCTAATGAAACATTTTATGTAGCCAGCGCATCAGCAAGAACCATTGTTTATAAAGGAATGTTAACTCCAGGGCAACTTGACCAATATTATCTTGATCTAAAAGACTACGATTTTCAATCGTCCTTTGTGCTCGTTCATTCTCGCTATAGCACAAACACTTTTCCTAGCTGGGAAAGAGCACATCCAAACCGAATGTTAGTTCATAATGGTGAAATTAACACACTTAATGGAAATGTCAATTGGATGAAGGCCAGAGAAAAAAAGCTTGAATCACTTGTTTGGAAAGACAAATTATCAGAACTTGTTCCAATCATTGACCAGAATGGAAGCGACTCCGCTGCATTTGACAACAGTCTAGAATTTCTAATACGGTCCGGAAGATCATTACCCCACGCAGCTATGATGATGGTTCCAGAACCATGGGAGAATAATCCGTCTATGGATAAATCATTAAAAGCTTTCTACGAGTTTCATAGTCATTTAATGGAGCCATGGGATGGACCAGCAGCCTTTGCATTCACAGATGGA
>Ga0182742_1001728_pt1 | contig 26617 bp, 22 predicted proteins | sample eDN5th37CBELigMG_FD_128880 | JGI IMG/M metagenome (GOLD analysis project Ga0182742, IMG submission 128880) | Enriched Miracle-Growth compost microbial communities from Emeryville, California, USA - eDNA 5th pass 37_C BE-Lig MG (version 2)... ...
ATCTTGTCCATGAGAACCTCCCTCATGGACACCACTCTCCATTTCTACTAGAATCTTGTCCATGAGAACCTCCCTCATGGACACCACTCTCCATTTCTACTAGGATCTTGTCCATGAGAACCTCCCTCATGGACACCACTCTCCATTTCTACTAGAATCTTGTCCATGAGAACCTCTAAAAAAACAAAGCAGCCCCGCAAAGGACTGCTTCATTTTGAATATTAATTTGTACTCCGTTTAAATGGCCACCAATTGGCTTCACCGAAGTTTTTCACCATGACCGGTATGAATAGCGGCAGCATGATGATTGCGTATAGGAATAAGCCAACGATGACAATGGATGCAATCTGCAGCAATGACAGCATTCCAGATGGCATCATGGCTGCAAAGGTACCGCCTAGAATCACAGCTGCCGAGATGATGACCGTCCCCATTTTTTTCATGGACATGAGCATCGCTTCCGGCACGGATAAATCCTTGTATTCATTGAAGCGGTCCATAAGGAAGATACTGTAGTCAACCCCCAGAGCGACAAGGATAACAAAGCCGAAAAACGGAACAGCCCAGCTGATTCCTGTATATCCTAAAAGATTGACATAAATCGCTTCATTAATTGCCATTGAGGTAAAAAAGGTCAAGATCAAAGACCCAATCAAGTAGACTGGCATAATGATAGACCGGAATAAAAAGACAAGAATAATAGAAATTCCGACAAGCATTAAGACCACCGTACGAGAGTAATCCTGATCAGACATTGTGCTTAAATCGGCATTTGTGCTTGTCACACCGCCAACAGCTACCACTGCGTTTTCAAGCTTTGTATCCTTCGTTGCTCGCTTAACAGCCTCTTTAATATCATCCACCTGAGCAATCGCTTCATTTGAGTATGGATTCGCATCCAAAATAACATCAAACGTCATCACTTTGCGGTTTTCAGACATGTAAACATCAAAGACCTGCGCAAACTCTTCATCTTCAAGAACTTCTTCCGGCAAATAGAAACCATCCATAGTTTCAGTGCTTGATAGGCCAGCCAAATAATCCTGGGCGGAGCCAAGGCCATCTGAAACCTGGTTTAACCCGTCTGCACTCTGATTAAGCCCATTTGTCAGCTCACCGATTTGGCCGCCTAAATCGCCAAAGCCGGCAAGGAGCTGCTTTTGACCATCATTTATGCTGCCGAGGCCGTTTGTAAGCTTCGGCACATTGCTGACAATTTGTCCTTGGCCATTAGCCAATTGGTTTAATCCGTCCTGCTGGGCTTCGATTCCGGCAATTAATTGCTCAAGGCCTTTTGCCAGCTCACCTTGACCGGCAACGGCTTTTTCAAATCCAGCATTGGCACCGGACATTCCGCTATTAATCTGTGAAAGACCGGCATTTAATTCTTTTACATTCGCTGACAGACCCTGCAGCTGCTGCTGCAGACCGAGCACGGTCCCCTTCAACGTTTGATATTGCTGATCACCAGCCAAATCTGCATACTTATTTTCTAAATATCCGTACATAGCTCCATTAGCCTGTGCCAAGCCATCAGATAAACCTGTCAGCCCATCGCCGACTTTTTGATAGTTTTCTGTCAGTGTATTTAAGTTCCCTTGTAAATCTTTATAGCCGCCAAGCAGCTGCTGATAGGATGTAAGCAGTTCCTCTGCCCCGGCTTTTGATTTTTCCAGCCCAGCTTTAATTTGGTCAGACCCGGCAGAGCCTTGGCGAATGCCATTTTCAATTTTCGCCAGGTTCGTTTGAATTTCTTTTAAACCCGACTGAAGCTCATTTGTTCCGGCAACAAGCCCGCCAATTCCATTGGCTGCATCCTTTAACTTTGGTTCAGACTTTGATAATTCGCTGCCGGCTTCCTGAAGCCCCGAGCTGATCTTATCCAGCCCTTCTCTTCCTTCGCCTAAGCCATCTTCAAGAGATTCTGCTTGTTTGGCAATGAAGAAATCCTCGATTGGCTCGCCAGTAGGTCTTGTTACAGAACGAACGGTATCAACTAAATCTACTTTTTCTAATTCCTTGCTGATCTTTTCAGCCAGACCAATGTATTCGGTTGAATCCATTTCCTCATCGTTTTTCAAAACGACTTGTGTCGGCATGGATTCCCCTGGACCAAAGCTATCGGCAATAATATTAAATGCTTTAATCGAATTGACATCCCCGCTAATCTCTTCCAAAGAGTTATAGGATAATTCCCCGTCATAGACTGCGAGAAATGGTACACATATAGCAGCGACAATAATTAAAGCAAGGAATGGGCGTGCCAATGAGAATTTTCCAACGGCGCCCCAAAGCTTGCTTTCCCCATGCTCAGCCTTGCTCTTTGACGGCCAGAACAGCTTTGTTCCTAAAACAGCCATAAAGAATGGAACAATCGTAAATAAAGCAAGGAGGAGAACAGCTACCCCAATCGCCACAGCCGCAGCTGATTGATAAAGAATAAATTGTGAGAACCCAATAGCGGCAAAACCAATCATGACAGCCACACCGCTGAAAAATACCGTTCTTCCGGCATTTCGGTACGTATCAACAATCGCTTCTGCCACCGTTTCTCTTTGCGCCAGCTCTTCCTTATAGCGGCTGAGCAGCAAGATACAATAGTCTGTTCCGATTCCAAACAGAACAGCAACTAAGAAGATCTGAGTATAGTTTGATAAAGGAAAATCCGCCTTATCTACTAAAAATGCAACGATGGATTGTGAAGCGAGATATGAAAATCCCACAGTAATTAATGGAATTACAGGCGAAATAACAGAACGGAAAACAAGCAGCAAGACAACAAGAATAAAGACAACGGTAATTCCCTCTGTCTTTTTCAGTCCCTCCTGTGAGCTGAGGATCAAATCCTCGCCGATTTGCCACTCACTTGTATAGAAGTGCTCCACTTTAATATCCTCAAGTGCTTTATATAGGGCATCATTTACCTCCTTCGGTTCACGGTCATTCCAGCTTACCGAAATCGATGCCAGCACCGACTTTCCATCCTTTGAAACCAGCTGATCCTTTAAACTTTCTTCATTGAAATGGGTCAAGACTTCTGTAATCCCAAGTTCATCCTTTTGTTCCTCAAGAATGCGGATAGCCCTCTCTGCCTCTTTTATGTCTTCACTTGTCAGCTTTTTATCATTGTGAAAGACAAGGGCAACCTGCGCCTCATCCCCGCCGCCTTCCTCTTTCCGCACATCATCCATGATTTTCCCGGCCAATGTGGAAGAGTATTCGTCGGGTACAGAGATCTGGCCCTTTTCCCGGACAAGATCAGCCATGTTCGGTGCCGATAATAATAGACCTGCGACAATGGCAATCCAGGCAATTAAGACGAACCATTTATTTTTGATAATCACATTCACGGCTTATTCCCCCACTTTATCTTTACTTTCTATTAAAACTTGATTGAGCTTTTCATAGGTTTGAATAAATTGCTGGATTTCCTTTTGATCAAATTGTTTAATAAACGATTCCACCAGCTTTTGAATCCGCTCCTCTGTTTTGGAAAAAAGCTCCTTTCCCTTTTCAGTTAAAGTCAAATAGACCACACGGCGATCTTTTTCGTCACGGGTCCGCTGTATCAGTCCCTTTTCCCAGAGCCGGTTGATAATGGCGGTTATCGCACTTTTTTGCACCTCAAAGGCATCTGCTAATTCTGAGGATGTGCAGGACCCCGCTTTACTGATATACCTAAGCGTATATTGCTGGTCATTTGTCAGATCGTTGCCAATTTGCTCCTTTATCAGGGCCTCCCCTTTTCTATGGACAGAGAAAGATAAATGGATATATTTATCAATTAAATCTGTAATCGTATAGGACACTTAAAAAACCACCTCACAAAGTTCTATGCTTTAATAGTTCAACGGTTTAACTATTTACGTGTTTAAATATAATGGAAGCATGGCTGAACTGTCAATTCATTTCATCCAAGTTCGGCACAAAAAAAACAACGGACAATTATTAAAATATGTCCGTTGTTTTTTAATATGTATTTAGTATGGAACTGCTATTTTTATCATGCAATAATTGGCTGTTTGACCCTTGAAACGTGACTGATGCAGCCAAACTCTTTTGCTACCATCCATTTTATCAATTGTATTTCATCAAAAGACAGCTCACGCTTTAGTTCTTTTTGAACATCAAGAATCAATTCAATATACCGATCAGCCAATTTCATCCTCATCCCTCCATTAATATGAGATTCTTCTCCGATTATAATCCCATAATTAATTCAACAAGGACTGCAGCTTTTCCTTTTTTAGGGATAGGAAATTATCAAATTTTTCTAAAAAACCAACCATTTTTATATGGATTCAAATAATCGGGGCATTTAAACTTGTAATATCAGCCTGATCTTTCTTAATTTTTAGCACCACCATCGTGATATCATCTCTCTGCGGCACCCCTTTTGTAAATTTATCAATGGAGGTCATAATATAATGTTCGATTTCTGCTACATTTTTTTCTCTAGTTTGCAGAAGTGTATTTATGAGCCTCTTTATCGAATATAGTTCCCCGGCTTTATTTTGCGCTTCAATAATTCCATCTGTATAAAAAAAGACAATATCCTGTTTTTCTAAATGAATAGTTTCTTCTTTATATTCTTGGTTAGGCAGGCCGCCAATCATAATCCCTCTCACTTTCGGAAGCTCTTCAATCAATGGGTCTTTCCCTTTAATATATAAGGGGAGATTGTGGCCGGCATTCGCATAGGTTAATAACCCTGTTGACGGGTCCCAATCTGCACAAAAAAGAGTAACAAATGACTTCAATGTTCGTAAATCCTCATATAATGCCTGATTCATCGCAGTTAATGTTTTCCCTGGGCTCTGCGTGCTTTCAGCTGCGCTTCGAAAAGCTCCTCTAGTTAAGATCATCAGCATTGCTGCAGGAATTCCCTTTCCCATTACATCCCCGATCACAATGCGGATTTTCCCGTTAAGAAGCGGATAAAAGTCGTAATAATCTCCGCCTATCAGCCTGGCAGGCATGGTAGAACCGTATACCTCCCCGCCCTCTATTTCTGGTGCCTTGCCATTTAATAAGACAGACTGGATATTCTTGGCCAGGTTTATTTCTCTTTGCAGGGTTTTGTCATGCTGAATATTTCCGGCAGATTCTTGCTCTGAGTCATAGGTGTATTTATTCCTATACATTAAACAGCCTCCTCTTGAAAGGCTTTTAGCAATTCATACAATCCAACCGTTTCAAACACCTGATCAGTCAATTCATTAACACCCTGGAGCTTTATCATGAAATTTTTTTCTCTTGCGAAATAAATCGTTTCGATGATTGAACCAATCCCAGTTGAGTCAATAAAATCAAGTTCTTGAAGATCAAAAATTAAAAGGTCAATATCGCCAATCTTTTCAAACTGTGCGGTTATCATATTCGTTGTCGAGATATCGAGTATTCCCTTTAATGATAGAATTATTTTCCTGCCTTGGATTTCTTTTTTTACAACAAGCTCCATTTTTCTCCCTCATTTTTCGGAGATCTTAAAGATCTTTATTTGGTTCTTTAACTCTTTTGAAACATTGTCTAATTGAGAAATCATATTATTTAACTGGTCGATGGCATCATATGAAGAAAGGCTCATCTCGGTTATTTGCCTAACATGTGATTTTAACAGCCCGTTTAACGCTGAAATTTCCCTGCTTGATTCGATAATGAAATTAGAAAAACTAATAAGTTCATCTTTATTAAATTCCTCTTTATTCTCCATCCCTTTTAAAAGATTTACATAATTATTTTGTATATCACTGACGCGCAAATCAATTTCATAGAACAGTTCTCGTGATTCATGCGTCATGGAAGACGATATTTCGTCCATGGTTTTAAAATAGGATTGAACAGTGTTATTTAATAGAGATGAAACAATCGTGACAGAATCAATCTTTTTCTTTGTTTCAGATATTAATAGACTGATATCATCTGTCATTTTATTTAAATGAAGCGATATTTCTGCCCATTCATTTTCTTTAAATATCTTTATTTTATTCGTTAAATCCCCTGAAGCTATTCGATTAATATGTTTATTGATTGTGCTTAATGGCTTTAAGTATTTTCTTGTCACCAATTGAAGGACAATATAAATAACGATAAAAGCAATTACAAAGGAAGAAATAAACAATACCATTAGCCTGTTCAAGAGTGCTTCTTGCTTGCTTAAGTCGGCAACAACAACCATGACTCTATCATTTGAAATAGGAATATAAAACTTCCTATGCTTCACACCATCTTGGTCAAAATCCAAGCTGGCTGCTTTATCACTCTTTAAGGCCTTTTGATAATATTCCAAATCCTTTTTTAGATGAAAAGTATTTTCGCCATATAGGACGGGAAGGTCCTCCTCCGGTTCAATGATTTCCCTGCCGCGGGCTTCTGTCAGCGCATTAACATTAATGACAGCAATCTCTTCCAAATCTTTATTCTTGTTAATTCGATTGATCAATGACTGCGGACCAGAATTCTCGAGCATTCCATAGATATACTCATCCTGGACGAAAGGGTTAATCATATACTCAGCTGTTCCATCATAATAATAGGCAAACTTAAAATATTTATCCTCTACCTCAGACTTTGAGATTGGCCCTGACCAAAAATGGTTACGATAATAGCCCTTTCCAACCGTAACTTCTTTCCCCGACATTAACTGATCAAACCCTGTGTACCAATAACCCCAATCCTTTGTACTGAGTCCCGCCTCATCTGGATTTGATGACTTGGCAATAACAATATCATTATTCTTTCTTATTAATAATGAAATGTCATAAAGTCCAAGTTCATTACTGATAGACTTTAGCTCCTCCTGGGTGATTTCTTCAATATTCTTATCTCCTAGTTTTCTTGCAATTTCGATGGAGGCAATATATAGTTTATCGTCAATTAACCGCTCAATTGTTTGTTTGGAGCTGACACTTGACTCTAAAGCACTTTTCACAATTGTTGCCGTGTGAAGGGCATTTTGGTTCAAATGCTGTTCAATATCCCTGCTTATTATTTTCGGAAAAACAAGTACAATCAGCAGACAAATGACAAGAAAGATCAATCCGATTGAGGTTAATGTTTTTCTAATTACGGTTTTTTTATTACTGTGTTCCACTTCGTCCACCCCAAAATAGGCAAATCTGCTGCCTGCCTAAATTCTTTCGTTCTATAAAGCTATTGCCTTTTCATCTAATTGCAATTCCAAAATCACGGTTGTCCCCTCTTTACTTGTAAACAGAGAAACCTGGTCCATCATTTTCAGCATCAGCCCAAAGCCTTGCCCCATTGATTTTTTCGTGGAATATCCATTAAATAAAGCAGATTTAGGGATAGAATGCAGTTGAATGCCATCTCCATGGTCTTCGACAATAACAGTGAAACGATTTCCCTTAATAAAAACCTTCATCTCTCCTCCCCTTGCATGTTTTAATACATTCGTTACAGCTTCAGATACAGAAAGAAGCAGATTAAACTTTTTCCTCTCCGTTAATGATATTTCAGCCAGAAGACCGCCAACTTCATTCCTGCATATGGCCACGTCTTCTCTTTTATTAATGGCTGTCACTAAAAGAGGAGGTTCCTCAAGATAATCTGCAAGCTCATCCATTTCTAATAGAAAAAGCTTGCCTTGCGTAACAGAATGGATCACTTCCCGATAGATTTTACGAATCTTTGCATCCTGTTCTCTTTCAAATTCAAGCAGATAGCTTACATCAAAAATAATGAGGTAAATTCTCCCGCCAACTTTAATCCAATGAATGTTAAAGGTTTTTCCCGTAGTTGTTTCCTCAATAAATTCATGCTGGGCGTCATTAGTATCCAGATTTCTCCTAATTAATTGGATCACTTGATCTTTACACGGAATGATCGTTTCCTCGCCCCCCATATTATAGAATTGACCATATTGATAGTAGACAACTTTTCCAGCGCGAAATTCCTTTAGAAGCTCTGAATCATTGACATTCTTTCCATTAACATGTGCACTCTCTGATGTATGACTTTCAACTGCATTCATGGAGCTCGGAGGGGAATCACCATTTAAGCTTATATTTTTCAATTCTATAATCTGTCTATTTCTTTTTCTTATTATTAAAAGCAGAGTCGTGATGACGGCTGATTCAATCAAGAAATGCACAAGATTATGAGAAAAATAGATGCCTATAAAAATTATTAAGAATATCATCATTGGTAAAAATAAGCGTTTCGTTATCTGGGACACAGGATTTCTCACCTTTACTATGAAAAATAAAGCTGCAATCTGTTCACTTTTTATCTAAACAGATCTGCAGCTTCGCAAAGATTTTTTAAACAAGCGCTTACCAAGCATAATCAAGTAAATTTGATTGAATACAGCTATGAACTCATTAAAGCATGAACCTCATTAATTTTTAATTTTGAAATATGAGCAACCTTTTCTGACCCTTGAAAAAAAGCTAGATAAGTTTCGCCAAACGATTCAATCCTTACCACCTTTTTTAAATTAACCAGGAAGGAACGATGGGTTTTATGGAAGTAATTCGGCAATCGGTATTCAAGATCCTGAAGTGAGTCGGTCGTTTCAAAACTTTCATTTGCTGTCTGGAGGATTGACTTTCTTCCCTCCTTTTCAATATAGAGCAGATCATCAATCGATAAATACAAGTAGGTATTATTGGATTTGATGTTAAGCTTGTTTGTAACTTGCTTTTGCATTTGCAGAGATTTTTTGGCCTTTTCTAAAGCCATAAATAATCGGGCCCTCTCAATTGGTTTCACAATATAATCAGTGGCCGACATGTTAAAGGCTTCAACAGCAAATTCATCATAACCCGTTATAAATATTACCTGTAATGAAGGCAATACCTCCTTGCAGGTTTTGACCGCTTCTACTCCATTCAGACCTGGCATATTAATATCCACTAAAACGATGTCAGGTCTCTCTTTCATGACAAGTTCAATTAATTCTTTTCCGCTTGATGCTTCCGAAACAATACTATATTCAGGAAGCAGCTGTATAAAGTGTTTTAATATCGTTCTAGAAGGCTGATCATCATCAGCAATAATGATCTTCATGGAATTCATGATTTTGACACTCCTCTCCTCTATACAGCCAACAAGTTTGCTACCCCAATTGCGAAAGCAGCTGTACTCGATCTCCTAAGATTTCCTGCAGCTGAAGCATTTCAAAAACCTCATTCACCAATGGCTGAACATGTTTGATTTGAATTTGAACATCCTCACGGTTCTTTTTTAACGTTTCAACCAAATTTATTAATAGCCCGATTCCAGTGGAATCAACAAATGGGACTCCGCTAAAATTAAACTCAAGATTTTCGAAGGACAAGAGTCTTGGAATCAATTCTTCAATGATTTCCGAAACGTCAATATCCAGGTCACCATTAAGTTGTACTTTAGCGTTTCCTTCTCTATTATCTACCTTGTATGAAAACATACACACAATCTCCTTCTCCCAAAGAAGTGAAGTTAAAAAATGATTCTTCCCTCATTATTCAATTTTGCTATAATTCCTTTCTTTTCGTTATGAAAGGTATACTTAACTTTGCCTATTTGTATGACTGTACCTTCCTTAGCACAATCTATCTGAATCATGCCATTACCTGGAACAATAATTTTGCTTGCTACTCCAGCCGAGGAACCGGATTCTTTTATCCTTGCCCCTAATCTTGCATATATTTCTCCTCCGCGGAAGATGCCATTGACTGTAACTAGCCCGCCTGAATGAATTTTGGAGTTATAGCATCCCTGTCCCTTCACTGTCACATTTCCGCTTGAATATATCGTGCTATTTAGCGCGTATTGAAAATCAACAAAACATGCTCCCTCATTAACTCCTTGATGTTTTTCAATGATATCTGCTATTTCCTTTTGCAGACCTTTTAGCGCATTAACAGTATGATATTCATTAGGGTTACTGGAAAGAAAGCAATGCTTAAGACGCTCTGCGATCGTTAGCCAGTCCCTATCTATTAATTGATGTCCATTTTCACAAAGCTGAATATATTGCTTGATCAATCTAAAAAGGTCCTGATATTTCTTATTTAATAGAAGCCTTATAATTGGAAATAATCCATTCTTGCTTAAATCCGTCGTTTTAAAAGCCGGAAGGTCCATAATTTGCCCAATGGATACATTCATTTTTTGTGTTTTTTCTCGAATGTTATTCAAGAGAATAACCATTTCTGAAGTGAAAATATTTTGATTCCCTGCTGAAATGGAGCTTTTAATCGCATTTCCCTTTATGGCTACCCCAGAGTTTGAAGATATAGAGGCTGAATAGACGTTCTTAAATACAGTAATATGCCCGCCACCCTCTACAACCATTCCTTCCTCCACATTTCCTTGTATATCAATATCCCCCTTAAAGCGGATATTTCCTGACATCATACTGACATCCATAGAATGAACTAGCTTTGGGATAATTGATACTTTTACGAATAAACCATTTTGTTCAATGACTGGACGCCCTGTTTCTGCAGCGACAATTTTTGTATCGTTTTCAATTAATTCAATGCCTTTGCCTAATTGAATAATTAGAGGGAATGTTTGTTTTGGGGGAAGTGGCTCATTGGTTACAGTGGTGCCCGGGATACCAGGTTTTGGCGGATGGACCATAGCAATAACCTGACCCTTCTGGACGATTGGAATGGTCACCTTTTCACGGTAGTCAATCGTTCCATCTGTCCTTTCCCGCGGTCCTTCTATTTTATCGGTATTCACTAGAATTTCAAGTTTGCCATTTTCTCCGGCTTTTGCTTTAACCCCGCTCGCTATTGTAAACATGCCAGCACTTTCCGTGTTCACTGCCTTCATAATCTCACTATGATTAAATCCGTGAACAACCTTTAAATCCTCTAGCCTTTTTAAAATGTCTTTGTACTTAATCTCGTTGCTAACCTCAAGTCTTTCTTCCGTCTCAATATGAACGTTTGAAGCGGGCTCAACATCTTTTATTTTATAGGACCTTTTAATACCAGGTTCAACGAATAAATGAACATGCAGCCTGTCTGCATCCATTTCTACTTTCCACTTTGCCTCTGTGGTCTCTTCTTCCGTTTGCAGAGAAAATTGGTCGTCTTTTGCAGCAACCGCTGTTCCGGTTACATGCTTCCCATTTTTAAATAATCTAACGCCCTTGCCAAAAGAAATCGTCGGGTAATGGGTGTCTGAGGGCTGACAAAATATTTGTCCGTCTTTTACCCAGGCCTTTCCAGCGAGGACATCTTCTAAGTTTACCTCAGCACTCTCATTATTAAGAAGGTTTGTTTCAGTCGCACTTTTTGTGTGATTATTGGATTTCTCTAAGTGATCAAGCATGGTCTCGATCATGGCCATATCTGGTTCGGGAGGGTGGATCTTACTCTGATTTTGCGGCTTTTTGTTCTTTGTTAATTTGACAACAGCCTGTCTTGCTCCGATTTTCAAGAATCCCTTCGTTTCCTGCCGAATCACTTCAATAGATACTTCATCCCTATCTGTACCTAATAAGCTCAAACCAGTTTCAATTGCTTCTATGATACTTCTTCCTTTAGATAGAATGGTTTGGCCCATAACTGTCAGCCTCCTTATAAGTTTGCAGGGAATTTCACGCTAATAAATGGGTTAATTTCCTTCTTATTTCACCAAATAAATTCTTTTCAGTTACTTTTTGCGGCCTCCCTAATAAATAGCCTTGAACAACTGGAACACTTAAAAACTTCGCCTGTGCTAAGTCAATTTCTTTTTCGATGCCTTCTAATATCAAGCCCATTTTACCCTTTGAGTATTGAACTAACAGAGAGATCATATCTTGCTTTGCTTTTGATCGACAGAGATCTTGTGAAAAGTATCGGTCAAGCTTGATATAATCCGGACTATATTCAATTATCTTTTTCAGCGCTGCCCCGCCTTTGCCAATATCATCGAGGGCCACCAGACAGCCGTATTCCTTTACCAAATCAATTCTTTTTTTTAATTCGGGATTCTCCCAAATCGATTCCTCTTCTTTGGATTCATTGATCTCAAACACAATTCTTCCTTTAGCTTTCGGGTATTTGCGGAATAATTGACTGATAAATCGTTCAAATCGGTGGTTAATTAATGTTGAAGGGAAGATATTTAGAAACAGCAGCTCATCTTCCAAAAGATGTATCGGAAAGCAGCTTACTGCCTTTTCGACTGATAATGTATCCAATTCAAATAAGGACCCTTCTATCATGGCTACTTCAAAAGCTCTTTCGATATTTTCACTGTAGCACCCATCAGAAAATCTTAGAAGCGCCTCATAACCAAAAATTTTCCATTCCTTTAGATTCCACATTGGCTGAAAGAAATGCTCAATTTTTTGATCTTGAATACGAGTCAGCATATCAGTTCTCAAAATCATCCCCTCATTTCAATTTTCTATTTGTTTACCTTTAATGTAACTTTTTCCCTGTCTTTCGTCTATGAGAGTTACCACATGATAGACAGTAAAAGAGACATATGAATATAGCTAAGGGACTGTTTGCAACCTAAAAACGACATTTGACGACATTTTTTTCAATAACTTGAAATTTACTAGTCTAAAAGTAGCTCTTCATAATTGACTTCGCCGTTGATTTCTGCTTCTTGCGCTTCGCTCCAATCAACTAGTTAAATGAAAATTATCATTTACACAATTAAAAAAAGCTGCCCCAATAGCAGCTCCTGTTCTACATATATTTCGCAATCGTTTTTAAGAAAAGCGGGATATCAATCGGCTTTGTGAGATATTCCTTAAATCCTGTATTTAATGCCTGGCTGATATAATCTGGCATAGCATTTGCGCTCAAGGCAATAACCGGAATTACAGCTGTCGAGCGGTCCCCTTTCAGTCTCTCCAGCACTTCAAAACCCGTCATATCTGGGAGCTGCATATCTAACAGAATTAAATCTGCCTGTTCAGTTGCCGCCAATTGTAGTCCTAGACTTCCAGTTTCTGCAAAAATCAGCTCTGTCTCCGTCCCTGCCAAAATCTCTGCCACTAGCTCTCTATTTGAATAGTGATCTTCTATATACAAAATGACGTTACTCTTCTCAGTAAAAACATGTACGTTATGATTAATAGAACGTTTACTTTCAAGGACTCTGCCTTGTCCAATTGGAATCGTAAACCAGAAATCACTGCCCTCGCCGATTTTGCTTGTAACACCTGCTTTTCCTCCCATTAATGCAGTAAGCTGCTGAACAAGTGAAAGGCCAATGCCTGCTCCAATATCATTAGAATGGCCAATTCGATAAAATGGGGCAAAGATCCGCTCCAGCTCATCTTTTTCAATCCCAATTCCTGTGTCTAGCACATGAACAAGTAAATCACTTTCATCACATTCACATGTAAGAAGGATGTCGCCGCGATCCTTATTATATTTAATGGCATTATCTAACAGATTCAAGATAACCTGTCTTACTCTTACCTGGTCAATATGCACAAATTTATTTGCACACCCAGAAAGCTGTTTTCTAATCCGGATGCCTTTATTTTTTGCCGCAACTTCCAGCATATCGGCACATTCATTAATAACCTCATATATATCCACAGTTTTGGCGTTAATTTGTAATCTCCCAGTCTCAATTCTTGATAGATCTAAAATTTCATTTATTAGATCCAGTAAGTGTCTGCCTCCTTTGAGGATTTCCTCAACAAATTTTTTCTGCTGCTCCGTAAGCGTCTGATCCAGCTCCAAAATCTGCGAGAAGCCAAGGATGGCGTTAAGAGGAGTTCGGAGCTCATGGCTCATTTTTGAGAGAAACTCTGATTTAGCAAGGTTGGCCCTAACTGCGTCTTCTTTTGCCATGATAAGGCTTCCTTCAATCGATTTCCGTTCAGTAATATCCTCAAACGTCCATAAATGGCCTTTCAGTTCTCCGTCGACTACGAAAGGGAAATAATTCCTTTCTAATATCCGGTTATCTTTTGTTTCTAATTCCTCCACCACAGGCTTTTTACCTGCAATAATCTCCATAATCCGCCGTTCTTCCTTTTCCATATCCTTATAAACATTTGGACGAAATCCCGCACTGTTTTTCCCTATTACTTCACGGATTGGTTCATTTATTTTGAAAATCTCCATAGCCGTATAGTTGATAGATACAAGGTTGAAATCACTGTCAGTTACGAGAAGGCCAATTGGCAAGCTATCAATAATCGTTCTTCTTAGAGCATAGGATTCTTTTAAATTCATTTCCTGTTCTTTTATCTGAGTAATATCCGACATGGTAAATAAAACCTGAGGAGTTTCATCAGGCTTGATCGGATCCAGGAGCTTGGAGTTGACAGAAAGCCACGTTGTCTTATCCTTACATTTGACCCCAATTACCTTACCAGTTACGGTCTTTTCTGTCGTCAAAGTTGTATAAATCGGATAATTTTCAGTAACCAGCGGGGTGCCATCTTCATGAATAAAAGGGATATTATTTTTAAGGATTGTTGCCTCTTTGAACTCTTCTTTCGTTACGCCAAACATTTCATAAACCATATCATTCAAGACGATTTTCCTATCATCAGACCCATAGACCATAACACCTTCGGACATCACGCTCAAGATGGTTTTATACCACTTTTCATTCGCTTCTAATACCTTCTCAGCTCTTTTTCGCTCTGTAATATCTACGCCAGATCCGATGACTTCAATGACTTTTCCATCTTTAAATATCGGATTTAAAGTCATAAAATAATCAATCCCATTTAAATTGGCATCATAGTTTGTTTCTTCACCATCCCAGGCTTTAATATAGTATTTAAGCTTATTTTCAGCACATTCTTTTGGGAGGAAATCTCTTAAATCCCTTCCAATTATTTTATCTGGAGTAATCCCTAATTTATAAAGAAGCTGACCGTCGCATAAGGTATGGATATACCGGTCTCCTGCTTTAATAAACTTGAGCGTCAGCCCTTGCTGCCAATGAATGGTGTGCAGTAATTCCCTTTGGGCCTTTCTAATTCTTTCTCTATTATCTGCTGCTTCCTTTTCCGCTTTATTTTTATCCGCATATATGAGTGCTATCATAACGCTGACCATCACTATAATGAATCCAATTGCTAAAGATATCATGTCTGCCACACCCTTTTTTAGTTCGAAACAATCATATAAAAATACAATTGGATAAACAAATGTTTTTTTCTCCCAAAAGTTGATTAAGAGAATGTATAACAAATTACACGCATCCTAGGCCTGGTTTTTGACATTTTAGGTACAATTACCCCTATAACTAACAAATTAGTGAAAAAAATGTAAATGATTTGATATAATATAAATATATTACAGAACTTAAGTTGCGTGATTATCGATCTAGAAGAGGACGGGTGCATATGACAAATTTATTAATGCTGATTGATAGCAGCAGGCGTAAAATGATTGAATTAGCTGATAAATATGGATATACATCAAAACTAACCGTTGAATGCAGCCAGCAGCTAGATAGGCTGTTAAACCAATTTATGATGGAAGAGCAGAAAAAAAGATCAGCAATCCGGGCTGATCTCTAATATATCTATTCTTTTAGTTTTGAAATTCTTTCTTTTACCTCACCAATTTTCAGCTTAGAAATACTTGCTTGCTTATCATAATCCTTAAAATAGACGATATAAGATTCGCTTTGCGGCTTTATATGAGAAACCCTTGATAAGTTAATAATAAAAGATCGATGTGCAGGAAAAAATGATTGATCAAGGCGGGATAAGATCTTTCCTATCGTTTCATTCGTGTCATAAATACCTTCTTTGGTATAGACCATGCACTTTTTACCCTCTTTTTCGACAAAGTAAATCTCAGATAGGGGAATGTACCTGATGCTATTCTGATCTTTTATCGGCAATTTTTTAATCTTCTTATCATAGGGTATGATAGTCTGTTTTTCCTTTTCATAAAAAAGAAGATTCTTTGCTTTTTCCAGTGCTTTATACAGTCGGGTTTTTTCAATCGGTTTTACAATATAATCTATCGCTGAAAGCCGGAATGCCTCTACAGCATATTCGCTATAACCAGTGACAAAAATGAACTTTAAGCTAGGACGAAATAATAAACATTCTTTGATTGCCTGTATCCCATTCGTCTTGGGCATATTAATATCTGCAAGAACAAGATCTGGTTTTTTCAGCATGACTTCTTCAATTAACTGTTCCCCATTTTCGCATGTTCCTATGATTTGAAAGTCAGGAATATCACGAGTAAAGTATTCCATGATTTCTAGTGAGTCCTCGTGATCATCTGCTAACAACAATTTAAGGGGTGCCATCGCAAAACTCCTTTCCCTCATTTTTCAAGCTGGATCATGTTGCGTTAAACAGGCTGTCAATGTGCTTTTTTTAGCTTTCCATATTATCAATTACCATTGGCAATGTAAACCAAAAGCTGCTTCCCTGACCAGGAGTGCTTTCCAGACCAACAGTACCATGCATTTGTTCAAGAAATTGCTTAACCAATGTTAGGCCAATCCCAGTTCCCTCGATATTCAGTTCTTTATCAAATATCCGATAAAAGGGATCAAATACCTTTTTTTGTTCTTCCAACGGAATGCCAATACCATTATCGGAAATAATGACTTTTAAATGGCTCTGCACCCTTTCACATGTCAAAACCACTCTGCCATTTTTATGGGTATACTTAACCGCATTTGATAAAAGATTAAGAAGTATCTGTACTAATCTCACCGGATCGGCTTTTACGTACATCCCTGCGTTGGGACCCAATTTGTTGTGAATGGTAATCCCTTTGTCCGCCGCGATCGGACGAATGATTTTTAAACTATCAGTTACAACTGAGCAAATTTGAACATGTTCAAAAATGATGTTATGTGCTCCAGACCCCATTTTGCCAATTTCTAAAAGATCATTTATCAATTTTAATAAATGATGACTAGACTTTAGTATTTTTTCCACCCTGCTTTTTTGTTTAAGGGTTAATGGCTCACTTTGGTCTTCTTGCAGGATTTGTGCAAATCCTAAAATGGAGTTCATTGGGGTACGCAGCTCATGGCTCATCATCGATAGGAACTCGGACTTTGCAGCGTATGCTTTTTCTGCCTCTTCCTTCTTCCTTCTAAGCTCCGAAATCAAGCATATTCGATCTAATGTGGCCGAAAGCTGGTTACAGATGGTATGAATGAGGTCTATTTCTTCTTCTGTAAAATTAGAGCGGGTGCTTGATCCAAATGATAGTGTCCCGATTAGTTTTCCATAAGACATTAAAGGGTGACAGGCATAGGCTTTGATGCCTAATCCTTTTATAAGCTGCACACGAACATCATCAGATGTATCAATATTTTCCGCAATAATTCTCATTCGGTCTTTTGCCACACAGCCACATACGGCTTCGCCCATCTTAAGCCATTCAATTTCTTTCGCAACTGCATCAGAAATACCTGCATAGTTCATTAAATGCAGTTTGTTTGTTTTCTTATCATACATGTAATTAAAATACACATCTAAATCTAAATACTCAGCAAGCTCTTTAAAAAGAGAATCGAAAATTTCCTCAGGTTCATTTTTTGAAAATAAATGACTAGATGCCTCACTTAGCAGGGCAAGTTTCTTATGTTTATCTTCTATGGCTGCTTCTACTTTTTTATTTACAGAAATATCTCTAAGCAAAATGGTTATTCCATCTGCTGCAGGATACAGATGGACGGACAGCCATCTTGACTGGAAGGCTGTCATGTTTATTTCAAAATGTATATCTGTTTGTTTATCAAATGACTGCTGCAGCTTCTCATTAAAATCCCCGCCAATTACTCCATGTAATAGCTCAGCAAGCTTAGCTCCAATACAATCTTCTGTACGAAGATGAAATAACTCCTCTGCGGCCTTATTCATAAACGTGATTTCACAATCCTGATTAATGCTAAATATCGCGTCAGAAATCCGCTGCAAGACCGATATTTCAGTTAAAGAACGATGCTCTTGTTTCAATTAATCACCTAATTACTGTAAAATATTTGTGTTAACTAAATCATAACATAGTTTTCACCACGAATAACTTGTAAAAGTATAGAAACGGATTAAACTTTAACAAGCATTGGAATACTTTTATTTCATTGGAATGGTTTTCATATAATACCAGATTTGCCCCTGTTATATCCTATTACTGGACACTTTACTCACTAATTTCTCCATTTTGCGTCACAACTATTGTAGACAGTATAAAAGATAACTATGATATATCTACTAAACTATGGTGGAGGAATGCATGATAAATAAATTTATGGATGATAGTGAAAAGTACCGGATTATCGCAGAAAACTCGTCAGACCTGATACGGCTGATTGATACGAATGGTATCATTCAATACGCCTCACCATCACACGAAACGTTATTAGGGTATGATCATGAGAAATTAATCGGAAATTATTTTTACCGAAATATTCATCCTGAAGACTGTACTGGGATCATTGAAAAGTTTGAAGAAATGGTCAAAGATCCTAAAGCAACAAAAATGGAATATCGCAAGCGACATAGTGACGGACACTATATTTATATTGAAGCGATCTGTTCCCCTGTTTGTGATGAGGAAAACCGTCTGCGTCATTTTATTTCTGTGGCACGAGATATCTCTGAAAGGATTGCCTATGAGAAAAAGCTGAAAGAGCTTGCTTATATCGATCCTCTAACAGGCGCAGGAAACCGCAGGGTTTTACAAAAGCTATTAATAAATGCGATTGAAGATGCCAAGGAAAATGGGCATATGTTTGCCGTGTTTATGATGGATTTTGACCGATTTAAATGGGTGAACGATACAATGGGGCATGATGCAGGCGATGAGCTTTTAAAACAGTTCGTAAATAGAGCGAAAGCAGAACTTCGCCCTTCGGATCAACTTTGCCGTATGGGCGGGGACGAATTTACCATAATTCTAACACCTGTCTATAAAATAGAAGATATCACTCATACTGCGGAACGGCTTTTACATCAGCTCCGCACACCATGGAGCATAGATGGCTTTCGCTTTATCACAACAAGCTCAATAGGCATCAGCATATTCCCAAATGATGGCGAAGACGGGCATACACTTCTTAAACATGCTGATCATGCTTTATATCGGGCAAAAAGAAAGGGCCGGAATATATACAAGTTTTACACTCCAAAAAAGAACAAAAAAATGAAAAAACTGCTTCTTTTAGAAAATCAGGCCTAGTCTCCAAAAGGAAACTAGTCCTGATTGATCACCCTGCTGCTTTTTTCATAAATTGACTGTTATAAAGGTCAGCGTAAAAACCATTAGCTTCTAGTAATTCCTGATGGGTTCCCTGTTCGATCACCTTTCCTTGATCCATGACTAGGATTAAATCTGCATCCCTGATGGTTGAAAGACGATGGGCAATGACAAAGCTCGTTCTTCCCTCCATCAGCCTGTTCATTGCTCGCTGGATCAGCGCCTCTGTCCTTGTGTCCACGCTTGAGGTTGCTTCGTCTAAAATCATGATGGGCGGGTTAGCAAGGACGGCTCTGGCAATGGTTAGAAGCTGTTTTTGCCCCTGTGAAATATTAGAGGCTTCCTCATTTAAGACGGTGTCATATCCGTCCGGCAAGGTGCGGATAAAATGATCAGCATATGCTGCTTGGGCTGCCTGGATAATTTCCTCTTCTGTTGCATCGCTTTTTCCGTAGGCCAGATTGTCTCTAATGGTTCCATTAAAGAGCCATGTATCCTGCAGCACCATGCCAAAGGTTTTTCGCAGGTCACCTCGCGGCAAATCTCGCGTATCTATTCCGTCAATCGTAATTGTCCCGCCCTTAAGCTCATAAAAACGCATTAATAAATTGATGAGCGTTGTTTTACCCGCACCCGTTGGTCCAACAATAGCCACCGTTTGACCAGGTGATACGCAAATATTCATATTTTCAATTAGTCGTTCATCCCCATAGCCAAAATCCACATGCTCAAAAGTAACCGCACCTTTAGCATTCATTAGGCGGTGAATGTTCTTTTCAGGTATTTCCTCTTCTTCGTCCAAAAGTTCAAAAACACGTTCCGCTGCAGCTATTGTCGCCTGGATGATATTTGCAATATTAGCTGTTTGGGCAATCGGCTGAGTAAATTGGCGGGAATACGTAATAAATGCCTGAATATCCCCAATTGAAATGGCACGTTTTGTTACCAAAATTCCTCCGGCGATACAAATGAATACATAGCTGAGGTTTCCGATAAAAGCCATCATCGGCATAATAATCCCCGAAATAAACTGCGCTCTTCTTCCCGCTTCATATAGCTGCTCATTCACTACATCAAATTCAGCAATTGCATTTTTTTCATGTCCAAAAGCTTTTACCACCTGATGGCCTGTATACATTTCTTCAATATGGCCGTTCAATTGGCCAAGTGTTTTTTGCTGGTTGGCAAAGTGTTTTTGCGATTTTTTCAAAAATGGCCTAATAACAAATACTGATAGCGGCAGGCTGATCATCGCAATTAAGGTTAGAAGCGGACTAATGGTCAGCATCATAATGATGATCCCAATAATCGTGACAAACGATGTGATAAATTGAGTTACACTTTGCTGCAAGGTGCTTCCGATTGTATCGATGTCATTCGTTACTCGGCTTAATGTTTCCCCATTTGGCCGGCCATCATAATATTTCAGCGGCAGCTTTTCCAGCTTTTCATTAACATCTTCTCGTAACCGATAGACCGTTTTTTGCGCAACACTCGCCATCATATATTGCTGAATATAGCTAAAAAGACTGCTAACCAAATATAACCCGCCCAGCAAAAGAAGCATATGGGCAATAGCCTCGAAATTTACTGCAGCACCTGGAACACCCTTCATCTTTGCGTAAATGCCTTCAAATAATTCAGTAATGGCATTTCCCATGATTTTCGGGCCAACAATCATAAATACCGTACTCAAAATGGCGGCACAAAAAATGGCGATTAATTGAGGACGAAAGGGCTGCAGATAAGCAAGCAAACGTCTTAATGTACCTTTAAAATCCTTCGCTTTCTGCCCTGCCATCATCATCATGCCAGGCCCCATTGGCCCTCCACCGCCGTGATGATGCCCCCTTTTTTCTTTACTCATGCGATTTCCTCCTCCGAAAGCTGAGAATGGACAATTTCACGATACACGTCATTTTCAGCGAGCAGTTCCCCATGTGTGCCCATTCCGGCAATCTTCCCTTTATCAAGGACAATAATCCGATCAGCATCCATTACAGTGCTGACACGCTGGGCAACAATAACAACGGTTGCGTCTTTTGTTTCATCCTTTAAAGCGGCACGCAATTTAGCGTCCGTTTTGTAGTCCAGCGCGGAGAAGCTGTCATCAAAAATATAAATATCCGGTTTCCGCACTAAGGCTCTCGCAATCGATATCCGCTGTTTTTGTCCGCCTGACACGTTTGTGCCGCCTTGCGAAATCAAAGATTCATAACCATTTTCCATTTTGTTTATAAAATCTTCAGCCTGGGCAATTCGGGCAGCATGCTCGATGTCTGCCAATGTGGCATCCTCTTTTCCAAAGCGGATATTTTCCGCAATGGTACCTGTAAAAAGCAAAGCCTTTTGCGGAACAAAGCCAATTTTCGAACGGATTTCTTCCTGTGAAGCTTCCCGAATATCAACCCCGTTAATCGAAATAGACCCGCTTGACGCCTCATAAAACCGCGGGATAAGATTTACGAGCGTTGATTTTCCCGAACCTGTGCCGCCTATAATGGCTGTAACCTCACCAGCCTTGGCCTTGAAGGTAATATCTGAAAGAGCAGGCTCTTCTGCACCCGGATAGGAAAACGTGACATCGTTAAATTCAAGAGTCCCGTGATTTTTATCTGCCTTCTTTGTTCCCTCGTCGAAGAAGGTCGGCTTTAATTCAAGAACTTCATTAATCCGGTTAGCCGATACGGAGGCACGCGGGATCATGACAAACATCATCGAGGCCATGACAAGGGAAAACATAATTTGCATGACATATTGGATAAAAGCCATTAAATCACCAATCTGCATTCCGCCGTTGTCGATGCGGATACCGCCAAACCAAATAACAGCGACAACGGTTAAATTCATAACTAGCATCATAATTGGCATCATAAAGGCAATTAATTTGTTAACCTTTATAGAAACATCGGTAAGATCCTTATTTGCTTTTTGCAAACGCTCCTTTTCGAGTGTTTCCCGATTAAACGCTCGAATGACACGAATGCCTGTTAAGTTTTCACGAAGCACAAGGTTCAATCGGTCCAAACGCTGCTGAACCATTTTAAAAAGGGGAATGGCCTTTTTCATCACCAATAAAATTGAGCCGATAAGAATTGGAATAATAGCAACGATGATTAATGATAGTTTGGCATCCTTCGAGACCGCCATGATCACCCCGCCAACGAACATGATCGGTGCGCTGACAACCATTCGAAGCATCATCATGACAACCTGCTGAATTTGCGTGATGTCATTTGTTGTTCTTGTGATCAATGAAGCTGTGCCAACCTGGTCAAATTCCTGAAGAGAGAAACCCTCTACATGAGTAAAAACCTTGCGGCGCAAATCCCGGCCCATCCCCATCGCCGCTTTCGATGAATAATAGCTTGCCGCAATAGAGGCAAACATACCAACCGCTGCAATGAATAGCATAAAGCCGCCAATACTCCAAATATAAGCTTTGTCGCCTGCAACAACCCCCTTATCAATAATATCCGCCATCAAAGTCGGCAAATACAGATCGGCCATTGATTGGATAAAAATAAGGGCAAATACAGATAGAATAATCCATTTATAGGCTGCCAGGTTTTTCAGTATTTTTATCATATTGAATTTCCCCTTCATCCGCTTTTTCTAAATAAATAGAAATCTGCAAAATGGCTTCCAGCAAATCATCATATTGTTTATCTGATAAGGTTTGAATGGCTGATTCAAAGGAATGGGTAATACTTCCTTCCTGCTCCATCATGGAATCATACAGCACTTTTCCCTGTTCACTTAGAATGAGCTGCATTTCTCTGCGATTATCCTCAACCGGATGCCTCACTAACAACCCAGCCTGAACAAGTCCATCCACTGATTGACTTAAGGTGCTTTTCGGAAACTGCAAAACCTTGCCAAGCTCTTTCTGCGTCATCTCCTTACGCGGTGCAATGGCCATAAGCAAAGCATACTGCGGAACCGTAAGCCCGTTATCAGCTGCTGTCTTCTGAACAATCCTTCTTACACTCTGATTCATTCGCCAAAACGTCCGAAAAAACTCCATTGACCGCTTAATCGGCTGATTGCTATTCACAGCACTCCACTCTCCGTTCACATATGAATAGTTCCATTATGAACAGTCCTAAAGTGACTGTCAAGAAAAGGATACGGCGCCTTATTGGACACGGGGACAGGCACCTTGTCCTTTTCGCTGGACACGGGGAGGCGGGACACGGGGACAGGCACCTTGTCCGGGCCATCGGCAAAGCCTCACATTTGTATACAAAAAAGCAGACGCTTTACATGCAGCGTCTGCCTTTTATTCTTATTCTTTTGCTAGTACAGCCTCTCCCTGTTTCGGCGCTTTCATATTGTAGATCGGCAAAATAGCGATAAGCCCAATGACAAATAGAATAGCAGCTAACTCGAACATGACAACGATGGAGAACATTCCTTTTAAAATACCGGCGATACTCATCGTTAAGACCATCGATCCCGTAAATAGCGGACTAAGCGTACCGTTTACCCTCCCAATAAATTCAGCCTGTGTATTCTGCAGGATCATGGTGTTAATCCCAATTTGAATACATGGGAAAAACAATCCATTAAAAAATTCGGCCCCTAATGTAAGCGGCAGGTTAGTTGAAAACCCGACAACACTCATGCCGATTGCGTTTGCAAACATGCCAATGACAAGCAATCTTTGCGGTGGAATGGATTTCGCGAACATAACCGAAACCGCTCCACCTACAATCATCCCGATTCCATTGGCCATCAGCAGCCATTGTAAATTTTCCTTCGCCAGTGCAAGCCTCTCGGTGACTAGAAAAATATTTAGCGGCTGGATTAATCCAATTGCCAGTCCTGCAGCCATAAAGCTTAAACCAAGCAGCTTTAGCTCTCTTTTAGAAAGAACATAGGCAATCCCGCTTTTCATTTCCTCCAGAACAGTGGTTGCCGCTTTTTCACTTTCGGTTTCATCCTTGTGGTCAGCAGGAATAAACGCTAGCATAACTGCGGAAAGAACAAATGCAACGCCCGTGATGGCAATTGAAATAAGGATGCCAAATTGCTGGAAAATAAATGTCCCAAGAACAGGTCCAAACACCATGAATACCGCAAAAATCGTTTGGTAAATGGACATGGCCTGCTGGATTAATTCCTCGCCTAAATGCATTTTAAAAAGCTTCATGCCTGATGGCTGGGAGAACTGTGACAGGATGGCTGAAATTAACATAACAAAGAAGATAATTTGCCATGAGCCAATGGAAAGGGCGATTAATACGCCGAAAATAGAAACAGCGCTTAATAGATCACACCAAATCATCGTTTTCTTCGGCCGCCAGCGATCAGCAAAGGTCCCGCCGATGAAAGAAAAGATGAAAATAGGAGCAAACTCAGCAACGGAAATCATCGATACCGCAAAGGCATCCCCGTCTGTTTTTTCCATGACAAATAGCAGAACCGCAAAATTCCGCACCCAGATTCCGACTTGGAGAAACAATGCCGAAGCGAAAATAGCCTGAACAAAGCGGTTTTTAAATAGTTGTTTCATAATATTCCTCATTCCTTTTTAGACTGTGTTAACTCCTATGCCTACGTTTGAAGCTAACAAAGCCCCTGAATAACATGGAGGCACAAAAAAACCCCCACCATCATGTTTGGATAGGAGTCGTCTAAAGACCATAGAAAAAGACAATAGCACACCAAGGTTGTGCTACTTATTTTTTTCTAAAAAAATGCAGACTAATCCCATTCAAATATGACTCGTTTTTATACGAATACATTGAAAGCAGGATTAGTAGATCATTTTCGTATGGTCACCCTTTCGTGTTAGATGTAAATATTTTACACTAATGAATACCCGCATTCAAGAACATTTTTTTCGTTAAATAATGACAGATTTCGCTGCTGAGATTACAATCAAAGAAGGGACTCCCCAAAAATATTTTTAATGAAAGGAAATGATTATGTTTTTTAAACTCCGAACTGAATCCTCTGAACTCCGGATCCTTCGCAGCTTGAATACAAGAATGGCGCTGGAGCCCGATGTTAAGCAGCATTTTTTCAACCTTGCTAAGGGTTTTGAAGGTGAAGTTGCCTTCGACGAATGGACCTTGCCCCTCACTGACAAATACCTTATCCTAAATGACCTCCTCTTAGAATCCAACAGCACCACCTTCCAGATTGATTCTCTATTAATTTCTCAAAAAATGATTTATCTGTTTGAAGTGAAAAACTTTGAGGGAGATTATTATGTGGAAGGGGAGAAATGGTTTAGCATGTCCGGTTCAGAAATTAACAGCCCGCTATTTCAGATGAAGCGCTGCGAAACCCTGCTGAAGAGTTATCTTCATCGCTTGAAAATCAATGTACCTATTAAGTCCTATTTAGTTTTTATCAACCCCGAATTCGCCTTATACGAAGCTCCGCGAAATGAACCCATTATCTTTTTATCCCAGATGAAGCGATTGATTGAAAAATTTCATAGGCAATCTGATTATTTAGGCAACCGCCACAATGCTTTGGCTAATCAATTAGTGAATGATCATTTGAAGAGTAATCGGTTTTCGAAAATACCAGTGTATGATTTTAGTCTACTGGAAAAAGGGATTCTATGTAGCAGCTGTCAGGGTTCGCTGATGAAAGCTTTTAACGGAAGAAACCTGATTTGCCCCGGGTGCGGATGTATGGAAAAAACAGAATCTGCGGTGCTGCGCGCTGTTCAGGAGTACAAGCTTCTTTTTCCTGATCGGCAGGTAACCACTCAGGCCATTCAGGAATGGTGCGGGGTGGTGGAATCGCGGAAGACGATAAGGGAAATACTAAATAGACACTTTACTAGAATTGGCCGAACCCAACAAACACACTATATTGAGAAGGACTAGTGGTTATTATCCAAAACTAGGAGGCAGCCTTTTTTCCGGCACTAGTTGTCTCTACTAGTTACCTTTTTAGCGGGGGCAACCATCTTTCCGGCACTAGTTGCCTCTACTAGTTACCTTTTTAGCGGAGGCAGCCTTTTTTCCGGCACTAGTTGCCTCTACTAGTTACCTTTTTAGCGGGGACAGCCTTTTTTCCGGCACTAGTTGTCTCTACTAGTTACCTTTTTAGCGGGGGCAGCCTTTTTTCTGGCACTAGTTGCCTCTACTAGTTACCTTTTTAACGGAGGCAGCCTTTTTTCCGGCACTAGTTGCCTCTACTAGTTACCTTTTTAGCGGAGGCAGCCTTTTTTCCGGCACTAGTTGTCTCTACTAGTTACCTTTTTAGTGGAGGCAGCCTTTTTTCCGGCACTAGTTGCCTCTACTAGTTACCTTTTTAGCGGGGGCAGCCTTTTTTCCGGCACTAGCTGTCTCTACTAGTTACCTTTTTAGCGGGGGCAACCATCTTTCCGGCACTAGTTGCTTCAACTAGTTACCTTTTTAACGGAGGCAGCCTTTTTTCCGGCACTAGTTGCCTCTACTAGTTACCTTTTTAGCGGAGGCAGCCTTTTTTCCGGCACTAGTTGCCTCTACTAGTTACCTTTTTAGCGG
>Ga0182742_1001729_pt1 | contig 26615 bp, 21 predicted proteins | sample eDN5th37CBELigMG_FD_128880 | JGI IMG/M metagenome (GOLD analysis project Ga0182742, IMG submission 128880) | Enriched Miracle-Growth compost microbial communities from Emeryville, California, USA - eDNA 5th pass 37_C BE-Lig MG (version 2)... ...
GGAAGTGCCTTTCGAAGTTGTGCCGATAAGTGCCTAGAGAACACTCATCATCACAGCTCAGAAGGCACTTTCCTCGTCACGACACCCTGCGACCAGCCAATTCATCGGTGGATCGAGGCTTAGCCGCTGTTTCTCCTCGCCGGTGGGTGGTCGGCAGGTGGCGGCGCAGTCTGCCCGCCCGGGACGTCGGCAACTTGCCGCCCAAGACTCTCGAGCACGGCTCCGCCGGCGGCGCGCGGTGAAGCGGCTTTGGACGCCTTCCGGCGGACGTGGTTTCGATCCGTCGGTGTTCAATGGATCTTGTGCGCGTTAGGGTCGGCCGGCTTGCTGTCCTCAAATGGCGATGTCTGCTAGGACGTAGCCTGTGAGTTCGTCCGGCAAGTTCTGGTTTCTCTTGGGGTTCGCGCCAACGATTCTCGTTCTTGCTTCTGTTGCGTGTGCGCGCAGCTTCCATTGGCAGCTTGGAGATGTAGCGGGATGGCTGTCCGGCCTAGGGTCACTAGCTGCTGTTGGTGTCGCGCTGTGGATTGCTGTGAGTGACAACCGGCGTACTCGCATAGCGCAGGAAGAGAACACTCGGAGAATCCAGCGAAGGGCGGTCCGTCATGCACAGCGCATCGACCTCGCTGTCGACGGTCCTTACTTTCACGACCGCGCAACACGATCTGTCACTTGGACAGTGAAGCTTGAAAATTTCGGAGATCGTGCGATCTACGGCGTCCAGTGGTCGCGTTCTAGAGCTGTTATTCGGCTTGGCGACGGCAGTCAGCGGATGCTGATAGCCACGACGAATATGAAAGATCCGCCGACGGAATCGCTGACCGCAGCGGAAATGATGGTGGACGACGTAACGCCGATGGCGCTCAAGGCGGGTGACTTCTGCTCGGTCGAGGCGTCCTTGGACCTCGGGCACTATCCCGCATTAAGGAATCAGCCCGTCGCGCCGATCGATCTCGTTACCTTCGAAGATGAGGACGGCAACCGCCTGGGCGCAATACCGCGCGTTGGAGACCCTGTGTCCATTGACGGCGCGACTAATTATCTGGTCCGAAGTGAGTGGGCGATCGTAGGGCAAAATTACGTCGACCAGGCATTACGTGAGGTTCGAGCCAAGATGAGACCTCTAGAGGAGTGAGTCCACCGTCGATCGCCTTTGGGCGCCTTAAACCCATGGCAGGTTCCCGGCGGAAATCGGCTCCCAATTAGCCGAAACCCTATGCTTCCGGTTCTTGGCGCCCGTCTCCCCGGCGCGGGAGTACGCCCGACACCGCTCGACGCACACCGGCTTGAAGATCACGTCTTTCTCCGACATGCCAGAGCCGGCGATCTCGTTCGCGTACTCCCAGTCGAGAGGGCCGTTGCAGTGTCTGCACGTCTGATCCCACTGCCGATGATCGATACCCATGTATTGCGGCATAAACCGACGGTACTGGGGTCCGGCTGGTGATCACAGGAAACTGGCGTGTCGTAGAACTGCATTGTTGGGGGTGCTGATCCTCGCCGGCGCCCCTTGCCGTCGGACGCAGCGACGCATTACCGCTCGACGATTCCAAGGCCGTGCCGGGTGGCACCCGTCGTGCGCCGCGCGACGGTCGCCACGTCTAGCACCTCGGAGCCATGATGCCGGCGACGTCCGAGCAAACGGACCCCGCGGCTGGCGGGCACGAAAGCGATACGGCCGCGCAGCGATCCGACCAACTAATCCGCCCGATCGGATCGCGAACAGAGTCGACCGCCTCAACTCCGACGTGAGCCGACTTCACCGTGAAAGTCAGGACCGGGGCAGATTGGGCACGTATTGGGCACAAAAACAAGAGAAGCCCGAAGTTGCCGGCCTGAGCTGCGGAAATAATGGTGCGCGATACTGGGATTGAACCAGTGACCTCTTCCGTGTCAGGGAAGCGCTCTCCCGCTGAGCTAATCGCGCTGGTCGAACTGTTGGAGGTGGAGACGGGAATCGAACCCGTGTGCACGGCTTTGCAGGCCGTTGCCTCACCACTCGGCCACTCCACCGCGGGGGTTGATGCCTTTCGCACCTTCGAGCGGATGACGGGATTCGAACCCGCGACCCTCACCTTGGCAAGGTGATGCGCTACCAACTGCGCTACATCCGCGCGCCACGGGCGAGATCGTCGCCCGTCGCGATGCAGAACATTAGTCGACGGAGGCTCAAAGGCACAAATCCGCATTACGAACGGGGAACGGGCGGTCAAAAACCATGTTTCGTGGCAGGTCGGCGGCCCGTCTGTCGAGGTGGACCGGCGGGTTTCGGCAGCGGGCTCCCACATCTGCCGTGGTGTGACCTTGCCCACACGCGTCACACCCGTCCCACTGGTTACCCGCGCCGGCGCGAGTGAAACCTGCCCGGCCGATCGAGCGTGCGCTCAGGGCGGGCTGCGGGCAGAGAACCCGCCAAGGGTGCACGGTGGATTCGGGCACTGCGCGCCGGCCGATCGAGCGTGCGCTCAGGGCGAGAAATCGGGCCACATCCCGCCAGGGGCGCACGGTGGGCAACACGAACGCGACAGGGGGCAAGATCGAAAACAGGGCCTCTGGGCAGGCGATTCCGGTTCTGCGGGCAAGGCGTGCTAGTCTTCCTCCTCGTTCCCATGGTCTCGTAGCTCAGTGGGAGAGCGTCCGCCTCACACGCGGAAGGTCGCTGGTTCGAACCCAGCCGGGACCACCACATCGACAACGTGCCGCCCCCAGGGGCGGCATTTTTCACGCGTGGGGTGCCTCGATGAGTGCCCATCCCGCGAACACGCATCTTTTCTCGACGGAAATCTGACCGCGTATCGAGTGCGAGAAGAACTGCGATGCAATCGGATTCGGACTCTTTGCGGTGTCCGGCCGTCGTCAGGTCGGCGATGGACCGCCCATCGAACGTGTTGCGTCGCGTACGCTCGGCACCGGCTCGGCTGAATTAGGTCAGCCACACCTTAGTTTGATTGCCGAATTAGTTCGACGACCGAAGGATTTCTCTTGGTGGGCCCTGTCCGGCGCTCCCGCGTCGCTCCGCTGGTCTTGGTGACTTCCCTGCTTGCTGCCGCGTGCGGTTCGGATCCAGGGGACGCGCCGGGGTCCGGTCCGGTCGCGGCCGACTCGCTCACCGTTGCGGTGGTCAAGGACAGCGGGCCCCTGAACATCTTTGCGGGACAGACCGATCAGATGGCCGAACTGATCTACGACAAGCTGCTGGCCCCATCGCCGTATGTGGCCGAACCGCAACCGTGGCTGGCCACCGATGTGCAGCAGGTCGACGCGACCACATGGGACGTCAACCTCCGTGACGACGTCACGTGGCACGACGGCGAACCGTTCACCGCCGACGACGTGGTTTTCAGCTTCCATTTCATGCACGCCGCCCCCACCGGCCGATTCACCCACCATGTCAACGACACTCCGTCGATCTCGGAGGTCGTGGCCACAGGGGACAACTCCGTGCGGTTCGTCTGCGACTACGCGTGTCCGGAACTGGGCACGGTCACCCTCGCCGACCTGCCGGTGCTGCCCGAGCACTTCTGGTCGAAGATCGACGCGGCGAAGGCCAAAGAGGTGACCGACCTGCCCATCGGGACCGGCCCGTTCAAGCTCGTCGAGTACAGCCCCACCAGCGGATACCGATTCGAGGCCAACGCAGACTACTTCGCAGGCGCGCCGACCGTCGATGAACTGGTGATGCCGGTGATCGCCGATACCTCGGCCGCTTTCACCGCCATGCGCTCGGGTCAGGTCGACGCCGTCGACCGTGCGCTCACGCCAGAGCTGGTCGACCAGTTCACGGCATCCAGGGATATCGGCGTGGTCACCGTATCGCCCCTGACGTACCCGGAGCTCAAGCTCAACTTCACGCGAGAACCCTTCGCGCAGCCGGACTTCCGGGCCGCACTGAACCTGGCCGTCGACCGTGACAAGCTGCTCGACATCGTGGCCCTCGGTCGAGGTCGGCCCGCCACTCAGGGTTACGTTCACCCCGACGCGCCGTTCGCCGACCCCGACGCATCGACCCCGTACGAACCGCAGCAGGCGGCAACACTGCTCGACCGGCTCGGATGGGTCGACACCGACGGTGACGGCGTGCGCGAGAGCCCCGACGGCAAACCGGCCCGGTTCGAGCTCATCGTCGACGGCGGCAACGCCCCGCATGTGCGGGCCGCTGAGTTGCTCGTCGAAGACTTCGCCGCGGCAGGCATCGAGGTGAGGGTCAAACCGCTCGACGCGGGCTCGCTCACCGACGCGTCGGCCAACAAGGCCTACGACTTGTACATCACCACCAACACCCCGCACGCGGTGGCCGATTCGACGCAGTTCATCATGTCGCACCGGTCGGGCAATCTGTGGAAGCATCCCGATCTGCCCTATCCGGAGTTCGATGCGTTGTACGAACGGTGGCGGGCCACCGACACCGTTGACTCGCGCATCGCGGTGATGCAGCAGATGCAGCAGCTGTTCAACCGGCAGCCGACGACCATCGCCCTGTACTACCCCGAGGAGCACTGGGGCTACCGTGCCGACGCGTTCGCCGGCTGGATCGAGACCCCCGGCTACGGCATCGTGCACAAGTGGTCGTTCCTGCCCGCGGACGTGGTCGAGGGCGCCAACGCGGAAGCACCGCGGGCCCGATGACGGCTCTGCGCCGGGTCTGGCAGTACGCACTGGTGTTGTGGGCGGCGGTGACGCTGAACTTCGCGCTGCCGCACCTGGCGCCAGGGGACCCGGTCGTCTATCTGTACGGCGGTGCCGACCAGTCGCTCGACCCGGCACTCCTCGACGAGATCCGCACGAGTTACGGACTGGACCGGCCGATCCTCGACCAGTACGTCTCGTTCTGGGCCGGCCTGCTGCGCGGCGATCTGGGACTGTCGGTGCAGCACAACCGCCCGGTGATCGACGTTCTGGCCGACAAGCTGCCGTGGACGTTGGCGTTGGTCGGCTTGGCGACGCTGCTGGCGTTCGTGATCGGGGCCCTGCTCGGTACGTGGGTGGCGTGGCGGCGTGGCACCGCGAAAGAAACCGGCACGGTCACCACGGTGCTGGCGTTCGACTCGATGCCCGGGTTCTGGATCGGCATGATCCTCATCGCGATCTTCTCCGTCAGCCTGGGATGGTTCCCGTCCTACGGCGCCACGACCATCACCGCAACCGGTGCCGACCGGCTCACCGAGGTGGTGTCCCGAATGGTGTTGCCGCTGGCGACATTGACCATCGCCAGTGTCGGCGCATTCTTCATGATGACCAGGGCCTCGATGAGCAGTGTGCTGGACGAATCGTTCGTGCGGCTCGCTCGCGCCAAGGGGCTCGGTGAAATCCGGATCGCCGTCGGGCACGCGCTGCGCAACGCGATGTTGCCCGTGTACACCACGCTCACACTCACCCTGGGGGCCATGCTGTCCGGCGCTGTGGTCGTCGAGACCGTGTTCGCCTATCCGGGGCTGGGCAAGCTCATCTTCGATGCGGTCACCGCGCGTGACTATCCGTTGTTGCAGGGCGCGTTCCTGCTCGCCACCGTGGGGATCGTCGCAGCGAACCTGGTGGCCGACCTCACCTATCCCTGGCTCGATCCGCGGGTGCGTCGTGGCCGGCCCGCGCCGAAACATGTTGGGGCGGTGAGCGGATGAGAAACATGAGGCTCGTCGGAGTGCGGCACCGCTCGCAGCGCATCGCCACGATCGGTTCGGCGATCCTCGGCGTGCTGGTGGTCTCGGCGCTCGCCGCGCCGTGGCTGGCGCCCTATGATCCCGCCGTACGGGTCACCCGGCCGTTCGCGACGCCGTCCTCCGCGCACTGGCTGGGCGCCGACGACGTCGGTCATGACCTTCTCTCGATGCTCATCCACGGCGCCCGTATCTCGCTGTTCGTCGGCATCACCGCCGCGATCGCGGCCACCGTGATCGGCACGCTCGTCGGGATTCTCGCCGGTTATGTGCGCGGTGTGCTCGACACGATCCTCATGCGGATCGTCGATGTCGTGCTGGCCATGCCGGTCCTGCCGTTGACCATCGTGATCGGCGTCTTCGCCGGCCCAGGGCTGCGCACCCAGGTGATGGTCATCGCGGGCGTCCTGTGGGCGGGCCTGGCGCGCGAATTGCGCGCTCAGGTGTTGACGCTGCGCGAGCGCGATCACATCCAGGCCGAACGTGCGATGGGTGCGGGGGCCTTCTACGTGCTGCGGCGCCACATCACACCTGCCGTGATACCGCTCGTCGTGCCACAATTCGTGCTCACCGTCAAGACCGCGATCCTGCTCGAGGCGGCACTGGCGTTCCTGGGCCTGGGCGACATCTCGGCGGCCAGCTGGGGGTCGATGCTGTCGATGGCGCACGCGCGCGACGCTTTCCTGACCGATGCCTGGCTGTGGTGGGTTGTGCCGCCGGGGCTTGCCATCGCCGTCACGGTGCTGTCCTTCGCCTTACTGGGCAATTCGATCGAGGATCGCGCGCGGCCGATCCTGCGCCGGCCTTCCCGCCGGCCCACGGCTGCGCCGACCGGGCAGGACCACGATGCCGGGCACGACCCGCTGGTGATCGACGGGCTCACCGTGGTCTACGGCGAGCAAGAGCGTGTCGGCGCCGCCGACGTCAGCTTCACCGTGGCCGCCGGTGAGATCGTCGGCCTGGTGGGGGAATCGGGCAGCGGTAAGTCCACCGTCGCCGCGGCAGCCATCGGACTGCTCCCCGCCGCGGCGCGCGTCGCGGCCGGTCGGGTCCTGGTGGATGGCCGCGATGTCGCGGCGATGTCCGGGGCCGATCTGCGTGCCATGCGCGGTAACCGGATCGCACTCATCCCACAGGAGGCGCTGGGCGCGTTGAACCCGGTGCGCACCATCGGATCTCAGATCGACGAAGCCGTCCTGGTCCACCGGTCGTGCGGCCGCGACGCCGCACGGGCACGCACCTTGGACCTGTTGGCCCAGGTGGGTCTCGACGGCGATCTGGCCGACGCGTACCCGCACCAGTTGTCCGGCGGTATGCGCCAGCGCGTCATGATCGCGATGGCGCTGGCCAACGATCCGGACGTGCTGATCGCCGATGAACCCACGAGCGGACTCGACGTACTCAGCGAGGCCGAGGTGCTGAGGCTGCTCGACCGGCTGCGCACCAGGCATTCGCTGGCTCTGCTGATCGTCAGCCACAATCTGCCGGTCATCGAACGGATCGCCGACCGTGTCGCGGTGATGAAGGACGGTGCCCTCGTCGAGATCGGCCCCACCGCACTGGTCACCGAATCCCCGCAGCACCCCTACACTCGCAGGCTCGTCGAGTCCGCACCTCGGCTTGCCCCCGCCCTGCAGGGGGCCACCCGATGAGCGTGCTGCTCGACATCGACGCGGTGTCCGTGACGTTCGACGGGGTCCCGGCCGTCACGGACGTGACCCTGCGCGTGGGCGCGGGCGAAACCGTGGCTCTCGTCGGAGGGTCGGGCGCAGGGAAATCCACGTTGGCCCGAGCCGTCGCCGGTCTGGTCACGCCGACGTCGGGATGCATCCGGTTCGACGGTGTGGACCTGACCACCGCAGACAGGTTCCGCAGGCGCGCGGCGCGGCGCGGCATGCACCTGGTGTTCCAGGACCCCTACGCCTCGCTTCCGCCCAACCTGCGGGTCGGCGACATCGTCGCCGAGCCGCAGCTGATCCACCGGCAGGGTGACCGCGAGAGCCGTCGCGCGGCCGCGCTGGAGGCGCTGGAACGTGTGCGACTGAGCCCGGCCGAGGATTACGCCCAGCGCTTCCCACACGAACTGTCCGGTGGCCAGCGCCAACGCGTCGCGTTCGCGCGCGCATTGGTCACCGCGCCGCGGCTGCTGCTCGCCGACGAACCCGCCAGCGGGCTCGACGCGTCGCTGCGCGTCGAGATCGTGGACCTGATGACCGAACTGGCCACCACGACGGGGATGGCGGTGGTGCACATCACCCACGATCTGGCACTGGCAGCGCGCAGCTGCGACCGCACGGTTGTCATGTGCGACGGACGCATCGTCGAATCCGGGCCCACCGCACGGGTTCTCGCCACACCCACCCACGAGTATGCCGCAGCACTGGTCTCGGCCGCGGCGGGAAATCATGAAAAGCTCTACCACTCAGGAGGATTGATTTGACGCTCGAGGTCATCGAGAACGGGACGGTCATCGATTTCACCGTCGCCGACATCATGAAGTACCACGGTCCCGGCTTTCCCGGCGGTGTCGCACACGCGGTCAAGGTGCTCGAGCGGGCGTTGCCGGTGCTCAGTCCCGACGGCCCCGCCGAACGTCGCGAGATCGTCGTCGCCACGGCGCATCGCGGCCCCGGAGTGCGCGACACATTCGAGGCGGTCACCCGCGCGGTCACCGAGGGACACTTCACGGTGGACGCAAAGCTGGAGCGCACCGACCGCGGCGCCACCCTGGAGCGCTACGTCTTCGAGCTGAGCTACCGAGGCACGGTGGTGCGCCTCGAAATCCGGGAGGGATTCGTCGTCGACGAGTTCATCGCACTCGCCCGCAGAACGGACCGTACTTCCGAAGAGGAACAACGGCTGACCGTGCTCAAGCAGGAAATGGCCGATCGACTGCTGGCCGCGCCGGCGGACGAGGTGTACGACATCGTCGCGTCATAGCCTGCCTCCCGCCGCCCGTTGACACCCGAGACTTGGAAAGAGACTGTGCCAGAAACCTGTTCACCGACAATCGCCCCGGTGTTGCACATCACGATGGGGTCCCACCACCCAGCGGGCGCACCGGGCTCGGATCCCAGACTGGGTGAGGTCGACATCTATCGACTTCCGGACACCGACCTGCGCGACGTGCGCGGGCTGATCACCTGCGCGGGTGCCGACCAGATCTTCCTCGAACGCAACCGCGAACTGCTCACCGGCTTCGTCCGCGCCGGCGGGCGGGTTGCGGTGATGGGGCATCCGGTCACCGATTTCCTTCCCGGGCTCGGGGTTTGGCGCGAGCTCGACTACACGGGGCCCAAGGACCTCCAGATCAGCCTGGGCGATCCGCATCCGGTATGGGCTGGTATCGACCCCGTCGATCTCAGTGCCCGCAAGGGCGTCACCGGTTTCTACTCCCGCGGCTACGTCGACAAGCTGCCTCCGGACGCTGTGATCACGACCCGGATCGGGCGGCACGCGCTGCCGTTGGACTACGTGTATCCGCTCGGCGCGGGGCAGGTCCTGGTGCACAGCGGTAACGATCTGATCAATTGGGAGGGCGACGCGAACACGGCCGCGCGGATGACCCCGCAACTCATCGACTGGCTGGTGGCACGATGACAAAACCCGAACCGTTCTCCCGGAACGACCTGGCGCCGCAACGCGGGCGCCGGCTGGCGATCGTGCACAGCGGCTCGTATGCCCACCTGTACGCGATGAAGGATCCGGCGGTGCTGGCCTACCAGCCGGACTTCGTCTACCTGCCAGACCTCGACGACGGGGCGCTCGACGGGTACGACACCGTCATCGTGGGTGATCGGATGCACCCCGACCTCCTTGCCCGTCACGCCCCTCGGTTCCACGCGGTGTCCGAACGCGGAGGCACCCTCGTGGTGCTCGGCGAGAACCAGGTGCACACCTGGTTGCCCGGGATCGAGTGGGAGCATCGACCGACGAACTTCTGGTGGTGGGTCAGCGGTGAGGACCCCCTGATCCGCACCCGCAGCCACGAGCACGAGGCCTGGCGGTACCTGACGACGAAAGCGGTGATCTGGCACCACCACGGCCTGCTCCGGCCGGCCGCCGACGTGGTGCCGTTGCTGGTGTCGGAGGAACCCGACGCCGACGGCAGGCCACACGACGCGGGGATGCTGCTGTACGAGGACACCGTGAGCACTGCGGGACGGTTGATCGTGACGACCCTGGACCCCATGCATCACCACGGCAGCCGGTTCATGAGCGGTGCGACCCGGTTTCTCTACGCTCTGCTGCGGTGGACCGACCAGACCTCGCCCAGCCTGGTGCGCGAAGGGCGCTGACAGGCCGGACGTCTCTGTGAGGTTCCTTCGGTGTTCGGCCGGCACGGTTTCAGCTGCCCGTCACGGGGTAAGCGCCATCCACGGGGCACATCCGGTGGTGCGTTCCGACATCGCGATCACCGTGACTGCCCGCCTCGCGACAGGGCAGGAGCACGACCATGGCTCGCACAGACCGGATCTCGGATCCGTGGGGCTCCAGGACGCCGTACGCGGCTGGTGAACCGTGGCCGCAACGTGTCGATCGATACCTCACGCCGGGCCTCACCGACGACGACGTCGACAGGTGGGTGCAGTCGGCCGCGGTGCTGCACTCCAACGGCGACGGGCTCGACATCGCGGTCAAGGACGGCCGCATCGTCGGGGTGCGCGGCCGGGCCGGCGACCGGGTCAACCACGGCCGCCTCGACCCCAAGGACCTGTTCGGCTGGCAGGCCAACCACGCGAGAGACCGGCTGCACACACCGCTGATCCGGCAGAACGGCGTCCTCGTCGAATCCGACTGGGACACCGCGATGGACCGCATCGTCGCCCGCAGCCGGCAGTTGCTCGACGAGCGCGGACCGAACTCGATCGGCTTCTACACCTCCGGGCAGCTGTTCCTGGAGGAGTACTACACGCAGTGCGTGATCGCGCACGGAGCGATCGGCACCAACCACGTCGACGGCAACACCCGGCTGTGCACCGCGACGGCGGCCGAGGCGCTCAAGGAGTCGTTCGGCTGCGACGGCCAACCCGGCTCGTACACCGACGTCGACCATGCCGACGTCATCGCGCTCTACGGCCACAACGTCGTCGAGACACAGACGGTGCTGTGGATGCGAATGCTCGATCGCCTCGCCGGGCCGAACCCGCCTGCGATCGTCTGCATCGACCCACGCCCAACTCCGGTGGCTCGGCACGCCACCGTGCACCTCGCGCCGCTGCCCGGCACCAACGTCGCGCTGATGAACGGCCTGCTGCACGAGATCCTCGACCACGACTGGATGGACCACGACTACATCGAGGCGCACACTGTCGGCTTCCACGAACTCCGCAAGCGGGTCGCTGAGTTCCCTCCGGAACGCGTCGCCGATATCTGCGGCGTCGACCCCGACGACGTCCGACGCGCCGGTGAACTGATCGGCACGGCCGAGCGGCTGCTGTCGACCGTGCTACAGGGGTTCTACCAGTCGCATCAGGCCACCGCGGCCGCGGTGCAGGTGAACAACATCCACCTGGTGCGGGGCATGCTCGGAAGACCCGGCTGCGGCCTGCTGCAGATGAACGGACAGCCCACGGCCGAGAACACCCGTGAGTGCGGCGCCGACGGCGACCTCGCCGGATTCCGCAACTGGGCCAACGATTCCCACATCGAGGAACTCGCGACGCTGTGGAATCTCGACGTCACGGCCATCCCGCACTACGCCCCGCCCACGCACGCCATGCAGATGTTCCGCTACGCCGAAGAGGGATCGCTGCGGATGCTGTGGGTCAGCGCCACCAATCCCGCGGTGTCGCTTCCTGAGCTGGGCCGCATCCGCCGGATCCTGTCGCAGGACCGGCTGTTCTTGGTGGTGCAGGACATGTTCCTCACCGAGACCGCGCAACTCGCCGACGTGGTGCTGCCCGCCGCGGCGTGGGCCGAGAAGACCGGCACGTTCACCAATGCCGATCGGACCGTGCATATTTCGGACAAGGCGGTCGACCCGCCCGGGCAGGCCCGGTCCGACTTCGACATCTTCCTCGACTACGCCCGCCGGATGGACTTCCGCGACAGGGACGGCCGACCGCTGCCTGCGTGGAATACCCCGGATGAGGCCTTCGAGGCGTGGAAACGGTGCAGCGCCGGGCGACCGTGCGACTACACCGGGCTGTCCTACGAGAAGTTGCGTGGTAGCGGCGGAATCCAATGGCCCTGCAACGCTGAGCATCCCGACGGCGTTGAGCGTCTGTACGCCGGCGGGGAGTTCTTCGCCGCACCGGACTACTGCGAGGCGTACGGCAAGGATCTGATCACCGGCGCTCCGCTGGAGCCCACCGAGTATCGGGCCATGAACCCGTTCGGCAAGGCCATCATCAAGGCTGCCGAGTACGTGCCGCCGCACGAACGTCCGTCGGCCGAGTATCCGTACGTGTTGATCACGGGCCGCACGGTGTACCACTTCCACACCCGCACCAAGACGGGCCGCACACCGCAACTGCAGGCGGCCGCGCCCGAGGTCTGGGTGGAGTTGGCGCGTGCCGACGCGCTCCGCGCCGGGATCGTCGAAGGGGACCTGGTCGAGATCCGGACGGTGCGCGGCTGTGTGACGGCCGCCGCGCGCCTGACCGACCTGCGCCGCGGGGTGGTGTTCCTGCCGTTCCATTACGGCTACTGGGACACGGGCGACGACGGCGGGAAGGGCGGCCACCACCGCGCCGCCAACGAGTTGACGCTCACAGACTGGGACCCGGTGTCCAAGCAACCCATCTTCAAGACCGCGGCCGCGTCGGTGCGACGCATCGGTGCCGGCATGGCGGCCACCCCCGAACCCGTGGCCCACGCGGTCGCCGACGAACACCTCGGAGAGGGCCGATCATGACCAAGCTCGCACTGCCGATCGTCCAGCTGCACCGCAGCGAGCGCCACCTCGCGCACGCGCTGCGGGCGATCGCTGCCCGCCACCACAGCGACCAGGACATCTGCCATCTCGCACGCGACCTCGCGGGCTGGTGCGACGAGCACGTGGAACTGCTCGCGCGGCACGGCCGTCGCTACCACGTGCGGCTGCCGGCCGGACCGCGCCGCATCCACGCCCGGCGATGGATCCAGGAGAAGCTCAGCGATGCGATGAAGACCAGGCCCGAGCCCGCCCTGCTGCTCCTGGCCGATCTGCGGCGGGTACACCGCATCGCCGCGGGCGTGTCGCTGGACTGGGAACTGCTCGCCCAGGGCGCACAGGCCACCAAGGATGACGACCTGCTGGCGTTGACCCAGCGGTGCCACCCGCAGTCGCTACGGCAGATGCGCTGGGCGAATGCCATGCTCAAGGAGCTCTCGCCGCAGGCCCTGGCGGTGTGACCGCGAGCGTGACGGACACACAGCCGCCGTGACGCGGCGTTGTCGGCCGCATTCGGTAGGGTCCTCCGACGTGACTCAGAGCGTGCCTACGTCCGGTCCTGTCCCCGGCGTCCGATCGATCACCGCCCGGCTGGCCGAGGAGCTGTCCGTCGGTGAGCACCAGGTGGCTGCGGCCATCCACCTGCTCGACGAGGGCTCGACGGTGCCGTTCATCGCGCGTTACCGCAAGGAGGTCACGGGAAGCCTCGACGACGGTCAGCTGCGCACCCTGGAGGAGCGCCTGGCGTATCTGCGCGAGCTCGACGCGCGCCGTGAGGCCGTGCTGGCCTCGATCGAGGAGCAGGGCAAGCTCACCGACGAGCTGCGCGCAGCACTTGTCGCCGCGGACACCAAGGCCCGCGTCGAAGACATATACCTGCCGTACAAGCCCAAGCGCCGCACCAAGGCGCAGATCGCCAGGGAAGCCGGCCTGGAGCCGCTGGCGGACCGGCTGCTCGCCGATCCGAACCTGGTGCCCGAGGAGGTGGCGGGGGAGTTCCTCAACGAGAACGTCGCCGACGCCGCCGCCGCGCTCGAGGGTGCGCGCCACATCATCATCGAGCGCGCGTCCGAGGATGCCGAGCTGGTCGGTGCCACGCGTGAGAAGTTCTGGTCCGAGGGTTCGCTGCGCACCGCGCCGTTCTCCGAGGAGGCCGCGAAAAGCCCTGCCGCACAGAAGTTCCGTGACTACTTCGAGTTCTCCGAACCGCTGGAGCAGATGCCGTCGCACCGCGTGCTCGCGGTGCTGCGTGGCGAGAAGGAGCAGGCCCTGTCGCTGACGTTCGACGGCGGCGAGGACGAGGCCTACCAGGCGATGATCGCCCAGGCGCTCGGCATCGACATGACCTCGCCTGCGCCGGCGACGCCGTGGCTGGCCACCACCGTGCGGCTGGCATGGCGCGCCAAACTGATGATCTCGGCGTCGGTCGACGCGCGGATCCGGCTGCGCCAGCGCGCCGAGGAGGACGCCGTCGCGGTGTTCGCCCGCAACCTCAAGGACCTGCTGCTGGCCGCACCGGCCGGTACCCGCACCACGCTCGGCCTGGACCCGGGCTTCCGCACCGGCGTCAAGGTCGCCGTCGTCGACGGCACCGGCAAGGTGCTGGAGACCTGCGCGATCTACCCGCACCAGCCGCAGAAGCAGTGGGATCAGGCCAAGGCCACGCTCGGCGCGCTGATCGCCCGCCACGGCGTCGAACTCATCGCGATCGGCAACGGCACCGCATCACGCGAAACCGATGCGCTGGCTTCCGAACTCATCGCCGACATCCGCAAATCCGGCGCGAATCCGCCGATCAAGGCCATGGTCAGCGAGGCGGGCGCCTCGGTGTACTCGGCATCGGCCTACGCCGCGCGCGAACTTCCCGATCTCGACGTGACCGTGCGTGGTGCGGTGTCGATCGCGCGGCGCCTGCAGGACCCGCTGGCCGAACTGGTGAAGATCGACCCGAAGTCCATCGGTGTCGGCCAGTACCAGCACGACGTCACACCCGGGTCGCTCGCGCGCAGCCTCGACGCGGTCGTCGAGGACGCCGTGAACGCCGTCGGCGTCGACCTCAACACGGCCTCGGTACCGCTGCTCGCGCGCGTCTCGGGTGTCACCGAATCGCTGGCCGAGGCCATCGTCGCGCACCGCGAGAGCACCGGGCCGTTCCGCAACCGCAAGGCGCTGCTGGACGTTCCTCGCCTGGGCCCCAAGGCTTTCGAACAGTGCGCGGGCTTCCTGCGCATCCGCGACGGCGAGGATCCGCTCGACGCGTCCGGTGTGCACCCGGAGTCCTACCCGGTGGTGCGCCGCATCCTGGACCGCGCAGGTGTCACGCTCGCCGAACTGATCGGGGACACCCGCACGCTGCGCACTCTCAAACCGGCCGAGTTCGCCGACGACCGGTTCGGTGTCCCGACGGTCACCGACATCATCGGCGAGTTGGAAAAGCCCGGCCGGGACCCGCGTCCGGCGTTCTCGACGGCCACCTTCGCCGCGGGCGTCGAGAAGGTCGCCGACCTCAAGCCCGGCATGATCCTCGAAGGCGTCGTGACCAACGTCGCGGCGTTCGGCGCGTTCGTCGACGTGGGTGTGCACCAGGACGGTCTGGTGCACGTCTCGGCGATGGCCGACCGCTTCGTCTCCGATCCGCACGAGGTGGTGAAGTCGGGTCAGGTGGTCAAGGTCAAGGTCGTCGACGTCGACGTCGATCGCCAGCGCATCGGTCTGAGCCTGCGCCTCAACGACGAACCCGACAAGGGCAAGCGCAACGACCGTCGCGACGGCGGGCAGAACCGCAACCAGAACCGCGGCGGCGGTCAGCGCAACAAGGGCGGCAACAGCGGTGGGAACAAGGGCGGCAACAACCGCGGCAACAAGGGCGGCCGCCGGGACCAGCCCATGGGGTCGATGGCTGAGGCGCTGCGCAACGCCGGTTTCGGCCGGTAGGGGTCAGGACGCCGGGTCCTGGTGCCTGCCGCGCCAGGACCGGTACCCGCGGTGCGCCGCGAACGCACCGATGATCGCGGTGACGCACCACACCGCGATCGCGGTGTAGGCCAGCGGCGCCGACAGGTCACCGATCGACGCGCCGAGCGCGGTGTAGACGAACGCACGCGGCGCCGATCCGATGAACGAGCCGACCACCATCTGCCACAACGGCACTCCGAACGCGCCGAACGCATATGAGGCGAGCGCGTCGGAGATGCCGGGGACGAACCGCTGGCCGACGACGGCCCACAACCCGCCGCGTTCGATCTGCCGGTCGAGCCGGTCGGCACGCTCGGCGCCCAGCACACCGCGGGCGCTCTCGCGGCCGGCGCGCCGTCCGATGAGGCTCGCGACGGTGGCGGTGCCGACCGTGGCGCCCAGCGTGACGAACGTGCCCAGCACCGGGCCGAACAGGAAGCCACTGGTGCCTGCCAGGACGGGGCCGGGCACGAACAGCGCACCCAGGCACGCCGACACCACGACATAGACCAGGGGAGCGATCGGGCCGGTCGCCGACACCGCGCCGCGGATGTCACCGATGTCGACGACGCGCGCGACGGCCACCAGGTAGAACAGCCCGATCAGAAACGCCGCGAACAGCGCGAGCCGGATGATGTGCCGGGTGCGGCCGGTAGCGGGGGGATCGTCGGTGTCGGTCATGCTGACGCCGATTCTCCCGTACGGCGGGTGCTAGACCGACTCCGAGACTGCGCGTGCGGCCACATCCGCTTCGCGGAACCGGCCCCGCCAGTGCCGCGCCGGGTGACGCTCGGGCAGGTGGGGGCCGTTGCCGAAGAGCTTTTCGCGCAGTGTGCCGGGCGCGTACTCGGTCTGGGCCAGGCCGCGGGACTGCAGCTCGGGAACCACGTGGTCGATGAAATCGGCGAAGCTGCCCGGCGTGGTGATGTAGCGGATGTTGAGCCCGTCGACGCCCGCGTCCTGCCATTCCTCGAGCGCGTCGGCAATCTGTTCGGGGGTGCCGACGATGCGGGTCGACTCCTGCTGCTGGCGCACCAGGTCGGCGATGGTCGGGTTGGTGCCCGGCGGCGCGGCCGCGATGAGCGCCTCGATGGTGCTGCGCGTGCCCTGGACGGTGGGCGCGAGATCGCCGATGGGGGTGTGGTGGTCCAGACCGCCGAGGTCGACGCCGATACCGCCGCTGCGGTGTGCGATGAGGGCGTCGACGCTGAGGTACTCGTCGAGTTCGGCGGCGCGGGCCCTGGCCTCGACCTCGGTGGAGCCGACGACGAACGACAGGCCCTGGAAGAACTTGATGTCCTCGCGGCGGCGCCCGGCCGCCACCGCGCGGTCACGGGTGTCGTCGATCACGACACGGGCGCCCTTGGGCGAGGCCGCGTTGATGAACACCCCTTCGGCGTGGCGTGCTGCGAAAGCCCTTCCCGCGGTGGATGTGCCGGCTTGGAACAGTACCGGGGTGCGCTGCGGTGACGGGAAACTCAGATGCGGACCCTCGACGCGGTACCGCTTGCCGATGTGGTGGATCTTGTGCACCTTGTCGGGGTCGGCGTGGATGCCGCGTTCGCGGTCGCGCAGCAGCGCGCCGTCGTCCCAGGAGCCTTCCCACAGCTTGTAGACGACCTCGGTGTACTCCTCGGCCCACTGATAGCGCTCGTCGTGCTCCTCGCGTTCCGGCAGCCCGAAGTTGCGCGCAGAGTTCTGCAGCGCGCTGGTGACGACGTTCCAGCCGATGCGCCCCTTGGAGGCGTGGTCGAGGGTGGAGATCTTGCGGGCGAACGAGAACGGATGATCCTGCAGCACCGAACTGGTGATCACCAGGCCGAGGTGCTCGGTGGACAACGCCAGGGCCGAAACGATCGCAGACGGATCGTGATTCGGGATCTGCAGGCCCTCGCGCAGATAGGTCTCCCACCCGCCGCGGTAGTCGTCGTACAGTCCGACCACGTCGGCGAAGAAGATCGAGTCGAACTTCCCGCGTTCGAGGAGCTTGACCAGTTCGACCCACGGGTCGAGTTGGTCGAACTCCACACTGCGGGTCTCGGGGTTGCGCCACGCCCCGTAGGCGACGTGGGTGGCGGTGTTCATGGTGAAGGCGTTGAGGATCAGCCGCGGGCGGGTCATGACGCCGACGCTAGGACCGGTACCGGTCGCGTCCAACGGTTTATCTCACGAGGCGCGAAACCTGTTCGCCATACGGGAATCACGAAGACAGATGGCCACGCAGCGTCGTCGTGCTGTACTCGCGGCGGAACAGCCCGCGCTCCTGCAGGACCGGCACCACGTGATCGACGAAGGCCGCCAGGCCGTCGGGCAACCGGTCGATGTTCAGGTTGAAACCATCGGCGGCGCCTTCGCGGAACCACAACTCGAGATCGTCGGCGACCGATTCGGGGGAGCCCACCACGTAGCGGTGCCCACCCGGGTTGCGGGTGAGCAGGTCGCGCACTGTCAGCCCTTCGGTCTGCGACTGCGTCACAAGCGCTTTGGCGAACGCCGGGCTGACCGACGGCGAGTCGGTCGGCGCGTCCAGGATCGCGGTGGGTACCGGTTTGTCGAGCACCAGCAGTCGCGGGTCGGCGCCGATACGCTCGGCGAGTTGGTCACGTTCGGCTTCGACGTCGACGAAGGCGTCGATCTCGGCCTTGCGGGCCAGCGCCTCGGCCTCGGTGCTGCCCACCACGACGAACAGGCCCGGCAGGATCGTGAGCTCGTCGGGCGAGCGGCCATGTTGGCGTGCACGGTGTTTGGCGTCCTGTGCGAACTTGCGACCGGACCCGATGTCGCGTTGCACGGTGAAGATCGCGTCCGCCCACCGGCCGGCCATCTCCCGCAACCGTTCGGAGTCCCCGGCCTGCACGATCACCGGCCGTCCCTGTGGGGTCTGCGGAACCACGCCGGGCCCGGCCACCGAGAAGAAGTCGCCGGTGTGGTCGATCGCGTGCACCTTGTCGGCGTCCAGGTAGGTCCCGGAGCGCTGATCGGCGCGCACGGCGTCGGGTTCGAAGCTGTCCCACAGGCTGCGCACCACCCGTACGGCCTCCTCGGCCTTGCGGTAGCGGTCCTCGGGGTCGATCGCGGCCGCCTTCGAGAAGTTCGCCCGCGCGGCCGGATTGAGGCTCGTCACGATGTTCCATCCGGCGCGCCCGCCGCTGATGTGGTCGAGCGTCGCGATCTGCCGGGCGATCGTGAACGGCTCGGCGAAAAGTGCATTCACCGTGGCGATGAACCCGATGTGCTCGGTCACCTGGGACAGCGCGCTGAACAAGACGATCGGATCGCACGCCCGCCACGGTCTGCGGTAGGCCTCCCCGTCGAGTGCCAGACTGTCGGCGAGGAACAGCGAATCGAACAGGCCGCGCTCGGCGATGCGGGCCACTTCACGGAAATGCGCGGTATCGGTGGGTCCGATGACGTCGGGTTGCGAGCGCCACGAATGGTCGTGGCGGCCGGTTGCGAGCAGATTGAGGTTGAGGTGCAGGTGTTTTCGTCCGGTCATCGCGCGATCCGTTCGACGACGCGCTGATTCTCGGGCAGGCCCGGCGTCCGGGTGCCGAGGCGGTCCCGCAGTCGGGCGGGGGCGACATCGTCTCGGAAGACGCCGCGTTGTCGTAACAACGGGATCAGATCACCGGCGATGCGGGCGAAGCTCGATCCGCCCAGAAGCGTGAAACCGTCGGCGGCACCCTCGTCGATCCACTGCGTGATGATGTCGGCGGCCGTCTCTGCGGTGCCGACGATCTGGAAATGCCCGAACGACGTCGCATACCGCACCAGGAAGTCTCGCAGTCGCGGGTAGGCACCGGTTTCCACCCATTCGCGGTAGATCAGCGCACGGCTGACGCGGCGCCCGGTACGCTCCAGCTCCGCGCGGTCGGGGAACCGGTCGAGCGGGATGTGGTCGTCGAGGTCGAGATCGGAGAGGTCCAATCCGCCGATCTCGTAGGTGATGGCCTCCCTGGCACGTTCGAGGTCCAGGTCGGTGAGTTCGGCGGAGTAGGCGGCCCAGGCCTGTTCGTCGGTGTCGCCCAGGTAGATCCGGATGCCCGGCAGCACCTTGAGGTCGTCGGCGTGGCGACCGGCCGCGACGACTGCGGCCTTGAGCCTGCGGTAATAACGCTTGCCGGCGTCGATGTCCGGCGATGCGACGAACACCACCTCGGCGGTGTCGGCGGCCAGTGCGATGCCGTCGTCGGACGCACCGGCCTGCGCGATCAGCGGGAACACCTGCGGGCTGGGTGGCAGGTCGAGGGCCTGGTGGACGCGGAAGTGCTCGCCCGACCACCCGATGTCGTGGACCAGGTCGGTGTCGACGTAGATCTCGGCGTCGCGGTCGGCGATGATCGCGTTGGCATCCCACGACGTCCACAGGGCCTTGGTGACGTCGAGGAATTCGCGGGCGCGACGGTAGCGTTCGCGTGGGGCGGGAATCTGGGTGTAGCCGTAGTTGGTCTCGCCGTTGAAGGAGGTGACGACGTTCCACCCGGCGCGGCCGTCCGACAGCCGGTCCAGCGAGGCGAGTTCGCGGGCCACCGTGTAGGGCTCGCTGAACTGCGTGGACACCGTGATCACCAAACCGATGCGTTCGGTGTGCGCGGCGAGATACCCGGCCAGGGTGACCGGTTCGAACGACCGCGGCCCCGAATGCCGGATGAGGGTGCGGTTGAGGCCGAGGAAGTCGGTGATGAAGATCGCGTCGAAGCCTATGCGGTCGAGTTCGGCGGCGAATCTTGCCTTGTCGCGCTGTTTCTCGTTGGTCGGTGTGGCGGCTTCGGTGGATTTCCACTGCGGGAAACGGTCACTGAAGTGGAATTCCGACGAGACGAAGAACACCGCGGGGGAACGGGTCATGATGCCAGTGCCAATCGTGCGAGACGGCGGCCGGGAACCGCGTCGATGAGGGTGCGGGTGTAGGGCGAGGTGGGTGCGGAGAACACCGCGGCGGTGTCGCCACTTTCGGCCACCTGACCGGCCTTGAGCACGACCACGCGGTGCGACAGCTGTTGTACCACCGACAGATCGTGTGAGATGAACAGGTACGTCAGTCCCAGATTGTCCTGAAGGTTGCGCAGCAGCCCCAAGATCTGGTCCTGCGTGACGACGTCGAGGGCCGACAGCGGTTCGTCGAGCAGAATGATCTGGGGCTGCACCACCAACGCACGGGCGATCGCGACCCGTTGGCGTTCACCACCGGACAACTCGACGGTTCGGCGGGTGAGCTTGTCACGGCTGAGGTTGACGTTGTCGAGGGCCTCGGCGATGCGCTGGTCGCGGTTGTCGAGATGATATGCGCGTAGTGGGCTTTCCAGGACTTCGCGCACACTCCAGCGCGGGTCGAGCGCGGAATCGGGGTTCTGGTAGACGAACTGGATGTTCTTCCAGTGTGCGCGGCGGTCGCGGTGGCCGAGTCGCGTGATGTCGTGGCCCAGCACCTCGATCGATCCGCGGGTGGGCTGGGTCAATCCGATGATCATCTTCGCGGTTGTGGACTTGCCGGATCCGGACTCGCCGACCAGGGCCAGTGTCTCGCCGCGACGCACGGTGAAGCTGATGTCGTCGACCGCGCGGTGGCGGTGACGCCTGTCGAGCCGGAACTCCTTGCTGACGTGGGCGACTCGGATGATCTCGTCGGCAGGGGCATGGACATTCTCGTGGGCCGCGGCCGGTGGGGTGATGCCGGCCCCGATGCGGCGTACCAGGGCGGCGGTGTACTCCGACGACGGGCGGCTGACGATGTCGTCGACCGGGGCATCCTCCACGATCTGTCCCTTGCGCATCACCACGACACGCGATGCGTGATCGGTGGCGACGCCGATGTCGTGGGTGACGAACAGTACGGTGGTGCCGTGTTCGGCGACCAGGCGATCGAACACCCGCAGCACCTGGGCCTGCACGGTCACGTCGAGCGCGGAGGTCGGTTCGTCGGCGACGAGCAGTTTGGGGTTGAGCCCGAAAGCGATCGCGATCAGCACCCGCTGGCGCATGCCGCCGGACAGTTCACCCGGATGCTGGCGCAGCCGTCGCTCGGGTTGGTCGATCTCGACCTGTTCGAGCAGATCGATGCACCGCCGCCGACGCTCGGCGCGGCTGAGCTTCTCATCTCGGAGGTCGAAGATCTCGGCGATCTGCGAACCGATGGTGCGCACCGGGTTGAGCGACGCGCCCGGATCCTGCGGCACCAGTCCGACCGTGGTGCCGCGGATTCGGCTCCACTCCCGTTCGGTCAGGCCCAGGATGCCGGCGCCGTCCAATGCGAGGGTGTCGGCGGTGACGGTCGCGGTGCGTGGCAGCAGACCCAGCACGGTGTTCACCAGGGTGGTCTTGCCCGAACCGGATTCGCCGACGATGGCGACGAATTCACCGGCCGCCAGGCTCAGGTTCACGTGGCCGAGCGCGATCTTCGGTGTGATTCCGTCACCGGGATAGGTCACGGTGAGATCGGACAGTTCGAGCAGCGGCACGGCGGTTCTCCGATTCAGATGTTGTTGGACTTGAGCACGCGCCGGCTCACGACGCCGAGCGCGACGATGACGACGAGGATCACCGCACCGGGCAGCGAGGTGAGCCACCACGCGGTGGCCAGGTAGCTGCGGCCCTCGGCGACCAGGAGCCCCCACTCCGGGGTCGGCGGTGGTGCGCTGTAGCCGAGGTAGCCCAGGGCGGAGATCGCGAGAATCGCTGCGCTCAGGTCGATCACGGCCAGGGCCACCACGGCGCCGATCGCGTTGGGCACGATGTGACGCCGGATCACCGACCAGCGGCTCTCGCCGGAGAGGAACGCGGCCTCGACGTAGTCGAGGGCACGCACCCGCATCACCTCCGCGCGGAACACGCGCGCGAAGATCGCGATCGAACCGATCCCGACACCGATGCCGACCGACAGCGGACCGGCCCCGTAGGCCGTGACGATCCACACCGACACCAGGAACCCGGGCAGCGCGAGAAGCACGTCGCTCAACCGCATTCCGACCGCGTCGGCGACCGGACCCGACACGCCGGCCAGGATGCCGATGATGCTGCCGACCACCAGGCCGACGGCGACCGCGAGTCCCGCGGTGAGCAGTGTGTGGGACGTACCGTGGATGACGCGGGTCAACACATCGCGCCCGAGGTGGTCGGTGCCGAACCAGTGTGCCCAACTGGGCGGCTGGAACTTCTCCAACCGGTTGCCGTTGAGCGGGTCCGCGCTGGTGAACACCCCCGGCGCGACGGCCCACGCCGCCACCAGCACCAGCAGCGCCCCGGAGATGCGCGCCGACCACGGTGCCGCGCGCAACGCCGAAAGCGATTTGTTCCGGCGGGTTTCGGTGTCCGGGTGATCGGACGGTGGGCCGACGGTGATGCTCACGTGAACCTACCCAACCGGGTGCTGAAACCCTGCCGTTGTGACTTTGTGACGCGGGGGTCGAGAACCGGGTACAGCAGATCCACCAGCAGGTTCACCCCGACGATCACCACCGAGGTGAGCAGCACCAGGCCCTGGATCAACGAGATGTCCTGGTTGGACACGGCCTGCAGCAGCACGGTGCCCAGCCCGGACCGGGAGAACACGGTCTCGGTGACCACCGACCCGCCCAGCAGCGCACCGATGGTGGTGGCCGTGACCGTCAGTGCCGGGCCCGCCGCGTTCTTGAGCACGTGCCTGCGGATCACCCAGGTGGGGCTGCCACCTTTGGCGCGGGCGGTGTTGATGTGCGGCAGGGCAAGCGTGGCCTCGGCATTCTTGAGCAGCACCTGGGCGATCGGCGCCGAGATCGGCACGGCCAGCACCGTCGCCGGCACCAGCAGAGACGCCAGAGAGCCGTCGGGGAACAGCGAGAACAACCCGAGTTGCACCGAGAAGATCTGCAGCACCACCAGCCCCAGCCAGAATGTCGGGATCGCGCTGAACAGCGGGGGAATGCTGCGAATGAATGTCCGCAGCCACTCGAACCGGGTTGTCGAGGCCAGCAGCAGCGTCGCCAGCGCGAACGCCAACGCCAGGACGGTCGCGGTGCCGGCCAGTTTGAGCGTCTCTCCGATCACGCTGCCGATTCGGTCGGTGACCGCTTGTCCACTGGACAGCGAGAACCCGAATTGTCCGTGCAGCAACTGGTTGAGCTGTGAGAAGTACTGCACGTACGCCGGGCGGTCGTACCCGTAGAACTCCTTGACCTGCTCGACGATCTCCGGGTTGAAGTAGCCGTCGCCTTTGGCGACGAAGATCGACACCGGGTCGGTCGGCAGGATGCTCACGCCCCAGAAGATCACGGTGAATGCCAACAGCAGCACGAGCAGCGACTGGCCGATGCGGGCGGCGGCATAGCGGAGCATGGTCAGTTCTTCCAGGCGCTCTGGAACAGCGGTTCGGTGTAGTTGGTGAACTCGACGTGCACGTTGGGCGCGGCCGCGTGCACCTGCACCTCGTCCCACAGAATCAGTGCCAGTTGATCGTCGATCACCTTCTTCTGGATCCGCGCGGCGATGTCTTTGGCGTGCGCAGGATCGGTGGCCCGCAGTTCTTCGGCCGACAACGCGATCAGCTCGTCGTTGGTGGCGAAGGTCAGGTTGCCGTTCGCGCGACCGAACAGCATGCCCAGCCCGTTGTTGTAACTCGTGCGGGTGCCAAGCAGCGGCGTGGATCCGTCGGCGTTGGCGGCGTTGAACAACGTGGTGTCACCGGCGCGGTTCTGCAGCGCCACTCCGAGCTCGCGCCAGCCCGACTCGATGAACTCGAACGCCGGACGGAACACCACGCTCTGGTTCGACGCGGCCAGCGTGAGGTTGAGCTTCTTGCCGTCCTTCTCCCGGATACCGTCGCCGCCGACCTTCCAACCGGCCTCGTCGAGCAGCGCCGCGGCCCTTCGGGGGTCGTATCCCAGATCTGCGCTCTCGTCGGTGAACAGCGGATCGTCGTGTCCCAGAACGGAATCAGCAGCCCGATAACTGGGGGACAGCACGGTGTCGACGACGGCCTGGCGGTCGATGCCCAGTTGCAGCGCGCGGCGGACCCGTTGATCGCTGACCAGCTCGTTGTTGATGCGGAATCCGACGATGTTGGCGGTGAGGATCGGCGCGGCCACCGGAATCACCTGGAAGCCACCCTGGGCCAGGGCCGGTTCGTCGGTGGGCTGGATGCCGCGGGCGAGATCGACCTGTCCCGACTGCACGGCACCGGCCCGCAGGCCGGGTTCGCCGATCACCCGCACCACGAGCTTGTCGAGGTACGCAGCGCCCTGGTTGGGTGAATTGACCGGCGGCCACGCGTAATCCGGCCGTTTGGTGAGCACGACCTCCTGGTCGGGGACGTGCGACTGGTAGACGAAAGGTCCAGAGCCGACGACGTTCTCGATCTTGGCCTGGCCGTCGAAATCGAGCGCCAGGGTCTTCTCCCCGCGGATCCCGGCGCGACCGTTGGCGACGACGCGGTAGAAGTTGCTGTTGGGTTGGTCGAGGAACACGGTGATGGTGTTGCCGTTGACCTCACTGTGGTCGTACCCGACGAAATCGCTGAACGGCGGGATCTTCTTGGCCGGATCTCCCTTGCCGAGTTGATCGAAGTTCGCCTTGACGACCTCGGCGGTCAACGGGGTTCCATCGCTGAAGGTGACATCGTCGCGGATCGTGAAGGTGTACCGGGTCGCGTCGTCGTTGCGGCTGAACTCTTCGGCCAGCCAGCCGTACACCTCACCGGTCTTCGGGTCGAGGTACACCAGCCGGTCGACGACCTGGAACAGCAGATTGGCTGTCGTGTAGTTGGTGCTCAGCGCGTCGGTGACGAACTGCACGTCGGAGAAGGTGAGGGTGCCGCCGGGCTGCGGCTGCCCACTCGGTCCGGAACTGGCCGACTGCTGCTGACCGGAGCAGGCTGCCAGCACCGCCACCGCAAGGGTGCCGGCAATCATTTTGTGCAAACGGCGCATCGGGTCCTCGTCTGGGAGTCGGGGGACGGCCACGATGCACAGTCGCGGTGGGGCAAAGCTTTTCGCCGGCACACCGGCAGTGTCGGACCGCCCGAACGTACGCCGAACGTTAGGGGCGGGGTCCAACGCGCTCAACAATTTATCTTGCAGTGCGCAAAAGTATCCTGCCCGGGCGATATTCGCGACGCGATGACCGGAAAGGTCTGCGGAGCGGGACTACAGGTGAGGCCGGGCGGTCGCGGCGCACGCCTGCGGGGCACGCCAGGCCCGCGGCAGGGTCACCCCGACTCCGATCACGCCGAGGCCCACGGGCACCAGCAATGCCATGCGGTACGAGTCGAGTTGCCCGGCACCGGCTGTCGTCGCCGCGACCTGGACCGCCGTGGCCGCGGCCAGTCCGACCGCCGCACCGAACTGGAAGGTCGTGTAGAGCAGACCGCTGGTGAGCCCCTGCGACGACTCCTCGACACCGTCGGTCGCGGCGATCGTCAGCGGCCCGTAGGCCAGGGTGAACGCGAGCCCGAGCGCCAGCAGGCTCGGCAGCATGCTCAGATACCCCCAGTCCTGTTCGACGCCCAGGAACAGCAGGAACGACAGCGCCGCGAACGCCATGCCTGCCGCGATGACGCGCCACAGACCGAACCAGCGCACCAGCACAGGCGTGAGTGTGGGAGCCAGCACCGCGTCGATACCGGCCACCAGCAGCGCCAGCGCCGTCGTCATCGCCGACCAGCCGCGCAACTCTTGCAGGTAGAGCACGACGATGAACTGGAAACCCATGAATCCGGCAGCCAGACAGCCCGCCCCCACGTAGGCGTTGACCTGCGAACCCGGCCGCAGCAGCGCCGGCGGTACCAACGGGTCGGCTGCGGTGCGCTGCCGGGCGGCGAATCCCGCGAACAGGGCGAGCGCGAGCAGGCCGAACGACACCGATCCGAGAACTGTTCCGTGGGCGGCGTTTTCGATTGCCGTCACGGTGAGCACCACGGCGCCGGTGACGAGTACCGCACCGGGAACATCCAACGTTCGCCTCGCTGTGACATCGTCGCGAGGGATCAGCGGGACCGCCAGCAGCAGCACCACCGACGCGAGCACGACGGGCGCGAAGAACACCCACCGCCAACCGAACGCGGTCAGCACACCTCCCGCGACGAGTCCCAGTGAGAACCCCGCCGCACCGATGCCGGCATAGATGAGCACAGCCCGATCCCGTTGCGGCCCTTCGGGAAA
>Ga0182742_1001730_pt1 | contig 26602 bp, 19 predicted proteins | sample eDN5th37CBELigMG_FD_128880 | JGI IMG/M metagenome (GOLD analysis project Ga0182742, IMG submission 128880) | Enriched Miracle-Growth compost microbial communities from Emeryville, California, USA - eDNA 5th pass 37_C BE-Lig MG (version 2)... ...
AGTACTGGTTCACTCGTACTCGCAGCCATTACAAGCTGTACAAATACCTCAAATCCAAGTGTGATGGTAGCTGCAGGGCTAGTGGCTAAAAAGGCATTGGAACTTGGCCTTAAGAAGCCCGAGTTTGTAAAAACAAGTTTAACACCAGGATCACGTGTCGTAACAAAATACCTTGAAGCATCGGGCCTACTTAAGGCATTAGAGGAGATTGGATTTTATGTTGACGGTTATGGTTGTGCAACGTGCTGCGGAAATAGTGGGTCCCTTCTTGAATCTGTCGAAGAGGCAATTAAAGAGAATAATCTTCTTGTCACTTCTGTTTTAAGTGGAAATCGAAACTTTGAAGGACGAGTACATCCACTAATAAAAGCGAATTACTTAAGTTCTCCGCCATTGGTGGTTGCATTTGCTTTAGCGGGTTCAGTTCAATTGGATATGTACTCAGAGCCAATTGGTTTCGGAAATAATGGAAATCCAGTTTATTTAAAAGATATTTGGCCAACTACAGAAGAAATTAATGAAGTGATCAGTTCTTCTATTACAAACGAGCTATTTAAAGAGGAGTATGAACATATTTTTGAAAATGAGGCATGGTCATCGATTGAATCATCTGAAGGGTTGCTTTATAAATGGGATGATCAATCATCCTATATACAAGAAGCGCCGTATTTCCTTGAAGAGCTTTCAACTATAAAGAAAGACTCAGATTTCAAAAACATGAAAGCCTTATTATTGTTAGGTGACTCCATTACAACAGATCATATCTCTCCAGTTGGGCAAATTCCAGTAAAAAGCCCAGCCGGTATATACCTAACAGATAAAGGTATTCCAGTTCGGGAATTCAATGCATATGGTTCAAGAAGGGGAAATCATCATGTCATGGTTAGGGGGACATTTGCGAATATCCGAATTCGAAATAAATTAGCTAACGGAATAGAAGGAGGCTTTACCACGTATCTTCCAACTGGTGAAATCATGCCAGTTTATGATGCAGCAGTGAAGTATAAAGAAGAAAATCATAACCTTCTAATCATTGCAGGTAAAGAGTATGGCACGGGAAGTTCACGTGATTGGGCTGCTAAAGGAACCGCGTTATTAGGTGTTAAAGTAGTCCTAGCAGAGAGCTTCGAGCGCATTCATCGTAGCAATTTAGTAGGGATGGGAGTCTTGCCACTTCAATTTAATGAAGGTGAAAGCGCCGAAACCTTACAATTAGATGGTAGAGAAGACTTTGAAATACAAGATCTAAACAGAGAAATCAAACCAGGACAAATGGTTCAAGTGATTGCAAGGAAACAAGACCAAGTAGAACCAATTGAATTCACCGCTAATGTACGTTTGGATAGTGTAGTTGAAATCGAATATTATCAAAACGGTGGTATTTTACAATCCGTACTTGAAAATCTTTCATAAACGATAAAAACCCTTAGTAAAATTACTAAGGGTTTTAATATACTACTTAAGTCAATTAGTCATCTTAAAGGGAAGTATTTTCGTTTAGATCTGTCTTTTTCTTTCTTCTTCTGTTCATGAATATTGGATAAGTAAGTGATAAAAGTGTCAAGATTAATAGTGTAATCGAAATAGGTGAACTAACAAAGATATCTAAATTACCATGACCAGCTACAATGCTTTTTCTGAAGTTTTGTTCCATATCTGTACCAACAATTAATGCTAAAATCATTGGAGCAATCGGGAAGTCGTAGAGTTTCAAGAATAAACCGATAACACCGAAAATAATTAAGATATAGAAGTCTAATATTGTGTAGTTCATTGTATATGCACCGATAAATGCAAGGACTAAAATAATTGGATATAAGACCTTTGCCGGAACATCTAAGATTTTTACAAAAATACCAACCATTAATACGTTAATTAAGAATAAGAAAATATTACCCAAGAATAGACTATCGATTAAACTCCATACCATATTTGGGTCACTTTCGAATAGAAGTGGACCCGGTTTTACACCAAGCATGACAAGAGCTCCTAGCATTACTGCTGTTGTTCCAGAACCAGGGATACCCATGGTTAACAGTGGAACGAAAGCACCAACCGCTGCTGAGTTATTAGCTGTTTCGGGTGCAGCTAATCCTTCAATTGCTCCTTTACCGAACTCTTCAGGACGCTTGGAAAGTTGTTTTTCCGTACTGTATGCCATTAATGAAGCAATAGCGCCACCTGCACCTGGTAGAATACCAACTATGAAGCCTAGTGGCGAACTACGGAACATTGGCCACTTTGAACGTTTCCAGTCATCCTTTGTAATCCAAACTCGTCCAAGTTTATTTTTCTTACCAACTGGTCTATCAATTGTTAAGTAGTTATATAGAATTTCTCCAACTGCATAAATTCCAATGATAATAACTAAGAAGTTAATGCCATCACTTAAATGAACATTGCCAAATGTGAAACGATGTACCCCAGTTTGAAGGTCGATACCAACTGTAGCTAGAACTAAACCAATCCCCATCGAAATAAACCCTTTTGTCATATTTCCAATGGATAAGGAAACGACAGCTGATAAAGTGAAAAGCATAAGTAAAAAGTACTCCGCTGGACCAAACTGTAGAGCGAAATTAGAGAGTGGCTTTGCTAAAAACATAAAGCCAATAACTGCGACAAAACCACCAATGAGTGAACCAATTGCTGTAATCGCAATCGCGGGGCCAGCACGACCTGCTTTTGCCATTTGGTAACCATCAAATGTAGCAGCAACAGCTGATCCGTCACCAGGAGTGTTAATCAAAATTGAACTTAATGATCCACCATACATGGCACCATAGTAGATCGTTGCCATTAGTATTAATGCGCTTGTTGGATCCATTCCGAATGTAACCGGGATTAATACTGCAATTGCTGTTGCCGGTCCTAAACCTGGAAGCATCCCAACAATGGTTCCTAAAAATCCTCCAAATACGACGAATAGTATATTTTCCGGTCTAAGTACTGTTGCAAATCCTTCAAGAATTCCTTGGATATCCATGTTATCCCCCCTAATCTATGGTAAGCTGACATCTAAAAGTTGAGAAAAGGCGTACCATGATCCCAAACTAAATAAAACAGCTACACTAATATTGACCTTCCATTTTTCTTTACCATTAACGATGAATAAAACAGCTGCCATGAACAGAATTGTTGAAATTAAGAACCCTACTCTTTCAAAAATGAGTGTGTAAATTAATGATAATACTAATGTAGATATAATTAGAAAGGGAACTCTGCCTTTAAACAAAAGTTTGATTTCATCATTTTTGGGATAGTGGTTTTTAAGTTCTTTTATGAGATAAATAACACTCACAATAAATAGAAAAATACCAACCATCATTGGAAAATAGAGTGGACCATTTGGGTCTCCCAATTTGGCTTTAGGTAGATTAATAGCTGAAATTAAATAGAAAATGCTAATTAGAATTGAAATAATCGGTAGAATTAATCTAGTTGCCCCCATTTTTATTACCTTCCTTTCTCTAAATCTTTTTTATTATTGATTCATTCTCTTGCCCTTTTAAACACCCTTCATAGTAGAGCAAATTCTTAGTTGTTCTAATATTACTCATAAAACTATTTTAAAAGTTCAGACACAAATTTGTAACCGTTTTCAAAATAAGTAATATAAAATACGATAAAATCTTTTTGTTCATTTTGTTCATGAAAAAGCATCTTGAAAGAGATTCAAGATGCTTGACCGTTGTGATTATTTTTGTTTTGAATATTTGCGTTCTGGTCTACCGACAATACCATATTCAAGTTCGGCCATTACTTCATTAGTTGATGCAAGGTATTCTAAGTAGCGCCTAGCGGTTGTTCTGGATGCTCCCATCCGTTCACCCATTTCTTCAGCAGTAATTCCTGTATCCATCCGATTGATAATATCTCGTACTTTTTCAAGAGAAAGGGGGTCAATCCCTTTTGGATAATGTACTTTCTTTTCAACAGGCTGTATTTGTTTGCTCCCGAAATAGTGGTCTACAATAGTCTGATCGACTTCATTCCTGCTGTTTAGCAGTTCTTTCTTTTCAATATATTTTTCTATCGTTTCCGTAAACTTTTCAAAAGTTACGGGTTTTATGAGGTAATGAAAAACTCCGCCACGGAGCGATTCTTCTAAATGTTTCTTTTCCGTCGCTGCAGTTATCATAATGATGTCTACATCAGGATATAGATTTCGAATGATCGGTAAAATTTCAGTACCCATTTTATCAGGCATATAGACATCCAATAAAAGCAAGTCTATATTTTGATGTTTTTTTAACAAATCAAGGGTTTCTTTTGCGTTTGAGGATTTACCGATTAGGTTCACATCTTCAATTCTTTGTAAGAATTGTTCATGAATCGATGCAACCCTAAAGTCATCCTCAGCAATAAGTACATTTATCATCAGTCTTCCTCCTTATTAATCTGACTTTTTATCGGTAGAAAAACAGTAAAAATTGCGCCGCCATTCTTTCCATTTGATATTTCGATAGAACCATTTAACTTATCAACTATTGTCTTAACATTCCACAGTCCAAAGCCCCTATTTTCTTCACCTTTAGAGGATACTCCTTTATCAAAGAGAAGGGACATTTTTTCAGTTGGAATCCCGTTGCCATTATCACTCACTTCGAAGACAATATCGTTTCCGATGTCGGTTACGAAAAATGTTACTTCACCTTCGTCTTGCATAACTTCGTCAATTGCATTGTCAATCAGATTTCCAATAATGATAATGCAATCCGTAATTGAAATATGGCTCGGTAATTTAGACAAATAGCTATTTTCATCAATTATCAAACTAACCTTCTTTTCCGATGCCTTTCCTATTTTTCCAAGTATAATAGCCTGGAGTTTAGGATCTTTTATTTGATTAAACAATATATCGTTTTGAAAGTTTAGTTGATTTGTTTCTTCCTGAATCATGGAAATGGCTTGTTCATATTGCTTTAACTGAAGTAATCCAGATAAAACATATAATTTATTTGTGAATTCATGAGTCTGTGCCCTTAAATCCTCGGAGTAGTTTTTAATCTCGGTTAAGGTATCGACCATTTTCTTAATTTCTGTTTTATCTCTAAAGCTGGAAACGACTCCAACTGTTTTACCATTCTCAATAATAGGCATGCGATTCACAATTAACACTCGATTGTTGATGACCATTTCATCATCAGTCTCAACCATATTTGTATCTAATACCCGGAGCATCCTTGTGTTTGGCAGAATCTCAGCAATTGGTTTATTAATACTGTCACTTGAAATTCCAAGCATTTGTTTTGCAGATTTATTAAGTAATGTAATCTGTCCCTTATTATCAATTGCAAGAATTCCTTCTTTTACCGATTTTAAAATTGCATTCCTTTCTCGATATAAGGAAGCAATTTCATGTGGTTCAAGTCCCATTATGTCATTGCGGATACTCCTTGCTAATAGAACTCCGCCAAATAAGCCAACGATTAAAACAATAATCGCAATAAATAAGGTTTTCAGTAACTTCTGATTAATATTTTGTTTTATCTCATTTTTTAAATAACCAACACTTACAACACCAATGATTTGTTGTCCAGATTCTTCTGAAATAATCGGTGCCTTTCCCCACAAAATATTCCCTAGTTGATTATTTGTTTCGACTGTGTAAAAGCTGCCAAAAACAATCGCTTTAAAGTTTTCGTCATCAAAAGCAGTATGGTCGATACTAACTTCGGGATAAGAGAAATTTAGCCCATCTTTATATTCGATAAAAATATAGTTAGCCCCAACTTGGTTGCTAATTTGCTGTGTAATTGCTTCCATCGAACCAGATTGTAAGTCTTCATGAGAACCATCTTTCAATGCCGGTATTAATGAAAGTGTACGTGATGCCTGTAAAGAAAGCTTTTGCATGTCCTCATTGGTCTCTCTTGCTTCATAATAAATAAACATTCCTGTTAAGACTGATATCACAAACACAATTAAAGAAAGTATTAATGTGATAATTTTAGTTTGTAAAGTAATGTTAAAGAGCTTTAACATGTGTCTCTCTCCGATGTTATTAATATAGGAAGAATATGTAGAATCTACTAATATTATATCGAAAAATAGTGTAGATTCATAACATTAAATTTATTGGAACTTTTGTAAATTACTAATTTATTAAAAATAAAAGAAGCCCTTATTCGGTAAGAGCTTCTTTTATGGTCGATTATATTAAAAACATCGCTACAATTGTTGTTACCACCAGTCCAATTGTTACCGGAAGTAAGTTCTTCCTTGCAAGTTCAAATGGGTCGACGCCACATATTGCAGCAGCTGGGATAAGTGCCCATGGAACGAGGGTTCCGCCACCTACCCAAATTGCTGCGATTTGCCCAAGTGCTGTTAATGTCGCAGCACCAGCCCCAAGAGCGGATGAAAACAAAGCGGCAAGTGATCCAGCTAATGAAATTCCTGAAAATCCTGAACCATCCAACCCTGTAATTGCACCAACAATGGTTAAGGTAACCGCGCTGACTGGGGCATTTAATGGTACAACTGATGCAAGACTAACCCCAAGGTCATTCACTATTCCCTGTGAATGCTCTGGCAAGAAGTCGCCAATGATTTTTACAAATCCAGAGTCCCCGAGATAGAAAAAGGCGGCGATTGGGATGACTGGACCAAATACTTTGAATCCGAATTGAAAGCCTTCAATTAAATAGGTTGTTGTTTTTTCTAACCCAGCATTTTTATGAGCAACAAGTGAGATTAGTAGAAGAATAAAGATTGAGGTCCCACCAACAAGTGCTGTTGCGTCTCCACCGGAAAGATTTAAGACAGACATGGCAACAACATCTAGGGCGAAAAGGATAGGGATTAATATGGCAAAGAAACGTTTTGCGGATGTTGAAAGTAAGCTTTTTAAACGTTCTTCTTCTTTCTCTGATAGATCCTTAGTCAACGGATTTGAATAGTCAGTTTTACCACCTACAGAAAGAGTTCCTTTACGCATATCGCGTCGTAGTAAAAAGTAGGCTACAACTGTCGTCACAATCCCCATCACAAAAACTAAAGGGATACTTGCTTTCACAACTTCCATCACCTCAAGACCTGCAGCGTCTGCTGTAAGTTTTGGGGCGGCTTGAATGATAAAATCACTTGACAAGGCAATACCGTGACCGAACAAGTTCATTGCCATTGCCACACCCAAAGCAGGCAAACCTACTCTCATTGCTACCGGTAAAAGTACCGCACCGATAAGGGCTACAGCAGGGGATGGCCAGAAAAACCATGATATCACCATCATGACAATACCAATTGTCCAATAAGCAAGAGCAGGGGAACGGATAAGTTTTGCAAAAGGAGCAATCATGATGTCATTGATTCCAGTTACTGTTAATGCCTTACTCATCGAAACAATAATTGAAATGACAAGAATGGTTGAGAGTAACTCGGTTATTGCATAAATAAAGCTATTAAAGACACCACTCACGGAAGCACTTATTGATCCAGTAGCTGTAATGGCAAGTAGAAAGATACCGAGTATACAAATAAGTGATGTGTCCCTCCTCATCACCATAAAACCAATGATTAAGAGGATAAACGAAACATATATCCAATGCAGGGCTGTTAATTCCACTAACATTGTGAAACCCCCATTCCTAATTCCAAATTCAACCAGAGGTAACTACACGTTTACCTATGTTTGTATTACAGAATATGTCACTGGGGATTAGGTGTGAGAAGTGCACACAAATTTTAATCATCTGATATAGAGTGATAAGTTTTTGTATAAACAGGTCCAGAAAAGATTGTTTGGTTTAGGCCCGCTTTCGTTTTTTGAATGAATTGGTCAAGTTGTTCAAAGCTATTGGAGTGGGTCCAATCTAAATAAAATGATTCCTTTTCCCAAAAGCTTACCACTACAAAAGTATCACTTTTTATTGGCTTTAGTGCGCGAAAGGCAATAAATCCTCGAGAGTTTTGAAACACAGAACTCATTTGGGTGATGTTGTATTCAAATAACGGTTTGCCTTCCTCTGTTACAGGGATATATGTGAATGCAGAAAATTTTGCACTCTCAATTTCTCCTATGGCAGTGAGGACTTCATATTTACGTGGTGCTGCAAAAACAGACTTCTTTGTTGTCTCATGAAGCAGAATCGCTGTTTCATTATTATAAAACGCAGTCATGTTTTCATTTCTGTGCTTTTCCTGGAGTTTTATCAAAAAATCTATTGTACCGAACGCCATATAAAAGTTCATGTAACTCCTCCTTTATTAATGTCTAGCTTCATGCACCATCGGCTCTCTGGTCTAAGTCTATCGCTCTGAAGGTAAAGAGCACCTTCTGTCACCGCTCGTCTTATGCTTGTCACCTAATGCAGCGTGTCTTGCGCTTTTCTTTTAGGGCATACATAGTGAGAAACTTTTACAGTTATACTAAAAGATAACATAACCAACTCAGATTGAATTAATTATATCTAGCTGCAGCACCTAGCCCCATGAAGTTACAAGCTAATCCATCAAGAAGGATAAAATGTATCCTTCTATCCGGCTTTTCTTATGCTTGTCGGGGTTGACTGAGTCGCTTCCGCTTCTAATTATTCCAAGGAGGTCACAGTATGAAAAGAAAATTATTCCTCTCATTGTTTGTTATTATAGGTTCGTTTGTCCTTGGATTGTGTGGGTATTTGCTTATCTTATATGCAGGTGACTATGTCATTGATGACAAAAAACTTGTTATGAACTCAGCAACAAAACTTGTTGATGAAGATGGACAGTTTATTACAAAATTATATTATGAGAATCGGGATATTGTACGGATTAAGGAAATTCCGGAATATGTACAGCAGGCATTTGTTGCAGTAGAAGATACACGGTTTTATCAACATCATGGTATTGATCTTCAAGCAATTGCTAGAGCAATATATAAAGATATTATTGCCGGTGGAAAGGTAGAAGGTGGAAGTACCATTACGCAACAGCTCGCCAAGAATGTTTTCCTTACGAATGAAAAAACATTCTTGCGAAAAACGAAAGAATTGATAATAGCTATTAATTTAGAAGAAGAGTACAGCAAACAAGAGCTTTTAGAAATGTATTTAAATCAAATTTATTTTGGTCACGGTGCATACGGAATTCAATCTGCATCAAAATTTTATTTTAACAAAAATGTAAGTGAATTATCGGTTGAAGAAGGTGCACTACTTGCAGCCATACCGAAAGCACCATCAACTTATTCACCAATCCTAAATCCTGAAAAAAGTAAACAAAGACGGGACTTGGTCATTAATTTAATGGAGAAGAGAGGTTTTTTACAGCCAGAGGAAGCTGTTAGAGTTCAGGGAAAGACTCTTTCTCTAAATGTCCATGAAGTAGAGAGGGATCCCGCATTATTAACCTATATCGATATGGTATTTGATGAAGCGAAGACTCGCTATCAATTATCAAATGAGGAATTGCTTAGAGGTGGCTATACAATTACTGTTCCTCTTCACCTGGAGATTCAAAAAACAGCTTTCGAGCTATTTAAGGATCAAAAGAATTTTCCGGGTGTTGATGAAAATGTAGAAGGTGCATTTGTACTGTTAGATAATGATACAGGTGGTGTTTTAGCTAGCATTGGCGGTAGACGCTATGTAAGTCGAGGCATTAATCGCGTTGTAATTAAACGACAGCCAGGATCAACGATTAAACCATTGGCAGTTTACGGCCCGGCATTGGAAGAAGATGAATTTGAACCCTATTCCATGTTAGTTGATAAAAAATTATCCTATGGTGAATATGAACCAAGCAATTATTCAGGTATTTATAAAGGTGAAATATCTATGTATGATGCTTTAGTCGAGTCATCAAATGCTCCAGCGGTTTGGATGCTTGATAGAGTTGGTATTGATACAGCTAAAAAATATTTAACAAAAGCAGGTATCACAATTCCAGATCAAGGCTTATCAATCGCTTTAGGTGGACTTAAAGAAGGCATTTCTCCTATTGCAATGGCAAAAGCCTATCGCGCATTTGCCCGTGGAGGAAAAGTGATTGAACCACATGTCATTAGCAAAATAGTAAACCGTGAAGGAAAAGTGATTGGAGAGGCATCGACACATGAGACGGAAGCTTTTTCAAAACAAACGGCTTGGTATATGACAAGAATGCTTGAAGGCGTTGTGGATAATGGTACTGCAAGGGTGGGAACTTATCAGGGTGCACTTGCAGGGAAAACTGGGACAACCAATTTACCTGGTGTAGAGAATGGAATCAAGGATGCTTGGTTTGTCGGATTCACACCATCAGTAGTAGGGGCAATTTGGATGGGTTATGATTCTACAGATGCCACGCATTATTTAAAAGGTGGAAGTGGCTCACCGACGAGACTCTTTAAAAAAATACTTGATCAATCTGAACTAAAGAAAGTAACTGCCTTTTCTGCTCCAAAGGACGTAGAGGAACTTGAGCCACCAATACGGCTCACAGAAATTGATGATGTTAAAGCTGACTTGACCTTTAAACCTCTTGGATTATTTACGGTTTCCCTAAAATGGAAACCGTCAGAAGATGAACGTGTTGAATATCGAATTTATGAGGAGAACACAAAGTCTGTTAAATATGTCGGTTCTGTTAGAGGGAGTGGGGACTTTGAGATTGAAAATGTAAATATATTTTCGATACCATCTTATTTTGTAGTACCTTTTAACTCCCAGACGAAAGAGGAGGGAACAAAATCTCAAGCTGTTAAGCCTACCTTTTTCTCTAGTAAATAAAACATGTTTAAGGGTGGTGTTCATTTCACCACCCTTTAGCCGTTAATGTTCGTCAAATTTTTGACATTTGCCCCGGTTTTGTATACAAGGATAGTAGAAACAATTATAGTGATAAAGTGAGGATATGTTCTATTTAATATATAATACTTACCTATGCTATTATAGAGACTATTGTTTGAAGATATTGAAAGGAAGGTAAATACATATGCAAAAGGGTTTTAATGATACATTGTTAAGAGCGGCTAGGGGTGAAAAAACTGAACATGTGCCTGTTTGGTATATGCGCCAAGCGGGAAGATCCCAGCCGGAGTACCGAAAAATTAAAGAAAAATACGGACTGTTTGAAATTACACATCAGCCTGAGTTATGTGCATATGTGACAAGACTTCCAGTTGAGCAATATGATGTGGACGCAGCAATTCTATATAAAGACATTATGTCTCCACTCCCAGCTCTCGGGATAGATGTTGAAATCAAAGCAGGAGTTGGACCTGTTATCAGTAACCCAATCCGTTCAGTTAAGGACGTTGAAAAGCTTGGTGAAATTCATCCTGAAGCAGATGTTCCATATGTTCTTGATACAATTAAACTATTAACGACTGAACAGCTCTCCGTTCCATTGATTGGGTTTGCAGGAGCGCCATTTACATTAGCAAGCTATATGATTGAAGGTGGACCTTCAAAAAACTATAATAAAACGAAGGCTTTCATGTATGCCCAACCTGAAGCATGGTTTGCCTTAATGGATAAACTAGCTGAAATGACGATTACCTATGTGAAGTCACAAATAGCTGCAGGTGCAAAAGCTGTACAAATTTTTGACTCTTGGGTAGGTGCATTAAATGTGGCAGACTACCGTCATTTCATTAAACCAGTCATGCATCGTATCTTTTCTGCACTTCGTGAAGAGAATGTACCACTTATCATGTTCGGAGTTGGAGCAAGCCATTTAGCATTAGAATGGCATGATTTACCACTAGATGTTGTTGGACTCGATTGGCGCTTGCCAATCATGAATGCAAGAGAACTTGGAATTACAAAAGCAGTTCAAGGAAATCTTGATCCAGCCATTTTACTGGCTCCTTGGGAAGTCATCGAAGAAAAAGCAAAAGAAATTCTAGACCAGGGAATGCAACAACCGGGTTATATTTTCAACCTTGGACATGGCGTTTTCCCAGATGTTAAACCAGAGACACTAAAGCGTCTAACTACATTTATCCATGAATATTCGAAAGAAAAACTAATCTAGCTTCTGAGGTGTTTTAAATGACAAGAAAGAAAATGGGACTACTCGTAATGGCATACGGTACTCCATATAAAGAAGAAGATATTGAACGTTATTATACGCATATACGTCATGGACGTAAGCCTTCACCAGAAAGCTTAGAGGACCTACGTAGTCGTTATGAAGCAATTGGCGGAATCTCACCACTTGCTAAAATCACAACAGAACAAGGTGAAAGACTTGAAGAGCATTTAAATCAAATACAAGATGAAATTGAGTTTAAATTTTATCAAGGTTTAAAGCATATCGAGCCATTCATTGAAGATGCAGTAGCTCAGATGAATGAGGATGGAATTGAGGAAGCTGTGAGTCTAGTTCTCGCACCTCATTTTTCAACTTTTAGTGTAAAAGCTTATAATGGACGTGCGAAAGAAGAGGCAGAAAAGCTTGGGGGCCCAACAATTACGTCTGTAGAAAGTTGGTATAAAGAGCCTAAGTTCATTGAATACTGGGCAAAACAGGTGAAGCAAGTCTTTGCTTCAATGCCAGAAGAAGAACGTGAGAATGCAGTATTAATCGTTTCAGCACATAGTCTTCCTGAAAAAATCATTGCTGCTGGTGATCCTTATCCTAGTCAGTTACAAGAAACTGCTGATTTAATTGCTGAAGCAGCAGGTATCAAGTATTATGAGATAGGCTGGCAAAGTGCAGGAAATACACCTGAACCATGGTTGGGGCCGGATGTTCAAGACCTAACTAGAGACCTTTACAATGAAAAAGGCTACAAAGCTTTTGTCTATATTCCAGTTGGATTTGTAGCAGATCACTTAGAGGTTCTCTATGACAATGATTACGAATGTAAAGTTGTTACAAAAGAACTAGGTGTCAGTTATTACCGTCCTGAAATGCCAAACTCAAAGCCAGAATTTATCGATTGTTTGGCAACAGTTGTATTAAAAGAACTTAAAAAATAAATTGTCACTGAATTTTTACATTTAAATGAGTGTTCAAAAGGAGGATGAAAAGGACCGCGTCGACAAAAACGCCACTTCCTGTGGCATTGTCGACACAAGCACGTCCTGTGCGTTGAAAGTTCGAGGCGGTGCAGCTTTGAGTAGCGGTACGTATGCAATTAATACGTCAGCATAAGCAATTGCTTCAGTGAATCCCCTTCGCAAGCCGGAAAGGGTGTTTTTCCTTTCCAAGGAACGGAAAAGCAAGCCAACGAGCTTCCACACGATGTGGTGCTTCGACTTTCGACACAGGACGTGTCGGCACTTAGTCGAAGCTCCGATATCGATGTGTCATTTTCATCCGATTTTTTGACATCCTATTGAAAGAAGGCGATGTTAAGTGAGTAATCAAAAGGTAGTTGTAATAGGTGGCGGGATTACTGGTTTAACAGCAGCTTATTATCTCCAAAAAGAGGCAAGAGAGAAGGGCTTAGACATAAACTGTACCCTTTTAGAAGCAAGCCATCGACTTGGTGGAAAAGTACAAACCGTGGAACGTGATGGTTTTGTCATTGAAAGAGGTCCAGATTCTTTTTTAGCTAGGAAAAAGAGTGCCTCCCGGCTTGTCAATGAGGTTGGTCTAGGGGATAAATTGGTTAACAATACTGCTGGTAAATCATATGTTCTTGTGAACGGAAAGCTTCATCCAATGCCAGGTGGTTCCATCATGGGAATACCAACTCAAATTGGACCATTCATCACTACAGGTTTGTTTACCCCGTTTGGTAAACTTCGTGCTGCAATGGATTTTGTGTTACCTCGTACACCTGGAGAAGGCGATCAATCACTTGGTCAATTTTTTAGAAGAAGACTTGGTGATGAGGTCGTTGAAAACCTTATTGAGCCATTGCTATCAGGGATATATGCTGGAGATATTGACCAACTAAGCTTAATGTCGACTTTCCCTCAATTCTATCAAGTTGAGCAAAAATACCGTAGCTTAATCTTAGGAATGAAGCAAACAACACCACCAAAACCAAAGCCAAGTGGGGAAACAAATTCGGCTCCAAAGGGACAGTTCTTAACTGTAACTTCTGGATTACAGTCATTTATTGATGCAATTGAAGCAAAACTTGAGCCTGGTACCGTTTTTAAGGGGATTAAGGTTGAAGGTATTGAAAAACAAAGTAGCCATTACGTTATTAAACTGAACAATGGGAAAGAGATAACCGCGGATAGTGTAGTTGTTGCTACACCACATCATGTAACACAATCCATTTTTAATCAATACTCATTTTTTGATTCCTTTAAGGAAATGCCATCTACATCAGTAGCTACTGTAGCAATGGCTTTCCCTGAAGAAGCTATAAAAAAAGATATTGATGGAACGGGCTTTGTTGTATCACGGAATAATGATTATATTATTACGGCAGTTACTTGGACCCATAAAAAATGGCCGCATACGACCCCAGAAGGTAAAGTACTCCTTCGTTGCTATGTTGGTAAAGCGGGAGACGAAGCAATCGTTGATCAATCAGATGAAGAGATTGTCAAAGTAGTTCTTGATGATTTAAACAAAACAATGAATATTACAGACCAACCTGAATTTTCTATTGTAACAAGATGGAAAGATGCAATGCCGCAATATACAGTAGGGCATAAGGACAGGATTGAATCAGTTAAGAAAAATGTCGCTGATCAACTACCTGGTGTCTTTTTAGCGGGAAGCTCTTATGAGGGTCTAGGACTGCCTGACTGTATTGACCAAGGAGAAGAGGCGGTTATCAAGGTAATGGAATATTTAAAAGAAACTACACCAGTTTTAGTGTAAAAGAAAAGGAAGGCCTCGGCCTTCCTTTTGTTATTTAATCTCGTTACAGTGGTCGCATTTGTTGCCGTAGCACTCATGCTGCTCTTCGATATCATGGCCACACTCTACACATTTTTTTGGTGGTAAGTTTTTAAAAAACTCTGTACTATTTACTAACATTTACAACCCCTCCGTTTCTTTGTTATTTATAGTGTACTATAACAGTTTTTAATGTGTCAATAACTGTTTTGTAACAATTTATTTAAAAAGTGAAATTTTTTTTTGTATCGATTATAGTGGTAGTGGGTAGGGTAAACCATTGAAGAGTAGATATTTTAAGGGAGAGAAAGGTGATCCTATGAAGGTAACTGTAGTTGGATTTTGGGGTGGATTTCCAGCAGTGAATGAAGCTACATCTGGTTATTTATTTGAGCAGGACGGTTTTCGGTTACTTGTTGATTGTGGAAGTGGTGTACTAGCACAGCTTCAAAACTATTTAACAATTAATGAGCTTGATGCGATAATATTATCTCATTACCATCATGACCATGTAGCAGATATTGGTCCGATGCAGTATGCAAGACTTGTAACAAGTGCAATACATAATCAACATAAAGAACTGCCGATATATGGCCACAGTGCTGATAAAGAAGGCTTCGCAAAATTGGAACATAAAGGACATACAATAGCAATTGAATATAACCCTGATGAAACCATTCAAATCGGCCCATTTTCAATTTCATTTATGAAGACTAAGCATCCAGTTGTATGCTATGCAATGAGAATTACAGCAGGTGGACAGACTGTTGTATTTTCAGCTGACTCTAGTTATTTAGAAGAGTTTATTCCGTTTACTCAAGATGCAGACCTATTTATTTGTGAATGTAATCTGTATGCGGATCAAGATGGTTCCAATATGGGCCATATGAATAGTACAGAAGTAGGTAAGATTGCAAAAGCGGCTAATGTAAGAGAACTTTGGCTAACGCACCTGCCTCATTACGGTAAACATGAAGACCTTGTCAATCAAGCTTCATCACAATTTAATGGTCTTATCAAATTAGCAAAATCAGGACTAACTTGGGAGTGAAAAACGATGTTATTTATCGATAATAAAGGAATACATGATCCACAAATTAACTTAGCCATTGAGGAGTATGCACTTAAAAATTTAGACATAAATGAGACTTACTTATTATTTTATATAAATGCCCCGTCAATTATCATTGGAAAAAATCAGAACACAATTGAGGAAATCAATACGCAGTATGTAGAAGACAATGGTATTAAAGTAGTGAGGCGCTTATCAGGTGGCGGAGCTGTTTACCATGACTTAGGAAATTTAAATTTTAGCTTTATTACGAAGGATGACGGAGAAAGCTTCCATAATTATAAAAAGTTTACGGAACCAGTAATTGAGGCATTGCATAAGCTTGGTGTAAATGCCCAATTAAGTGGCAGAAATGATATCGAGGTGGAAGGAAGAAAAATTTCAGGAAACGCTCAATTTTCAACAAGAGGTAGAATGTTCAGCCACGGAACACTAATGTTCGATTCAGAAATTGACCATGTAGTATCAGCACTTAAAGTGAAAAAGGATAAAATAGAGTCGAAGGGGATTAAATCTGTACGAAGCAGGGTTGCTAATATAAGTGAATTCCTAAATGAAAAAATTACAATTGAGGAATTTAGACAAATGCTGCTACGCTATATTTTCAACACCGATGGTGATATTCCTGAATATGTCCTAACAGAGAAAGATTGGGAAAACATACATGAAATTTCAAAAGAACGCTATCAAAACTGGGATTGGAACTATGGAAAGTCCCCAAAGTTCAATTACCAGCATACTCATCGCTTCCCTGTTGGTTCAATTGATGTGCGATTAGAGGTACAAAAGGGAATGATAGAAAACTGTAAAATTTTTGGAGATTTCTTTGGTGTGGGTGATGTAGAAGATATTGAAAAACGTTTAATTGGAACAAAATATGAAAAAGCGGAGCTCGAGAAAGCATTAGAGAATGTTGATATCCAGCATTATTTCGGTAAAATTACGAAAGATGATTTTATCAATTTAATTTATTAAGTACATGACGAAAGCGGATTAGATTCATACAATCTAGTCCGTTTTTTATAAAAATATGCAATACCATCTTGATAGAAAAACTTTCTTTCAATATAATATATTTAGAATTTTATTTTTTGTCAATAAATGAATGACTATTCATTCATATTGTTGGCTGAGGGAGGGAGAAAATTGAATCTATCATCACGACTAGGGGAAACAGCGCAGAAATACTTCGACAAACCAGCATATATTTTTCAAGGTAATGTAAGTACATATGCTGAATTAGATGGTGCAGTTACAAAGTTTGCAAATGGCTTGGAGAAGCTGGGAATTAAAAAGGGTGATCATATTGCTCTAGTACTGGGCAACACTCCACATTTTGTTATTGGATTTTACGGTGCTCTACGTGTAGGAGCAACAGTTATCCCAATTAATCCGATTTATACTCCTGATGAGATCGGATATATTATCAATAATGGAGATGTAAGGGCTGTCATTATGTTGGACTTGCTTATCCCACTTTTTGAAAAGATGAATGAACACCTTCCGAAAGTTGAACATCTCATAGTTTGCGAAACACCACAGGGTACAAATAGTGGAGTCGATATCACAAAACTATCAATCTGCCCAAAATTGAAATCGTTTACAGAAGTTGTTAGCTCAGGTGAACTCTCATTCGTTAGACCAACTCTTGAGGATGACGATATTGCCGTAATTTTGTACACATCTGGTACAACGGGTAAACCTAAAGGAGCAATGCTGACCCACATGAACTTGTACAGCAATGCAAGGGATGTTGCGGAATACCTGAAAATTTCTGAACAGGATAGGGTTATTACAACCTTACCGATGTTCCATGTTTTCTGCATGACAGTCGCATTAAATGCACCATTAATGAGCGGCGGAACAATGTTGATTGTACCAAAGTTTAGTCCAAAGGAAATATTCCAAGGCGCAAGCGAGTATCAGGCAACAGTATTTGCGGGTGTACCAACGATGTATAATTTTCTCCTCCAATATCCTGAAGGAAATCCTGAGGACTTAAGCTCTTTACGCCTATGTATTTCAGGTGGAGCTGCAATGCCTGTGGCACTTTTAAAGAGCTTTGAGCAGAAGTTCAATGTTCTTGTATCTGAAGGTTATGGATTATCTGAAGCATCGCCTGTAACCTGCTTTAATCCGTTAGATCGGCCACGAAAACCAGGCTCAATTGGAACAAACATTGTAAATGTTGAGAATAAGGTTGTCGACGAAAATGGTGAGGAAGTTCCTTGTGGTCAGGTAGGAGAATTGATTGTTCGTGGCCCAAATGTCATGAAGGGCTATTATAAAATGCCTGAAGAAAGTGCTGCAACATTACGCAATGGCTGGCTTTATACAGGTGATTTAGCAAAAATGGATGAAGAAGGCTATTTTTATATCGTTGACCGCAAGAAAGATATGATCAATGTTGGTGGATATAATGTTTATCCAAGAGAAGTAGAAGAAATACTTTATAATCATCCTGGTGTTGTTGAGGCTGCTGTTTTTGGTGTGCCAGATCCGAATATGGGTGAGGCAGTTCTCTGTTATGTTGTGAAGAAGGAAGAAGATTTAAAAGAAGAGAATCTTCTAGATTATTGTCGTGAGCATTTAGCTAAATACAAGCTACCTAGTAAAATCGAATTCCTAGAAGAACTTCCTAAAAATACGACCGGAAAGATTCTCCGTCGTGCATTAAAGGATTTAGTTACAAACAAATAAGGTAGAGAGCAGGTCAAACGGCCTGTTCTTTTTAGTATGGCGACAATGATAAAAATTGTTAAAGGAATTTTTTAGTTTGAAGCGAAATAGGATGTAAGCGATATTACTATTTTAGAAGAGGTGGAACTATGACTACAGTTTTATACGAAGTTGAAAATCATGTTGCAACTGTCACATTGAATCGCCCAGAAGCGTTGAACTGCTTTAATTATGAGATGCTTAAAACACTTGATGAGGTTATCGAAGATATTCGTACAAATGCCGATGTTCGCGTTGTTATCATTACTGCAACAGGTGAAAAAGCATTTAGTGTGGGTGCAGATTTAAAGGAACGAAAAACATTAAATGAAGCACAGGTTAGAAGAAACGTATATAAAATAGGTCAGGTTTTTGCTAGTATTGGAGATTTACCACAGCCAACTATCGCTGCAATCAATGGCTATGCATTTGGTGGTGGAATGGAGCTTGCACTGGCCTGTGATTTCCGAATTTCGGTTCAAGATACACAGATGGGGTTGACAGAAACAAGTCTAGCAATCATTCCTGGAGCCGGGGGAACGCAACGACTTCCCCGCCTTATTGGTGAAACAAAAGCCATGGAACTAATTTTAACTGCAAAACGAATTAGCGCCGAAGAGGCGAAAGAATACGGGATTGTATCAAGTGTAGTTTATCGAGACGAACTAATGGAAGCTTCCATGAAACTAGCAAATGAAATGTTAAAGAACGGTCCTCTTGCCTTACAACAAGCTAAATTTGCTATTAAGCAAGGATTGAACACTGACCTGCACACAGGCTTTAAGATTGAACGCAAAGCGTATGAAGTAATTATCCCAACGGAAGACAGGGTGGAAGCACTAGCTGCCTTCAATGAAAAAAGAAAACCGAACTATAAAGGGAAATAAATATAGTAAGTTCACAATAAGTATTTCTAGTGTAAGGACAAAGTTAAAATGAAACCATTTACGGAAAATGTTATTAGAATCATTACGCAAATTCCACCTGGACAAGTTATGACTTACGGACAGATTTCAAAACTCGCTGGAAGTCCAAGAGGCGCTAGGCAGGTTGTGAGAATCCTTCATTCGATGAGTAAGAAATATAACCTTCCTTGGTTCCGGGTTATCAACTCCAAGGGTGAAATTGCAATTGCAGATGAGGAAACACGTGCTGCTCAAGCCATTTACCTACAGGATGAAGGGATAGAGGTTATTAACGGCATTATAGATTTGAAAAAATATCAGTATCATCCAGAATAAGAGCCCGGGACACAAGGTCCTGGGCTAACTACATTTCTTCTGGAGCTTTTACTCCTAGCAATCGTAACCCTTCTTTCAGTACGATGGTAACAGAACGTACCAATGCAATCCGATCGTTCATTTCTTCATCCACATGAAGAACCTTTACATGACTATAATACTTATTGAATTCTTGAGAGAGCTCTATTACATATTTTGCAATTACTGAAGGCTCATACTGCTGCATACTTCTTTGGATGGTTGCCGGGAAATCCATCAGAAGCTTCACAACTGACCAGCTATGCGAATCGGAAAGTCCATTTGTTATTTCTCCTGAAACCCTCGCCTTTCTTAAAATAGAGCAGCCTCTTGCGTGAGTATATTGAACATAAGGTCCTGTAGTTCCTTCAAATTTAAGCATTTCCTCTAGTGAGAATTCAATATTGTTAAGTCGTTCATTCTTTAAGTCATGGAAAATGATTGCACCCAAACCGACCATTTTCGAAATTTCATCTTTGTTATCGAGACTGGGGTTTTTCTGTTCAATGTTTTGCTTTGCGAGCTCGATTGCTTCCTTCATAACATTTTCTAACAGAACTATTTTTCCTTTTCGAGTCGACATTTTCTTTCCATCTTTGAGGATGAAGCCAAATGGAACATGGACCATATCGTTTGCCCACTGATAACCCATTTTTTCAAGTACTAGAAAGATTTGTTTAAAATGCAAGCTTTGCTCATGTCCTACTACATAGATTGCTTTAGCAAAATGGTAGTGATCTTGACGATAGATGGCTGCTGTTACATCTCTGGTGGCATAAAGGGTTGCACCGTCAGATTTTTTTATTAAACAAGGTGGTAGATTTTGTTCAGATAAATCAACTACCTTTGCCCCTTGTGACGGTGTCAAAAGATTTTTCTTATTTAGCAATTCAACAGTAGTCTCCATTTTGTCATTATAAAAGGCTTCTCCATTAAAGGAATCGAATTCTACATCTAGCAGGGAATAAATACGTGAAAACTCCTTTAATGATTCCTCTCTAAACCAACGCCATAGGTTTAAGGCTTCTTCGTTTCCTTCTTCAAGCAATTTGAACCACATTCTTGCTTCAGCCTCAAGTTGAGGATTTGTCTGGGCTTCATCGTGGAAACGAACATAAAGCTGTAGCAACTCCGTTATCGGGTTTTTTCTAACGGCCTCATCATTACCCCAAAGTTTATAAGCTACAATGAGTTTTCCAAATTGTGTACCCCAATCTCCAAGATGATTAATCCGGAGCGGCTGATAGCCACATTTCTCGACAATCTTGGCAAGCGAATTTCCGATAACAGTTGAACGCAAATGCCCCATTGAAAAAGGCTTTGCGATATTTGGTGAGGAAAAATCAATGGTTATTGTCGCTCCTTGACCAAAGCTGTGGCTTCCGTAATTAGACTCTTTGGCAAGAATGGTTTGAAGAATATATTTGCTTATTTCCTGTTTGTTTAGAAAACAGTTTACATATGGCCCTTCTGCAACAACCTTTTCAAAAAGGGAGTCTTGAATTAAAGGTGCCATTTCCTGTGCAATAACAGCGGGTGATTTTCGCATGTGCTTTGCAAGTGCAAAACAAGGAAATGCTAAATCACCTTGTTCCTGAAATTTTGGTTTTTCAATAAGTTTTATTACTTCTTCAAATGATAAAACAGCTTGTAGTTGCTTTGATAACGCTTCGGCATACATTTGTATAACATTCATTATCTAACCTCCTTTAAAAGTATAAAAAAATCCCGTCTCTTAAAAGAGACGAGATTTACCCGCGGTACCACTCAAATTGTTCACGATGAACCTAACTTAGTAAGTAACGGGTTCCCCCGGCACACCCTACTAAAGGATGTTCAAAAGAGTCGGTGAAAATGACAGATCAAATTACTTCGTCCTTTTCATCCTTCTTTTTGAACTACACTATAAAAGTTTCAGGTGGGCTTCTCAGAAGTGCGGTTCATCTTGACTTCACCATTGGGCTTCCACCATCCCCAACTCGCTATCGGTTACATCAGGACTACTCTCTTCATCACAGAATTTCGATTATATTTCATTCATGATAACTAATTATGGATTAGAAATCAATGAGTTTTTTATACGCTTATATTGTCAAAAATGAAGATATGAGGAAAGTCATTGTTCTATCTGGCCCTACTTTTAACTAAAATACTAGTAAGAGGGTTGTACATAAAGGGGGACAGCATAGTGAAAAAAGTAATTGGATGGTCACTTGGAATTTATCTCATCTTTGGTTTATTTATAGCGTGGTATTTATTTTTTGGAGCAAATACGGACATACCTGCGCAGCTGAAAGGAAGTCCAGCGGACCCACAAACATTTATGAATAATCGTGAGCTTTTACTAAGTGAAGAGTATTCACAAATTAGAAACCTTTTGTTTTTCCTGTCAGTACCGTTTGAATGGCTGATTTATATACTTGTTCTCGTGATTGGGATTTCAGCAAAATTCCGTGATTGGTCAAAAGTATCAGCAAAGTTTTCGATCCTACAAACAGCGATTTATTTATTTTGGCTTTCCTTGTTGGTTGAAGTATTATCATTTCCACTATCATGGATTAGCTACAATGTTTCAAAAACATATAATATTACTGTACAGACCACTCAAAGCTGGATGAAGGACCTATTAATTGATTTTTGGGTGAATTACGCGTTAATGATTGTAATTGTGGGCGTCTTGTTTTGGTTGATTCGAAGAAATGAGAAAAGATGGTGGTTCCATGCATGGCTTCTATCAATCCCATTCTCCATGTTTCTCATGTTTGTACAACCAGTTATTATAGACCCACTTTACAACGATTTTTTTCCATTAACCAATAAAGAGTTAGAAACAAAGATTCTGGAGATGGCAGATCGTGCGGAAATTCCTGCAGACCATGTATTTGAAGTGAATATGTCCGAAAAAACAAATGCCCTTAATGCATATGTAACCGGAATAGGGTCTAATTCGCGAATTGTGCTTTGGGATACAACACTTCAACGTCTAAGTGAAGATGAAATATTATTTATTATGGCCCATGAGATGGGGCATTACGTGATGAAACATATTTATATTGGAATTGCTGGTTATTTGCTATTAACCTTAGTTGGACTCTTTATGATTAGTAAGCTTATGTCTTTTATGGTAAGAAAATGGGGTCAACTGTTTAAGATAACAAGTGTAAAAGATATTGCCGTTCTTCCAGTGTTTCTATTGTTAATCTCTGTTTTAAGTTTTGTTTCAGACCCAGTTTCAAATGCTGTTTCAAGACACCAGGAAAAGTCAGCTGATTTGTACGCTCTTGAAATGACGGAGGATAACAAGGCAGCAGTTTCGTCCTTCCAGGAATTATCAAAGGCTGGTCTAAGTCAAGTGAATCCACCATTCCTAGTGAAGATGTTTAGATATGGACACCCAACAATGCTTGAAAGGATTACGTATACAAACGAATTTGAAAAGAATGAGAAATAACCAAAATAGCCTTGTTTTCAGAGTGAAATCTGTTAACAAGGCTTTCTTTTTTTTATATTGTTATAGTACAGAATTACTATTTTTTAATTGTTATATAAAAAAATACAGAAAAATGTTCCAATTTCAAAAAGTCTGTTATATAATACTTCTGTATTTAATAATCTGTATTATAACAATTTAAGGAAGGTGTTAGGGACAAAATGACGACACAAACCTCAGGAATTCAGATCATGGGAAAGATGAATGAGCAGTATGAAGAAATTTTGACACCCCAGGCATTGAACTTCATTGAAAAACTAGAGAGGAACTTTGGAGAAAGAAGGAAACAACTTGTAGAAAAGAGACAGCAAAGACAAAACGAAATCGATAGTGGAAAGATGCCAACATTTTTGCCTGAAACAGAGCATATCCGAACTGGAGATTGGACAGTTGCGCAGATTCCAAAAGACTTAGAGGATCGGCGAGTTGAAATTACTGGCCCAGTCGATCGAAAAATGATTATTAATGCACTAAATTCAGGGGCAAAAGTATTTATGGCTGATTTTGAAGATGCTACCTCTCCTACTTGGAATAACATTATCGAAGGGCAGATAAATCTACGAGATGCTGTAAGAAAGACGATCACATTTGAAAATAAAAATGGAAAAAAATATCAACTTCACGATGTAACTGCAACACTTGTTGTCCGCCCTCGCGGCTGGCATTTAGAAGAGAAACATATACAACTTGATGGCAACCGAATATCAGCGAGTTTATTAGATTTTGGTCTTTATTTTTATCATAATGCGAATTACTTGATTGAGAATGGAAGTGGTCCATATTTTTATTTACCAAAGATGGAAAGCCATCTTGAAGCAAGACTTTGGAATGATGTTTTTATCTTTGCACAAAATGAAATTGGAATTCCTCAAGGAATGATAAAGGCAACTGTGTTAATTGAAACGATTCTAGCAACCTTTGAAGTCGAAGAAATTTTATATGAGTTAAAAGAACACTCAGCAGGTCTAAATTGTGGTAGATGGGATTATATTTTTAGCTATTTAAAAAGATTTCGGAATGTAGAAGATGTGATATTACCAGACCGCTCTGTTGTTACGATGACAGCCCCATTTATGAGTGCTTATTCACAGCATGTCATTAAGATCTGCCATAAACGCAATGTTCATGCGATTGGTGGGATGGCTGCCCAAATACCTGTAAAAAATAACACAAAAGCTAATGAAGAAGCCTTTCAAAAAGTAAGAGCAGATAAGGAACGTGAAGCGAACAATGGTCATGACGGCACATGGGTGGCTCACCCAGGGCTCGTGCCGGTTGCTAGAGAAGTATTTAATACAATAATGCTTGGAGCTAACCAAATTGACCAAAAACGTGAAGACGTTCAAGTAACAGCCGAGGAACTTATTGCGGTTCCAGAAGGAGCTATTACAGAGCAAGGAGTACGTACGAATATCAATGTTGGCATTCGATACATTGAATCATGGCTTCGTGGTCATGGTGCCGCACCGATCCATAATCTAATGGAGGATGCAGCTACAGCTGAAATCTCTAGAGCTCAGGTTTGGCAGTGGATCCGCCATCCAAAAGGAATACTTGCGGATGGAAGAAAGGTCACACTTGAGCTAGTTCACCAACTGAAAGAGGAAGAGCTTGAAAAAATTAAACAAGAAATCGGGAAAGAAGCATTTGAAACTTGTCGTTTCGCGGATGCAACTCGTCTGTTTGAGGACTTAGTGACGAATGATGAGTTTGTTGAATTTTTAACTTTACCTGGATATGAAATTTTATAGATTAAAAAATGAGTAGAATACAAGGAGGAATTTAAAATGACAAACAAAAGAGTTCAAAAACTGCAAGAAAGCTGGGAAATGGATTCTAGATGGAATGGAATTGAAAGACCTTATTGTGCTGAGGATGTTATTCGCTTACGTGGTTCAATTGATATTGAGCATACATTGGCACGTAGAGGATCTGAAAAACTCTGGAACCTCCTTCATACAGAGGATTATATTCATGCACTAGGAGCATTGACTGGTAATCAAGCCGTTCAACAAGTAAAAGCAGGTTTAAAGGCAATCTATTTAAGTGGGTGGCAGGTAGCTGCTGATGCGAACCTTTCAGGGCACATGTACCCTGACCAAAGCCTATATCCAGCCAACAGTGTACCAAGTGTTGTTAAGCGTATTAACCAAGCGCTTCAACGTGCCGATCAGATTCAACATTTAGAAGGCCAAGGCGATACTGACTGGTTTGCTCCGATTGTGGCAGATGCAGAGGCAGGCTTTGGCGGACAGTTGAATGTTTTTGAATTAATGAAAGGCATGATCGAAGCAGGTGCTGCTGGTGTACATTTTGAAGACCAACTTTCGTCTGAAAAAAAATGTGGTCATTTAGGTGGAAAGGTTTTATTACCAACACAAACCGCAGTACGGAACTTAATTTCCGCTCGACTAGCTGCTGACGTAATGGGAGTACCAACGATTTTAGTTGCTAGAACTGATGCTGACGCTGCAGACTTAATAACAAGTGATATTGATCCTGTTGATCAGGAATTCATCACAGGCGAACGAACACCAGAAGGTTTCTTCCGGACACGGGCAGGGATTGAGCAAGCAATTGCACGAGGTCTGGCATATGCACCATATGCTGATTTGATTTGGTGTGAAACGTCTGAGCCAGACTTAGAGCAAGCACAGCGTTTTGCTGATGCTATTCATGAGAAGTTTCCTGGTAAGCTATTAGCCTATAATTGTTCTCCATCTTTTAACTGGAAGAAGAAACTAGATGTAAAGACTATTGAGAATTTCCAAAAAGAAATTGGAAAAATGGGTTACAAATTCCAATTTGTTACGTTGGCTGGATTCCATGCTCTAAACCACAGCATGTTTGAATTAGCTAGAGGTTACAAAGAAAGAGGAATGGGGGCATATTCAGAGCTTCAGGAGGCTGAATTCGCAAGCGAAAAGCATGGGTACACAGCTACAAGACATCAGCGTGAAGTAGGAACAGGATATTTTGATGAAGTGGCACAGGTTATTACGGGAGGAACATCATCTACGACTGCTTTAAAAGGCTCTACAGAGGAAGCACAATTTTCAAAATAAGACGCCTAAAAAAGAGGCTGGGACATTAACTAGCTTCGAATAATGAAAAAGGTGAGTTTGAGCACGCTCAAACTCACCTTTTTCTATTTTCGTGTAAACTCTCCTATTACCTTAGTTGTTGGCAGTGAATTTTCTTAAATTCACTGCCATTAATGCTAGGCCCATTTCGTTTTCCACCTTCGATTTTCCTCGAACAGAAAATCGGGAGAAACGCAAATTAGCTTTCAAGAATCCAAAAACTGGTTCCACATCGATTTTGCGTTTTCGATAGATGGCA
>Ga0182742_1001732_pt1 | contig 26586 bp, 22 predicted proteins | sample eDN5th37CBELigMG_FD_128880 | JGI IMG/M metagenome (GOLD analysis project Ga0182742, IMG submission 128880) | Enriched Miracle-Growth compost microbial communities from Emeryville, California, USA - eDNA 5th pass 37_C BE-Lig MG (version 2)... ...
CATCGCCCCGTGCCGCCCCGTACAGCTGCTCCGGCACCGCAGGCTGCGGAACCGCACCCGACCGCACCGACGCCGGCGGCCCCGCCGGCCGCCCCGGCCCCGGCCCCGGCCCCGGCACCTGCCGCAGCCCCCGTGCCCTCGGCCAGCTATATCGCCAGGCTCCTCGGTGCGCTGGAGCGGCAGAAGCACTATCCGGAGCAGGCCCGCTGGCGCCGCGCCCAAGGTGTCGCGCTGCTGCGCTTCCGGATGCGCCGGGACGGCACCGTCACGGCCTATCGCATCGAGCGCAGCGCCGGCGACCCGGCGCTGGATGAGGCGGTGCTGGCCATGATCCAGCGTGCCTCCCCCCTGCCCGCCCCGCCCCCCGAGCTTCAGCCGGGCGAGCCGGCGATCGAGCTGACCGTGCCCGTCCGCTTCGCGCTGCGCTGAAGTCCCCACCCGACATCACGAGGCCGCGACATGGCTCGCGCTTCATGGGAAGCGTCCGGCGATGATGCCAAATTCACGCCTGACGGCCACGTCCGGCCGTGGCTCCATTTCTCAGGAAGGCGGAGCGCACCATGCCGAAGCCGCTTGGCACGCAACATCCCTATCTCGACCTGTTCACCGCCTGCCTCACTCCGCACATGATCTACGGACCGGGGCATGACCAGGATCCGCCGCGGGTCGATCACCTGCTGCCGCTGGAGCCCGGTGGCGAGGAGGCCCGAGAGCTGCTGGATCTGCTCCGCGGCGCCGACCACGACCTGCGGGACGACCATACGCGCGCCGCCGCGATCAATCTCGACCTTGCCGAGACGCGGCTGGAACGCGCCATCACCCATGATGGCCCGAAGCCGGAGCTGGAGGCGGCGCTGGCCGGGATCCGGCTGGCGCGGGAGGAACTGCTGCACGGCCGGCCACGCCGCGCCTGCGCCGCGGTGTGCAGCGCGATCCGCGCCGTGCTCCGGCCGCACTGACGGGAGGCGCCCTGCCGGCGCGCCGGGCCGCGGCCCTCAGCCCCCGACCGGCCCGCTGGCCACGCGCACCAAGCCGATCAGCGTGCTGCGCGGCGGCACGCCTGGCTGGAAGCCCGGCCAGCGTGTCGCCGGGCGCGCGAAGCTGGCACCCGGCTCGGCGCCAGGATGGCGCACGGCCACGAACATCGCCTCCCCATCCGGGGTGAGCGCCGCGCCGCCGACCGAGGCGGCGCGCGGCGCGCCATAGATCGGCAGGGGTATGCCCCGGCCGGGCCCGTCAAGGTCGCAGGCATAGAGCCCCTCCGCCTGCGCCCCCACCCGGCCGCCCCGGTCGGTGCCGATCCAGGCGCGGCCACGCGCATCCACTGCGACGGTATCCGGGTTCTCCGGCCAGGCGCTGCCCGGCGGCAGGCCGGCGCTGCCATACATCCCCTGCAGGCGCGGATCCCCAGCGGCGAAGAGCAGCCGCGCGGAGGCCGTCCCGGCCCCGTCATCGCCATCCGTGGCGGCGATCTCGATCACATGGCCGGCGGGTCGGCTCGGGCTGCCATGGCAGGCAAGCAGCAGCCTCGGCCGGGTCGGATCCAGCCCGAGGCCGGAGGGCGTGTCGAGCGGGCTGCCCCCGGCCTGCCGCGCCGCCACAGCGGGATCGGCCGTGCCTTGCGGCAGGGGCAGCCAGGTGATCTGGTCGTCCTCCAGCCGCGCGACGAAGAGCGTGCCCCTGTCCAGCGCATCCTCCTCCGTCGCCGGGCCGTCGGAGAGGAAGCGGTAGAGGCAGCCGCCGACCCGACGGTCGGTCATGTAGACCACCGCGCGGCCGTCGCGCGCCAGGGTCGCCGCCGCATCGCCATGCGCGAAGCGGCCGAGCGCGGTGCGCTTCACCGGCACGCTCTGCGGGTCGAAGGGGTTCAGCTCGACCATCCAGCCGAAGCCGCTGCCATTGGCGAAGCGGGAATCGAGGCCGCGGAGCCTCGCCAGCCAGGGGGCGGGATCGCCCTCGGCCAGCAGCAGCGTGCCCCAGGGGGTGACGCAGCCCCCTTGCAGGCCGAGCAGGCCGAGCACGCCGCCCTCTCCTGCCAGCGGGCCAGAGAGGCGGCAGAGTGTCGCGGCATGCAGCCGCCGGCTCTGGTAGCCGCCATCCACCACCACCCAGCGCGGCCCCTGCTTCTCCAAGTTGAGCAGCGAGGCGCCCTGCATGGCCGCAGCGAGGGCGGGCTGGTCCTGGCTGCCCGGCCAGGCCATGGCCGGATCGACGGTCGGATGCACCACCGCCAGCACGGCGCGCGGGATGCCATCCGCCGCCTGTTGCTGCGGCACGGCGATGGCGACGACCCGTGCATCCCAACCGAACTGCGCCGCCGCGCCTTCCGGAGTAGCGGCGCGAGGATCCCAGGCGGGGGCATCGAAGGTCACGCGGTCGCCCCAGCGGACCAGCACGTCCCGCCGGTAGCCCCGCGCCACGGTGTCGTCCTGCTTCACCGGCAGGGCGAGCGGGTCGAGATCGGTCCGGCGGATCTGGCCAAGCGCAATGGTCGGGGCTGCCAGGGCAGCGGCACCGGCGATGAGCAAGTGGCGGCGATGGATCACGCGGGCTCCTGCAAGCTGCTTGCATCCTGCGGCCCGATCCCCGGCTTCGGGGTTTCGTCGCTCCGCCGATCGGGCCGCTTGAATTTTGCGGGCCGCTTCACGGCTTCACCGCTTCGCCCTTCCGCCGACCGGACCGCTCAGGCCGCGCCCTCCGGCGCGCGCTTCGGGGGGTGATGTACCGAAATCGGCGGCAAGGGACCATCCCAGCGTTCCACCTGCACCAGGCAGGACTGCGCCGAGGGACCCTGGCCGAGCCGCGAGGTGCCGACATCCGGGGTCAGGACATTCGGGTTGCCATGGATACAGAGCGCGTCGGGGTCACCCGGCGTCGCCGGGTCGTACCAGGCGCCGGTCGCCATCGCGACGACGCCGCGCAGCATCCCTTCCTTCACCCTCAGGCCCCCGAGGCAGGCACCACGCGCGTTGAAGACCCGCACGATGTCGCCATCCTTCAGGCCACGCTCGGCGGCATCCTCGGGGTTCATCAGAATCGGCTCGCGGCCCTGGATCTTGTCCGCGGCGGCGACGCGGCCAGGATCGAGCTGTCCATGCAGCCGCGTCGCCGGCTGGAAGGAGAGCAGGTGCAGTGGGAATTCCCTCGCCTTCTCCCCGCCCAGCCATTCGCGCGGCTCGATCCAGACCGGATGGCCAGGGCAGTCGTCGTAATTGAAGGAGGCGATGGTCTCCGAGAACAGCTCCACCTTGCCGGAGGGCGTATCCAGCGGATGCGCCTGCGGATCTGCTGCGAAATCGGCGAATTGCGTGTATTCCTCGCCCTCCGGGACAGGCGGCGTCTCGACATGGCCGGCGGTCCAGAAGTTATCGAAATCCGGCGCCTCGAAGCCGAGCAGGGCGCAGGCTTGGCGCCAGCGCTCATAAAGGTGGCGCAGCCAGGCGCTCTCGTCCCGCTGCTCGGTGAAGCGGTCGCGATAGCCGAGTTCGTCGGCGATATCCGCCAGCATGTCCACATCGTTGCGCGCCTGGGCGACGGGCGGGATCGCTTGGTGCATGGCGCGGATGAAGCGGTCGCGGCTGCTGCTGGCGATGTCGTTCCGCTCCAGCGTGGTCGTGGCCGGCAGCACGATATCGGCATGGCGGGCCACGGCGGTCCACCAGGGCTCCTGCACCACGATGGTCTCCGCCCGTGCCCAGGCGCGCTGGAAGCGGGGCAGGTCCTGGTGGTGATGGAAGGGATTGCCGCCCGCCCACCAGATCATGCGGATGTCGGGCAGGATGATGTTGCGGCCGTTGTATTGCAGCACCTCGCCCGGCCGCTCCAGCATCTCGGTCACGCGCGCGACAGGGATGTAGAGGCCGACCGGGTTGCGGATGGAGGGACTGGGCACCGCCGGCAGCGGCTTCCGCGGCGTGCCCATGCCGTTGGTGCTGCCATAGCCGAAGGCGACGCCCTGCCCCGGCTTGCCGATGCTGCCGAGCATGGCGGCCAGGGCGGTCAGCATCCAATAGGGCTGCTCCCCGTAATCAGCCCGTTGCAGCGACCAGGCGGCGGTCAGCATGGTCGGCTTGTCGGCGCATTCCAGCGCCAGGCGGCGCATGGTAGCGGCGGGGACGTGGGTGATCGCCTCGGCCCATTCCGGCGTCTTGGGCGTGCCGTCCGCCTCGCCCAGGATGTAGGCGCGCAACTTGTCCCAGCCGGTGCAATGGGTGGCTAGGAAGCCGCGATCCTCCCTCCCCTCCGTGACCAGCACATACGCCATGGCCAGCATCATCGCGGTGTCGGTATTCGGGCGGATCGGCACCCATTCGGCGCCGAGATCCGCCTCCGTATCGCCGCGGAAGGGGGAGATGTTGACAAAGCGCACCCCGGCCGCGGCGGCCTGGCGCATCAGCGGCAGGTAGTCGTGCCGCCCGGCGCCGCCGGAGAGCACCAGCCCGTTCTTCGCTGCCAGCCCGCCGAAGCAGAGCATCAGCCGCGCATGGCGGGCGATGGCCTGCCAGTCCGTCATCCGGCCCAGCACCACCTCGTTGGTGCCGAGGATATGCGGCATCAGCGTCTGTGCCGTGGCATAGGAATAGGCCGTGACCGAGGAGGTGAAGCCGCCGCCGAGGCCGAGGAAGCGCTGCAATTGCGTCTTGGCATGATGGTAGCGCCCGGCCGAGGACCAGCCATAGCTGCCGGCATAGATCGCGCTGTCGCCATGCTGGGTGCGAACCCGCCGCAGCTCCTCCGCGAGCAGGCGCGTGACCCGGTCCCAGGAGACAGGCACGAAGGGATCGCCGCCGCGCAGCGTGCCGCGCCGCCGCCCCTCCAGCCAGCCCTGGCGGATATAGGGCCGGTCGATGCGGGATGCGGCATGGACCACATCCGGCACCGACTGGATCAGGCTGCCCGGGAAGGGGTCCGGTGCAAAAGGCCGCACGCCGGTCACCCGGCCGTTCTCCACAACGGCGTCGAAATAACCCCAGTGAGAGGCGTGCGGCTTGATTTCGGTCATGGCGTCTTCCCCGGTTCGGCAGGGGACGATGCCACCGGGGCCCCGCCCGCGTCCACTTGGGGGGCGCTCCGTTCCGGATCCGCCCGCCCTGCTCTTGGGTTGCGGATGAATTCCGGCCTAAACTGGTCGGACAGAGTGAGGAAGGCTGTCATGACCCCACCCCGCAATTCCACCGCCGCTCGCGACATCGCCTATGCGCTGCATCCCTATACCGACCACAAGGCGCATCTGCAGAACGGACCCGTGGTGATCAACCACGGGAAGGGCGTGCGGGTCTGGGACGATCAGGGCAAGGAATACATCGAGACCGTCGCCGGCCTCTGGTGCGCCTCCCTCGGCTTCGACAATGAGCGCCTGGTGCAGGCCGCAACCGCGCAGATGCGCAAGCTGCCCTTCTACCACGCCTTCACCGCCAAGTCGCACGAGCCGCTGGTCGATCTCTCCGAGATGCTGGTCGAACGCGCGCCGGCGCCAATGAGCAAGGCGTTCTTCGCCAATTCCGGATCCGAGGCGAATGACAGCGCCATCAAGATGATCTGGTACATGAACAACGCCATCGGCCGGCCGCAGAAGAAGAAGATCATTGCCCGTCTGAAGGCCTACCACGGCATCACCCTGGCCGCCGCCTCCCTCACCGGCCTGCCGGCGAATCACAAGCTGTTCGACCTGCCGCTGCCCGGCTTCCTGCATGTTTCGACCCCGCACCACTACCACGGCGCGCAGCCCGGCGAGTCGGAGGAGGATTTCGCTACCCGCCTGGCTCAGGAGCTGGACGACCTGATCGTGAAGGAGGGGCCGGAGACGGTCGCGGCCTACTGGGCCGAGCCGATCATGGGCGCCGGCGGCGTCATCGTCCCGCCCGCTACCTATTTCGAGAAGGTCCAGGCCGTGCTGCGCAAGCACGACGTCCTGTTCGTGGCCGATGAGGTGATCTGCGGCTTCTGGCGCACCGGCAATTACTGGGGCAGCCAGACCTTCAACATCCAGCCGGACATCCTGGTCTGCGCCAAGGCGCTCTCCGCCTCCTACCTGCCGATCTCCGCGGTGCTGGTGAACGAGAAGGTGTTCCAGGGCATCGCCGAGGGCTCCTCCTCCATCGGCACCTGGGGGCATGGCTTCACCTATTCCGGCCATCCGGTGCCGGCGGCGGTGGCGATCGAGACGCTGAAGATCTATGACGAGATGGACATCGGCAGCCATGTCCGCCGCGTCGGCCCCTACATGCAGCAGCAGATGCGGGAGCGTTTCGCCAACCACCCGCTGGTCGGCGAGGTGCGCGGCACCGGGCTGATCGGCGGGATCGAGCTGGTGGCGGACAAGGCCAAGGCGAAGAATTTCGACCCGGCGCAGAAGGTCGGCGCCCGGCTTTGCAAGCTCGGCGAGCAGCACGGCGTCATCCTGCGGGCCATGATCAACGATTCGATGGGCTTCTCCCCGCCGCTGATCATCACCGAGTCCGAGATCGACGAGATGTTCGACCGCTTCGGCAAGGCACTGGACGAGCTGGCCGTCCAGCTCCGCCGCGAGAGCATCACCGCGGTTTGAGCAAAGCCACCGCGATCCCCGCCAACCGTGCGGGCATCGCCCCGAGCCTGCCGCTGGCCGTCGGGCTGGCGGTGGCGCCGGTGGCAGGGGTTCTGCAATCCAAGGCGCTGGCGCCGATCGCGCTGCTGGCCCTGGGGGGCTGCGTGCTGCTGCACTGGCGACGGCACGGCGCCTGGCCCTGGCCACGTGGCAGCGCCACCTGGATGGCGCTGGCGCTGTTCGCCTGGGCGGCGGTGACGGCGCTCTGGGCCCTGCAGCCTCTCCGGGCCTTCGGGACATCGGTGCAGATCGGCGGCTTCGTCGCCCTCGGCGCCGCTGCCTGCCGGGCGGTGGCGGAGGATGCGGCGGCGGCCCGGCATCGGCTGATGGTGGCGGCCTGCGGCGGGCTGATGGCGGGGCTGATGCTGGCGGGGCTCGATGCGGCCACCGGGAATGCCATCCGCGCCGCCGTACGTGGGCTGCGGGAGATCCCGCCGCAGCTTGCCTTTGGCCTGAAGCCCGCGGCCTCCGCCATGGCGCTTTGGCTGCCCCTGGTAGCGGCGGCGCCGGGGCTGGCCATCTGGCTGCGCGGACTGCTGCTGCTGGCTGGCGCCGGGGTGCTGGTGCTGTTGCCGGGGGAGAGTGCCAAGCTCGCCGTGCTGGCGGGGGGACTGGCGGGGGGCCTAGCCTGGCTGGCGCCACGCCTCCTGCCCCGGCTGCTGGGCGCGGCCCTGGCCGTCCTCATCCTGGCCATGCCGGCGGTGCTGGGCCCCGTGCTGGGGCATGGCCTGCCGGCCGGCGGCCTGCCCCCCTCCGCCGCGCACCGGCTGCTGATCTGGGACTTCGTCACCGGCCAAATCGCGGAGCGCCCGCTCCTCGGCTGGGGAATGGAGGCGAGCCGGACCATTCCCGGCAATCACGACCTGCCCCCGGCCGAGATGCTCGAACGCTTCGGCCTGACCGGGCCGGGAATGGCCGAATGGCTGCCCAGGGCTGAATTACTGCCCCTGCACCCGCATAACGGCGCGTTGCAGCTATGGCTGGAACTCGGCCTGCCGGGAGCGTTGCTGGGGGCGGCGCTGGCGCTGCTGCTGGGCATGGCCGCCGCCCGCGCAGCCCGGCCTGCGGTGGCAGCCGCGGTCCTGGCGGCGGGTGCCGTCACCGCCATGCTGAGCTTCGGCGCCTGGCAGGAATGGTGGGTCGGGGCGGAGCTGATGGCGGCGGCGGCAGTGGCCGGGCTGCAGCGCGAGGAGCGGGGCTGAACGCCGCCCGGGTACTTAACGTGCCCGGGCGATGCAGAATTCCACGATGCCGGCCAGTGCCCGCCGCTCCGGCCCGTCCGGGAAGTGGGCCAGGGCTGCAAGGGCGGCATCGCCATAGTCGCGGGCCCGCGCGGCCGTGTCGCGCAGCGCGCCATGGCGCTGCATCAGCCCCAGCGCCTCCGCCAGATCGGCATCGCCCTGCCGGCGCTCCTCCAGCGTGCGGCGCCAGAAGCTGCGCTCCGCCTCCGAGCCGCGGGCGAAGGCAAGCAGCACGGGCAGGGTGATCTTCCCTTCGCGGAAATCATCGCCGACGGTCTTGCCGAGCCGCTCCTGCTCCGCCGAATAGTCCAGCGCGTCATCCACCAGTTGAAAGGCGATGCCGAGATTGCGGCCATAGGCGTCAAGCGCCAGCTCCTCCGCTTCCGGCCGGTCGGCCACCACGGCGCCGACGCGCGTGGCTGCGGCGAAGAGCGCGGCGGTCTTGCCCTCGATCACCTGCAGGTACTGCGCCTCGGTCGTCGCAGTATCATTCTGGGTGACGAGTTGCAGCACCTCGCCCTCCGCAATGGTTGCCGCGGCCTCGGACAGGATCGCCAGCACCTTCAGCGAGCCGTCCTGCACCATGAGCTGGAAGGCACGGGCGAAGAGGAAATCGCCCACCAGCACGCTGGGCTTGTTGCCGAACAGCGCATTGGCGCTGGCCTGGCCGCGGCGCAGCGCGCTCTCGTCCACCACGTCGTCATGCAGCAGGGTCGCCGTGTGGATGAACTCCACGCAGGCGGCCAGCGCCACATGCCGCATCCCGCGATAGCCACATAGCTTGGCGGCGGCCAGCGTCAGCAGCGGCCGGAGCCGCTTGCCGCCGGCCGCAACAATATGCGCGGCAAGCTGCGGGATGAGCGTGACCGGACTCTGCATCCGTTCCACGATCAGCCGGTTGCACGCTTCGAGATCGGCGCGGACGAGCGCCGTCAGCGCATCCAGCGCATCCTCGGCGCCGGACGCAGCCGGCATGATCGGCGAGGCTTCGGGCATCGCACCCGCATCCGCGTCCACGTCGCTTGACCCTGGCATGGGGGGCGGCACCATAACGATGCTGCCACGTGGCGGCAAGCGTAGTGGAATCAAGGATTTCATCGCAGATGCGGGTAGTCGCCGAAAGCTCGGACCCAATTCGGATCAGCTTCCTCGCCGCCCTGCTGCGCGATGCAGGCATCGCCTGCACGGTGCTGGATGCGCATATCAGCGCCGTGGAGGGCGGAATCGGCGCCTTTCCACGCCGTCTCGCCGTCGCCGGTTGCGATGCCGACAGGGCCCGGCGCGTTCTACAGGAGGCGGGCGAGGGCAAAGAGTGAGCGCGCCGCAGGAATTGACCGAGGACCGACTGCTCGGCGGCCGCGTGGTCCTGCGCCAGCCGCGTCAGGGCCTGCGGGTCGGACTCGACGCCGTGCTGTTGGCCGCCGGGATTCCGGCCCGGCCGGGGCAGCGCGTGCTGGAAGCGGGCTGCGGCAGCGGCGCCGGCTTCCTCTGCCTCGCGGCGCGAGTGCCGGGACTCGGAATCCTGGCGGTGGAGCAGGATCCGGACCTGGCGGCGCTGGCAGCGGCCAATGCCGCGGCGAACGGGCTGGGCGACCGGGTTCAGGTGCTCTGCGCCGATGTGCGGGACCTGGCGCTGGCCCGCAGGCTGCCCGCCTGCGATCACGCCTTCGCCAACCCGCCCTTCTGGCCCGGCGGCAGCGCTTCGCCGGTGGTGGCGCGGCGCAACGCCACGCATGAGGCCGGCGCGGACCTGGAAGATTGGACCGCATTCCTGGCAGCAGCGCTGCGGCCGCGCGGCAGCCTGACGCTGATCCTGCCGGCCGCGCGGCTGGATGCGGGAATGGCGGCCCTGGCCAGCGCCGGCTGCGGCGGGACGTGCCTGCTGCCCTTCTGGCCGAGGGCGGAACAGCCAGCGAAGCGGGTCCTGCTGCAAGCGCGACGGAACAGCCGTAGCCCGGCCCGGATCGAGCCGGGGCTGGTCCTGCATACGGCTGCCGGCGGCTTTACCCCGGCGGCCGATTCGGTCCTACGCGATGCGGCCCCGCTGCCGGGGACAGCCGCCTGACCGTCCTGGTCAGCGGTCTCCGGTTTCCGGGTGGCGCAGGTGCCAGAGCCGCTCATGCGCCGCCACCAGGCTCTCCATGTTCCGGCGGCGGTTGGTATCGGGGGAGACCGGGCGGCGCGTCAGCATCATTTCCAGGATCCGCAGCAATTGCTCCGCCACCTCGTAATCACCCTGGTCACAAGCGTGGTGGAAGGCTATCAGGATCTTGTCGGAAAGGCGACGACTGTGCCGCGGCGCACTGGCAGCGCCTCGCCCCGCATCGCGCGGCTCATCCTGCCCCCTGTCGTCATCCACCATGCCAGCCCCCAAAGTGACAGCGGTGCGCCATGCCCGGCATACCGGAGTCGTAGGTTATCAAATCTTGCGGCAATACGGCAGCAGCCCCACCGCTCAGCTCGTGCCGCGCCGCGCCGTTCCAAGCTGGGCCGAAATCGCGGCGGCGATATCCTCGGGCCGCATCTCCGGCCGGAACAGCGCCCGGACACGCGAATCGGGCCCGACCAGATAGATGAAGCTGGAGTGGTCCATCAGGTAATCCGTCATCTCCGGCCGCTGCACCTTGGCGTAGTAGACGCGATAGCGCCGCGCCACCTCCGCCACCTGTTCCGGAGTTCCGGTCAGGCCCTGCATGCGCGGATGGAAGCGGCCGACATAGTCGGCCAGCTGGTCCGGCGTGTCCCGCTGCGGATCGACCGAGATGAAGACTGGCACCACCTGCTCCCCGGCCGTGCCCATGGTATCCAGCGCGGCGGCCATGGTGCCGAGTTCGGTCGGGCAGACATCCGGGCAGAAGGTGTAGCCGAAATAGATCAGCATCCAGCGGCCAGCATAATCCTTTTCGGTTACGGTACGACCGGTCTGGTCGGTCAGATTGAAGGGGCCGCCAAGCGTGACGCCCTGGGGAAGCTGGATGCCGCCGGCGGAAGGAACCGGCATCTGCGCCCCCCCGAAGAATTGACCGAGCCTGCCAGCGAAGGCTTCCGCCAACCCCTCCCCCGGCGCCCGCGTGGCCCAGGCATAGGCCCAGACCCCGCCGAGCAGGAGGATGAGAAAAAGCACGAGGAGACGGACGATCCGCAACATGCGCCAATAGATAGCCGTGAAGGCCGGAACCTGCCAGAGCAGGCTCCGGGCCCGGGCCGCAGCGGACAGATCTGGATCGCCCGCGCCGCCGCATTGCGCGAACGGGTCAGTGCCGCGGCGGCTGCTCCAGGATCTCGCCCGCCGGCTGCGGGGAAGAGAAGGTGCTGTCCGCGAAGGCCTCCTCCCAGGTACCGGAGGTGCTTGCCTTGGAATATTCGGTCGCCCGGTTCTCGAAGAAATTGGTGTGCTCGATGGCGTTCAGCATCTCGTCGAGCCAGGGCAGCGGGTTCTTATCGATGTTGTAGAGCGGCTGCAGGCCGAGCTGCTGCAGGCGCCGGTCCGCGATGAAGCGGATGTACTGCTTGGTCTGCGGCGCATCCAGGCCCTGCACGCCGCCCAGTTCGAAGGCGAGATCGATGAAGGCGTCCTCATGCTCCACGATGGTGGCGCAGATCAGGTAAATCTCGCGCCTCAGCTCCTCCGTCCAGATCTCCGGATTCTCCTGCACGAAGGTGCGGAAGAGCCGGATGATGGAAAGGCAGTGCAGCGTCTCATCCCGCACCGACCAGGAGATGATCTGGCCCATCCCCTTCATCTTGTTGAAGCGCGGGAAGTTCATGAGGATGGCGAAGGAGGCGAAGAGCTGCAGCCCCTCGGTGAAGGCGCCGAAGGCAGCCAGCGTCTTGGCGATCTCGGGCTTCGAGTCCACCGAGAAGGACTGCATGTAGTCGTATTTGTCCTTCATCTCCTTGTATTTGAGGAAAGCGGTGTACTCGATCTCTGGCATCCCCACCGTGTCGAGCAGGTGGGAATAGGCGGCGATGTGCACGGTCTCGATGTTCGAGAAGGCCGAGAGCATCATCAGCACCTCGGTCGGTTTGAACACCTGGGCGTACTGCTTCATGTAGCAGTTGTTCACCTCGACATCCGCCTGGGTGAAGAAGCGGAAGATCTGCGTCAGCAGGTTCCGCTCGGCGGGGGTCAGGTTCTTCTGCCAGTCCTTTACATCGTCGGCGAGCGGCACTTCCTCCGGCAGCCAGTGGACGCGCTGCTGCGTCAGCCAGGCATCATAGGCCCAAGGATAGCGGAAGGGCTTGTAGACCGGATTGGCGGTCAGCAGGTCGAAGCGCACGGGATGTTCGTCGCGCGAATGGTTACCGTCGGCCATGATATCCGCCATTGAATGCTGCTGTAGGGAAGTCGTGCCGGCCGGCCGTCACTGGCAGGCCAGGCACTCCTCGTAATTCGTCACGTTCTGGCTACCCTGCGCCGCCAGCGGCAGCGGTGCGTCCGCCGCGGTCGGCGCATGCGCCGCCATCACGTCGCCCTGCCCTATCACCTTCTCGCTGATGGTGTCGGCGCGCTGGATGGACAGGCTGCGGCAGTAGTAGAGCGACTTCACGCCCTTCTTCCAGGCCATCATGTGGATCTGGTGCAGATCACGCTTGTGCACATTGGCCGGCAGGAACAGGTTCACCGACTGGCTTTGGCAGATGAAGGGCGCGCGGTCGGCCGCGTGCTCCACCACCCAGCGCTGGTCCAGCTCGAAGGCGGTCTTGAAGGTCGCCTTCTCCTGTTCCGTCAGGAAGTCCAGATGCTGCACGCTGCCCTTGTTGACGGTGATGCTGGTCCAGGTCTCGTCATCATCCCGCCCGTACTTCGCCAGCACCCGCTTTAGATAGGGGTTGCGGACGATGTAGCTGCCGGACAGCGTCTTATGATTGTAGACATTCGCTGCCACCGGCTCGATGCCCGGGCTGGCGCCACCGCAGATGATGCTGATGCTGGCGGTCGGCGCGATCGCCATCTTGTTCGAGAAGCGCTCCATGAAGCCGTATTCGGCGGCATCCGGGCAGGGGCCACGCTCCTCGGCAAGCTGGCGGCTGGCCAGGTCGGCCTGCTCGCGGATGTGCTTGAACATCCGCTTGTTCCAGACCTTGGCGATGACGCTCTCGAAGGGCACGTTCTGGGATTGCAGGAAGCTGTGGAAGCCCATGACGCCGAGGCCCACGCTCCGCTCCCGCATCGCGCTGTACTTGGCCTTCGCCATGGTATCCGGCGCGCTGTCGATGAAGCCCTGCAGCACGTTGTCGAGGAAGCGCATCACGTCCGGGATGAAGCGCGGATCATCCTTCCACTCGAACCACTTTTCCAGGTTGAGGGAGGAGAGGCAGCACACCGCCGTCCGCTCCCGCCCATGCTGGTCCTTGCCGGTCGGCAGGGTGATCTCGGAGCAGAGATTGGAGGTCTTCACCTCCAGCCCCGCCAGTTTCTGGTGCTCCGGCCGGGCACGGTTCACATGGTCCGAGAAGACGAGATAGGGTTCGCCTGTCTCGATCCGCGCGGTCAGGATGCGGATCCACAGGGCGCGGGCCGGGATCTTGCGGACGATGGCACCGTCCTTCGGGCTGGTCAGCGGCCATTCCTCATCGGCTTCGACCGCGCGCATGAAGGCGTCCGGCACCAGCACGCCATGGTGCAGGTTCAGCGCCTTGCGGTTCGGGTCGCCGCCGGTGGGGCGGCGGATCTCGATGAACTCCTCGATCTCCGGGTGGCTCACCGGCAAGTAGACGGCGGCGGAGCCGCGCCGCAGCGAGCCCTGGGAGATCGCCAGCGTCAGGCTGTCCATGACGCGAATGAAGGGGACGACGCCGCTGGTCTTGCCGTTGCGGCCGACCTTCTCGCCGATGCCGCGGAGGTTGCCCCAGTAGCTGCCGATGCCGCCGCCCTTGGCGGCCAGCCAGACATTCTCGTTCCAGAGGCCGACGATGCCTTCCAGGCTGTCATCCGCCTCGTTCAGGAAGCAGCTGATCGGCAGGCCGCGGGTGGTGCCGCCATTGGACAGCACCGGCGTCGCCGGCATGAACCAGAGCTTCGAGATATAGTCGTAGATCCGCTGCGCATGCGCGGCATCGTCGCCATAGGCCGAGGCCACGCGCGCAAACAGATCCTGATAGCTCTCGCCCGGCAGCAGGTAGCGGTCGTCGAGCGTCGCCTTGCCGAAATCCGTCAGCAGTGCATCGCGTGACCGGTCGATCTGGACCTGATGATGTCCCTCGAGCTGTACCGTATCGAACACGGCCACATCCCCTTCAATCCCCCGGACCGGAGCATGCATCGCGGACAGCCCCCACACAAGATCTTGCCATAGGCGCGGCAGTTTAACACCAGATCAGGTGGAGGGTTCCAGGAATTCGACTCAGAGCCAAATCAAGGCAAACGGGTGTCGTTCCGGTTTCGATCATGCATCGGGAGTGGCAGGAATGGCACAGTCAAGAGTCCGCGCCGCCATGCCTGCGCAGCGCGAATCATGCTCCGGCTTCGCGCACGCTGGGCATACATGGCGCCCCGCGCGGAATGCCGCTGCATGGGCATCCGCGAGTCGCGCCGAAGCCTGCCGCACCTCGCGCGCCTATCTGGATTGCGGTCCTCCCGCCCTTCGGATTCGCTGGCCGTGACTATACCGACGGTCCATCCTGCCCCCCTGTCAAGGAGAATCCCGGAATGCACGCCCTGCCCCGTCGCCTGCCCGCCGGCCTTGCCGTGGTCGCGCGATTTGCCCGGCCCCTGCGCGCCCCGGTCGGCGATGAGCGCATCATGCCCTGCACGGCGGCCCTGCTCATGGCGTCGCCGGCAGTGGAGTAGCGGCATGGAATCGGAACGGGCCGCGGCCGGGCATTACGGTGGAACCGAGCCGCTGGCGGTCATCCTCGCCGCGCTACGCGCCGCTGGCCGGGACCCGGATCACCCGACCGCGGAGGATCTGGCGCCGATCGACGAATTCCATGTACGCGGCCGGGAGGCGACCGCGGAACTCGGGCTGGCTCTTGGCCTCGCCCCAGGCCAGGCAGTGTTGGATATCGGCAGCGGCCTCGGCGGGCCGTCCCGGCATCTGGCGGCGGCGCATGGCTGCCACGTCACCGGCATCGACCTGACCGCAGCCTATGTCCGTGCCGCGGAGGGCCTGGCGGCGCGGATCGGGCTGGGGGGCCGGGTGCGCTATGTGCAGGCTTCGGCGCTTGCCCTGCCCTTCGCCGACCACAGCTTCGATGTCGCCTATACGCAGCATGTGGCGATGAACATCGCCGACAAGCCGCGCCTCTATGCCGAGGCCTTTCGGGTGCTGCGGCCGGGCGCGCGATTCGGCCTCTATGACCTGCTGCAGGGGCCGGGCGGCGACGCCCTCTACCCGGCCCCTTGGGCCAGGGAGGCCGCGGCCAGCTTCCTCGCCACGCCGGACGAGTTGCGGGCGCTCTTGGAGCGCGCGGGCTTCGAGATCCTGTCCTGGCAGGACCGGTCGGAGCCGGCCCGCGCCTGGCTCGCCGCACAGCGGCGGCGGTTGCGTGAGGCCGGGCCACCGCCCCTTGGCCTGGCGATGCTGCTCGGCCCGAATTTCGCCGCCATGGCCCGCAATCAGGCGCGTAATCTGGAGGAAGGGCGCGTGACCCCAACCGAGGTCATCTGCCGCCGGCGCTGACCCCGGATCTGCGCCCGGCATCGCGACGGCTGGGTGCTGACCGGTGCGCAGGCTGCGCCCCCTCCCTCGCTGCGGGCGAGGAGTTCGCCTGCGGCTGGCGGCGCGGGCCGGTCTGCCAGCTCCGCACCTCGGCCCAGATATCGCCCGGCTCCGGCCGGAGCGGGGCGAGGTTCCCGACATCCGGTAGGGCGGGACGATGGGAGGCCGCCCCGCGCGGCTGGCTACCGGGGCCTGCCCCCTGCGCCCAGGCCACCCCGCAACCGGCGGCCAACAGCAGCGTGGCCGTGAATGAAACAAGCGCCCACCGGCCAGGGCGGGCGGATCTGCACGGATTGCCAGAGCGCAACTCGCATCGAGGCATGCGTGACCCCCTCCTCGGTTGGACACTCCCTCTCTCTTGCCGGGAATGCCGCGCCGGGGGCAAGCCCGGCGCGGGGGTCATCTGCCCACCGGTCAGGCCCTCGGCCTCACCCCACACCAGTCGGCGATGAAGGCGGCAATGGCGAGGGTGGTCTTGCGCAGGTGCTCCAAATCCGTGCGCTCATCAAAGGCATGCGACCCCTCCCCCTTCGGCCCGTAGCAGAGGCCAGGGATGCCGAAATACAGGCCATAGAAGCGTGTGTCATTCACCGCCGTGGAGCGCCGCTCCTCCATCGGCGCGCCGAAGACCTGTTCGTGCGCAGCGGCGAGCACCGCCTCCGCCTCGGTCCCCGGCTCCAGCACATAGCCATCGGCGAGGAAGCCATGCCACTGCACCTCCGGCGGGTTGTTGGCGAGGAAATTGTCGCCCTTGGCGGCCTCGGCAATGGCACGCTCCACCCCGCGCCGCGCTTCCGCAACATCGGTGCCGGGCAGCAGGCCGATCCGGCAGTCCACCTCGCACCAGGCGGGGGTGGAACTGGCCCAGTCGCCGCCGCGGATAATGCCGGGATTGAATTTGATCGGGTCCGGCACCTCCCGATACCAGGGGTGCTCGCGCGCCGCCCGGTTCAGCTCCCGCGTGTGGGCCTGCAGGGCCTGCACCAGATGCATAGCGGAGAGGATGGCATTGGTTCCACTCTGCGCTACCGCCACATGCACCGGCACGCCGCGGACGCGGATACGGAACCAGAGCGTGCCGGTATGGCAGCGGGTGATGGTCCCGCCTGTTGGCTCCGGGATCAGCGCCGCATCAGCCCGGTAGCCTCGCAGCAGGGTGGAGAGCGCACCGTTGCCGGTGCTCTCCTCCTCCGTCACGGTCTGGATATGGACATCGGCGGCCGGCTCCAGCCCAGCCGAGCGCAGCGCATCCATGGCGAAGATCATCGCGGCGACGCCTGCCTTCATGTCATGCGCGCCGCGGCCGTACATCCAGCCGTCGCGAATGGTGGCGCTGTAGGGCGGGTAAGTCCACATGTCGTCGGGGCCTTCCGGCACCACGTCGATATGCCCCTGGAGGATCAGGCTGCGGCCGGTCGGGTTCGCAGCCCGGTGGGTGGCGACGACCTGCACGGATTTCGCCGGATCCGCCTCCACCATCGGGCTGGCCTTCGGATGCGATGCCAGAGGGACATCGGCCAGGGTGTAGCGGTCCACGGCATAGCCGCGCTGCGCAAGCTGCCGCGCCATCCAATCCTGCAACGGCGCCTCGTTGCCGCGCGTCGAGGGGAAGCGGACGAGGTCGGCCAGGAAGGCGGTCTCGCCTTCGAAATTCGCGTCCACCGCAGCGGAAAGGCGGGCAAGCAGACTGGCATCAGGCATCGGCTGCAATCCTATTCGGCAGGCGTGGCAAGCAAGGCGTTGGTGTACCAGGCAGGGCTGGGATCGTAGCGCACGCGCGCCTTCTGCCCCGCCCAGTTGACCCTCAGATAGAAGACCGGGATCACTCCGGCATCCTCAATAGTGGCGCGCATGGCCTGCGCGGTCAGAGCATTGCGCCGCGTCGGATCCATGGTGCGCAGCGCCTCCGCCAGCGGGCCATCCACCGCCGGGTTCGAGTAGTGCTGGCGGTTGAATGGCCCGGCCCCAGTCGCCGGATTCTTCGTCATCACCACTTGGCGTAGCGTATTGGCCGCGATGCTGCTGGTATAGGTGGTCATGAACAGGGCGAAGTCGCGGTTGGTCGCGCGGGTGAAGAAATTGGCCGGTGGCAGCGTTTCCACCCGCGTCTCCACGCCAATCCGGGTGAAGCCCTGAGCAATGGCCTGCAAGACATCGCTATCGCCGGCGAACCAGCCATTCGGGCCATGGATGGTCATGCGGAAGCCGTCGGGATAGCCGGCCTCGGCCAGCAGGCGCCGGGCGCGCGCCTGGTCGAAGGCGGGCGGCGGCATATCCGGCGCGCGATCACCCACCGAGGGCGCCGCGAATTGCTCGGCCGGCTTGCCCTGCCCCGAGAGCAGCCGGTCCACGATGGCCTGGCGGTTGATGGCCAGCGACAGGGCCTGCCGGACCCGCCGGTCGCGCAGCGGATTGCGCTCCAGCGGGCGGCCCTGCTTGTCGGTGATGAAGGGCGCCTGGTCGCGCATCGCGTCGGGGAACAGATAGGCGGTGCCCTGGCTCTCTACCCCGAACACCGCTATGCGCGGGTCAGCCGAAAGCCGCGCTACATCCTGTGTCGGCACGAAGTCGATCAGGTCCACATCGCCCGAGAGCAGGGATGCCACCCGGGCCCCGGCATTCGGGATGAAGCGCATCACCACCCGGTCCCAGGGCACGGCGCCGCCCCAGAAATCCGGGTTGCGCACCATTTCGTGCCGCTCGCCCAACGCGTAGGAGACATGGCGGTAGGCGCCGGTCCCCACCATGGCGCGGCCACTGTTGAAATCCGCTGTCGTCGCCCCGGCATGGAGGCGGCGCGACAACATCATGACAAAGGTGAGGTCCCAGTCGAGGAACGGGTTTGGCTCCCGTGTCTTGAAGCGTACCGTGCGGCCATCAACCACCTCGATTCCCACGACGGTACGGGTGTACGGGGTGAAGGGCCCCGGACTGTTAGGCACGGTGGGCACGCGGGCGAAGGTGAATGCGATGTCATCGGCATCGAAGGGCGTGCCGTCGTGGAACCGTACGCCCTCGCGCAGCCGGAACTCCCAGGTCAGGTCGTCCACGGCCCGCCAGCTTTCCGCCAGTGCCGGCACCAGCTCCCCGCGCGTATTGGAATCGACCAGCGGGGTGAAGATCTGGCGCAGGATCGCATTGTTGTTGTTCGACGAGTGGAAATGCGGGTCCATCGCACTGGGCGCCGACTGCGCCCCAATGGTCAGCGTGCGGTCCTGCGCCAAGGCCGGGCATCCGATGCCCAGCGCGGCAGTGGCAAGCAGAAGAATGCGGCGCATGTCGGTCCCGGCCCCTCTGCAGCAATGGGGAAGTTTCGGTCGGGACCCGGGACTCCGTCAAGCGGTCCGGATTTTCACCGGATCGGCGGCACGTATTGCAGTCAGCCCTTGGTCCAGAGATTGTTGATCCCGCGCGGGATGCCGATCGGGGTGATGTTCCTCTCCCAGGACTCGCCGAAATTCCCCACCTGTCTCGCGATCCGCACTGCCCAGTCATTGTCGAGCCCAAGCGCCTTGCCGAGATCGCCGGTCCGGCCGAGGAAGCGCTGCACATCCGGGTTCTGCGAGCCCGCGAAACTGTCGATGTTCCGGCTGGTGATGTCCATCTCCTCCGCCGTGACCAAGGCAAAATGCGACCAGCGCACCACGTCGAACCATTTCCAGTCGCCCTTGCGCACCACCGCGCCGAGCGGCTCCTTGGTGATGATCTCGGGCAGCAGCACATATTGCTCCCCCGCCTTGCCCTGGCTGGCACGGAAGGAGGCGAGCGAGGAGGCATCGTTGGTATAGGCATCACAGCGGCCGGCGATGAAGGCCTGGCGGAGCTCCTCCGGCTGCTCGATCACCACCGGCATCATCCGCATGTTGTTGGTGCGGACGTAGTCTGCCAGGTTCCGCTCTATCGTGGTTCCCGGCAGCACACAGATGGTCGCGCCATCGAGCTGCCGCGCGGAGGTGATGCCGGAGCCCTGCCTCACCATGAAACCCTGGCCGTCGTAGAAATTGATGCTGGCGAAGGCGAGGCCGCGCTGTGCCTCTCGTGCCAGCGTCCATGCCGTATTGCAGGCCAGCAGGTCCACCTCGCCCGATTGCAGGGCGGTGAAGCGAGCCTGCGTCGTGGTGGGGACGAACCGCACCTTGTTGGCATCGCCCAGAACCGCAGCAGCGACGGCGCGGCAACTGTCCACGTCGAGGCCGTGGAATACGCCGCGTGAATCCGGAAGCGCAAACCCGGGAGCATTGATCGAGGCGCCACAGACCAGATGGCCGCGGGCGCGGACCGTGGCGATGGTGTCCGGCGCCTGCGGCGCCGATGTCGGCGCCGCGAATGCGGAAGGCGAGCGAGGCAAGCCCAAGAACAGGGCGGCACAGACGTGACATCGTTTCCTCCCTGTCCGTTCACGCCGGGACTGCGGCGCGACCGCAAGCGTCGCCACCATACCCTCGGACAGCAAGGGAATGCTTGCCGTTCCGTTCCGATACTAAACTGAATCGCAGAAAGCCAAGGAATCCGGCCTCACACGGCATTCCGTTTCAGAAAAGAATACAAAATACAATGCTTGATCAGCCGGGCAACCCGGCTTAGTTCGGTCTCGCTCGCAGCGATCTGAAGCTGGCGGGCAGTTCACCACGACCATAGCAAGGGAACCGAGGCTTGGACGACAACACGCTCAAGACCTGGTCCGAAGATCCCATTTGGAGTGTCGCCAGAGGCGGCGGGTTCCCGGGAAAACGAGCGAGGCGAGCGGTGCTGACGCACCAACCCAAGCCACCGGCGCACGCGGCGACCGGCTGAATTCAGGCGTCGTTGCCGCCCGGGCGGCGGCGCAGCATCACAGACCGCCGGCGCATGACCTGCGCCGGGAATTAGGTTGTATCGAACGCAGGAACACGCGTCCGGACGGCGGGAGCGGATCGCCTACCCGCCGCACGGAGGGCGATGGTCCGGGCCTGCCCGGCCGATGACCGGATGCATCGTGGCCGCGATGTGTCCAGTACAGGGCGCAGCCGGCGCTGCGCCTTGCGCCTGGGGGAATCGCTCCAGGCCCATTCGCTGCATGGCACGCCCCGCTGCGCGCTCCGCGTGGCGTCAGTGTGGCGCGCCACGACATGACAACCATACGCACAGGAACCAGTTTCATGGCCATTACTGCGCTCAGCGAGAGCTTCGACAATGGGGTCGGCACGATCAGCAATGCCTGGAACGTTGATACTTCGGTCAAGGGCGAGGTGAAGCTCGCCGGCCCCAGCGCCATGATGCAATGGGCCACCGGCAGGGAGGCCGGCCACGGCTACGGCACCTACACGGTCACCGCGAAGATCGAGGGCAACGAGCCCGGCGCCGGCATCGTGCTCTGGCCGGGCGACAACAAGTGGCCAGGCCAGGAAATCGACATGGCCGAGGTGGCCCCGGATGGTTCCGGCCGGCACTACGGCACCGTCCACTGGAACGACAACGGCCACGATGCCTATAACGTCGTGATGTTCGACGACGTATATAGCGGCACTTTCCACGACTACCAGATGATCTGGGAACCGGGAAAGATCACCTTCAAGGTCGACGGCGTCGAGAAGGGCGTCATCACCGACCACGTGCCGGCCGACTACGAGCACGGCGGCATGAACAACACGATCGGGTTCCTGAATAACAGCCCGAACACCTCGATCACGGTCTCCCATGTGGAGTTCACGCCGCTCGGCGGCAGCGCGCCGGATCGGGAGGACACCTCTACGACGGAGCCCGATTCCAGCGCGGATTCGACGTCGGCCGTCGTCTCGGCCTCTGCCGGTCAGTCCGCGTCGGTCGACTGGAACGAGATCGCGCGGCAGCTGCTGGATCATCACCAGGCAACCGGAAGCTGGGATCTCGGCAGCAGCGCATCTGCCGCGCCGGCTCCGGCGGCGGCTCCCGCGGTGTCCGCAGCCGTCGACTGGAACCAGCTGGCGGCGCAGGTGCATGAGAACTACACCACCCACGGCGGGTGGTTCCTCGCCTGAAGCAGGTCCGGGGGATGCACGGCCGGGGTTCGCCCCGGCCGCGCAATCCGATCCCTACTCCCACTCGATTGTGCCGGGCGGCTTGCTGGTGATGTCGTAGGTGACCCGGTTGATGCCGCGCACCTCGTTGACAATGCGGCTGGCGACCCGTGTCAGGAAGCCCATGTCGAAGGGATAGACATCGGCCGTCATCCCGTCCGTGCTGGTCACGGCACGCAGGGCGCAGGCCTGGTCGTAGGTGCGGCTGTCGCCCATCACGCCCACGGTCCGCACTGGCAGCAGCACTGCGAAAGCCTGCCAGATGGCGTCGTAGAGCCCGGCGGCGCGGATCTCCTCCAGGTAGATGCTGTCCACCTTGCGCAGCAGGTCTGCCTTCTCCCGCGTCACCTCACCGGGGATTCGGATGGCGAGGCCCGGCCCTGGGAAGGGATGGCGGCCGACGATCGCCTCCGGGATGCCCAGCTCGCGGCCAAGGGCGCGGACCTCGTCCTTGAACAATTCGCGCAGCGGCTCGACCAGTTGCATGCGCATGGTCTCGGGCAGGCCGCCGACATTGTGGTGGCTCTTGATGGTCACACTCGGGCCGCCGGCGACGGAGACGCTCTCGATCACGTCCGGATAGAGCGTGCCCTGGGCCAGAAAATCGGCACCGCCGAGCTTGTTCTGCTCCTCCTCGAAGACCTCGATGAAGAGCCGGCCGATGATCTTCCGCTTCTGCTCCGGATCGGTCACGCCGGAGAGCTGGCCAAGGAACAGATCGCTGGCGTCGCGATGGACCAGGCGGATGTTGAAGCGGTCGCGGAAGGTCTGGACGACCTGCTCCGCCTCACCCGCCCGCATCAGCCCATGATCGACGAAGATGCAGGTGAGCTGGTCACCGATCGCCTCATGGATCAGCACGGCGGCGACCGAGGAATCGACGCCGCCTGAAAGTCCACAGATCACCCGGCCGCTGCCGACCTGGGCGCGGATGCGCTCGATGGCCTCGGCACGGAAGCCGGCCATGGTCCAGTCGCCGCGGCAGCCGCAGACATGATGGGTGAAGTTCTTCAGCAATTGCGCGCCATGCGGCGTGTGCACCACTTCCGGGTGGAACTGCACGCCGTAGAAATGGCGCCGGTCGTCGGCGGTGGCGGCAAAGGGCGCGCCATCGCTGGTGGCGACCACGCGAAAGCCCGGCGGCAGGGCGGTGACGCGGTCGCCATGGCTCATCCAGACCTGCTCGCGCGCGCCTTTCGGCCAGACGCCCTCGAACAGGGCGCAGTCGTCGGTGACATCCACGAAGGCGCGGCCGAACTCGCGGTGGTCGCTGCTCTCCACCGTGCCGCCAAGTTGGGCGCACATGGTCTGCTGGCCGTAGCAGATGCCAAGGATGGGCAAGCCCATTTCGAAGATGACCTGGGGGGCGCGCGGACTCTCGCCCTCCGTCACGCTGGCCGGACCGCCGGAGAGGATGATCCCCTTCGGGTGGAAGGCGCGAATGCGCGCCTCGGGGGCGGCGTTGAAGGGCCAAATCTCGCAATAGACACCGGATTCCCGCAGCCGGCGGGCAATCAGCTGCGTCACCTGGCTGCCGAAGTCGAGGATCAGGATCCGGTCATGCCCGGAGGGCGCGGACGGGGCGGCAGGGTCGTTCATGCCGCCTTCCAGCATAGCGGGCCGGCCAGGGCAAGCGGGGGACCGGAACAACCAGGGATTCGGGCCCTACCCCTCCGGCGTTGGTGCGGTCGCGGCCAGGAGGCTGTCAATCGGATCCCAGAGGAAGGCGATCTGTTCCATGTTCTGGCCGGCGAAGCGGATCACCTCCCTCGCCGCCGGCTGCCCGCCGAGATGGCGGTAGAACCAGCGGGTCGGGTTGTCCTTCAGCACCCAGAGCATGGCGGAGCGGCAGCCCACCGCCGCCAGATGCGCCGCCATGGCCCGCATCAGGCGCCGGCCGATGCCACGATCCCGGTAATCGTCCAGCAGGTAGAGGGTTTCCACCTCCCCCTCGGCCAAGCCCTGGCGCCGGGCGCGGCCGCCGGAGACAAAGCCAATCACGGCCCCACCCTCTCCCTGGTGACCCGGGGGCGCGTCCGGGCCGGAGGCAACGGCGACGAAGACCGCATGGCCATGGCGCCGGTCGGCGATCGCCTGCTCATAGCCGGCGGCGTGGCCGAGTTCGGAGAGGCTCGCGAGATAGGTGGCCGGCAACACCCCGGCATAGGCGCTGCGCCAGGTCGCGACATGCACCATGCCGATAGCGGCGGCATCGGCGGGCCTGGCGCGGCGGATGCAGATCATTCGGCGCGCTTCCTTCCCCGGTTGCTCAGGGGTTTCGTTGCAGGACGGCGGCGAAGAAGCCGTCGGTGCCGTGCCGGGCCGGGCTGGTGACGAGGAATTCCCCTTCCGCCGGCGGCGGACCCTCCCCTCCCGCCTCCGCCCAGGCGATGGGCAGGGGCAGCGGCGTGAAGGCCGGATAGCGCTCCAGGAAAGCTCGCACCTGGACCTCGTTTTCCTCGGGCAGCAGCGAGCAGGTAGCGTAGACCAGACGCCCGCCTGGGCGCACGAGATCCGCGCCGATTGCGAGAATTTCACCTTGCTTGGCGGCAAGCTCCGCCAGGTCCTGCGGCCCGGTCCGGATCCGCGCATCCGGATTGCGCCGCCAGGTGCCGGTGCCGGTGCAGGGAGCATCCACCAGCACCCGGTCGAACTGCCCGGCCCGGCGCTTGGCCCAGCGATCGCCGGGCTGGAGCAGGTGGCGCTCGGCATTGTCCACCCCGGCGCGACGCAGCCGGCGCACCGCCCCTTCCAGGCGCGGTGCGGAGACGTCGCACGCGATGAGACGGCCGCGATTGCGCATGGCGGCGGCCAGGGCCAGGGTCTTCCCGCCGGCACCGGCGCAGAGATCCGCCACTCGCATGCCCGGCCGCGCATCGGTCAGCAGGGCGATGAGCTGGCTGCCCTCGTCCTGGACCTCAATCAGCCCCTCCATGAAGGCCCGGGTGGCGGTGACCGGGCGACGGCCGGGCAGGCGCAGGCCCCAGGGAGAGTAGCGGGTCGGCTCCGTCTCGATTCCCTCCGCGGCCAGGGCGGCCGCGGCCTGCTCGCGCGTTCCCTTCAGCAGATTGACGCGGAGATCGAGGGGGGCCGGCTCCTCCATCGCCGCCGCCTCCTCGGCCAGACGGTCGCCGAAACGGTCACGGAAGCCGGGCAGGACCCAGTCCGGCAGGTCCAGCCGCACCCCTTCCGGCATGGCGGGGTGGATCAATCCGGCTGCACCTTCCGACCGGGCCCGGAAGGCATCGAGGGCGCGGAGCAGACGCTCCTCCGGCGGGTTCAGCGGCACCGGCGCGTATTGGCCGCCGGGAAAGGCGCGCAGAACGGAGGGAACATCCAGCCCCTCCCGGAGCAGGAGGTCTGCGGCCACCAGCATCCGCGGCGTCGGCCGAGCGCCGATCTGCGCCAGCCACCAGTCCAGCCGTAACCGCTGGCGGACCACACCCCAGGCGCGGTCGGCGATCGCCCTGCGGTCGCCGCCGCCGATATAGCGGCGGGCACGGAAGAAATCATTGGCAATGGCATCGGCGGGCCGGCGCGGCTCCGCCTCCAGCGCCGCCAGCAGGTCGATGGCGGCGGCCAGCCGGGCGGCGGGGGTCATGCCAGCCGGGCCGGCAGGGCGGCGAGACCGGGCAGCGACACTGCCAGCGCGTCCAGCCAGTATTCCACCGGCTGTCCGCTTCGGTTCAGCCAATGAACCCGGAACCCAAAGCGCGCCGCACCGTACGCGTCCCAGGCATTCGAGGAGATGAAGGCGATCTCGTGCGGCTGGCAGCGGAATCGCTCCGTCGCCAGCGCATAGACGGCAGGGTGTGGCTTGTAGCGGCGCAGCGGATCGACACTGAGCACCGCGTCCAGCAGTGGCAAAAGGCCCGACGCCTCCACCGCCTCCGCCAGCATCCCGGGCTCGCCATTCGACAGGATGGCGGTGGCGACGCCCTGACTGCGCAACGCCTGCAGCGCCGGGACGGCATCCGGATAGGCATCCAGCCGGCGATAGGCGGAAAGCAGGCTTTCCCGCAGCCCCGCATCGGCGATGCCATGCACCGCCAGCGCATGGTCCAGCGCGCGGCCAGTCAGCGCCCAGAAATCCTCATATGTGCCGGCCTGGGACAGGATCCAGGAATATTCGAGCTGCTTGGCACGCCAGAGCGCGGAGAGCGCACCCGCCCGCTCGCCGAGCCGCGCGGTATGGCGCCCGACCGCGGCATGCACATCCAGCAGCGTGCCATAGGCGTCGAAAACGGCGGCGCGGATACCGGTCATGGCCCTCCTCGACCTTCCTGCTGCAGACAGGCTAGCCGCCCATCGCCGTGCCCGGAAGCGGCGATACGCCGGCACAACCGCCGCGCCTCCCTGGCCGAGGGAAGATATCTCGCGCAGACTACCGGCGCGAAGCAAGGAGTGGAGGAAACACCCGATGCGCAACCCCATGGAGATGACCGGACGGACCGTCATCGTCACCGGTGCCGGCCAGGGCATCGGCCGCGCGATCAGCGAATTGGCGCTCGATCTCGGCGCCAATCTGGTGCTGGTGGAGCGCAACCCGGACACCCTGGCCGAGGTGGCAGGCAGCATGGACCAGGCCCGCACCCTGCCAGTGCAGGGCAATGTGGCGGAGGAGGGCTTTGCCGAAGCCTGCGTGGCCCAGGCGGTCGAGCGCTTCGGTGCGGTGCACGGGCTGGTCAACTGCGCCGGCATCACCCGCCCGGCGATGATCGAGAAGATGACCTTCCAGCAATGGCAGGCGGTGATCGATGTCAACCTGACCGGCTGTTACCTGATGCTGCAGGCGGTCGGACGGCACATGCTGGCGCGGGCGCGCGAATCCTTGCCGCAGCCGGTGGGCACCACGGGGTCCATCGTCAATATCTCCTCGACCGCCGGCAAGCGCGGCTCGATCGGGCAGATCAACTACTCGGCCGCAAAGTCCGGCCTTTATGGCATGACAATGACGGCGGCACGGGAATGGGCGAAATACGGCATCCGCGCCAACAGCGTGGGCTTCGGGACGGTGGTGACGCCGATGACCGAGACCATCCGCAGCGAGCGCTTCGCCG
>Ga0182742_1001733_pt1 | contig 26567 bp, 21 predicted proteins | sample eDN5th37CBELigMG_FD_128880 | JGI IMG/M metagenome (GOLD analysis project Ga0182742, IMG submission 128880) | Enriched Miracle-Growth compost microbial communities from Emeryville, California, USA - eDNA 5th pass 37_C BE-Lig MG (version 2)... ...
ATGTCTTCATGATAGTGATCCCAGTGACCGGAAGTTTTATATAGATCAACGCTTCCCATGATTGGTGTGTATACGTGACTATAGCCTAAGCGTTCTTCCTTATCAACGATATAGCGTTCAATAATACGGCGGATGGTTGCACCTTTTGGCAGCCATAGCGGAAGCCCTTGTCCCACCAATTGATTGCTTGTAAATAAGCTTAGCTCTTTGCCAATTTTACGGTGGTCGCGTTCTTTTGCCTCTTCAAGCAGACGAAGATGCTCGTCTAGATCCTCTTTCTTGAAGAAAGCTGTACCGTAGATCCGCTGAAGCATTTTATTGTCGCTGTTTCCGCGCCAGTATGCACCCGCAATGCTTAAAAGCTTAAATTCTTTCAGCTTTCCAGTTGAAGGTACGTGAACGCCGCGGCATAGATCAAAGAAATCGCCCTGCTCATAAATAGTGACTGTTTCATTTGCAGGAATGGCTTCAATAAGCTCTAGCTTATACTCGTCACCAATTTCCTTATATAATTGAACAGCCTCGTCACGGCTTACTTCTTTGCGGACAATCTCTATATTTTCATTGATGATTTTTTTCATTTCTTTTTCAATAAGCGGAAGATCTTCAGGTGTTAATGATTCCTCAAGATCGATATCATAGTAAAATCCGCCTTCAATGACAGGACCTACGCCAAGTTTGACGTTTTTATATAAACGCTTGATGGCTTGAGCCATCAGGTGGGCTGAGCTGTGGCGCAGCACCTCTAACGCTTCTTTTCGATCTGGTGTGATGATTTCTATTGCTCCGTCTTCTTCGATGGGACGGCGCAGATCATACATTTGGCCGTTTAGTTTGCCGGCGATTGCTTTTTTCTTTAATCCAGGGCTAATTGAAGCTGCGATGTCTTCTGTTGTTGTTCCCTTAGGAAACTCCTTTACAGCACCATCTGGAAACGAAACTTTGATAACCTCTGACATTGTTTTTCCTCCTTTAAAAATATGCCGTTGATTTCCGCTCCAGGCACTTCGCGGACCTTAGGGGCATTTTGTGAGCCTCCTCACAGCGACCGCTCCTGCGGGGTCTCACTTCAACGCTGATCCCCCAGGAGTCTTCGTGCCTGCAGCAAAGATCAACTAGTTTTAAATATCAATTTAAAAATAAAAAAACCCGTCCCTAAAAAAGGGACGAGTTGTTATTAACACGTGGTTCCACCCTACTTCACACTTATCTATTAATAGGATAAATGTCTTTGTAGCAAGATAACGGTCTTGTACCGTCAGCCCATTTCCTGGCTGATGTTCAAAGGCGGTAAGCATTCCATTCGTGTTAGGAAGGTTCCAGCCTTGCCTTCCCTCTCTTTGAACCGTAAAAGAATACCCTTGTCCTTATCATAACATTTCTATGAATAGCTTTAACCATAGTATGTAGGTATTATAGATTTTTGTTACAGGAAAATCAAGGGTTCTTTATATTTTTTTATTGGCAAGGGAGAAATACGCTTGTTTTGCCCTGTAAAACTCATCAATTGGGCAAAGAACGAGCCTTTCTTCGAAAATATTTTGTATGGTTCTTATTAATGGCTGTTCGATTTCGTCAGAATATAGATAGATGGTCTCAGGAGCAATCGAAAGCAGCGGAGCAATTGTTACCGAATCCACATAAACAGGATGATTTGAAATCAGCTTGCGATCGATCAATCGTGTAAGCTCTGCGCGCTTGAACTCATTAAACAACTCATCAAAGAAAAAGACACCATCATCCATGATTAAATGGATTACATTCCATTTCGCTTGACGATTATGCAGAAATTCTCTTAATGTCTGAACAAACATTTGGTATTCTTGTTCCATTTTATATTCATCTATCGATATTTCTACGTATTTAGCCAATTGCTCCATTAAAGGGCGCATACGGAATTTCACAAAAGAATCAAATGAAAAAGAAATATTGCCATGAAGCATTTCCTTAACGGCTGTCTTGACATTATTTTCAACATCAGCATCTTTCAAAAAGGATTTTAGATCCTCCCTGTGGCCTTCGAGAATAGAATGAATAATTTCGAGTATTTGCTGCTGTTCTTCACGGTCCTCGTAATAATACTGCTCCTGCAAAATTCTTCGGAACCAGTCATCGCGTTTACCCTTAATAATAAACTGACAAAAAACTTCTTTTACAAGCTTTACATGCTCTTTTTGATTAGAATTAATTTTAACTATATGTTGATCTTCAAAATGAAGAATATTATTTTCAGATATTCCTGAAGATGAAAAATAGGGCTGCAAATATTGGAAAAGACCTTTTGCATCTTCATGATTTTGGAAAGTGATTTCGATCAACCATATCCCCCCTTTTTACGGCCTTTGTTATAAATGTATATGGGGGAATAGGACAAAATAGACTTGGCCAAATACGAAAAAAGGAGCTAAGCAGCTCCTTTAAATATTATTTATTTTCTTCTGTTCGGACCTTCTACCAAAACAGGTTCAGCCAAATAGCGAATTCTTTCCATAATGCGTCTTGCCTTCATTTTTTCTTCCTCACCTCGCTGGCTGTGCGCCAAATGGTGTTCAAGCTCATGAAAATCAAAATTTGAACTAAAAAAGGTTGGAAGACTTTCAAGCATCCTGAACTGGAGAATCGGTCCCAAAACCTCATCCCTTGTCCAGCTGGACATCGTCTCGGCACCTATATCATCAAACATTAATACCGGGACCTTTTTGATTGTTTCAATCTTCTCATTCAGCGTTGAATCCCCAATCGAGCTTTTTAACTCCCGGTAAAGCTCCGGTACATAAACAATCATGGACGGAACCTTTTTCTCTGCCAGTTCATTAGCAACAGCACCAAGCAAATAGGATTTTCCAACACCAAATTTCCCATAAAAGTAAATACCTTTTTGGCTTGAGCCTGGAGTATAGTTCATTACAAAAGCTGCAGCCTTTTGCATAGCATCTATTCTTGTATCATCTTGATATAAAGTATCAAAGGATGCTCTAAGAATATCCTTTGGAACATACAGACTTTGGATCAATTTTTCATTTTTCCTCTTTTCGTCATCAATCATTTTTCTTGGGCATTTATCATAATTCAAGTCAATGTTGCCTCTTTGGATGACAAGCTTTGGATGATATCCCTTCATGAAATTGATGCAGCCGTCAAGGCTTGGGCACTTATTGCATTCCTTGCTCAGATTGGCATATTCAAATAGCTTCATAATGCTTTTGTCAATCATCTCCGAAGTCAATTCATCTTCATGGCTTTTCAAAAAAGCTTTAACATCCGGGTGATTGAGTGTTTGATTCCTCTGCTGTTCATATCTTTTTCTAAAATCATCCCTGCCAGCTAAGCGCTTTAATGTATCATTAATATTCTCCATTAATCTGAAACTCCCTTAGAACGCAATTTTTTCAATGTTTCTTCGAATTCCCTCTTTTTCAGCTCTAGATCTTCGCTGCTATCTTTTTTATTCTTCGGACTATCCTGTGTATCAGACTCATCAAACCAATCAGGAAGCATTTCTGTACGGATGGGCTTCTTCTTTTTCCCAGAGCCTGATGTTTTCTTGTTATTCGCCCATTCCATATATTGCCTGTGCTCATTTTGCGCAAGCAGCATGGCGTCTTTTGCTGTATTTATCTTTTTTCTCGCCCAATGGCTCGCTATTTTTTCCACATAGGCCTTTGTCAGTTTCATGTCCGTTTTTAATAGACAATAGTGAATAAGTACATTGATAACTCCAGGCAAAAGTTTTTGCTGGAACATAACGTCTTCAATGATCTGCAGATCGGACCTTGAAGGTTCTGCCCCTCCTGAAATATCCTTTAAAAATTGACGGGGAGATGTCACTTCTAAATAACGTAAAAACTCTTCTTCTTTTGACTCGGGCTCTTTTTTTTGCGTTTGCATTGGCAACGGCTGTGTACGGTCTACAAGAGCTGGAAGGCGATCGTGATTTTGAAATTGATACCAATCTCTTGCTGACTTTCTTAGTTCTTCTACATCTATTTCGTTTTCTGAGTTGATTGCACTGATAACAATATTTTTCATCTGAATGGCATCAATGCCATATAAAAAGGCAAGATTGCTGATCGCCTGTTTTACTCTTGTGTTAAGGGCCTTTTTAGGGACAAGGGATTCATTCAATCCCGCCTCCAATAAGGTGAAGTTAAATAGGCCGCCGCTAATTTGAATTCCGTCCTGTTCATGCCTGCCGATAAAGACACCCTCACCATCTGGCTGGCTGATTTTTTCCGCATCTGAATCATACGGCAGGGAATCAAACTCACTTGACATAAATACATCGTGAAAGGACTTTGTAATTTCACTGAAATCCTTTCTTGAATCAATATTTTCCTCAGAAAAAAAGCGCTTGAGCCGAGAATACTGGCTCTTTCCAATTTTTCGGTATAAATAAATATTTAATAAGCCGTCGAGAAAAAATTGTTCAGGGGTTAAAGGTGGAATAAGCTCGTAAATAAAGGAACGGGATTGTTCATCTTTTTTTTCATAAACCTTTAGAAGACCTATTGCCTCAAGTTTAATCCGCGCCTGATAAATATCATTTAATCCTAAATCCATAAAATTCATTAAGCTGTGATGAGAATGTGATGACGACCAGAGCCTATTTTCCTCCAGTTCAGACCATAAAGTCATATACAAGCTTAAACATGTAGTACCGATTAAGGGCTGATACAAAAACACCAAAACTTTCCGGTCATAGTCATGTAATAGGCCATCTGATGCTACTTCATATTGATCTACAGGAATCAAAACCTGCCAATGCTGGACCATTGCCATCAAACCTTTCATGTTAGAAAAGCTCGGAGCGCCTTGGTCAGGCGCTGAGCTGGACAAGTCTTTAAGTGTAAGATTTATACTTAAAAAGAGCTAAAGAAAACTTATCCTCAGCCCGAAATTTGCCAATTTACTTTTCTTTTTTTATGAGTTCCTTTAGCTCGTCGATAAATACATTAATATCCTTAAATTGCCTGTAAACGGAAGCAAACCTTACGTACGCCACTTCATCTATTTCAGCAAGCCTGTCCATGACCATTTCTCCAATGTCTTCGCTTTTTATTTCGGAAATACCATTGCTGCGCAATTCCTTTTCGACACTAGAGGTGACATCCTCGAGCTGTTTTAATGCAACCGGACGTTTTTCGCATGCTTTAATAAGCCCGCGCAATATTTTATCGCGGCTAAATTCTTCTCTTGTCCCCTCTTTTTTTACAACAATCAGAGGGATTTCTTCTACCTTTTCAAAAGTGGTAAAACGATATCCGCAGGTTTCGCATTCTCTTCTCCGGCGGATGGACCTATATTCATCAACAGGACGGGAATCCAAAACTCTTGTATTATTATTTTGGCATGAAGGACATTTCATTCAATCAGCTCCGCATTCCATTCGTTCATTTTATTATCTTTATTGTACTATCTTTTAGAAAAAATCCCAAGAAATATAAAAGAGGTGTATTAAAAAATACACCTCTGAAAAATTCATTCATTATTTAAAGTATGTTTGCTTGCGGCTGTTTTACTTGAATAGGACCTAATCCACGAGGAATTTCAATATTCTCTCTTGTATCCGCACCCAAAGCTTCTGCAATATAATTCGCAGCAATGTTTGGATCAAGGTCACCGCATGTATAAACATCAATGCTTGCATAACCATGCTCTGGAAAGCTGTGAATCGTTAAATGTGATTCAGAAATAATCACAACACCGCTCACACCCTGAGGTGCAAATTTGTGAAAAGCAACCTCGCGAATTTCCGCACCAGACTTTAATGCTGCTTCTACAAACGTTCTTTCAATAAAATCCATATCGTTTAATTTTTCGAAATCGCATCCCCAAAGCTCGGAGATCACGTGACGACCCATTGTTTCCATATTCATTTCCCCCTTTATTTAATAATGAAATTCCAGACTTACTAAAGGCCAATAACTACCACGGGGGAAAGTTAGTCCAAAGAGGTCCTAACCCTTTAAGTAGCTAATTTAACCAAAATTCAAGAAGTTCACGAGGACTAGTATACTTTGTTTATTTTCTTTTTGCAATAACTTTAAAAAAATAATTAAGTTTATTCGTTCCAGGGAAGGAAGGGGGCCCTGCCCTTGTCTTATTCTTAATCAATCAGTATGAACTATTCACTAAAAAGGAAATAGGCCTGCTGTAAAAACAGCAAGCCTATTAGAGCTGAATAGAAATTAGTTAGCTACTTCTACTTTAGAAGATTGAAAAAGCTCCTGTGCCACATATTTGGTCAGATCAACTACACGGCATGAGTAGCCCCACTCGTTGTCATACCACGCTAATACTTTCACTTTATTTGTTCCAATCACCATTGTTGATAGTCCGTCAACAATAGCTGAATGGGAATTTGTGTTAAAGTCAATTGAAACTAATGGTTCATCAGTAATATCTAAAATCCCATTTAAAGCCCCGTTTGCTTCCTTAGCAAAAGCCTCATTGACTTGTTCTGCCGTTACATCACATTTAAGATCCACTACTAAGTCCACAAGCGAAACATTCGGTGTCGGTACACGCAAAGCCATGCCATGAAGCTTGCCCTTTAAATGCGGAAGCACCAATGACAAAGCTTTAGCCGCTCCAGTTGAAGTAGGAATGATAGATTGTGCGCAGGCGCGGGCACGGCGTAAATCCTTATGAGGATTATCGATATTTTTCTGGTCATTTGTATAAGCATGAACGGTAGTCATAAGTCCATTTTCAATGCCAAATTGCTCATCTAGAACCTTAGCTACAGGAGCAAGGCAGTTTGTTGTACATGACGCATTGGAAATAACATCGTGTTCATTAATTTTTAAGGCGCTTTCATTTACACCCATAACAATAGTTACATCTTCATTTTTGCCAGGTGCAGTCAAAATAACCTTTTTTGCGCCAGCTTCTAAATGAAGAGCAGCCTTATCTCTTGAGTTGAATTTTCCAGTAGCTTCAATAACAATATCAATATTTAATTCTTTCCATGGAAGCTCCTGCGGGTTGCGGTTGCTTAATAGCTGAACCTTTTTGCCGTTTACGACAATCGCATTTTCTTCAGCAGTAACTTTTGCATCAAAACGTCCATGATTGGTGTCATATTTAATTAAGTGTGCCAATGTTTCTGCAGGATAGCTTGCATTTATGGCAACCACATCAAGTTTATCATCAAGAATGGCTTTTCTAAACACCATTCGTCCAATTCTTCCAAATCCATTAATCGCAATTTTCGCTTTCATCAAGTTACGGCCCCTTCCGCATAAGTGTTATACTCTTTAATCTGTAATGTTGCTATTAGTATAACATATTAACAATGATTTGTGATGCATAATTTGCGGAAATTAATATTTTTTTACTATAAGGATATATTATTAAATAAAAAGAAAGGGATTAGACTAACAGTAGTCCAATCCCTTTCCTATTATAGCGCATTCCACTTTTGCAGAATATCAAATAACTGTTTTTTGGTTTCTTCGACGGCTCCATTATTATTAATGACACCATCTGCTAGCTGAATTTTATCCTTTAATGGCATTTGCGAATGAATTCTTGCCAAAGCCTCTTCTTTCGATAGCTGATTTCTATTCATCAGCCTTTTTATTTGAGTTTCTTCATTAACATAGACAAGTAAAACCTTTTCGACCATATATGTCAACTTACTCTCAAATAAAAGAGGAATGTCCATTATGATTAAGTGTTGCCCGTTTTCTATAGCTTTTTCCTTTTTCTCCAGCATTCTTTTGCGGACAGCAGGATGGACAATGCTGTTAAGCACTTTGCGCTGCTGTTCATCATGAAAAATGATAGCTCCTAATTTTGCTCGATCAATCGCATCGTTTTCAAGAAGAACTTGCTTTCCAAAGTGTTCAACGATTTTGTTATAGGCTTCTTCACCTTTTTCGACTGCTAAACGGGATTCAATATCTGCATCAATGACTGTAATTCCTTTTTCTTTCAGGATGGAAGCAACCGTGCTCTTACCACTGGCAATCCCTCCTGTTAAACCAACAACAATGGACATAACAAATTCCTTTCATGGGTTTTGTTTAACGTACACGTTGATTTCCGCTCCGGGCACTTCGCTCCAATCAACTAGTTTTTGTAAACTTACCCTATAAAAATTAAATTTTCCATATCCCTATCACGATCAGCAGGATACCGGGTACGAAGGAGAATCTTTGCACCCAGCTGCTGTGTGAGAAGATGGAGCCGATTTTCATGCCTAAAAATACAAACAGGGAACTCATGAGAGCGACTGACACAGCCAAATAGACAGGGGAGTACCCCAGCATGGATGCCCCTATGCCGGCTCCAAAGGCATCCAGCGAAAGGGCAAGCCCGAGAATTATGGCTTCAATGCCAGTGATTGTCCCCGATTTATCAAAATCCGCTGACATAGGCTTTTGTAAAATATTAATCACAAGCCCCAAGGATTTAATTTCAAAATTGACAATGATCTTTTCGTGCGGAAGACTGTCCTTAGTTTTTTCTGGCCGAAAAAATTGATATAACACCCAGCCTCCAAGACCAATAAAAATGATTCCCCCTAGCCTCTCTGCTAATGATGGGGATAAAAACTGTATTAAAAGATGGCCGATTGTCATCGCGGTCATCAATGCAACAGCAGAACAGCAGGCGATTATGCCAATCGATTTCATCGGTATGTGCATTTTTCTTAAACCATAGGTCAACCCGACACTAAAGCTGTCAAGACTTACTGCAAAGGCTAGAATGAGAAGTGAGAAAATGTGCATCATTGAATCGTTCTCCTCCCTGACAATCGCTAAGATAGTATATGGAGGAGACTTATCCAGTGTTAAATTCTATGCACTTTTTAACTTACCCGTCGATTTCGCTAGAATCATCTGATTCCTATTCCTGTATTCATTTTGGCTGACAACTCGGACAGAAAACGGTGCTTCTTCCGCCAACGGTTATTCCTTCGAGTGCGGTTCCGCAGACCCTGCAGCTCTCTCCCTTCCTGCCGTAAACAAAGAGCTCAAGCTGGAACATCCCGATTTGCCCCTGCGTATTTACGTAAGAACGAACGGTGCTCCCACCCTTGGACACCGCTTCAGAAAGAGTATCCTTAATTGCCTGGTGGAGCACACCTACTTCCTTTTCGGACAATTCATCAGCCGGCCGTTCAGGATGAATTCGTGCACGGAATAAGGATTCGTCCGCATAAATATTTCCAATGCCGACAATCACCCTTTGATCAAGCAAAGCCGCTTTTATTGATCTTTTTGTTTTCTTCAGCCTTTCTGCCAGTCCTCTCTTAGTAAAATCCGCTGACAAAGGCTCTGGTCCCAATTGCAATAAGGGGAGGCAATCAAATTCGTCTCCTTTTAGAAATAAATGCATGGTGCCAAATTTCCTTACATCTTTATAGCGCAGCTCAGTCCCGTCTGTAAAATGAAAAATGACATGAGTATGTTTTTCAATTGGGTCGCTTTCCTGGAAAAGTCCATACCGCCCTTCCATTCTTAAATGGGAAACGAGCGCGAAATCTTTTGTATATAAAATAAGAAACTTTCCTCTCCGGCTTGTGTGTGTAAAGGTTTGGCCAGCAAGTGCATCTATAAATTGTTCTGGTTCCTCTGGCTTTTTGATCATTTTAGGCCAGGAAACCGTCACATGTTCAATTGTTTTGCCGATAATTAAATTATCTAAAGTTCTGCGTATCGTTTCCACTTCAGGAAGCTCTGGCATAAAATCATCTCCTATTTTGCATCAAACCATGTTGGGCCGTAAGAATAATCGACCTTTAAAGGCACTTTCAGTTCAATGGCATGTTCCATTACATCTGGAACAATTTCTTTCAGCTTTTCAATTTCATCTTTCGGCGCTTCGAAAATTAATTCATCATGTACTTGAAGTAAAAGGCGCGTTTTCAGCTTTTCCTTCTTAAGCCTGTCTGCCATATCAATCATGGCTTTTTTAATTATATCTGCAGCGCTTCCTTGAATGGGCGTATTCATCGCCGTTCTTTCAGCAAAGCTGCGCAGATTAAAATTCCGGTTTGTAATTTCAGGCAGATATCGTCTGCGGTGCAAAAGGGTTGATACATAGCCCTTTTCCTTTGCATCTAGAACAATATCTTCCATATACTGCTTTACGCCCGGATAACTTTCTAAATATTTCTCTATAAATCTTCCGGCTTCCTTCCGGGATATCCCTAAGCTTTGGGATAGGCCGAAATCGCTGATTCCATATACGATGCCAAAGTTAACTGCCTTTGCATGGCGGCGCATATTGGCGGTTACCTCATCCCTGCTGGCATGAAAAACCTCCATGGCGGTTTTCGTGTGAATATCCATCCCTTCTCTAAAGGCGTCAATCAGTTTCTCATCTCCAGCAATATGCGCAAGAACCCTTAATTCAATCTGGGAATAGTCAGCAGCAAATATAACCCAGTCTTTTTCAGAAGGAATAAATGCCTGTCTAATCTTTCTTCCTTCTTCAAGCCGAATCGGAATATTTTGCAAGTTGGGTTCTGTAGAGCTTAAACGTCCTGTCTGAGTTAAAGCCTGATTGAAAATGGTATGTACCTTGCCGTTTTCCTTATTGACAACCTTTAATAACCCCTCTATATAGGTCGATTGAAGTTTTCCAAGCTGGCGGTAATTTAAAATTTCTCTGATGATTTCATGATCTTTTTCCAGCTTTTCAAGTACATCAGCAGACGTGGAATAGCCTGTTTTTGTTTTCTTAATCACTGGAAGCCCCAATTTTTCAAATAAAATAACACCCAGCTGCTTCGGAGAATTAATATTAAATTTCTCTCCTGAAAGCGTGTGAATGCGGGTTTCAATGGCTGAAAGCTTCGACAATAGGTCTTCTCCCATCGACTGCAAACGATCAAGGTCAACCTTTATTCCCGCTGACTCCATATCCGCAAGAATAAGTGATAGTGGCATTTCCAAATCATAAAATAATTCAGATTGCTGATTATCCTTAAGCTCTTTATCAAGTTTTTCCTGTAATGAAAGAAGGGTTGCTGCTTTTCTAGAAAGGTGTTCTGCCAGAATTTTATCTTCCGGAATCCTTCGCTTAACCCCTTTCCCATAGAAAGCTTCATCCGACTGGACGTTTGTAAACCCGTGACTTTTGCCTACAGATGCAACGTCTTCAATTGTTACCGACGGGTTAATGAGATAGGAAGCAATAAGCACATCGAATACTGCTCCTGCTAAGTGAATCCCATGATGCCTTAGTGAGACCTCGGATCTTTTCCCATCATAAACAATCTTTTCCTTTGTTTCGTCTTCCGCCCACTGTTTGAATACTGGAGAGGCAAGGGCTTTTTCCGTAGCTAGAAAGAAATTCCCTTTTTCATTTGCCACCGAAAAGCCAACAATGTCTGCGTAGTGGTAGTTGGAATCTAATATTTCAACATAGAAGGCATTTTTATCAGCAAAAATATCCTCTGATATCTCTTCAACAATAATATATTCAATTTCGTCTAAATCTTCCTCAAGGCTTGCCTCATCGCCCGCTACTTTATCAAGCAATGAATTGAAGCCCAGCTCCTTATATAGACTGATAACCTTTTCTTTCTCATACCCCGGATATTCAATGCGGTCAAGGGAAATATCAACTGGTGCTTCGCGCATAATCGTTGCCAATTCTTTACTCATCAGCGCTTGATCCTTAAATTCCTCCAGCTTTTCCTTAAGCTTCTTCCCGCTTACTTTATCAATTGACTCAAGGAGATCCTCAAGGCTGCCGAATTCCTTCAGCAATTTTAAGGCTGTTTTTTCCCCCACACCAGGAACGCCTGGAATATTATCTGAACTATCTCCCATTAAACCTTTCATATCTATGATTCTTTCTGGTGTAATTCCGTATTTTTCTAAAATATGTGCAGGTGTATATTCTTCTGTATCGGTGATGCCTTTTTTTGTGATGGAAACTGTCGTTTTTTCCGAGCTTAATTGTGTTAAGTCCTTATCACCTGAAATGACTTTTACTTCAAAGTCTTCACCTTCAGCCAATAGGGAAAGTGTGCCGATAATATCGTCTGCTTCAAAGTTTTCCAGCTCGTATTGCGCAATTCCGTATGCCTTCAGCAGTTCACGGATAAAAGGAAATTGTTCTGATAGTTCTGGAGGTGTTTTTTGTCTTCCACCCTTATATTCCGTAAACGTCTTGTGACGAAAGGTTGTTTTACCTGCATCGAAAGCAACAAGTATGTGGGTGGGCTTCTCCTCTTCAAGAATTTTCGTCAGCATCATCGTAAAACCGTAAACAGCATTTGTATGTATTCCCTTATCATTATTTAATAGCGGCAAGGCAAAAAATGCCCTGTAAGCAATACTGTTGCCGTCAATTAAAACGAGTTTCTTATCCAAGAAAATCCTCCTCTGCCAAAGTGTCCATAAAAAAACCGTTATTTTCTTTCTTTATTTTACCATGGGCAAACAAAGAAAGAAAAATAACGGTTCTTTTTTATTCAGTTTTCGTATATCCCATCAGCAGGCGGGCATATGGTGAATCCGATGGCAATACGATGACTGTTTCGCCATTGATTGTCTTTTTATAGGATTCTAAGGTTCTGAACAAGGAGTAGAAGCTAGGATCTTTGGAGAAAGCTTCATTATAGATCTTTGCTGCGCCAGCCTCTCCTTCCGCTCTGATGGTTTCAGCATCGGCCTGTGCCTTCGCGAGAAGCTCCCTTACCTCTTTATCCGTTTCAGCAATAATACGGTTCTTATCGGCGTCCCCTTTTGACAAGTACTCCTGTGCTTTGGTTTCACGTTCAGAAATCATTCTTGTATAAACAGACTGTTCGTTTTCTCCAGGCAGGTCACTCCGTTTCATGCGTACATCTGTGACAACAACACCATATTTATCCTTGCTTAATAGTTCGTTGACCTTTTCCGTGATTCGATCATTTAATGATCCGCGGGATGACTTTTCATCATTAATGATCTCATCATAATTCAGCTGGCCAAGCTCGGTACGTGTGACAGAATAAATGAATTCTTCCATTCTCGATTCTGCCCCCTGCAAGGTTCTTGCATTGGAAATCATATCTTTAGGATTTTCTATACGCCAAACAGCATAGTTATCGATAATGATGCGCTTTTTATCCTTTGTATTGATCTCAGCTTCTGACACATCATAGGTCAGCTGATATTTCGGCAGTGTAGACACACTTTGGATAAACGGAATTTTATAGTTTAAGCCGGGCTCACTCTCAATTCTTACTACTTCACCGAATTGGCGAATGACTTTATATTCCCCTTCTTTAACAACAAAGAGATTGCTAAGTAAAATTCCGAGAACAACAATGAGGATTACAAAGAATATTCCTGTTTTGATGTATTTACGCCATTGCATATTACCGTTTGGCCGTTCATTCATGTTAATTACGTTTTCGTCACTCATTGTTTATTTTCACTCCCTTCCTCTTTTACTGGCTGTTCTTTTTCCAGCGGGCGAATCGGGAAGTATTTCAGTGTATTACCTTCGTCATTCATAATGTAAATTTCTGCACCGGGCAGCACTTGTTCAAGCGTTTCTAAAACCAGGCGTTCCCTCGTAATATCAGGGCTTTTCTTGTATTCCTCATAAAGCTGGTTAAACACGGCAATATCCCCGCGGGCACGCTCCAAACGGGCTGCCTTTTCACCTTGTGCTTTTGAGATTAGGGCATCTTTTTCACCCTGTGCCTCGTTCATTCTCTTATTCACATATTTATTTGCTTCATTTCTTTTCGTGCTGGCTGTTTCACGGGCATCGGTTACATTTGTAAAAGCTTTGCGGACTTCCTCATTTGGAAGTTCGACATCCTGAAGCTTCACAGCTAAAATAGAAATTCCGATATCATACTTGTCGACTAAATTGCTTAACAGCTCTCGGACATTAGCCTCGATATCAGCTTTTCCAGAAGTTAAAGCATCATCAATTTTAGAGCTTCCAATTATACTTCTTAATGAAGCTGAGGTCGCATCATAGAGAATTTCCTCGGGATTTTCTGCATTATAGAGATATTTTTCAGGGTTAGTTATTTTCCATTGAACAACAAGATCTGCAAGAACGATATTTTCATCCCCGGTAATCATTTTTGTCTCTTCCGGAAATTCCTTCATTTTCCCTTCCTTTTCCTCGTAGCCAAATTGAAGGCTAAATGTTTCCTTTGAAACCTTTTCCACACTTTGAATCGGCCATGGCAGTTTAAAATGCAAGCCTGGTTCAGTGATACCCTCTTCCACCTTGCCAAACGTCACGATGACTGCCTGATCGGATTCATCAACTGTATACCACGTCGTAAGTGCTGTTATACCTAACACAATAATGAGCAGCACAAGTCCAGTTACGGTATATATTCTCTTTAGGCTGACCAAAACTTCTCCCCCTTTTTGCTGTTTTCATCTTCCTTTAATACGGATGATTCACTTGAAAAGTTTCAAGTTCTTAGGGGAATCTTTTGTTCAGCTCAACAATGAAGGTAGTGCCCTGTCCTTCTTCGCTCTTGACCGTAATTTTACCCTTATGTGCATCAACAAGGTGCTTTACAATGGCCAGTCCCAGTCCTGTCCCGCCTGAATTTCGGCTTCGTGCTTTATCAATTCGATAAAATCTTTCAAAAATACGGTGAATTTCATCTTTATTTATGCCAATTCCAGTATCTGTGAAATTAATAGTAACATTTACGTCTGTTTCTTTTAATGAAATAGAAATATTGCCGCCGTTTTGAGTATAAGTAATGGCATTTGAAATAAGATTTAAAAATACCTGTTTTAAGCGGTTTGGATCTCCCTCAACCATTACAGAATCAGATTTGCTTTCAAAGGTCATATTAATTCCCTTTTCATCTGCATCCTTTTGGACAATCTTCATAACTTCCTTAATAGAGGCCGGGATATTCACTTCTTGAATATCGAGACTAAATCCCTGTTTTTCTATTTTTGATAAGTCCAGCAGATCCTGTGTCAATGTCTGAAGACGGTCGCTTTCCTTTAAAATAATATTCAAAAAGGCTATTAATGCGTCTTTGTCATTCATTGCACCGTCCAGCAGGGTTTCTGAAAATCCCTTTATGGATGTAATCGGAGTTTTTAATTCATGGGAAACATTTGCAACGAAGTCCTTTCTTACCTGTTCCAGCCTTTTAATATCGGTAATGTCATGAACAACAAGGAGAACGCCTTTCCACACATCATTCGTGCCAATAATCGGTACGCCATACACCTCGAAATGCCTTCGGCCGATATTGAAAGGAAGAACAATTTCCTTTTTCACCTTTTTCTCAGTCATAAAGATATGTTCAATTAAGCGAATAATTTCCTTATGCTCAATCACTTTATAATAGAGCTTATTTAAATATTCAACTGGATCCAGCTGAAAAAATTCTTTGTATGCTTTGTTGAGTACTTGTATGTATCCTTTGCTGTCAATCAGGATTAAACCGCTGCCCATATTTTCGATTAGCGTAGACATCCTGTCCTGCTGCATTTCTTGAGCCTTTTGCAGATCCCGGAGATTTCTGGCCAGAACATTTATAGCAGCGTTTAACATACCCGTTTCCTCAACAGGTTCCTCAAGTGTCTGAAGACGGTAATTCCCCTTTGCCAGTTCGATGGCTTTTTTCGTTGCTAATTCAATTGGTTTTGTATAATGAGCTGTAATCCTCCAGCCTAATAAAAGGATAAAAATAAAAGAGATAGACAAAAGAGATATTAATAGCCACCAAATCTGCCTATATGCATCGTTGATTTCTTCCATTTTAGTACTAAGGAAAACATACCCTTCCTTTGTGCCATCATGATAAATCGGCCGCCAATAATAGTGAAGATTTTGATCTCCGCTGATTTCCAGGCTTGTCCCTCCAGAACTTCTTTCGATTAATTCTTCTAAGGTTTTTTTATATGCTGCATTAGCACCGGCAGCATGAATGCTGTCATAAATCAGCATACCGGATGAATCCACAACAGTCACCCTGACATCAAGCATTTCGCTGTAATATTTGACCTGATCTTTGTTTATACTTTTTACTCCGCCCCCATTTTCAATGGATCCAGATAATAACTCACTTTCCTTTTTTAATCGCTCATCAAAAGAATGGATGTAATAGTCTTTAAACAATTCTCCCAGCAGAAGCCCCAGGCAAACAAGAGCGATGAGGACGAGTGATACCAGTGTGATTAAGATTCTTTTTCTAAAGCCTTTCATTCACCCTTTGGCTCCTCTAGCTTATATCCTAATCCGCGTATTGTCTTAATATAGCTAGGCTTCTTCGTGTTTGTCTCTATTTTCTCTCTCAAACGGCTGATATGGACATCAACAATTCTGGTATCTCCGGCAAAATCATAGTTCCAGACAGCACTTAATAGATGGTCTCTCGATAAGGCACGGCTTTTATTTTTAGCTAAGTATAAAAGCAGTTCAAATTCCTTTGGCGTTAATTCCAGCTGTTCACCTTCAAAATAGGCTTCATAATAATCAGGAATGATTTTTAATGCCGCAATTTGAATGACATCTGATGCATCATCATTTGTTTCCATAGGCTGTACATTTTGAGGCAGTGTTCTGCGTAAAATAGCCTTTACTCTGGCAACCACTTCTCTCGGACTGAAAGGCTTTGTCATATAATCATCCGCACCTAGCTCTAAACCAAGAATTTTATCAAGTTCGTCATCCTTAGCTGTAAGCATTAGTATAGGAATCATAACCTTTGCTTGTCTAAGCTGTTTACAAACTTCTATGCCATCTAACTTTGGCAGCATGAGGTCAAGGATGATTAAATCAGGATTCTCTGACAATGCAAGCTCCTTGCCCGCCTCTCCGTCTAAGGCGGTAATAACTTCATAGCCAGCCTGCTGAAGATTATATTTTAGTAAAGTAACAATCGACTGTTCATCATCAACGACAAGAATTTTATTTTCTGCTGTGCTATCCATTACACTTCCCCCTATTGATATACTTGATTTCATTATAGTATATACCCAAGATAAAAAGTGCACATAAAAAAAGATATGCCCATAAGCATATCTTTTTTATAATACAACGAGTATATTTCTTAACATGGCATATATAGCAAAGGATTAAAAGTTCTCCAATGCATCTCCATCCATTGGCTGCATGCGGTGCGGAGGACATACAAGCAATGTTCCGGTGATCACCGTTTCATCCTCTTCATTTGTAGCCTGAACTTTAATTTGAATCGTGTGGCTGCTGCTGTTCACTTCCGTTACTTCAAATAAAAATTGTACAGTCGAATAATGGCAAACAGGCTTTATATACTCTATTTCTTGCTTAAGAATATGACTTCCTGGCCCTGGAAGGTACTTTGAAATAGCCGAATTAATGATTCCATTTAGCATAATGCTTGGCACAATCGGCTTTTTATATGGTGTTTGGGATGCATAATCATGCTGAATATAAAGCGGATTCGCATCATTGGTCAAACCGAGGTATAGAAGCAGATCTTTATCTTCAATTTTCTCTGTTAAAGTCAGCTTTTCTCCAACCGTTATTTCCTCAATTTGTCTTCCTAGTTTTCGCTTTTTTCCTAGTAACATTGCGGGCACCTCCAAAGTATGTAAGCGATTTCAACCCTAAGTAAATATAGACAATTCAGTCTTTTTATATTATATCACTTTTATACTTCCCAAAAAAAGATATATTAACAAAAAATTCGGGAAAGGGTTTCCCGAATTACTTGTTATGATAATAATGCCATTACACTGCGTACAGATTCAGCTGATTTATCTAATGCCGCCTTTTCATCTGCTGTTAACTCAAGTTCTATTACCTTTTCAATTCCATTGCCTCCGAGAATAACAGGAACTCCCAAGTAAATGCCTTCATAGCCATATTCACCTTCAAGGTAAGCAATAGCCGGAAGAACTCTTCGCTGGTCTTTCAGAATCGCTTCACACATTTCAACTAAGGCAGCTGCTGGAGCATAATAGGCACTTCCGTTTCCTAAAAGGTTTACAATCTCACCGCCGCCTTTTCGTGTACGTTCCACAATCGCTTCAAGGCGCTCCTTTGGAATTAAAGTTTCTAGCGGTATTCCGCCTGCATAGGAATAGCGGACCAGTGGCACCATATCATCCCCATGTCCGCCAAGCACAAATCCGGTTATATCTTTAACAGACAGATTTAATTCCTGTGCAACAAAAGTCCGGAAGCGGGCAGTATCAAGGACACCTGATTGGCCGATAACACGGTTTTTGGGGAATCCAGATTCTTTAAATACTGTATATGTCATGGCATCCACAGGGTTTGTCAAAACAACAATCAATGCATTAGGAGAGTGTTTTTCCACTTCCTGTGCAACGCTTTTCATAATTTTTTGGTTGGTCTGTACCAAATCATCACGGCTCATTCCAGGTTTGCGGGCAATGCCGGCTGTAATAACAACGATATCAGAGTTCTTTGTGTCTTCGTAATCTGCTGTGCCTGTAATGTTTGCGTCAAATCCTTGAACCGGGCTAGCTTCAAGCATATCCAAGGCTTTGCCTTTTGTTGGATTCTCCATTTGCGGAATATCAACAAGGATAACATCCCCAAGCTCTTTTTGGGCTAAAAGGAAGGCAGTTGTTGAACCAGTAAACCCGCTGCCAATGACTGAAATCTTTTTACGTGCTAATGACATTATCAGTTCCTCCTTTGACTCAAAGAAAGTTAAAACTCAATATAGAACGAGGCTGGTCTTTTAAAAAGATCAGCCTCAGTTTCTATAGGATTACTCCATATTTTTGATAAGTTCGTCACCAAACTCAGAGCATTTAACTTCTGTTGCACCATCCATTAGACGGGCGAAGTCATAAGTAACAACTTTTGATGCGATTGTGTTTTCTACTGACTTAACAATCATATCAGCAGCTTCTTTCCAGCCTAGATGCTCAAGCATTAGCACTCCGGAAAGAATAACAGATGAAGGGTTAACTTTATCTAAGCCAGCATATTTTGGAGCAGTTCCGTGTGTTGCTTCAAAAATAGCATGTCCAGTTACATAGTTAATATTTGCTCCAGGAGCAATACCGATACCGCCAACCTGAGCAGCAAGCGCATCAGAAATATAGTCACCATTAAGATTCATTGTTGCTACAACGTCAAACTCTTTTGGACGAGTAAGAATTTGCTGTAAGAAGATATCAGCAATAGCATCTTTAACAATGACTTTTCCAGCTGCTTCAGCATCAGCCTGTGCTTTATTTGCAGCGTCAATTCCTTGCTCATCTTTAATGCGATCATATTGAGCCCATGTAAATACTTTATCGCCATATTCTCTTTCAGCAAGCTCATAACCCCAGTTTTTAAATGCACCTTCAGTAAACTTCATGATGTTGCCTTTGTGTACAAGAGTAAGAGACTTGCGGCCTTCCTTAATTGCATACTCAATTGCAGCACGCACTAAACGGCTTGTACCTTCTTCAGAAACTGGCTTCACCCCGATGCCTGATGTTTCAGGGAAGCGAATTTTCTTAACGCCTAGCTCATCTTGAAGGAAAGAAATTAATTTTTTAGCCTCATCAGAGCCCTTTTGATATTCAATACCAGCATAAATATCCTCTGTGTTCTCACGGAAAATGACCATATCAGTGTCCTGAGGACGTTTTACAGGAGATGGCACTCCTTCGAACCAGCGGACTGGACGCAAGCAGACAAATAAATCTAGTTCTTGGCGCAGTGCAACGTTTAATGAACGGATTCCTCCGCCGATTGGTGTTGTAAGAGGGCCTTTGATTGCAATTAGATATTCATTAATAACATCTAAGGTTTCAGAAGGAAGCCATTCACCAGTTTGATTAAAGGCTTTTTCTCCAGCAAGAACTTCTTTCCAGACAATTTTGCGCTCACCTTTATATGCCTTTTCTACGGCAGCATCCAAAACTCTGGAAGCAGATGCCCAAATATCAGGACCAGTTCCGTCACCTTCGATAAATGGAACAATTGGATTGTTTGGAACGTTTAAAACTCCATTTGTAACTGTGATTTTTTCACCTTGCATGTTTTTTCCCTCCATTTTTTAATCCCCTGGCAAAAGCCATTTTTGTATGTATATGGGGTGACAAAGTTTATATCAGAATCAAAGGTTAGAAGGCACATGCCCCTAACCTTTTTCCGCAATCTTTATAACAGCAATTTTCAAGTAAAATTACTGTTTTAAATATGATCAATATAAAGGGATCGGTTATTATCCTCTTTGCTCAACTGGTACATATTTCTGCATGCCAGGGCCTGTGTATTCTGCACGCGGACGGATTAAGCGATTGTTTTCATACTGTTCTAAAATATGTGCAAGCCATCCGGAAACACGGCTGACAGCGAAAATAGGTGTGAATAGATCATGATCAATTCCTAAGCTATGATAAACAGATGCTGAATAAAAATCAACATTTGGCGGAAGTTTTTTCTCGCCTGTTACAATGTTTTCAATCTTAGTGGACATATCATACCAATGAGGCTCTCCAGTAAGCTCAGTAAGTTTCTTGGACATTTCACGCAAGTGCTTTGCACGAGGGTCACCTTTTCTGTATACACGATGTCCAAAGCCCATAATTTTTTCTTTATTATCAAGCTTTTCACGGATGTAAGGCTCAACATTTTCAAGTGTGCTAATTTCAGTCAGCATTTTCATTACCGCTTCATTAGCCCCTCCGTGTAATGGTCCCTTTAAAGCGCCAATTGCAGACGTGATACCGGAATAAACATCGGATAGTGTTGCCACACATACACGTGCAGTAAATGTAGATGCATTTAGCTCATGATCTGCATGAAGAACAAGTGCCTTGTTAAATGCTTCAATTGCAATAGCTTCCGGCTCCTTGCCAGATAGCATATATAGGAAGTTTGCAGCAAATCCAAGATCTTTTCTTGGGGCAACTGGTTCTAAACCTTTTCTAATTCTTGCAAAAGAAGTAACAAGTGTTGGGAGTTTTGCCTGCAGGCGAATCGCTTTTCTATAGTTGGCTGCAGGTTCCATAACATCAGCTTCTTCATCATACAAACCTAATAAAGATACAGCTGTGCGAAGCGCTGCCATTGGATGTACTTTATCAATCGGGTACATTTTGAAATGATCTAAAACCTCTTTTGGCAGGTCAGCACTTTCTGCTAATTGACTCTTTAATTCATCAAGTTCAGATTGTGTTGGAAGCTTTCTATGCCAAAGAAGATAAATAACTTCCTCAAAACTTGCATTAACAGCTAAATCATCAATATTATACCCAACATACGTTAATGTATCATCGATGATTGAACTGATTGATGAAGTTGTTGCTACTACCCCTTCAAGACCGCGTGTTGCTGTCATCATGAATCTCTCCTTTTCATTATAAATATTCAATTTCCCCATACCCATTTGTCTGTAATTAGTTTGGCTGGCAAATATACCGATTTTTCAGAAAAATCAATGATTTAACCAAAGGTTTTATATGTACATCCCCTGCCGCAGACTTAAATCAAGTTGATTAAAAATGCAACCTTTTATACAAAACATATTTTTTTGCAAAAAGTGATCATTTAATCGAGCGTTTGCTCAACAATCATGCAAAAAAAAGAAAACACAATAATATATCTAGTTTAAAAATATTTCAATAGAATTAATAATTTTTTTGGATACTATGTTATCTGACGGTTGCATTTACAAGTCCTATTATAAACAATTATCAGACTTTTGTGAACGATATACGCGGAAAATGTGAAAAAAATAATATTTTCCCAGAAAAGATTTTGCTATTTTCCGCAAGCATTCATTTTTCTAGCAGATGTGTAAAATAAAAACACAATTTATTTGATATGATAACTCACCTATTCGGCGATGATACTATTCTACCATAGCTTTACAAATATTAAAAATACAAAGCTCATTATTTTTATATTATTTCTTTTATTTTTTCTGTTTTTTTAGGGCTCTTTTAAATTTGACCGTTGATTTCCGTTCCAGGTGCTTCGCTTTCCGGGGGGCGTTTTGCGAGCCTCCTCGGAACTACCGTTCCTGCGGGGTCTCCCTTCAACGCTGATCCCCCAGGAGTCTACGCACCTTCCACTCCAATCAACTAAGCGCTAAAATCAACATTAAGCTTTAACACAGCCTTTTTCTAAATATTTCGAGTGAAACTTTTCATTTTATCTCTTCGTAATACTTCTTAACAGGAAATTGGATGAAGTTCTTACGGTAAAATGGTAAAATATTCATCAAAGTCCTAAATGGTAAGGAGGCAGGGTGTTGAATCATGTTTATGTGTACAGGACTTTAAGGTTTTTCCTAGTTATTGGAGTATTTCTGCTTCTTCTTTTCGGTTTTTATTTCATTGCTAAGTTAGCCTATCCATTTTTAATCGGGATTATCATTGCCTTTTTAATTAATCCGCTTGTCAATTTCCTTGCGAAAAAAGGCAAAATGCCAAGAGCCTTAGCTGTGTTAATAAGTTTGGTTTTAATAATTGGCATTTTCGCCGGATTAATTACCTTACTGATCGCCGAAATTGTTTCGGGTGCCGATTACCTTGCAAAAGTCGTTCCAAAACATTTAGAAACTTTAATCGACTATGCAGAACAGTTTGTTGCTGCGCAGCTCATTCCAATGTACAACCAGCTGACAAGTATGTTTAACAGTCTGGATACAGGACAGCAGGATACAATCTTATCAAATATTGAGACAGCGGGTAAACAAATCGGGTCTACAATTGGGTCTTTCATTCAGAATTTCTTTGGAAAAATCCCGAATATTATCTCCTGGTTCCCGAATGCTGCTACAGTGCTTATTTTTTCTTTATTAGCAACATTTTTTATCAGCAAGGATTGGTACCGATTATCCGATATGGCCAACAATCTCTTGCCAACACGGGCAAAATCCAGCGGGAAGACCGTCTTTGCAGATTTAAGAAAGGCTTTACTAGGATTTATCAAAGCTCAAGCAACATTAATTTCTATTACGACAGTCATTATCTTAATTGGGCTTCTTGTACTTCGGATTGATTATGCTATAACCATTGCATTAATCACTGGAATTGTCGATGTGCTTCCATACCTTGGCACAGGACTGATCTTTGTTCCTTGGATCATTTATGAAGCAATAGCAGGACAAATGGGCATGGCAATTGGCCTAGGTATTTTGTATATTATTGTATTAGTCCAGCGGCAGGTTATGGAGCCAAAAATCCTTTCATCCAATATAGGAATGGACCCGCTCGCTACATTAGTCGCTTTGTTTGTCGGGTTTAAGCTAATCGGTTTCTTAGGACTTATTCTTGGACCTGTCATTCTAGTGATTATAACAACCTTACATAAGGCAAATGTGTTCCGGGACATTTGGGCTTATATAAAGGGCAAAGAAAATCCTTCATAAAAAAAAGGCTGCTCAATGAGCAGCCTTTTCTTTTGGTAGCTGTTGAATTTTAGTTCCAGGCTTTGACGGACATTAGGCCTTAAAGAACGCTCGCGTGTCCGTTGTAAATAACACCCCGGTTGGCATCTACTGTAATTTCCTGGCCATCTTTAAACAAGGTCAGAGCATTTTCAACTCCTACAATGACAGGGATTCCAACGTTGAGTCCCACAACTGCCGCATGGCTTGTCAGACCGCCCTCTACAGTAATTAATGCACTGCATTTTTCTATTGCTGGCATCATATCCCGATCCGTTCCAATCGTTACTAAAATGGATCCTTTTGTCACCTTGGCAAGAGCTTCCTCAGCATTGCGTGCGACAACCGTCTTACCAAAAGCAGACTTTCTGCCAATTCCTTGTGCTTTAGCAAGAACATCACCAACAACATGGATTTTCATTAAATTCGTTGTTCCAGTTTCCCCAACTGGAACACCAGCCGTAATTACAACGATATCTCCAGAGGACACAATACCGCTGTTTAAACTTTCCTCTACAGCCGTGTCAAGCATTTCGTCGGTTGTGTTTGCCTTTTTGCCGATTTGCGAGTAGACTCCCCAAACTAATGAAAGCCGGCGGCAAACATAGTCATTCGATGTAACAGCCACAATTGGAGCTTTTGGCTTGTACTTTGAAATCATTCTCGCTGTATGACCGCTTTCTGTCGGTGCAATAATGGCATCTACATCAAGATTCATTGCCGTATGGGCAACAGATTGCCCAATAGCGTCCGTCATATTATGTCCATTATCCTTGCTTCGTGTTGAAAGAATTTCCTTATGGTTAAGAGCTGACTCCGTTCTTGATGCAATATTATGCATGGTTTGCACCGCTTCGACTGGATATGATCCAGCAGCCGTTTCACCTGAAAGCATGATGGCATCTGTCCCATCAAAAATAGCATTAGCAACGTCACTCGCTTCAGCACGAGTCGGACGTGGATTGCGTTGCATGGAATCTAGCATTTGCGTAGCAGTAATTACTGGCTTGCCCTGAACATTACACTTTTTAATCAGCTCTTTTTGTACTAATGGGACTTCCTCGGCAGGAATTTCAACTCCTAAATCTCCCCTTGCAACCATTAAGCCATCTGAAACCTCAAGAATTTCATCAATATTATCGACACCCTCTTGGTTTTCAATCTTTGGAATGATGTTAATATGGTTCCCTTGATTTTTTTCAAGAAGCTCTCTGATTTCCAGAACATCTGATGCTCTGCGGACGAAAGATGCGGCAATGAAGTCAATGCCTTGTTCAATGCCAAACAAAATATCACTGGCATCTTTTTCGGTAATTCCAGGCAAATTAACTGAAACTCCAGGAACATTAACACCTTTTTTATTTTTTAATACGCCGCTGTTTAAAATTTTTGTATGAATTTCTTTCGCCTCAAGATCAACCTTTGTTACTTCAAGCCCAATTAATCCATCATCAAGTAAAATTTTTGAACCAATTTGGACATCGTGAATCAGCTCTGAATATGTAATGGAAAACTTCTCCTTAGTTCCCTCAACTTCATTCATCGAAATAATCATTTTATTACCGGCCGTTAATTCAATGGCTCCGTCTTTCATATTATGTGTACGGATTTCAGGTCCCTTTGTATCTAAAAGAATCGCTACGGTTTTCTTTGTCCTTGCCGCAGCTTCACGAATATTTTTTATACGCTGGCCATGTTCTTCAAAATTACCGTGTGAAAAATTTAATCTTGCGACGTTCATGCCGGCTTCGATAAGCTGGACTAATTTTTCCACGCTTTCACTTGCCGGACCAATGGTACAAACGATCTTTGTTTTACGCATATGATAGTTCCTCCTTAAAAATCTTAAATGGATAGTTCTTTTGAAAGCTGATATAAGCTTAGATCGATTGTATGCTTTGCTCCCAAAACTTCATTAAAATCATGATCAACCACTTGATTATTCATGATTCCAACTGCACGGCCGCCTTTGCCTTCAATTAACAGTTCAACTGCTCTAGCTCCTAAGCGGCTTGCCAGTACCCGATCAAAGGCAGTAGGAGAGCCGCCTCTTTGTATATGGCCAAGTACGGAAACACGCGTTTCGAAATTGGTTGCAGCCTCCAGCTCTTTGGCAAAATCCATTCCTGTTGCCACACCTTCAGCTACAATAATAATACTGTGCTTTTTACCGCGATCATGGCCGCTGATAAGCCTTGCTGCAATTTCGTCCATATCATATTTTTCCTCAGGTATCAGAATTGTTTCAGCTCCTGCGGCAAGCCCTGAACATAGGGCAATGTCTCCAGCATTTCTGCCCATTACTTCAATAATAAAAATACGTTCATGCGAAGTTGCTGTATCTCTTATTTTATCAACAGCATCAATAACTGTATTCAGCGCAGTATCGAATCCGATTGTAAATTGCGTGCCTTCAATATCATTGTCAATCGTGCCGGGCACACCGCAGCATGGAAATCCGAGCTCAGTCAAAGCTTTTGCCCCTCGGTATGACCCGTCTCCGCCGATAACAACCAGACCTTCAATCCCGAACTCTTTTAACTTTTCGATGCCTTTTTGCTGGCCTTCCTTTGTTTTAAATTCTTCGCATCTTGCCGAATGCAGCATTGTGCCGCCGCGATGAATAATGTCGCCGACAGACCCTAGTGAAAGCTGTTTTATTTGTCCGTTAATCAGTCCGGAATAGCCGCCATATATTCCAAAAACATCTAAATCATGAAAAATTGCTTTCCTAACAACCGCCCTCACCGCTGCATTCATCCCAGGAGAGTCGCCGCCGCTGGTAAGTACTCCAATTTTCTTCACAACAAATCACCTCTCACGGAATTAATGTGAATTTTATTTGCAGCATTTATTCTTTTTTATAAAGGCTGTCTGACTTCTAAAGTTCCTCATCTAAAATAGCATGCCTAGGACATATATCTCAACTAATAAAAGAAAAACGTGCTGCAAAAGCACGTTTTTAGTTTACACCAATGACATCTTTAATAAATGAATATTGTCCAATTGATTTAAATTTGTTATATCGGTGGCTTACTAATTGGTCTTCTGTTAACGTTCTAAGTTCTTTAAGAGATGTCAGCAATACCTTTCCAATTTCCTCTGCTTGCTTTTGAACATCCTTATGTGCTCCACCCTTGACCTCAGGAATAATCTGGTCAACGATACCTAACTCCTTTAAATCTGGTGCAGTAATTCTCATGCTCTCCGCTGCTCTTTTTGCCTGAGTGGCATCCTTCCAAAGAATAGCTGC
>Ga0182742_1001735_pt1 | contig 26548 bp, 23 predicted proteins | sample eDN5th37CBELigMG_FD_128880 | JGI IMG/M metagenome (GOLD analysis project Ga0182742, IMG submission 128880) | Enriched Miracle-Growth compost microbial communities from Emeryville, California, USA - eDNA 5th pass 37_C BE-Lig MG (version 2)... ...
GGCAACATCCACGGCACGCCGCTGGTCAATGCCGGCCTGCTGCTTCTCGGGGCGCTGCTCGCCTCCGTCATCGGCACCACCGGCGCCTCCATGGTGATGATCCGCCCCCTCATCCGCGCCAACGACAACCGGCCCTTCAACGCCCATGTCGTCGTGTTCTTCATCTTCCTCGTCTCCAACATCGGCGGTGCGATGACGCCGCTGGGCGACCCGCCGCTCTTCCTCGGCTTCCTGCGCGGTGTCGATTTCTTCTGGACGACCGCGCATATGTGGGCCGAGACGCTGTTCGTCGGCGGCGTGGTGCTCGGCGTCTTCCTGGTGCTCGACATCGTCCTGCACCGCCGCGAGGAAGGCCTGCCCAAGATCAAGGATCCGACGCCGGACTCGCGCGTAGCGGTGCGCGGCCTCGTCAACCTGCCGCTTCTCGCCGGCGTGATCGCCGCGATCCTGATGTCCGGCCTGTGGAAGCCCGGCATCGTCTTCACCGTCCATGGCGTCGAACTGGAGCTGCAGAACCTGCTGCGCGACGCGGTCATCCTCGTGCTGGCATTCGTCTCGCTGCGTATCTCCGCGCAGGCCAATCGTCTGGCGAACGGCTTCAACTGGGGTCCCATCCTCGAAGTGGCCAAGCTCTTCGCCGGCATCTTCGTCTGCATCATCCCGGTCATCGCCATCCTTCAGGCGGGACGCGAGGGCGCCTTTGCGCCGCTGGTCGCGCTGGTGACCGGCGCGGACGGCCAGCCCGACAATCTCGCTTATTTCTGGCTGACGGGCATCCTGTCGTCCTTCCTCGACAATGCGCCGACCTATCTCGTCTTCTTCGAGCTCGCCGGCGGCGATCCGCAGGTGCTGATGACGACGCTGTCGAAGACGCTGATGGCGATCTCGGCCGGCGCGGTCTTCATGGGCGCCAACACCTATATCGGCAATGCGCCGAACTTCATGGTCTACGCCATCGCGCGCAGCCAGGGCGTGCGCATGCCGAGCTTCTTCGGCTACATGGCGTGGTCCGGTCTGGTGCTGATCCCGACCTTCATCGTGGCCGGGCTGCTCTTCCTGTAGGATTTCCCGCCGCGAGGATTCGACATAGGATGCTGCCCATGACCGCCATGCGCTGCTTCCTCGCGATCCTCGTTTCCGGCTGGACCCTTCCGGCCACGGCCGACCCGCTGTCCGATCTGCTGGCGATAAAGGGCGGCGGCGCCTGCTACGAGCGCGTCTACACCGCCGCGCATCTGGCGGCCAATCCCGCCCAGAAGACGCGCAGCCTGCGGATGGGACTGGTGCCCTTTCCCGACGGGACAGGCGCGATCACGCGCATCGAGATCCGCGCCGCGCGCGAGACGCGCTTCATCCTCGCCGAATGCGGCTGGAGCGAGCGGCCCAACGACGACGCGCTCGGCCGGCCCCTGATCGCGACCTACAAGGCCGGTCCCGGCCTCGTCTGCCATGCCCGCGCCGGTGCCGACGAGATGTCGGCCGAGGAGGGCGGCGATTTCGTCATCGACGCCAGGGACCGGCAGCATTCGATGACGATACACCTGCCGCCCGAACTCGTGCTGTGGCAGGGCGTGCCCCCGGCGCCGAGTGGCGCCATGCCGCTCCCCCGCGCCGACCGGGTCTTCCTCGCGCACCAGGCCGCGCGCGGACGATGTGCGGACCTCGAAGCGCTGTTGCCGTGGGACGGCGGCGACAGGCCGGTGCCTCCGCCGCCGCTCGCGGGCGCCGTCGATACCGGCACGCGCTGAGCCCCGACACCGCCCCCGCAAACAAAAACCCCCGGCGGACGGCCGGGGGTTTTTTCATTCGCTCGCGAAGCGCCGGTCAGGCCGACTTCTTCTTGTCGTCGTCGTCGATCTCCTCGAAATCGGCATCGACCACGTCCTCGCCGCTGGCTGCGGCATCGGCCTTGGCATCCGCCTCTGCGGCGTCCGCCTGGCTGGCCTCGTACATGGCCTGGCCGAGCTTCATCGCCACCTCGGCCAGCGTGTTGGTCTTGGCCTGGATGTCCTCGGCATCGTCGCCCTCGGCCGCCGTCTTGAGCGCGGAGACCGCGTCCTCGATGGCGGTGCGATCCTCGGCCGAGACCTTGTCGCCATAGTCCTTGAGCGACTTCTCGGTCGAATGGACGAGCGCCTCGGCCTGGTTGCGGGCCTCGACAACCGCGCGCCGCTTCTTGTCGGCGTCGGCATTGGCCTCGGCGTCCTTCACCATCTTCTCGATGTCGGCGTCGCTCAGGCCGCCCGACGCCTGGATGCGGATCTGGTGCTCCTTGCCGGTGCCCTTGTCCTTGGCCGAGACGTTGACGATGCCGTTGGCGTCGATGTCGAAGGTGACCTCGATCTGCGGCACGCCGCGCGGTGCAGGCGGGATGCCGACCAGGTCGAACTGGCCCAGCGCCTTGTTGTCTGCCGCCATCTCGCGCTCGCCCTGGAAGACCCGGATCGTCACCGCCGACTGGTTGTCCTCGGCGGTCGAGAAGGTCTGGCTCTTCTTGGTCGGGATCGTGGTGTTGCGCTCGATGAGGCGCGTGAACACGCCGCCCAGCGTCTCGATGCCCAGCGACAGCGGGGTCACGTCGAGCAGCAGCACGTCCTTCACGTCGCCCTGCAGCACGCCGGCCTGGATGGCGGCGCCGATGGCGACGACCTCGTCAGGGTTGACGCCCTTGTGCGGCTCGCGGCCGAAGAACTGCTTCACCACTTCCTGCACCTTGGGCATGCGGGTCATGCCGCCGACCAGCACGACCTCGTCGATCTGGCCCGCCTGCAGGCCGGCATCCTTGAGCGCCGCCTTGCAGGGCGCGATGGTGCGCTGGATCAGGTCGTCGACGAGCTGCTCGAACTTGGCGCGCGTCAGCTTCATGGTCAGGTGCTTGGGGCCGCTCGCATCGGCGGTGATGAAGGGCAGGTTGATCTCCGTCTGCGCCGAGGAGCTGAGCTCGATCTTGGCCTTCTCGGCAGCCTCCTTCAGGCGCTGCAGAGCGAGCTTGTCGTTCTTCAGGTCGATGCCCTGCTCCTTCTTGAACTCCGCCGCCAGATACTCGACCAGGCGCATGTCGAAGTCCTCGCCGCCGAGGAAGGTGTCGCCGTTGGTCGACTTCACCTCGAACACGCCGTCGCCGATCTCGAGCACCGACACGTCGAACGTACCGCCGCCGAGGTCGTAGACCGCGATCGTGCCGGCGGCCTTCTTGTCGAGGCCGTAGGCGAGCGCGGCGGCGGTTGGCTCGTTGATGATGCGCAGCACTTCGAGGCCGGCGATGCGGCCGGCATCCTTGGTGGCCTGGCGCTGGGCGTCGTTGAAGTAGGCCGGAACGGTGATGACGGCCTTCTCGACCTTCTCGCCGAGATAGCTTTCGGCCGTCTCCTTCATCTTCTGCAGGATCATCGCCGAGATCTGGCTGGGCGACTGCTTCTTGCCCTCGACCTCGACCCAGGCGTCGCCATTGTCGCCCTTCACGATCTTGTAGGGGACGAGCTTCTTGTCCTTCTCGGTCACCGGATCGTCATAGCGGCGGCCGATGAGGCGCTTGACCGCGAACACGGTGTTTTCGGGATTGGTGACTGCCTGGCGCTTGGCCGGCTGGCCGACGAGACGCTCGCCGCTGTCGGTGAAAGCGACGATCGAAGGCGTCGTGCGCGCGCCTTCCGCATTCTCGATGACCTTGGCGTCCTTGCCGTCCATGACGGCGACGCAGGAATTGGTTGTTCCGAGGTCGATACCGATGACTTTTGCCATTTTTCTTCTCTCCGTAAGCGGGCTTTACCGGACCCTGACGGCGTTCCGCCGAAAGCCCCTGTTCAAGGATTCCGCCTCTGGCGATGCACGCCACGGCGGTTGAGGCGTATATAAGAACCGGTCTTTTGCCACGCAAGCGTGGTGCGGCGGAGAATGTGGCGAAGCCCCGCCGAACCGCGAATAGTCAGCGCTTCTGCATCTCGCCGCGCACCACCGCGATCTTCTTGTCGACCAGCTCGATCAGCGGCTGGTAGCCGATCTGGCTGAAACCGTCCTTGGCGCGCGCGAATCGGGCCAGCGCCGAGTCGTAGTCGCCGGCGTCGCCGCCGAGCGCGGCGAGCGACCAGTGCACGTCGCCGATATTGTTCTGCGCGAAGGCCCATTGCAGCGGCTGCGCCTCGCGGGTGAAGACCTGCGTGGACGCCTCGAACGCGGCCATCGCCTCGCGCAGCAATGCGGGATCGCGCTCGCGGTTCGACAGGTTGAGCAGGCTGGTGCCGAGGCCGTTCTGGGCATTCGCCCATTCGGCTGGCGCGATCTCCGGCGTCAGCACCTCCAGCGCGGCGCGCCGCGCCGCGACCGCTTCGTGCAGGCTGCGCGTGTCGTCCTCGCTGTTGGCGAGGAATTGCAGCGCATTGCCCATGCTCGCCGTGGTCAGCGCCCATTGCAGCGCCGCCCGGTCGCGGCGGTATTCGCGCAGCGCCTGCCGGTAGGCGGCAACGGCGTCGCGGTAATATTTCGGGTCTTCCGACACCGTCGCCATCAATTGCAGCGTGTTGCCGAGATTGTTCTGCGTCATCGCCCAGTCGAGCGGGAAATCGTCGCGGCGATAGACGTCGCGGGCGTCGCGGAACGAAGCGGCCGAGCGCTTGAGCAGCTCGACGTCGCGCCCGCGCTGGCCGAGCGTCTGCAGGGCGGAACCCAGATTGTTCTTGGCCGACGCCCAGTCGAGCGGCGTCTTCTTCCGGTCGAACACCTCGAGCGACCGCTCGAAGGCCGCGCGGGCCTTTTCCATCGCATCGGTGCCGAACTCGTAGCGGCCCATATGGGTGTAGGCGACGCCGAGATTGAGCTGGCTGGCCGCCCACTGCACCGGCCATTGCTCGCGGTTGCGCACGGAAAGGGCAGCCTCAAACGCCTGCGCGGCCGCCGCGTGCATGGCGGCGTCGGCGCGCACGATGCCGAGCGCGTTCAGCGTGTTGCCGAGATTGTTCTGCGTCATCGCCCAGTCGATGGGCGTCGCCTCGCGGGTGAAAACCTCGAGCGCGGCGCGATAGGCGGCTTCCGCCTCGGCCAGCCCTTTCGCGTCGCCCCGGGGCTCGCTGAGCTGATACATGGCGATGCCGACATTGTTCTGGCTCGCCGCCCATTCGAGCGGCACGCGGGCGCGGTCGCGTTTCGCGAGGGCGGCGCGGAACGCCTCCGCCGCCTGTGCGATTGTCGCCGGATCGCCCCGGCGCTCGCCCAGCACCAGCAGGATGTTGCCGACATTGTTCTGCGCCGCCGCCCAGTTGGTATCGTCCTTCCCGCCGGCGAAGATGTCCATCACCTCGCGGAAGATCGCCAGCGCCTCGTTGAGCGCGGCGTCGCCTTCCTCGCGCTCGCCGATCGTGTTGAGCACGACGGCCATATTGTTGCGCGTGATCGCCCAGTCGCGGCCCTTCTGGCCGTTGGGCAGCATGTCCAGCACGTCCTGATAGGCGGCGAGCGATTCCTCCAGCACGGCGCGGTCGGCATGGGCGCTGCCCAGGCTGCGCAGCGCTTCGGCCTGCAGGTTCTTGTAGTTCCAGGCAAGGTCCTCGTCCCAGCGCGCGACGAGCTCATGCGCCTTCGCATAGTCGTCCGCCGCGGCGCGGAAGGCGAAGACCAGCGCCGACGCGCCCGCGCGCTTTGCGTAGATGGCGGCATCCGCGATGCGCTTTTCCTTGAGCTGCGCTTCCAGCGCATCGACCGTGCCAGCGCTCTCCTCGACGCGCGCCACGGCCTGGTCGAGGAAGCCCCGCGCGGCCACGATCGCGCCCTCCGCGATCGCCCGGTCGGCGGCCTGCGACAGGCGGGCGATCTCCGGATCGTCGGTGCGCAGCGCGGCGCGCTGGCCGGCCATCTCGCGCAGCTTCTCGGCCTGCGCCTCCAGCATCCGCTCCAGCTCGGCCGGGTCCGAGGGCATGTCCTGCTGGCCGAGCGCGCGCAGCACGCCATAGAGCGAATCGAGCTTCACCCCCTGCCGCTGCGCCACTTTCTCGACCTGCAGCCGTCCGGCATCCGGCAGGTCGGCCATGGTGAGCAGCAATTGCCGCCGCTCGCCCGTGATCGTCGCCTCGATACCGTCGGGCTCCTCCGGCGACAGGCCGAAATAGAGCAGGCGGCGCAGGCTCTCATTCGTCCACGGGCGCTGCCTGGTGCCGGTAGCGAGATAGACCTCTTCCGTCACCATGCGCATGACCTGTCCGAACTCCACCCCCTGCATGGCGGCGAGATGGCGCAGGATCGCCGCCGCATAGGGGCTGTTGCCGCCGGCAGCACCGTCGAGCGCCGGGCGGCCAGGCTCGGCGGCGAAGCCGATGACCATGCCGAGATTGTCGGTATCGGGTGCAGGCGTGTTGCGCGCCAGCGGCGTGGCGCCGCGCACGGCGGCGAGCCCGCCTTCGCCGAGCGGGGCCGGCTTCGCCTGCGGCGTCCGCTTCAGCGGCGTGCCGGCGGGAAAGGGGCTGTCGCGGCAGGCGTCGAGCAGCACGATCGTCACCGGGACCGTGGCCTTCAGCCCGTCGATGATGCCGGAAAGCGGGATCAGCGACTCTTCCGCCGCCGCCAGCGCCGACATGTCGGCATCCACCGGGATCAGCCAGTTCTCGCCGTCGGCCTCGATGCCGTGGCCGGAATAGTAGATCAGCGCCACATCGGCGCCCTCGGCATCCTCCGCGAAGCGTTCGAGGTCGCGCTTGAGCCTTGCTGAGTCGCGGTCGGTCACGCTGCGGGCGTCGAAGCCAAGATCGGTGAGCAGCTTCACCATCGCCCGCGCATCGTTGGCGGGGTTGGGAAGTGCGGCGATGTGGCTGTATTCCGACTGGCCGATGACCAGCGCGACGCCGTTCAGGCTCTTCTGCGCGGCGGCGGGCGACGCATGGATCGCCAGCACCGCGATCAGCATCGCGGCAAACCGCCAGATGAAAGCGCCCGTCGCCTGCCGCATATGTCCGATGTCTCCCTGAAGCCGCGACATTACGTTCCCGATTGGCCGAATTGCGGCACTCACACCGCTTCCCATCCGTCATGGCTGCCGGCGCGGAAGATGGCGTCGATCGCCTTCTGGTTGGCGAGCGACTGTTCCAGCGTGAAGACCGGCTCGCCGCTGCCTTGCGCGAAGCGGGCGAAGGCTTCCACCTGCAACCTGTACTGGTCGACATTGTTGAAGCGGAAGCTGCGCGTCTCGTTATGGGCGCGGTTGTGGAACGAGATTGCCGGATGGCCGTAGACGCCGGCATTGAAGGGCGCATGCACCTCGATGAAGCCCTCGTCGCCATGGAAGGCGACGAGCTGGCGCAGCGCCATCTGCGTCGACACGTAGAAGGAAAGCTCGAACGTGCCGAAATCCGCCTTCACGCTGGCATAGACGTCCGTGCCGAACACCGGATCGCGGTCGATCCGCGCCTGCACGCGCTGCGGCTCGGCGCCGGTCGCCAGCCGCGTCGTGACCAGCGGATAGACGCCGATGTCGGGCAGCACGCCGCCGCCGAGGTCGAGCCGGTTGCGCATATTGGCCGGATCGACATTGTAGTAGGAAAAGGCCGCCTGCACATGGCGCAGCCTGCCGATCGCGCCGGCCGCGATCAGCTCGCGCACCTTCACCCATTGCGGGTGGTGGAACACCATGAAGGCCTCCACCACGGCGACGCGGTTGCGGTCGCGCGCGGCGATGACTTCGGCGATGTCGGCGGCGCGCAGCGCCAGCGGCTTTTCTACCAGCACATGCTTGCCGGCATCGGCCGCCCTGATCGCCCATTCGACATGCTGCGCGGTGGGCAGCGGAATATAGACGCCGTCTACCGCGTCGGACGCCAGCAGCTCCTCATAGGAGCCGAAGGCATGGGTGGCGCCGAAGCGCGTCGCCAATGCTTGCGCGGCGGCAAGATCGCGGCTGGCGATGGCCGAAAGCACGCCGTCCTCGGCATCGACGATAGCCGGGATCACGAATTCCCGGCCGATCTTGGCGGTGGAAAGGACACCCCAGCGGAACATGCCAGCCTCCTGCATCGCCCGTGCATAGCACGGCGGGCGGCAGGATGCAGCGTCGGGCGGCTCAGATCATCTCGAGCGGCTGCTTGCGCCGTGGCGGCGGGAAGGCGGCGTCGATCTCGGCAAGGTCCTGTTCGGTCAGCACGATGTCGGCTGCGGCCCTGTTGGCCGCGACATGGGCGATGCTGCTCGCCTTGGGGATGGCGATGACGTGCTCGTGCCGCATGGTCCATGCCAGGGCGATCTGCGCCGGCGTGGCGCCGTGGCATCGGGCGATCGGCGCGAGCGCGCTTGCCTGCGCCAGCGCGCCCTGATTGATCGGCGAATAGGCCATCACCGGCATGCCGGCGCGACCGGCCTCGGGCAGGAGGTCGAAATCGATTCCGCGCGCCTCGAGGTTGTAGAGCACCTGATTGGTCTGCACGTTTCCGCCCTGCGGCACCCGCGCGAGTTCGGCCATGTCGCCGACATCGAAATTGCTCACGCCCCAGCCCAAAATCTTGCCGTCGGCCTTGAGACGCTCGAACGCGTCGACGGTCTCGGCGAGCGGATAACGTCCGCGCCAATGCAACAGATAGAGGTCGAGCCGGTCGGTGCCGAGCCGTTTCAAACTGTTCTCGCAGGCGCGGACCGTACCCGCGCGCGAGGCGTTGGAGGGCAGCACCTTGCTGACGAGGAACAGGCCGTCACGCCGGCCGGCGATCGCCTCGCCCACCACCTCCTCGGCGCCGCCCGAGGCATACATTTCGGCCGTGTCGATCAGCACCATGCCCAGCTCGATGCCGTGCCGCAGCGCGGCAACCTCTTCGCCGCGCCTGCCCGGTTTCTCGCCCATGTACCAGGTGCCCTGTCCGAGGACCGGCACCGCTGTCCCGGACGGCAGTCCGGTGGTCCTGATCTCCGGCATGGCTGCGCTCCGTTCTCCTTAAGCGGACGCTTCCTGGATGGCCGAAAGCTTCCACTCGCCGCCATTGTGGCGCACGAAGGTCCACAGCTCGACGGTCTCCGTCGGATGCTCCACGCCGCCGGCGAGCGCGCCGGTCTCTCGGTTGCGCAGCACGTCCACCGCTTCGTAGCGGAAGGCCGCGGTCGCATAGTCGTCGGCGCCCTCGTTCCACGCTTCGGCGATGTCGGCCTCGATGAGATGCACGTCGCGCACCTCGTTGCGCAGGCCGCGCTTGGCGTTGTCCGCGAGTTCCTCGGAGAAGAACGACACCATTTCCGGCGTCGAGAGCCGGCGCAGCGCAGCGTGGTCCTCGTCCGCGAAGGCGGCCTGTACCTCGCTCAGCCTGCGCTGGAACGTGTCCAGGTCCGACTGGTCTGGCGTGATGTCCCGCGTCTGCCGGGCGCCGCCGCCGATGCCCGGCAGCGTGAAGCCGCCGGCCGTCCGGCGCGGCGCGGCGTCGGCTGCCGCGTCACGGCGCGAGGGCTCGCCGAAGCCGGACGGAGCCGGCGCGCCGCCGGCCATTGCCGGCGTCCGGCGCGAGCGGAAATAGCCGATCACCAGCGATGCCACGATGCCGATCAGCAGCAGTTGCAGCAGGAAGCCGAGCGCGCCGGCCATGCCGCCGAAGCCGTAGCCCAGCAGCATGCCGAACAGGCCGCCGATGAGGATGCCGCGCATCAGCGAGCCGCCAAGGCCGTTGAACATGCCGGGCCGCTGCTGGCCCATCGTCTGCTGCTGGCGGGAGGCCGCATTGGGCGTGGCGGGCGTCATGGTGCGCTCGACCGGCCCGGTCTGGTTGGGCGCGGTGCGCGTCGGCGGCGCGGCCTGCTGGGTGCGCAGGCCGCGGCTGCCGAAGCTGCCGCCGCGCCGCGCCTCGGCAAAGTCCACCGAGACCAGCGTCATCGCGACGAGGGCGGCGGGAAGAAGAGCGAAAAATCGAAAGCGTCCGAAGCGCATCATGGCAACCAAGTCCTCCAGTCGCCCGCGCGGGAAATCGCAAGGCGGGCCATATCCAAACGGTCCGACATCGCGATCCAAGAGCATGTTGCAGCCAGGTGTCTTCGCTTGGCGTCGCACACATGCGGCTCGATAAGTTGGATCACCAGAGGGGCCCGGTCCGCAGTGCGGATATGGCAATATCCCGCCCCCGTTGCAAGGGAGGCGGGATGGAGGGCGTATTACGTCCGCAGTTCGCCGCCGGTCTGCTTCTTCACATTCTCGACGATGCGGCCGGCCAGCGCCTCGAAATCCTCGTCGGTCAGCGTCTTGTCGACCGGCTGGATCGCCACCTCGATGGCAATGGACTTCTTGCCCTCGCCGAGCGCTGCGCCCTCGAACACGTCGAAGACGCGCACGCCGGTCACCAGCTTCCTGTCGGCCGCGAGCGCGGCGCGGATGAGCGTGCCGGCCTCCACATCCTTGCCGACGACGAAGGCGAAGTCGCGCCGCACCGCCTGGAAGGGCGAGAGATCAAGGCGCGGCTTGGTGCGCGTCGGACGGGCCTTCGGCTCCGGAACGGCATCCACATAGACCTCGAAGCCGCAGAGCGGCCCGGCCGCGTCGAGCGCTTCCAGCGTATCGGGGTGGAACTCGCCGAACGTGCCGAGCACCGTCTTCGGGCCGAGCTTGATCGTGCCCGAGCGGCCGGGATGATACCAGTCCGGGCCGCCGGCCTCGATCTGCAGCTTGTCCACCGGCGCGCCGCAGGCTTCGAGCGCGGCCAGCGCATCGGCCTTGGCGTCGAACACGCCGACGGGCGCGGCATTGCCGGCCCAGTTGCGGCCCTGCCCGTCGAGCTTCGCAGTGCCGCGGCGCACGCCCGCGGCCACGCGGCGCTGGTCTTCCGCCCGGTCGCCCTCATAGGTACCCGACACTTCGAACAGCGCCACGTCGGCGAAGCCGCGATCCGCATTGCGCTGCGCGGCGGAGATCAGGCCGGGCAGCAGCGAGGGCCGCATGTCCGACATGTCGGCCGCGATGGGATTGGACAGCTTCAGCTCCGGCTTGCCGCCGCCGAAGAGCGCCGCATGCGCCGCCGGGATGAACGACCATGTGACGGCCTCCATCATGCCGCGCACGGCGAGCGCGCGCTTGGCGGCGCGGGTGCGGATCTGCAGCGTGTTGAGCGTGCGCCCGTTGACCGTGCCGGTGGGGCTGAGCGGCTGCGGCGCGATCTTCTCCACGCCGTGGATGCGCATCACCTCTTCCACGAGGTCCGCTTTGCCGTCCACGTCCGGACGCCATGACGGCACCCCGACATCGATCACCGCCGCGTCGCCGCGCGGCACAAAACCCAGCCGCTCCAAGATGGAACGGCTCTCTGCCGGCGCAACCTCGATGCCGGTCAGCCGCTTCACCTCCGAGAAGGGGAAGGAGACGATCTTCGTCGCGTGCCCGGCATAGCCGGCCACTTCCTTTTCAGACGGTTCGCCGCCGCACAGGTCGAGCACCATGCGTGTCGCCAGTTCGAGGCCGGGCACCATGAATTCCGGATCGACGCCACGCTCGAAGCGGTAGCGGGCATCGGTGATGATGCCGAGCGTCCGGCCGGTGCGGGCGATGTTGAGCGGCGCCCACAGCGCCGATTCGATCAGCACGTCGGTGGTGTTTTCGTCGCAGCCCGTATGCTCGCCGCCCATCACGCCGGCGATGGAGTCGGCGCCATTTCCGTCGGCGATCACGCACATGTCCGAGGTCAGCGTGTATTCGCGCTCGTTGAGCGCCAGCACGGTCTCGCCGTCCCGCGCCCGGCGGATCACCAGATTGCCGGCGAGCTTCTTCAGGTCGTAGACGTGAAGCGGCCGGCCGCGGTCGAAGGTGAGATAGTTGGTGATGTCCACCAGCGCGCTGATGGGGCGAAGGCCGATCGCGATGAGGCGCTGCTGGAGCCATTTCGGCGAGGGGCCGTTCTTCACCCCGCGCACCAGCCGCACCGAGAAGCCGGGGCAGAGGTCGGGCGCCTCGATCGAGACTTTCACCGGGCAGGCACCGGAGCCGGCGATCGGTTCGACGGCGCCGCTCCTGAGCTTGCCGAGCCCGCTCGCGGCGAGATCGCGCGCGATGCCGTAAACGCCGGTCGCGTCCGGCCGGTTCGGCGTCAGGTTGATCTCGATCACCGGGTCGTCGAGCCTGGCGTAGGTGGCGAAGCTCTGGCCGACCGGCGCATCGGCCGGCAGGTCGATGATGCCCGAATGCTCGTCGGAAAGCTGCAATTCGCGCTCCGAGCACATCATGCCCCGGCTCTCCACGCCGCGGATCTTGCCGACGCCCAGCGTCACGTCGATGCCGGGCACATAGGTGCCGGGCGCGGCGAAGGCGCCGATCAGGCCCGCGCGCGCATTGGGCGCGCCGCAGACCACCTGCACCGGCTCGCCGCTGCCGATGTCGACGGTGAGCACCTGCAGCTTGTCGGCATCGGGATGCCTGTTCGCCGTCAGCACTTTCGCGATCACGAAAGGCTTGAGCGCTGCCTTGTCGTCGACGCTCTCGACCTCGAGGCCGATCATGGTCAGCCGCTCGCAGATCTCGTCCAGCGAGGCGTCGGTGTCGAGGTGGTCCTTCAACCAGGAAAGGGTGAATTTCATGGGCTCGTTCCGTATTTGGCGGCGTTAGCGCTCAATCGTGAAGGTTTCGCATCGCGGAAGCTGATCGGCGATATGCAGCCAAGGCAAGCGACGGCTTTCGAAACCGTGGATCGTCGGCGTGAAGCTCTCGGGCTCGTCCATCACGCCGAGATAGACATAGACTTCCCCCGACAACCGGTCGTCGCGATAGTCGCATGGCGTGCCGCATTTGCTGCAGAAGCTGCGTTCGATCATGCCCGTACGACGTACCTTGCGTGTATCGCCTTCGAAGCGGCATTCCTCCTCGCGCCAACCGAGAAAGACGCTGACCGGAGCGCCGGTCTGCTTTCGGCAATCGCGACAATGGCAATAGGAGCGCCAGAACGGCATCGCCATCGCGCTGAAGCGCACCGCTCCGCAGCGACAGGAACCCGAATGCTTCGCCGTCACTGACTCAACCCCCCGAACAGCGTCGGCATGTCGAGCGGGCGGAAGCCGTAATGCTGGAGCCAGCGGACATCGGCGTCGAAGAAGGCGCGCAGGTCCGGCATGCCGTATTTCAGCATGGCGATGCGGTCGATGCCCATGCCCCACGCGAAACCCTGATATTCGTCCGGATCGAGCCCGCCATGGCGCAGCACGTTGGGGTGCACCATGCCGCAGCCCAGAATCTCCATCCAGTCATTGCCCTCGCCGAAGCGCACCTCGCCCGGCCGCGAGCGGTCGCACTGGATGTCGACCTCGAGGCTCGGCTCGGTGAACGGGAAGAAGCTCGGGCGGAAGCGCATGTTCACGGCCGGCACCTCGAAGAAGGCCTTGCAGAACTCGGTCAGCACCCACTTCATGTTGGCGACGTTGGCGGTCTTGTCGATGACCAGCCCTTCGAGCTGGTGGAACATCGGCGAATGCGTCGCGTCGCTGTCCTGCCGGTAGGTCTTGCCGGGAATGACGATGCGGATCGGCGGCTTCTGCGCCTCCATGGTGCGGATCTGCACCGGCGAGGTGTGGGTGCGCAGCACCTTGCGCTCGCCCGATGCGTCCGGCGGAAAGAAGAACGTGTCGTGCATTTCCCGTGCCGGATGGCCTTCGGGGAAGTTCAGCGCGGTGAAATTGTAATAGTCGGTCTCGATGTCCGGCCCTTCGGCGATGGCGAAGCCGAGATCGCCGAAGATCGCGGCGATCTCGTCGACGATCTGGCTGATCGGGTGGATGCGCCCGCGCTCGGCCGGCGACTGGCGCACCGGCAGGGTGACGTCCACCTTCTCGGCGACGAGGCGCGCGGCGATCGCCGCGCTGCGCAGCTCGGCCTTGCGGGCGGCGAGCGCCTCGGTGACGCGGTTCTTCAGCCCGTTGATCGCCGGACCCGCCACCTGGCGCTCCTCCGCGCTCATCGCGCCGAGCGACTTGAGGCGCTCGGAAACCGATCCCTTCTTGCCCAGTGCGGCCACGCGCACCGCCTCGATCGCCTGCTCGTCGCCGGCTGCGGCGATGTCGGCGAGAAGGGATTGTTCCAGACTATCCAGATTGTCACTCATCTTGGCACTTCTCAGGTGAAATTCATGTCAGGCGTGAAATGGCGGTCAAAGAAAAACCCGCGCCAGCCGTGCCAGCGCGGGTTTCCCAAATCAGAAAATGCAATGCTTGGGAAGCGCTGACCTAGCGGACCGCGCTTTCAAAAGCATTCGGGGTGGTTTCCTTGAGATATTCAAGGCCGTCCTTTGCCTTGGCGACGAGCGCGGCGAAGGCCTGCGGCTCGTGGATCGCCATGTCGGAGAGCACCTTGCGGTCGATCTCGATGCCGGCCTTGTTGAGCCCGTCGATGAAGCGGCCATAGGTCAGGCCGTGCTCGCGGACGGCGGCGTTGATGCGCTGCACCCACAGGGCGCGGAAATTGCGCTTGCGGTTCTTGCGGTCGCGATAGGCGTATTGCAGCGACTTCTCGACCGCCTGCTTGGCGATGCGGATGGTGTTCTTGCGGCGGCCGTAGAAGCCCTTGGCGGCGTCCAGGACCTTCTTGTGCTTGGCGTGGGACGTGACGCCCCTCTTTACGCGTGCCATGTCATGATCTCCTTAATTCGTCCTGGAAGCTCAGATCCCGCCGCCATTGGGCAGGAAATTCTTGATCACCTTCGTGCCGTCCGGTCCGGCGAGGACCATCGTGCCGCGGGCGTCGCGAATGAACTTGTTGGAACGCTTGATCATGCCGTGGCGCTTGCCGGCGGCGGCGGATTTCACCTTGCCGGTGGCCGTGATCTTGAACCGCTTCTTGGCGGCCGACTTGGTCTTCATCTTGGGCATTTTGCTTTCCTTTCTTTGCGCTCACGCCGATCGTTTGCACGATCGGCTCCGCGAGGGCGCCGGACTACCGGCGGCGGCCGCTTGGCCGCTACTCGCTTCGCTCGAAGACCATTCGAGTGAGCTGTTAGCATAAGAAACCGCCACGGCATGCCCTGCCGGGCGGTTCTTGAACGCGGGCTCTATACATAAACGGCGCGCGATGCGCAACCGACTCCTGTCGGAGCCCCGGTGAGAGAGCCGGCGCCTATCGCGGCGCCAGCACCATCATCATCTGGCGGCCTTCGAGCTTCGGCTCGGCCTCAACCTTGGCGATCTCGCCCACCTCTTCCCTGACGCGGTTGAGAAGCTGCATGCCGAGCTCCAGATGCGCCATCTCGCGGCCGCGGAAGCGCAGTGTGAGCTTGACCTTGTCGCCCTCGTCGAAGAAGCGGCGCACCGCCTTCATCTTGGTCTCGTAGTCGTGGTCGTCGATGTTCGGGCGCATCTTGATCTCCTTGATCTCGATGACCTTCTGGCGCTTGCGTGCCTCGGCGGCCTTTTTCTGTCCCTGATATTTGAGCTTCCCGAGATCGGTGATCTTGCAGACGGGCGGCTCGGAATTCGGCGAAATCTCAACGAGGTCGAGTCCGGCATCCTCGGCGGCGAGCAATGCATCGTTGATCGACACGACACCGAGGTTGATGCCTTCGGCGTCGATAAGCTGGACCTTGGGAACCCGGATCTCCAGATTTGCGCGCGGCCCGTCCTTGACGGGCGCTGCGGCTTTGAACGGTCTGCGAATGGTCGTTGTCTCCTTGTACCGTTGACGATGATCGCATGAGAAATGATCCGGCGCGGAATGTCGTGCCCGGACGGAATCTGTCAATAGCACGAACCGCAGGAATAATCACCCTTTTGCATCAAACCGCGCGATTTTGACGGCAAGGGCGTCCTTCTCTCGCCGGCGCGGCCATGCGATAGGCAGCATCAGGAGATCGCCATGACGCAAGACCAGCCCATCCAGCTCGACATCGACGGAACCCGCATCGCGGCGCGCCATCGTCCGGGCAGGCTGCCAGGCGTGGTCTGGCTGGGCGGCTACCGCTCCGACATGAAGGGCACCAAGGCGGCCGCGCTGGATGAGTGGGCCGCCGCCGCGGGCCGCGCCTTCACGCGCCACGACTATTCCGGCCACGGCGAATCCGGCGGCGACTTCGCCGACGGCACCATCTCGCTGTGGCTGGCGCAGAGCCTCGGCGTGCTGCGCCGGCTGACGGAGGGACCGCAGGTCCTCGTCGGCTCCTCCATGGGCGCATGGGTGGCGCTGCGCATGGTGCAGGAATTGCAGCGCGCCGGCGAGGGCGGCCGGGTCGCCGGCCTGCTGCTGATCGCCCCCGCCCCCGACTTCACCAGCGATCTGGTCGAGCCCGGCCTGACCGAGGCCCATCGCCGCGACCTGGAGACGAAGGGCTTCTTCGCCGAGGAGTCGGAATACGGTCCCGACCCCTACATCTACACGCGCCGGCTGATCGAGGACGGGCGCGCCAACCGCGTGCTTCTCAGCCGGATCGACACCCACTGCCCGGTCCACATCCTGCAGGGCATGGAGGACCCGGACGTGCCCTATGCGCATGCGCTGAAGCTGGTCGATCACCTACCGGCCGACGACGTGACGCTGTCGCTGATCCGCGACGGCGACCACCGCCTGTCGCGGCCGCAGGACCTCGCCATGATGATCCGCTCGCTCGAAGCGCTGATCGAGCTGGCTGACTGACATGCGCGCATCGCTGCCCGTTTCCGCCTTCGTCGGCGCGGTCGTCGGCTTCGGCAGCACGCTGGCCGTGGTGCTGGCGGCCCTCGGCGCCGTCGGCGCGACCCGTGACCAGACGGCGAGCGCCGTCACGGCGATCTGCCTGGCGCTGGTTGTCTCGACGCTCATCCTGTCCTGGCGGGCGCGGATGCCGGTCGTCACCGCATGGTCGACGCCGGGAATGGCGCTGATCGCGGCGAGCCAGGGCTTTTCCATGGCCGATGCCGTCGGCGCCTTCATGCTGACGGCGCTGCTGCTCGTCGCCACCGGCCTTGTCCGGCCGCTGATGCGGCTCGTCGCGCGCATTCCGATGTCGGTGGCGTCGGGAATGCTGGCCGGCATCCTCTTCGCCTTCGTCGCCCAGGTGGCGCGCGCGGCCGGCGCCGATCCCGTGATGGTGCTGCCGCTGGTCGCCCTGTTCCTCGTGGCGCGGCTGTTCAGCCCCACCGCGTCGATCCTCGTCGTGCTGGTGGCGGGGGCCCTTCTGGCATGGCTGCTCGGGCGCCTCACCGCCTTTCCCAGTCCCGAGCTCTCCACGCTGGTCTGGATCGCGCCGCAGTTCTCCTTCGCCGCCTTCCTCGGCCTCGCCGTCCCGCTCTACCTCGTCACCATGGCGTCGCAGAACCTGTCCGGCCTCGCCGTGCTCAGGGCCGAGGGCTACGAGCCGGCGCCGGGGCCGATCATCACAGTCACCGGACTGGTCTCGCTCATCTCGGCGCCGTTCGGCGCGGGCACCAGCAACCTGTCGGCCATGGCCGCGGCCTTCTGCACCGGGCCCGACGCGCATCCCGACCCGGCCGAGCGCTGGAAGACGAGCTGGTTCTATGCGGCGACCTATCTCGCCTTCGCCGTCTTCGGCGCCTCGCTGGTGGCGCTGGTGGCGGTCCTGCCGCCGGTCTATATCGTGCTTCTGGCGGGCCTCGGCCTGCTCGGCTCCTTCGCCAATGCGCTGTCGATCGCGGTGGCGGTGCCGGGCGAGCGCTTTGCCGCCGTCGCCGCCTTCGCCGTCACCGCATCGGGCGTCACCGCCTTCGGCATCGGCGCCGCCTTCTGGGGCCTTGTGGCGGGGCTTGTCGTCCTGGCGCTCGACCGGCTGAAAAAGTGACGTTCCGGCAATGGGTTGCGTATTTTTATCCCGCATTCCTTGAATCGCCGCAAAGCGGTCCCCATCTCGAAATCATGCAGCCAATCAGGGTTGCCACCTAACGCAAGGAACGGGTGACATGACCAACTCCGCTCTGATCCGTCCCGCATGGACGCCCGCGACCATCGCGCTCATGGTTGTCGGCTTCATGGTGTTCTGGCCGCTCGGCCTCGCCATGCTTGCCTACATCCTCTGGGGCGACCGGCTTGGCGACTTCAAGGGCAAGATGAACCGTGCCACCGATGGCGTCTTCCGCGGCTGCGGTCGTGGGCGCGGCGGCTTCGCGGCTCATTCGCGCACCGGCAACGTCGCCTTCGACGACTGGCGCGCCAAGGAGATGGAGCGCATCGAGGAAGAGCGCCGCAAGCTCGACGAGATGCGTGACGCCTTCGACGACTATCTGCGCGAGCTGCGCCGCGCCAAGGACCAGGACGAGTTCGACCGCTTCATGGCCGACCGCAACAAGAGCACCGCACCTGCGCCGACGGCCCGGAAGGGCGAGTCGGGCCTGCTCGACGACTGACCGACGCGACAGCCTCCCGAGACGAACGGCGCCCTTCGCGGGCGCCGTTTTCTTTTTCACGCTCCCGCCCTCCACGAATCGCATAAATTCACCCTCGATGCTCGGCTCCCTCTTTCGCAAAAAGGCAACTCCCGCGCCCGTTGCGCCGCTGCTGCGTGAGCATGCGGTGGCGGGTCGCGTCCTGCCGCTGCGCGTGGTGGAGAATGCGCGGGCCACGCGGCTGACACTGCGCATCGACGCCGGCGGTCGCGGCTTGCGCGTCACCATCCCGCCCGGCATGAACCAGCGCGAGGTGGACCGTTTCCTCGACCGCCATCAGGGCTGGCTGGAAACGCGGCTGGCGAAGTTTCCCGACCGCCCGCAGGTGCGCCCGGGCATCAAGCTGCCGCTGCGCGGCGTGCCGCACCTGATCGTGCATGAACCCGCATCGCGCGGAACAGTCACGATCGCTGCCGTCGACGGCCAGCCGGCGCTGATCGTCCATGGCGACCGCCGGCACCTGTCGCGCCGGCTGGCCGATTTCCTCAAGCGCGAGGCGAAGCTGGAGATTTCCGCGCTGGTGGCGAAACACGCCGCCGCGGTGGGGCGCCCGGCCAAGGCCATCCGTTTCAAGGACACGACGAGCCGCTGGGGCTCCTGCACGTCCGACGGCACGCTCTCCTTCTCCTGGCGCATCATGATGGCGCCGCGGCCGGTCATCGACTACCTCGTCGCTCATGAGGTAGCGCATCTGCGCGAGATGAACCACGGGCCGAAATTCTGGAAGCTCTGCACGGAGCTCTGTCCCGACACCGGGCGCTGCAAGGCCTGGCTGAAGAAGAACGGCGCCGCCCTTCAGGCGATCGCGTTCGAGTAGGACGCATGATCCCGAAAAGTTGCAGACTTTTCGGACAAGATCGCGCGCCGAAGGCTCAGCTTGTGCGCTCCTCCAGCCAGCGCAGGGTGATCGCCTCGTCCCGGTCCATCCATTTCGGCGCGCGCCGGACTCTTCGTGCCACAGCGGCGATCTCGCGCTCCAGTTCCCCCGCCATCCATGTCTCGATCACCAGCGGGTGGATGTAACAGTTGCGGCAGACGGTGCGCGTGTTGCCGAGCTTGCCGGCGACGGCGTCGATCGCCGCGTTGAGCACGATCGCCGTCTCGCGCTTCGTCTGAGGCAGCGGAGTGCCGGCAAGCTCCTTCGCCATCGCGACCGTTCCGCCCCATGTGCGAAAATGCTTCGACGTAAAACCCTGGCCGCCGATCTCGCGCAGATAGGCGTTGACGTCCTGCGAGGCGATGGCGCGGCGCTCGCCGGCGTCGTCCTTGTACTGGAAGAGGTGCTGGCCGGGTATGTCCTGCGCGCCCTTGACGATCCGCGCGATGCGGCGGTCGGTAATCTTGAGATCCCATTCCTTGCCGGATTTGCCGCGAAAGGCGAAGCGCAGCGTGGCGCCCGACACTTTCACATGGCGGTCGCGCAGGGTGGTGAGGCCGAAGCTCTTGTTCTGTTTCGCGTAGCCCATATTGCCGACGCGGATCATCAGGTTGTCGAGCAGCCACACGACCGTGCCGAGCACGCGTTCGCGCGGCAGGCCGCGCAGCGAGAGGTCGGCATCGACGCGCCGGCGCATCGCGCCGAGGCTGCGGCCGAAGGCGACGAGGCTGCCATATTTCACCTCGTCGCGGCAGGCGGTCCAGCGCGCATGGTAGCGGTACTGCTTGCGTCCGCGCTGGTCGCGCCCCGTCGCCTGGATGTGGCAATCGGGCGAGTTGGCGATCCATACATCGGTCCATGCGGGCGGGATCGCCAAAGCGCGGATGCGTGCCAGCGTGTCGGCGGCCGCGATCCTGCTTCCCTTGGCGTCGCGATAGGAGAAGCCTGTGCCGGCCCGCCGGCGCGTGATGCCGGGCTCGGCATCGGAGCAGTAGACCAGATCGGCCGCCTCGGCCGAGGCCGGAGCGCTGGAGGCGCGGCCGTGCCCGGCCTCGCTGTCGGTGTCGGTGTCGCGCAGCATGGAAAGTCCCGGCGTGTGGTGCGGGCTAAATTATCGGCGCGGCGAGTCGTTCCATGCCGTCCTCGACATGGCCATTCTTTCATGGCAGGGACCGGCCATGGCGCTCGACATCAAGATATGCGGCCTGAAGACAGGGCCGGCCCTGGACGCCGCCCTTGCCGGCGGCGCGAGCCATGTCGGCTTCATCTTCTTCCCCAAAAGCCCGCGCAATGTGAGCCCCGCAGCGGCCGGCGCGCTGCGCGCGACAGCGCGGGGCCGGGCGAAGGCCGTCGCCGTCACCGTGGATGCCGACGATGCCGCGCTCGACGCGATCGTGGCGGCCATGGCGCCCGACATGCTGCAACTGCACGGCAGCGAGACGCCGGCGCGGGTCGCCGCGGTGAAGGCGCGCTACGGCCTGCCGGTGATGAAGGCGCTCGCCGTCTCCGCCGCCGCCGATCTCGCGGCGGCGCGGCCCTTCTTCACTGTCGCCGACCGCATGCTTTTCGATGCGAAGCCGCCGAAGGGCTCGCAGCTTCCGGGCGGCAACGGCGTCGCCTTCGACTGGTCTTTGCTCGCCGCCCTTGACCCGGGCGCCGATTACATGCTTTCCGGTGGCCTGAATGCCGCCAATGTCGGCGACGCCCTTCGTATCGGCAATCCACCGGGCATCGACGTCTCGTCCGGCGTGGAAAGCGCGCCGGGCGTCAAGGACACGGCCCTCATAGACGATTTCTTCGCGGCGGTACGGGCAGCGCACATGCCTGCCGGTTGACGCCCGATCTTGCAGGAGACCGGCGGTGAACAAGCCAGTCGAACCCAATTCCTTCCGCACCGGACCCGACGAACAGGGCATGTTCGGCATCTTCGGCGGCCGTTTCGTCGCCGAGACGCTGATGCCGCTCATCCTCGACCTGGAGCGCGAGTGGCACGCCGCGCGCAACGATCCCGAGTTTCAAAAGGAACTGTCGGCCCTTTCGACCTTCTATGCAGGACGGCCGTCGAAGCTCTATTTCGCGGAAGGGCTGACGCGCCATCTCGGCGGCGCGAAGATCTACTTCAAGCGCGAGGACCTGAACCACACCGGCTCGCACAAGATCAACAATTGCCTCGGCCAGATCCTGCTCGCCCGGCGCATGGGCAAGACGCGCATCATCGCCGAGACCGGCGCCGGCCAGCACGGCGTGGCCTCCGCCACCGTCGCCGCCCGCTTCGGCCTGCCCTGTGTCGTCTATATGGGCGCCACCGATGTCGAGCGGCAGAAGCCGAACGTCTTCCGCATGAAGCTGCTCGGCGCCGAGGTGAATGCGGTCTCGTCGGGCCACGGCACGCTCAAGGACGCGATGAACGAGGCGCTGCGGGACTGGGTCACCAATGTCCACGACACCTATTACCTGATCGGCACGGCCGCCGGGCCGCATCCCTATCCCGAACTGGTGCGCGAGTTCCAGTCGGTGATCGGCAAGGAAGCCCGGGCGCAGATGCTCGAGCAGGAAGGCCGCCTGCCTGACATGGTCATCGCGGCGGTCGGCGGCGGGTCCAACGCCATCGGCATCTTCCACCCCTTCCTCGACGACAAGGATGTGCGCATCGTCGGCGTGGAGGCAGGCGGGCGCGGCCTGGGCGGCATCGAGCACTGCGCCTCGATGAATGCCGGCAGGCCCGGCGTGCTGCACGGCAACCGCACCTATCTGCTGCAGAACGAGGACGGCCAGATCCTCGACGGCCATTCCATCTCAGCCGGCCTCGACTATCCGGGCGTCGGCCCCGAGCACAGCTGGCTGCGTGATAGCGGCCGCGTCGACTATGTGCCGATCCTCGACGACGAGGCGCTCGACGCCTTCCAGCTCTGCACCAAGACCGAGGGCATCATCCCGGCGCTCGAATCCGCCCACGCCATCGCCGAGGCGGTCAAGCGCGCGCCGAAAATGGGCAAGGACGAGATCATCGTCGTCAACCTGTCCGGCCGCGGCGACAAGGACGTTCATACCGTCGCCAAGATGATGGGCATGGAGATCTAGGGCAGACATGGCCGGCCCTTTCCTCGACGTGTGGGTGAACTGCCCCGACCGCGCGACGGCCGAGAAGATCGCCGATGCGCTGATCGAGGCGCGGCTCGTCGCCTGCGCCAACTTCTTCCCGCCGGTCGAGAGCCGCTACCGCTGGCAGGGAGGCGTCGAGACGGCGCAGGAGGTCCCGCTGCTGCTCAAGACCCGCACCGCCCATTTCACCGAGATCTGCGACCGCGTGACGGCGCTGCATCCCTATGACGTGCCGTCCATCGTCGCCACCGAACTCACCCATATCGCGCGCAAATATGCCGACTGGCTTGGCGCCGAAACCGGCAAGGCCTGAGAAAATGACAGAAACCCGCATCGATCGCCGCATGGCGAAGCTGAAGGCCGAGGGCCGCCCGGCGCTGGTCACCTATTTCATGGGCGGCGACCCGGACTATGCCACATCGCTCGCCATCATGAAGGCGCTGCCTGCGGCTGGCAGCGACGTCATCGAGCTCGGCATGGCCTTCTCCGACCCGATGGCCGACGGGCCGGCGATCCAGGCGGCCGGCCTGCGCGCGCTCAGGGCGGGGCAGACGCTGGCGAAGACGCTGCAGATGGCGCGCGATTTCCGCGCCGGCGACGACGACACGCCGATCGTGCTGATGGGCTATTACAACCCGATCTACATCTACGGCGTCGAACGCTTCCTCGCCGATGCGAAGGCGGCCGGGATCGACGGGCTGATCGTGGTCGACCTGCCGCCGGAGATGGACGAGGAGCTCTGCATCCCGGCGCTGAAGGCCGGCATCAATTTCATCCGCCTCGCCACCCCCACCACCGACGACAGGCGCCTGCCCAAGGTGCTGCAGAACACGTCCGGCTTCGTCTATTACGTGTCGATGACCGGCATCACCGGCTCCGCGCTCGCCGACACCACGGCCGTCGGCGAGGCCGTCGCGCGCATCAAGCGCCATACCGCGCTGCCGGTCTGCGTCGGCTTCGGCGTCAAGACGGCGGCGCAGGCGCAGGCCATCGGCGCGTCGGCTGACGGCGTCGTGGTCGGCACGGCCATCGTCAGCGCGGTGGCGGAAGCGGCGGCGGCGAAGCGGGACCCGGCGGCGGCCGCCGGCACGCTGGTGCGCGAATTGTCCACCGGCGTGCGCGCGGCGCGCCTTGCCGCGGCCGTCTGAGCACGCCACATCTTGCTGCCGGAAACGGAGAAACTGCGATGAACTGGATCAGCAACTACGTCCGCCCGCGGATCAACTCGATGCTGGGCCGGCGCGACATGCCCGAAAACCTCTGGATCAAGGATCCGGAGACCGGCGAGATGGTGTTCCACAAGGACCTCGAGGAGAACATGTATGTGGTTCCCTCGTCCGGGCACCATCTGCGCATCACCGCCAGGGAGCGGCTGAAGCATTTCTTCGACGGCGGCGATTATGAGACCTTCGACAACCCGAAGGTGGCGACCGACCCGCTGCGCTTCCGGGACGAGAAGCGCTATGTCGACCGGCTCAAGGACGCGAAGGCGAAGACGAGCATGGAAGACGCCGTCATCGGCGCCCGCGGCGACATCGAGGGCCTGCCTGTCGTCGCCGTCGTGCAGGACTTCGCCTTCATGGGCGGCTCGCTCGGCATGGCGGCCGGCGAGGCGATCATCCGCGCCTTCGAGGCCGCGCTGGCGGAAAGGCGCCCGCTGGTGCTCTTCGCGGCCTCCGGCGGCGCGCGCATGCAGGAAGGCATTCTTTCGCTGATGCAGCTGCCGCGCACCACCGTAGCGGTGGACCGGCTCAAGGAAGCCGGCCTGCCCTATATCGTAGTGCTGACCAACCCGACCACCGGCGGCGTCACCGCCTCCTATGCCATGCTGGGCGACGTCCATATCGCCGAGCCCGGCGCGCTGATCGGCTTCGCCGGCCCGCGCGTCATCGAGCAGACCATCCGCGAGAAGCTGCCGGAAGGGTTCCAGCGCGCCGAATATCTGATGGAGCACGGCATGGTCGACATCGTGGTGTCGCGCCTCGAACTGAAGGCGACCATCGCGAGGCTGCTCAAGATCATGCTGAAGACGCCGGCATCGCTGCCGGCGCCCGAGGACGAGGCCGCCCCGCAGGCGGCCTGAGCTCATATTCCGGAGAGGTCCCGACCCCCATCATGACGACCACGACCGCCGAGCAGGAGATCGACCGTCTCCTGTCGCTTCACCCCAAGGGGTTCGACCTCTCGCTCGACCGGATCACGCGCCTGCTGGAGCGGCTGGGCAATCCGCAATTGCGGCTGCCGCCGGTGATCCACATCGCCGGCACCAACGGCAAGGGTTCCTGCGCCGCCTTCGCGCGCGCGCTTCTGGAGGCCGACGGCAAGCGCGTCCACGTCCACACCTCGCCGCATCTGGTGCGCTGGCACGAGCGCTACAGGCTGGGCGAGGTAGGCGGCGGCCGCTTCGTCGCCGACGACGTGCTGGCCGAAGCAGTGCGCCGCGTGGCCGAGGCGAATGGCGGCGAGGCGATCACCGTCTTCGAGATACTGACCGCCGTCACCTTCGTGCTGTTTTCCGAACATCCGGCCGATGCCTGCGTGATCGAGGTGGGTCTGGGCGGCCGCTTCGACGCCACCAATGTCATCCCCGCGCCGGCGGTGTCGGTCATCATGCCGGTCTCGATGGACCACGAGGCGTTTCTCGGCGACCGCGTCGAGCTGATCGCGGCCGAGAAGGGCGGCATCATCAAGCGCGGCTGTCCCGTCGTCGTCGGCGCGCAGGAGTTCGATGCCGCGCGCGAGGTGCTGGTGGCGACGGCGGAGCGCCTCGGCTGCCCGCTGCAGGTCTACGGGCAGGACTTCATCGCCTATGAGGAAAACGGCCGCCTGATCTATCAGGACGAGACCGGCCTGATCGACGTGGCGCTGCCGCGGCTGCCCGGCCGCCATCAATATGCCAATGCCGCGAGCGCCATCGCCGCCGTGCGCGCCGCCGGCTTCGCGCTGTCCGACGACACGATCGACGCGGCGATGGGCGCGGTGACCTGGCCCGGCCGCATGCAGCGTCTCACCGCCGGGCGGCTGGCGCGGTTCGCGCCCGAGGGCGCCGAACTGTGGATCGACGGCGGCCACAATCCCGGCGCCGGCCTGGTGATCGCCGAGGAACTCGCCGCGCAGGAGGAACGCTTCCCCCGGCCGCTCTTCCTCATCGTCGGCATGATCAACACCAAGGACCAGACCGGCTATTTCAGCGCCTTCAAGGGCATGGTGCGGCATGTGCTTACCGTGCCCGTCAACCATAGCGACGCCGGCGTGCCCAATGACGAGCTGGCCGCGCGCGCCGCGGCGGCGGGCCTGTCGGCCGAGCCGGTCGCATCGGTGGAGAATGCGTTGAAGCTGCTGCGCGACACCTGGCCGCAGGGCGAGACGCCGCCGCGCATCCTCATCGGCGGCTCGCTCTATCTGGTCGGCGAGGTGCTGGAGCAGAACGACACGCCGCCGCAGTGACGGCGACATGCCGAACGAAAAAGGGCCGCGCATTGCGCGGCCCTTTGCTTTGCGGTTCCGTCTTGCTCAGCGGTCGAGCCAGAGCGTGTCGAGCTGCAGGTTGAGCACCGTCGTGGGCGGCAGCTTCCAGCCCTTCACGTCCTTGTGGTGTGCGATCATGCGCTTGGTGCGGAACATCGGGATGTAATAGGCCTGATCGAGCATGTAGGCCTCGATCTCCCTGGTGATCTCCGCGCGCTTCGCCTCGTCGCCGGCACCCGCGGCGGCGGTCTGGGCGTCGAACATCTCCTTGAGCTTCGGGTCTTCCAGGCCCGAATAATTGTTCGGGCTGCCGGGCATGAACTTCACCAGCACCTCGTTCGGGTCGACGCTGACGGTGTTGTTGAAGTCGATCGCCACGTCATAGGTCTTGCCCTGCAGCGCGGCGAAATATTGCGGCGTCTCGGCCTGGATCTGGTCGGCCTGGATGCCGATCTTGCGGAACTGGTCGAGCACGAACACGCCGAGCGGTTCCCAGGGCTGGCGGAGGTTGCGGTTGAGCAGCGTCAGCTTCAGGCCGGCATGGCCCGATTCCGCCAGCAGCTTCTTGGCCTTCTCGCGCTGCGCGGCCACGTCGCTGTCGAAGCCCGGCAGCTTGGCATAGTCCTCGGTCTTCAGCTCGCTGATGCCGTTCGGCGGCATGTAAAGGCCGAAGCCTTCCAGCGGCGAGATCTTCGGCAGCACCTGGTTGCCCTCGACGCGGCTGATGGCCAGGTTGAGCGCCTGGCGCACCTTGACGTCGTTGAACGGCGCCTTGGTCAGGTTGAAGGTCAGGAAGTTGGTGATGTTGAACGGACCCGTCTGGAA
>Ga0182742_1001737_pt1 | contig 26541 bp, 22 predicted proteins | sample eDN5th37CBELigMG_FD_128880 | JGI IMG/M metagenome (GOLD analysis project Ga0182742, IMG submission 128880) | Enriched Miracle-Growth compost microbial communities from Emeryville, California, USA - eDNA 5th pass 37_C BE-Lig MG (version 2)... ...
CGGCAGGAGGAACGACTGGCCTGGGCTGTACGGACGGTACGTCTTGCTCACGCCACCAAAGGATCACAGCAAGGCGGGGCTTGTCGATCCCCGGCCTTGCGGTTACTGCAACAGCCTCCTAGCGAGCCGCGCCCGCAGTACTCTCGCTTGGCCCCTCCACCGGCAGGAATAGCCCGCCACCGATAAAGCGGGTCTTTCCGAGCAGAATCGGTCCTTCTACGGCACGCTCAAATCGCAGTCGCAACCAGCCCTGCAATCCGTGAGCTCCTGCCCGGTACCGCACCACCTCGGCCTTTGGCCTGGGCAGTCCGTTCCGTTCGCACTCGGCGAGCAGATCGAGCTCGATGGCCTTCCTCGGATCGCCAACCGAAAGGTGCCTCGTTACGCTGTACGGGTGGATTGATGCGAAGCGGCGCCGGGGCGTGCAGTACTGCCGCACCGCAGCGCTCGAAGCCCGCTGAACGGAGTAGGGCTCGCCTCCGTTGATCCGCAGCACGTGGAAACCGGTCAGCGCCTTCTCGAGCCGCTCGAGCTTCGTCTCCTCGTCTCGCGTTGCTGGGCGGCGCGCGATCCGATGTGGCGCCACGACCAGCAGCCAGCAAGCCTGTGGATCCCAGTGGAAAGCCAGGTGCTCTCCGCTCCTATCGGGCTCGCCGGTCGCCTCATGACCGGTGAAGTAGGTCTCGAGGGTGCGTTTGGATCCACCCCCGAGCGCGCCCAAACGCGCCAGAACGGCTCGCCGGAAGGCGCGTACCAGCATCGTGGGCGGTAACCCCGCCGCGGCGGGATCGAGCTCGAAAGCCCAGCATCCGAGTTCCATCGCGTCGGGAAGAGCAGGGCGCATGAGACCGAGGCCGAGGAAGCGGCCATCACCGATGACCAATGGTCCGTGCACTTCAGACCCGAACTCGATCTCGACGTGCCAGAGCCTCTCCTTCGCGAAGCGGGTGTCACCGGCAAAGTTCTCGGCCCGTAACCCCTTTCGCGAGAGCGGCTCGCGCTGCACGTGAATCGAGCGAACCTCAACATGGATCTCGGCATGCCGCAGCGCCTGAAGAACCGAAACGCACGCCTGGGCCTCCTCTTGGCTCCGCTCCGCTGCACCTTTGGCCTGTTCACGCCGCTTCGCTGGATCGATGCGGCGGCGTGCCGCCACGAGCGGCAGCGCGGCCGGTGTCACGGAGACGAATCGCCGGGACCTCTCGCAGTAGCGATCGAGCATCGACGAACCCTCCCGTGCCCGGGAGAGAACGCACGGTAGCTTGTCTCCGGTCACAGGGTCGGAAGGGGCGAGGCCCTCGAACGCCCAGAGCAGGTCCGCCGGCGCGAAGAGAGATTCGTTGGGAAGCTCGATCGCGATCCGACGGATCTGCTGGTCCGCGTGTTCGTGTCCGATGGACGGCAAGGGAAGCAGGCGGATTCGTCCACCGCGCCGCCGGTCCTGCGAGCCATCCGGGAGGCGGCCGTACAGCAGGCGGTCCACCTCCAGCTGCTCGCGATCACCGGGAAAGGCCTCCTTCAATCGAGCCGCCGCTGCATCGCGGATGGACTCCACCGTGCGGACGACGCGGTGCAATGGCAGGCTCGCGAGCCCGCGCTCGCCCTCGGTCCCGACCAGCTCGAACAGCTGGAGCACTGCATGCGACCGGTAGCGGACCGGAGCGAAGATCGGGCGGGGTGGGCTCTGGAAGATCTCTCTCCGCTTTCTACCCTCGCCCACCTCCCGGAGTCGCCGCGCGTGAACACGGCGTTCCGTGGAGTCGAAGGAGCCCTCCACGGGGCAGTTCAGGCATCCCGGCTCCGCAGCCCCCATGCCTGCGGGGTGGTAAACGGTACCAGGGTGCTCAGCCAGCACCCGCGCCAAGGAATCGGCGTCGAGAAGCTCGGCCCGTGCCCAAGCCGGATCGACGCCACGGCCGAGATGCGAGAGGTTCTCGGCACACTCGACGAGCACTTCTGCCTGCGTCCGATCCGCGGGGTCGAACGTCCACACGTACAGGAGCGGCTCGCTCCCTTCGAGGATTCGAGGGACGACGCTCTTCCTGGTGCGCAGCTTTTCCTGTTTCGAGGGATCGCCGCCTACCGAGTCCATGTCGTTGCTCGGTACGTAGAGGGTGCACTCCTCGCCCTGGATCGAACGAGGAGCCGCGATGTCCGGTGGCGCCTGCCTCTCCAGCCAGCGGAACGCCGTAGCGTGGGCCTCGGCGATGTTGCGACCTCGTGCCGCACCGGCGATCAGGGCCTGGAAGACCCGAGCTGGAGCGGGAGGCCACTCCGGCGCGCCGAAGCTCATGCCGTGGAAGCGGTCGTGCAGATGAACTCGCATCAGGAGGTACAGGGCCACGGTGTCCCTCACTTGCCGTCCTTCGCCGCCTTCTTCTTCTTTCCGCCGGCTTCGTCGCCCAGGTCCGCCTTGGCGAGCTTCGGGTCGAACGCCACCGTGCGGTTCTCGCCGACGCCGAACTCGCTCGCTGCGACCCGGGCGAACTCCCTCACCGCGCTGGAGTCGAGCTGGATCTCCGTCCGCTCACCCGTCCGCGCGACCTCCAGCCACGGGCTCGGGTGCGTGGCATCGGGGACGAGGAGGCATCCCTGGCGCAGGAAGCCATCGAGTGGCTCGGTTGCCGCCACGAGCGCGAGCCCAAGGACGTACCGCTGGAGCCCGAGCTTGCCGTCCTTCCCGTGGAGTCGCCGCAATGCGACCAGGTTGAGCGTCAGGTCGCGGAGGATCGGTCCTCGGGCAATGACGCCACCCTTCGCGCCGGTCGACGGGACCGGGACGAAGCCACGCTGGGCGAGCGGACTCTTCGGGTTGTTCTCCGACTTCTGCTTGTCCTCTTCTGAGAACACGTCGAGGGCCGCGTAGTCGAGGGGGGGTACGTATTGCGCCGATCGGGTCAGCTCATCGACATCCCACGCCCGGATGACGCTCTGGATCAGGCGTGGAAGCTTTGCCTGGGTGTCACGGGAATCCCAGGCGCCGAACACCAGCGACGTCGGCGAAAGCCTCGCCACGGCAGTCGCGTCCCCCGACTCGAGAAACGTTACGAAGGCCTTCCGTGCTTCGTCCTTGAGGGCCGTCGAGCGGACCAGCGCATCGCCGAGCCGGTGCCCCGCCTCGAGCAGGGAGACCTTCTTGCCCCCATCGAGAGCGACGTCGATCTGCGGAACGAGCTCGCGCAGCTCCGGATCATCCTGGAAGAGCGCCTCCATGCGGTTCGCCTGGGAGCCGACGCTGTCGACCGTCACGACTTTCGTGCCGTCCGAGAGCGTATCGATGTTGTAAGGATTCTTCTCACTCGCATACGTGGGCGGGAAGAAGACCGCGTCGGCACCCTCGACCGGAACCAGCCGCTCCCTACGCACCAGTGCCACAGGGCCCTTCGGGTCCAGCCACCGCGCGATCTGTTCCTTGAGCTTGCTCATCGAGTGGACTCCTCCGTGACTGCCGTGATGGAACGGGCTTGGTTCTCCTGACCGGGCCAGTTGAGCGTCATGCGGAAACGACGCATGGGGAAGGGAAGGGCTGCGCCCCCCAGAGAGGCCCGCAGGAGCGCGGGCGAAAGCCAGAGGTCCGGTGCACTTTCGTCACGGCCCGCGACCGCGTAGGTGTAGTCGAGCTTCGACTCTCCTCTCCGCGGACGCGCGTGATTGAGGCCAATCGCGCCGAGCAGCTCAACCAGCGGATATCCCAGCGGAACGATGTGGCTGTGCGCGTTGAGCGAGAAGCCGATCTCGAGCGGTACGTAATCTCGCCGGGGATCGAGTCGAAAGCTGCTGGATTGCGGGGCGCTCAGCGAAAATGGATCGTCTATTGCTTCGCGCGCTCTTCCTCGGATCAGGTCGAGCGCATCCCGGGCGAGCGCTGCGCCCGGATAGCCTCCCGCACCAGCCCACAGTTTGAAATTGTCCCGCCCGGTCTCCGTGCGTTCGTCGCCCCAGTACTCGAGGAGCAAGCGCTTGTTTCCGTGGACGAGCGCGCAGACCAGCGTCGCCGGGCTCCGCGGCAACGGAATGGGATAGCCCGTGTCGTGCGGCAGCTCGCGCGGGGCTGGCCCCCACGAGGCGGTCCAATCATCAGCCAGGGTGCATTGCGAAGGCATGAGGGCGACCGCCTCCGCGCTGTCGATGAAGCGCAACACCTCCTCGACGGGCGAGGTCTCGCCGCGGGCACGCACATGAAAGCGCTCTCGCCCCGGATATCGCCAGTCGAACGCGCCTTCGGCCCCACCGAGAAGCTGCTCGGCCGCTTCGAGCAGGCCCAACGACGCGAGCACCTGGCCCGGGTTCATCAGATCGACCGAAATCGAAGCCTCACCCATGTCATGTCCCCTCGTCGTTTCGCCGCGACGCACGTGCATCCGCTGCCCGGAGTAGCGCCTCCAGCCACGCGAGGCCCCAAGGGCCATATCGTCGCGATAGACGGTCGAAGCGGAGGGCTGCATCCCGCGCCCGTTGCTGCAGGCGGGCTGGCGGCTCCTCCGCGTCTTCGGTCGGCAGGATGGGACGGGCGCGGCCGTGGTGGGCGGCGACCAGGTGCAGCGCAAGTTCCCGCTGCTCCGGATCCAGAGACTCGAAGGCCGGATGCTTTTCCATACGGGGAAGCGATCCCAGCTCGTGGCGGTAGCCGCCCAGGAGCTTCTGGTTGACGCCGCGGGTGGATTTCGCGAGCGGACGCTCCTCCGGTCGGACGCCGAAGGCGCGTTGCCAACGCTCGGCGGCCTTCCCCTCGTCGTGCAGCTGCGCCGCCACGAGCAGCGCAGCCCGGATGGCTGGGGGGAGCCCGAGTCGAGCAGCGAGCCGCGCTGCCTCCTCAGCCACCCAGGAGCCATGCTCCGCGAGGCCCTGCGCGCGCCGTGCGACGGAGCGGCCGACCTCCGTCGCCGGGGGCGCCGACGCTCGCCGCTCGATTACCAGCCAGCGGCAGGGCGCCCCTTCCTCGTCGTGCCGGAGGACGAACGCCGCCTCGAATCGAAATCCTTCGGCGTCGAGGCTCTCGATGGTGTCGACAGCGCGCAGCCGGAAGGGCACGACCGAATCGGCGTGCTGCGTCAGGTCGAGGGACGGCGCGTCTTCTTCCGGGAGAGGGGCGGTCGCGGAGAGCAGTCCGCATACGAGCCCACCGAAAGACGCTTTGACGATGACCGTTGCCCCCGCGAGATCCTTTTCGAGACGCTTCTTCTCACGCTGCGCTACCGACTCGATCGAGAGCGCGAACGCGCCGCGGTGGTTGCTGACCAGGGCGATCGGCAACCAGCGGCCCGCGGTGTCGCGCAAGCCAGGATGGTCGGCTCTCTTCTTGAGCCATTCCGCCACCTCTCCGACCGAAACCTCCAGGCGCTCATCCGCATGGGGCCCGGCTGCGTCGAGGTAGGCGTCGAGGAGTCCCGCATCTACCCGCTGATCGACCAGCGGGAGTTCCTCGCGGAAGAAGACGAGCGCCTGCGGGTCCTCCTCGGTATCCCAACCCCGTAGCCAGGGCGCGACCTCGGGGCGGCCGGTGTGCTCCTCCAGCCAGGTCATTGCCCAGGCGTCGACGTGTGCCCGAGCGAGTGGCGGGAAGAGGGGAGCAGGGGTGCTTGCGGACCGGATCCGCTCCTGCCCGGCACGCGCTCTCAACTCGGCGAGGGCGGCGGGGGAGCCGTCGAGCCCGTCCTGAAGGCGTGGTAGCTCGCGGATGAGCGCGAGTGCGCTGGCAAGGCGGGCAGCAGTCGTCTCGTCTTTGGCGTCGGGCGTCGCGGGAACGATCACGACGCTGGAGCGATGTGCTCCGCGCCGATTGACGCGACCGAGCCGTTGTACCATCCGTTCCCACGCCACGAGGTCGAAGACGGCGTGCTGGGCATCGAAGTCGACACCGACTTCGCCTGCGGACGTTGCCACGAGGATCGCGGGAAGCGCAGGTTCGTCTGCCGCTGTCGACGTTCCTCGGAAGCCGTTGCTCGAGAGCCATTCCGAGACGGCCTGCCGCTCATGCACGCGACGGGCGCCAACCAGCAGCTCGACGGACGCTCCATCCTTGAGCTTCTTGCGCAAATCCGCAGCGACCCGCTCCGCGTCTGAGCGCCGATTGCAGAAGACGACCACACGAGCGGCATCCTGCCGTGCGTTCTCGACGAGTTGAAGTGCCTCTTCTACGAGGCGGCTTGCGAGCTGGTTCGGAGTGACCTCGTCACGAACGATGAGCTGCTTGTGGGCGCGAACGCGTTGCTGGACGACGGGATGATCCTCGTCGGCGCGGCCGAGGCGATGGACATTCTCCAGCTCGCGTCCCGTTGCGGAAAGCGAGATCATCTGCGCCGGTACTCCGGCCACCGGCAACCCTGCTTCGGGCCCAAACTCGCGTGCCTGCGTTTCCGCGATGGCTTCGAGCAGGCGCTCGAAAGGCGGGACGAGGTGTGCTTCGTCCAGGACGAAGAGCGAGTCCGCTCCGAGCAGGCCGGCGTGGTAGGGCCGCATCTTCCGAGAGACGCCATAGCCGGAAAAAAGCAGGCGCGAACCGACCATGTCGACCGTGCCGACGATGATCGCCGGTTCCGACGGATCATCGAGCCATGCACGGTTGTCGACGTGCTGGCCTCGGAGCGTCGAGATGGGCAGCGGCCGCGTGAGTCCGAGAGCCGCGCGGACCTCGGGATGCTGGTCTACGAAGGCGCGAAGCCGCTCGGCTTCGTCGGAGGCCTGATCGACGACTGCGCGCCTGTCCACGACGTACACGAGACGCGTGGGAAGCTGCGCACCCGTGGCCCGGGCCAGGAGCCAGAGGGCGATGATGGAGGTCTTGCCCAGACCGGTGGGGAGGTCGACCGCCCTGGGGAGGTCTCCGGTGGCGAGCCGCTCCAGTAGTGCGTACTGCCAGGGAAATGCCTCCGGTACACCGAGTGCGCTCGCGAGGAGCGCCGATGCCTGCCGAAGATCGAGTGTGTCCGCTCGTGCTCCCACGAATGGCCCCCTCTGCAAGCGCGAACCGTGGCTGACGGCGGATGCCGTCGCTCTGCTGTCGAGCTGGTTGCAGTTGTGATCCGCCCCCCGACTGGTCGAGCAAGTATGGCGAATTGTGTCCGAAAAGACGAGTCGCCTGTGAGATTTCGCTCACTGTGAATTGCGGGTGTTCACTTGAATGCGTGCAGCCGGCGTCTCAACCTCATGGTCGGGCACGGTGGAGGGGAGCGCAGGCAGTACGCCGCCGTGAGTTGCATGCTGCTGGAGTCGGCACGCAGACCGCGCCGCCGAACTCGCCCTCCCCAACTTGGGGGGCGGAGCGAAACGCAGGCGGGCCGGAAGGGGGCCAACGGGAGCCCCTTGGCGGTGACGAACGGCCGCCCAAGCATTGACGCGCCTGCAGCACCGCGCACTGTCCAGCGCTCTCCAGGGAGCGGCTTGCGTGGGGCAAACGTACGGGGTGGCGGGAGCACGACCCGGCGTTCCCGCTCAACGACTTGCCGAGGCGCTTCGCTCGATCCGGGGGAAGGTTAGGGGCCCGGAGAATCTCGGCCGGCGCCGCCGGCCGGGCGTTCGAATCCCGCACCAACCCATTCGGTTCGTGCTACCGATCCGCCCCCATGCTCGAAGCCTTCACCAGCGCCGAAGGATGGATCGCCCTGGCCTCGCTCACCGCCATGGAGATCGTCCTGGGCATCGACAACATCATCTTCATCTCGATCCTCGTCGCCCGGCTCCCCCGGGAGCGCCAGCAGATCGCCCGCCAGCTCGGCCTCGGTCTCGCGCTGGTGATGCGCCTCGGCCTCCTCCTGGCGATCAGCTGGATCATGTCGCTGACCGCGCCGCTCTTCACGGTGCTCTCCAACGAGATCTCCGGCCGCGACCTGATCCTGATCGTCGGCGGGCTCTTCCTCATCGCCAAGGCGACCCACGAGATCCACGACAAGCTCGAGGTCGATCACCCGAAGTCGGCGGACGAGAAGAAGCTCAAGGCCTCCTTCGTCGGCGTGCTCGTCCAGATCATGCTGCTGGACATCGTCTTCAGCCTGGATTCGGTGATCACCGCGGTGGGCATGGCGCCGGCGATCAGCATCATGGTGGCGGCGATGGTGATCGCGGTGGGCGTGATGCTGATCTTCGCCAGGCCCATCGGCGACTTCGTGGAGCGGCACCCGACGATCAAGATCCTGGCGCTCTCCTTCCTGCTGCTGATCGGCGTGGTGCTCGTCGCCGATGGCCTCGGGCAGCACATCGGCAAGGGCTACATCTACTTCGCCATCGCGTTTTCGCTGCTGGTGGAGTTGATCAACCTCCGCGTCCGCAAGGTCCACGAGGCGCCGGTGCAGCTCCACAACAAGTTCGAGCACACGAGGCCACCCGAGAGCCTCGGCTGACCGACCGGACGGGCCCCCGGCCGCCCATCCACCTTTGCGCGGCGGCTGGCGCCCGCCGAGAATGGGGCTATGGGCCTCCCATGAATCCCGACGATCTCGAGTGGCTGCTCGCAGAACACGAGGGGCTGGAAGAAGAGCTTCCCGCGCTGCTGGAGGCGCTGGGGCGGGATCCGCCCGGGTGGGGGGAGGTCCGCTCCCGCCTCGACTCCATCGCCCTGGAGCTCCCCATCCACCTCGAGGTGGAGGAGCTGGTGGTCTTTCCCTGGCTCGGCCAGCGGCTCCCCGCCGCCATCGGCTCCCTCGACGGCCTGCTCCGCGAGCACCACCGCCTGGTGGAGGAGCTGAACGAAATCCGCAGCCTGGCGGCTGCCGAGCACCCCGCCGCCGACCTCCGCGAGCGGGTCCAGCACCTCATCCGCAACCTGCGCGGCCACTCCCGCATGGAGAAGGACCTCCTCGAGCGCGCTCTCGAGGCGCCGCTCCCCGCGGCGAGCGACTCCTTCCCCACCCGCGGCCCGGGCGGCCGCTCCCGGCCGCAGTAGCTGGCTAGAGCTCCACCTTCTCCAGATACGCCGGCACGTACGCGTCCCACCCGCGCGCCTCGAGCCGCCGCCGCATCGCCTCCAGCGCAGGCGGCTCGCCGTGGATGCAATATGTCCGCTGGGGCGGCATCCGGATCGACCCCATCCACCGCTCCACCTCGGTCCAGTCGGCGTGGGCCGAGAACCCGTCGATCTTCGTGATCCGCGCGTTGACCTCCACGTCCTCGCCGTGGATGCGGATGCTCCTGGCCCCGTCGAGCAGCTTGCGCCCGCGCGTGCCCGCCGCCTGGTAGCCCACGAAGAGCACGGTGGTCTTCGGATCGGGCAGCCGGTGCTTGAGGTGGTGGAGCACGCGCCCGCCCGTCGCCATTCCCGACGCGGAGAGGATGATCATCGGCCCCCTCCGTCCGTTGATCGCCTGCGACTCGCGCACCCCGCGGGTGAACTCCACCCACGTCGGATGGATCGGCTTTCGCCCCTCGGTGATGAGCCGCACCATCTCCTCGTCGTGCTCCTCCCGGTGCATCAGGTAGAGGGGCGTGGCGTCGATGGCCATGGGGCTGTCGACGAAGATGGGGATGCGCGAAGGGATCTCCCCGGCGAGCTGGAGCTGCCGCAGGTGGTAGAGGATCTCCTGGCACCTGCCGATGGCGAAGGCGGGGATGATGAGAACGCCCTTGCGCTCCACCACGTCCCGCACCACCGCCCCCAGCTCGCCCCGGGGATCGGCCTCGAGGTGCTCCCGGTCGCCGTAGGTGCACTCCACCAGCAAGGTCGTGGCCCGCTCGATCTTCGCCGGGTCAGGGATGATGGGCATGTCGTAGCGCCCCAGATCGCCGGAGTAGACGAGGGTGTGCCGGTAGCCGTCGGCGCCGTAGAGATCGAGCTGCACGCTCGCCGAACCGAGGATGTGGCCGGCGCGGTGGAGGGTGAGGACCACGCCTTCTGCGATCTCCTTCTGCACCCCGTAGCGCACCGTCTGGATCTGCGGAATGCAGGCGTTGGCGTCCGCCTCGGTGTAGAGGGGCAGCGCCGGGTCGTGGCGCGAGTAGCGCATCTTGTTGGCGTACGCCGCCTCCTCCTCGTGCAGCCTGCCGGAGTCGGGGAGCATGATCGCCAGCAGATCCCGCGTCGCCGGCGTGGAGTAGACCGGTCCGCGGAAGCCGTTGCGGATGAGCCGCGGCAGGTAGCCGGTGTGATCGATGTGGGCGTGGGAGAGCACCACCACGTCGATCGAGTCCGGGGGCACGGGGAAGGGATCCCAGTTGCGCAGGCGCCACTCCTTCTCGCCCTGGAAGAGCCCGCAATCGAGGAGGATCCGCCTGCCTTCGTGCTCCACCAGGTGGCGGCTGCCGGTGACCGTGCCTGCTGCTCCGAGGAACTGGATCGATGCCATGTAGGCGAGCGTAGTCGTCGAGAGCGGCTTTGGAAAGTTTGCATTTTGCGCTAAGCAGGAGCCATGCGAATCATCGGCACCCTTGCAACGCTCCTCGCTCTGACCTTCGCAACCCCTGCCGCCGCGCTGCCGCACAACCCCAGCCGCTGGGGGCTCGGCTTCATGGTGGGCGATCCCACCGCCTTCAGCGTGAAGCACTGGTTCGGCGGCCCCAACGCCATCGACTTCGCCCTGGGCAGCGGTCCCGGCCTCCGCTTCCACGCGGACTACCTCTTCGGCCTCGCCCGCCTCGCCAGCGAGCGGAGCATGAACCTCGACCTCTACCTCGGCGTCGGCGGCCTGGTGGGCGAGGCCCGCGGCCGCTGCGGCTGGATCCACGACCACCACTGGTGCCACGACCACGGCGACGCCTTCGCGGCGGTGCGGGTCCCCTTCGGCCTCGACTTCGTCTTCCGTACCGCGCCTGTCGAGCTCGGCCTCGAGCTGGCGCCCGGCATGTGGGTCGCGCCGGACGTGGACATCGGGCTGATCGACGCGGCGCTCTTCGTCCGCCTGCTCCTCTGACGCGCCTTCCAGCGGCGCCCTCGTCCGGGTATTCTCGCCTCCCGTTTTTCGACCGAGTGGAGCAGACGATGGCGCGCAGGCAGGTTCGGGTGGTGGGGGCGATGATCGTGCGCGACGGCCGCTACCTGATCACCCAGCGGCCGCCCACCGCCTCGCTGCCCCTGCTCTGGGAGTTTCCCGGCGGCAGGGTGGAGGAGGGCGAGACCGACGAGGAAGCCCTCCGCCGCGAGCTCCGCGAGGAGATGGCGATCGAGGTCGAGGTGGGCGAGTGCACCATGCACGTGACCCACGCCTACCCCGACTACGACATCGACTTCCGCGTCTTCCGCTGCACCCTCCTCTCGGACGAGGAGGAGATCCGCCACATCCGGGTCCACACCCACCGGTGGGTCCTGCCCGGGGAGCTCGACGAGTACGAGTTCCCCGCCGCCGACCAGAAGACGCTCGAGCGCCTTCTCAACATCCAGTAGGGCGCTGCCGTCCCCCTCCCCGAAAGCCGTTCCCTCCTCTCTCTTCCTCTTCCCGTGCCGCCGCGGCCCACGCGTGACCGCGTGGATGCCTTGCTGGCGCCCGCATCGGGTACCTACCTTGCCTCGTTCGGCGCCGATCGCGTGCCTCGGTGACGGTGGCAGCGTGGGCGGGCGTGGATTCCTCGGCGAGGGCGAAAGGAGCGCGACGGCATGGCGAACAGGCCGGCACAGACCCCGAAGGGCGGCGGCCCGAAGAAGCCGCCGAATGCCCAGGGGCCGGAGACGCCGAAATTCCGGTTCGGTTCCCCGTTGGGGATCATCCTGCTGCTGATCGCCGGCTTCTTCCTGTTCCGCGGCTTCTTCGAGAACATCGGCGTCACCCGCGTTCCCTACTCGGAGTTCGTCAACGCGGTGGAGGCGCGCCGCTTCCACCGCGTGGTCATCGGCGAGGACTGGGTGAAGGGCTACCTGACCGCGGAGGCGATGGGGCAGCCTGCGCCCCGCGGCGCGGACCAGCCGATCGTCGGCGCGGACGCCGGCTCGCTCCCCTGGATGGCCAACATCGTCCCCGGCACCGAGGAGCAGCTCGTCCAGAAGCTCCAGGAACAGAACGTGGAGTACGAGGCGGTCCGCTCGTCCAACTTCGGCGAGCTGATGCTGATCTGGCTGGTGCCGATCCTCCTCGCGCTCCTCTTCTGGAGCTGGATGATGCGGCGGGTCGGCACGCAGATGGGCCAGGGCCCGCCGGGCGTGATGACCTTCGGCAAGACCCGGGCGAAGCTCCACATGGAGAACGACACCGGCGTCGGCTTCAAGGACGTGGCGGGCATCGACGAGGCGGTGGACGAGCTCAAGGAGATCGTCGACTTCCTCAAGTCGCCGGAGAAGTTCCGCCGGCTCGGCGGCAAGATCCCCAAGGGCGTGATGCTGGTCGGCCCGCCGGGTACCGGCAAGACGCTGCTCGCGCGCGCGGTCGCCGGCGAGGCGGGCGTTCCCTTCTTCAGCCTCTCCGGCTCGGAGTTCGTGGAGATGTTCGTGGGCGTGGGCGCCGCCCGCGTGCGCGACCTCTTCCAGCAGGCCCAGGGCAAGGCGCCGTGCATCATCTTCATCGACGAGCTCGACGCCATCGGCAAGAGCCGCAACAGCGGGATCATGGGCCACGACGAGCGGGAGCAGACCCTCAACCAGCTCCTCGCGGAGATGGACGGCTTCGACTCGCGGGTGGGGCTGATCATCCTCGCCGCCACCAACCGGCCGGAGATCCTCGACCCGGCGCTGATGCGCCCGGGCCGCTTCGACAGGCAGGTCCTCGTCGATCGCCCCGACAAGAAGGGGCGCGAGAAGATCCTCGAGATCCACGCCCGCGAGGTGAAGCTCGCCAAGGACGTGGACCTCAAGACCATCGCCGCCCGCACGCCGGGCTTCGTGGGCGCCGACCTCGCCAACATCATCAACGAGGGCGCGCTCCTCGCCGCGCGCCGGGGCAAGGACGAGGTGACCCGCGCCGAGCTGGAGGAGGCGATCGAGCGGGTGGTGGCGGGGCTGGAGAAGAAGAGCCGCCGCATCAACGAGCGGGAGAAGGAGATCGTCGCCTACCACGAGTCCGGTCACACGGTGGTGGGCTGGATGCTCCCGCGGAGCGAGCGGGTGCAGAAGGTCTCGATCATCCCGCGCGGCGTGGCGGCCCTCGGCTACACCATGCAGATGCCCCTCGAGGACCGCTACCTGATGACGGTCCCCGAGCTGAAGGACAAGATCGCCGCGCTCCTCGGCGGCAGGGCGGCGGAGGAGCTGATCGTCGGGGAGATCTCGACGGGCGCCGCCAACGACCTGCAGCAGGCGACCGACATCGCCGCGGCGATGGTCCGCGAGTACGGCATGAGCGAGGAGGTGGGCCCCATCTCCCTCGGCGACCGGCAGCGGGCGATCTTCCTCCAGCAGCGGGGGCAGGGGGCCGGCGAGCTGCGCGGCCACTCCGAGCACCTCCACCGCGTGGTGGACGCGGAGATCCAGCGGATCGTCCAGGAGGGGCTGGAGACCGCCCGCCGGGTGGTGCGCACCCACCGCGACAAGCTCGAGCAGCTCGCCGCCCGCCTCCTCCAGCAGGAGGTGGTCGAGGAGGAGGAGCTCGAGCGGATCCTCGGCCCCAAGGTGGGCCTCCACCCCCGCGACGAGCCGGCGGAGGTGGTCTCCCCGCCGCCCCCCACCGCGATGATGAGCGCCGACGCCAGCGCCGCGGTGCAGGACGATTGACCGGTGCAAGACCCGCGGACGGGCGCTCTCCGTCCGCGTGTTTACATTCCTCCCGACGGCCCCGTTCTCGCAGGACGCTTGACCGTCTTCGAGGCCGAGGCGGGAAGGAGGCGGTCGTGGAGGTCAAGATCGGCAAGAGCCACCTGGCGCGGAAGGCGCTCTTCCGCAAGGGGCTGCGCAAGGGGTTCCTCACCGTGGAGGAGATCGAGTCGGCGCTGCCTCCCGGCACCCTCACCGTGGCGGAGCGCTGGCTGCTCTACTACTCGCTGCGCGCCGCGGAGATCGAGATCATCGGCGACGAGTCGGAGACGCTCGACCGGGAGGCGCTCGAGGCGGCGGAGGCGACCGATTCGGAGGGCAAGCCGCCCGCCTGATCCGCCCCTCTGGTCCGCGCCGGAGGGCGTGCTCTTGGTTGACAGCGCGGGGCGCGGCTTTAGGTTGCGCCCATCATGAGCGACGAGCGCACCGAGAATCCCGAGACCACCGAGAACCAGCAGCAGCCGGCTCCCGAGACGGAGGGAGCCGCTTCCGACGAGCTCGCCGCCCTGCGCGAACAGCTCGAGAACCAGCAGAAGCGCCTCGACCAGATCGCCCGGGCCTACGCCGACGTCCTCAACGAGCGGGAGTCGTTCCAGCGGCGGGTCGAGCGCGACCGCGACCGGCAGATCGAGAGCGCCCGGGCCGAGGTGACCGCGGTCCTCTTCGACGTCCTCGACGACCTGCGGCGCGCGCTCCTGGGGAGCGAGAGCGCCCAGGATGCGAAGGGCGTCATCGAGGGGGTGCGGATGATCGCCGACGTGGTCCGGCGGCGGGTGGAGGGGATGGGGATCTCGCCCATCGCCACCGTCGGCCACTACTTCGATCCCAACCTGCACGAGGCGGTCGACCTGGTCCCCGTGGAGGACGCCGACCAGGACGGCAAGGTGATCGAGGAGGTCCGCGCCGGCTGGAAGGCCGGGGATCGCGTGGTCCGTCCGGCGCGGGTCCGGGTGGCGCGCCGCGTCCCCGCCGGCTCCGGCGACGGCGCCGCCTGATCGGCCTGGCAGCGGCCGAAAGGCGGGAATAGCCGCGGATCCCGACCGTTTCTCGACCGTCGAGCAGGGGCCCCCGCCGCCCGGGGGCTCCCCACACCACGAGGTCTGCCCCATGTCCTTCAAGCGTGGCGTTCTCGTCGGGGTTGCAGCCAGCGCGGCGATCGCCGCCTCGGTCGCGGCGACGACCCCCGTCTCCTTCGATGCCCCGGTGGCGGAAGCGAAGAGCAGCCGCCCGGCCCTCTGGCACGAGCGCACCGATGCCCCGCAGCCGGTCCTCGCCAACGGCTACTCGCCGCTCCCCTCGCTGGCGCCGCTGGTCCGCGAGCTCGAGCCGGCGGTGGTGAGCGTCGCCACCTCGAGCGTGGTCCGCCGCAGGCGCGGCATCGATCCCTTCGAGGAGTTCTTCCGCCCCTACATGGGAGAGCAGGGCGGCCAGGGGCAGGGGCGGATGGTGCCGCGGGGCCAGGGCTCGGGCTTCATCATCCACGAGAGCGGGCTGGTCCTCACCAACAACCACGTGATCGACGGCGCCGACCAGATCGACGTCCGCCTCGCCGACGGCCGCGACTTCAAGGCGAAGGTGGTGGGGCGCGATCCCAAGACCGACGTGGCGCTGCTGCGCCTGGAGAACGCCAGCGATCTCCCCACCGTCTACCTCGGCGACTCCGATCGCCTCGAGGTGGGCGACTGGGTGGTGGCGATCGGCAACCCCTTCGGCCTCGCCCACTCCGTCTCGGTGGGGATCGTCTCCGCCAAGGAGCGCTTCATCGGCGCGGGCCCCTACGACGACTTCATCCAGACCGACGCCGCCATCAACCCCGGCAACTCGGGCGGGCCCCTCTTCAACGCGCGCGGCGAGGTGATCGGCATCAACACCGCCATCGTCGCCCAGGGGCAGGGGATCGGCTTCGCGGTGCCGATCAACCTGGTGAAGGTGCTGGTGCCCCAGCTCGAGGAGACCGGGACCGTGGCCCGTGGCTGGCTGGGCGTGGCGATCCAGGACCTGACCCCCGAGCTGGCGAAGAGCCTCAAGCTCCCCGCGCGCGCGAAGGGGGCGCTGGTGGCGGACGTGGTGCCGGGGAGCCCGGCGGAGCGCGCCGGCCTGCAGCACGGCGACCTGGTGGTCTCGGTGGACGGCAAGGAGATCGGCGACTACGCCCAGCTCTCCCGCACCATCGCGCTCCTGCCCCCGGGCAAGTCGGTGCGCCTCGGCGTCCTCCGCGAGGGCAAGCGCAAGGACCTCGACGTGGCGATCGCCGCCCGGGACGACCAGGGGCGGGTGATCGACGCCAAGGGCGAACGGAAGCGCGCCGACGCGGGTGCGGGACCGCTGGGGATCGCGGTGCGGGAGGTGACGCCGGAGGTGGCGCGCTCGATGCGCGTGCAGCGCGGCACCGGCGTCCTCGTCGCCTCGGTGCAGCCGGACGGCCCCGCGGCGCGGGCGGGCATCGCCGAGGGCGACCTGATCCTCGAGGTCAACAGGCGGCCGGTGCGCAGCGTCTCCGACTGGCACGACCGGATCCGCTCGGTCTCGCCTGGCGAGATGGTGCTGCTCCGCCTGCAGCGGGGCGAGAGCGCCATCTACGTCGCGGTCCGCAACGACCGCGAGTGAGATCCGCCGCGTGCGCGCCGATCAGGCGTGCATGCGGGTCTTCTGCTTCGGCTTGCGGGGCGGCTTCTTGTAGAAGACGTCGGGGTCGTCGCGCCCCGGCCGCCCCTCGACCTCGTCCGTCCTGCCCTCGGAGGCGTCGGGGGCAGGAGCGGAGGCAGGCTCCACCCGGAAGGGAGCCTGCCGATCGGGCGGCTTCGCGCCCGCCGGCTCGCCGGCGCCTCGTGCCGGGCTGGTTGCCACCACGAGGCCCAGGACGAGAACCGGGGCCAGACAAAGTCCTCGCAAAATCTCACCCATCGCCCGCCGTCCCGCTGGGGCGTCCGCCGCAGCGGGCGCGCCATGTGGTCCTGTGGGGAAGCTATGCATGCCCACGGTCGGCGAGCGGTCCCGCCTTTCCCACAGGTGGGTCATGGTCGGGTTTTTGGCTACCTTGTCCTACATGGGTAGCTTGCTCTCGAAACGGGCGGCCGCCGCGCCGCCGACGAGGTTCGAGAGATGAGCCAGCTGGTTCGGGAGCGCCGTCGCTCCTCGCGTTTCGACAAGGTCTTTCCGGTCTATCTGAGCTCCCAGGAGGGGATCTGGCGGGGGATCGCCCGCAACATCTCCGAGGGGGGCATCTTCATCGAGACCCGCGACCCCCATCCCCTCGGCGGCCAGCTGACCGTCTGCTTCGCCGACGAGCGGGCGGGGGTGGAGATGTCCGCCCGGGCGGAGGTCCGGTACCAGTGCGTCCTCGAGTACGGCGCCCGCAACGGCACCGCCGCCCTGCGGGGGATGGGGCTGCGCTTCATGGGCTTCCTGGACGACGGCGAGAGCCCGTTCGCTCCGGCGATCCCCCGGGAGCCGGTGGCCCACTGACCCCTTCCGCGCCCGCGGAGGTGCGTGGCGCGGGGCCGGCCGCCACCCGGGGCGGTACGAGGGCGCGGGGCCCCTGCCGGCCCAATGTCGGACCCCCGGAGTAGGCTCCTTCCCGTTCGCACGACGCCGCGCTGCGCGGCGCAACGAAGGAGCCACGCCATGGTCCGCTCGACCGCACTCGCCCTCTCCCCCGCAGGCGCCGCCTGGGGCGCGCTCGTGGAGCTCGCCGCCCGGGCGCCGCAGCTCCCCGACGCAGGCGCCGCCCTGGAGCTCGCCCGCTCGGTGGTGCCGCTCCGCCAGCCCCACCGCCGCCGTCCCCGCAACCCCGTGCCCGCCGGCAACGTGATCGAGGTGCTGCCGGGCCCGCGCCGCGGCGCGCCGCTCCTCGCGCCCGCGTCGGGCTCGCTGCCCGAGCTGGAGCGGCAGGGGTTCGCCGTCTACCGCGTGCTGGCGGCGGGATCGATCGACGGGCGCCGGATCGACGAGGGGGCGCGGGTGATCGTCTCCCGCCGGCCCGCGGCCCGGGGCGAGCTGGTGGCCGCCGCGGATCGCCGCTCGGTGCGGCTCTGCGTGGTGGGAAGCAGCGGCCTCGACGCGATGCCGGAGGAGGGGCGGGTGCTCGGCGTGGTGGAGGCGGTGCTCGCCGCGGGGCGGCGCCGGCGCTGCGCGTGAGCCGGCCGCGCCGCGCGCATGCGCGCCGCCAGGAACGGCGAGAGCCCCGCAGCCCGGAAGGCATGCGGGGCTCTCGATGACCGCTCTCGCGGCGGTTACTGGGAGAAGCCCTCGATGAGGTAGTGGGCCTCGATCCGCTTGAGGGCGAGGACCATCGCCGCGGTGCGGGTGGGGAGCTCGCGGCCGATCACGAACGGGCGGGAGTCGAACTCCGGGGTCCGGCGCGGACGGTTGAGCGCGATGTCCTGGATGATCCGGTAGTTCGACTTGATGGCGAACTCCAGGCGGGCGTTCACCTCCGCCTCGGTCCAGTGCTCCATCCGCTTGTTCTGGATCCACTCGTAGTAGGAGACGGTCACGCCGCCGGCGTTGGCGATGATGTCCGGGATCAGCTCGATGCCGCGGGCAGCGAGGATCTCGTCGCCGGCGGGGGTGGTCGGGCCGTTGGCGCCCTCGGCCACCAGCTTGGCCTTGATCCGCTGCGCCACCTCCGCGGTGATCTCGCCGCCGAGGGCGCAGGGGAGGACCACCTCGCAGTCGACCTCCCAGAAGTCGGCCTTGGAGATCGCCTGGGCGCCGGGGAAGCCGGCCACCGAGCGCTTCAGGTTCGACTTGTCCTGGGTGTAGGCGATGAGGGCCGGGATGTCGATGCCGTCCGGGTTGTAGATCGTGCCGTCGGCGTCGTTCACCGCGACGATCTTCGCGCCCATGCTGTCGAGGATCTCGGCGGCGGCGGAGCCGACGTTGCCGAAGCCCTGGACGATCATGCGCGCGCCCTTGATCGGCAGCTGCTTGTCCTTGAACCACTCCTCGACGCAGTAGGCGAGGCCCTGGCCGGTCGCCTTGACGCGACCCTCGGAGCCGCCGATGCGGACATCCTTGCCGGTGACGATGCCGCGCATCGTGTGGCGCTCGCGCTCGCCGTCCGAGTACTGGCGGAACATCCAGGCCATCACCGTGCCGTTGGTGCCGACGTCCGGCGCGGGGATGTCGACGTCGGGCCCGATGAGCTGCTTCAGCTTGTACATGTAGCGAAGCGTGATCGCCTCGAGCTCGTCGGTGCTGTACTGGCGGGGATCGATCTTGATGCCGCCCTTGCCGCCGCCGAAGGGGACGTTGGCGATGGCGGTCTTCCAGGTCATCTCCGCGGCGAGGACCTTGAACAGGTCGAGCGAGACGTCCTGGTGGTAGCGGGTGCCGCCCTTGTACGGGCCGCGCGCCTGGTTGTGCTGGACGCGGTAGGCCTTGAACCGCTGCGACTGGCCTTCCTCGATCCGGTACAGGCCCTTGCCCTCGAGCTTGATGACGCCGTTCTCGATGTGGATGTCGGCGCCGCGCAGCGCATCGGGGCGGAGGATGAACTTGCCGTCGTAGAGCGGCACGAGGCCCGCCGCACCGATCTTCGACGGGGTCAGCTTCTCGTAGCGGGCAGCCTCGGCGGGCGCGATCGGCGCGAGCCGATCGTTGAGCGTGGCCGTGACGTAGAAGATGTGCTCGTAGTCCGGCTCCTCCAGTTCGAGGCGCACGCGGGGATCGAGCCCGATGAGGTCAGCGGCAGCATGGAAGACTTCCATCGCCTCCGTGAACACGGTCTTACGCTTCTCGGTAGAGGGAACTCTCATGATTGACGTTTCCGTTTCCTTCTTGAGCGCATGTCGTCTTCCACGGTGAAGCCCGTGAAGAAGGCGGGCGCATCCTAGGCCCGACCCCCCTCGGGATCAAGCCGTTCCCCATGTGATCTCGGTGTGTTGCGCTGCGTCGAAGCGGCCCTGCGGAAGGCCGCTCCGACGGCAACCGTGCGCCCTTGTTGGAGAATCACGAGCCCGTCCGACGACTTTCCCTGCGGCGTTGCATCAGTTCGGCAACCAGGGCGATCCCGAGGAGGCTCGACGCGCCGCTCGAGGCGGAGCAGCCGCTGCCCTTCGAGCCGCCGCCACCCTCGCGCTTCCTGCAGGCGCCCTCGACGCAGGTGAAGCCGTCCGCGCAGGTGACGCCCGCGCAGGAGGTGCGGGAGACGCAGTTCCCCTCCACGCAGGCGTAGCCGGTGGCGCAGGTGATCCCCTCGCAGGAGGTCCGGGCGACGCATCGGCCCTCGTGGCAGCGCTCGCCCGCCCCACAGCGGGTCTCGCCACACGCGAGGCCGCCCTCGTCCGGAACGCAGGCACCGCCCTCGCACCGCTCGCCAGCGCCGCAGACGACGCCCGCGCAGGGATCGGCCTCCGGCACGCAGGAGGCGCCGCCGCCGGCCACGGTGCACCGCTCGCCCGCGGGGCAGATCATGCCCTCGCACGGGTCCTTCTCCACGCACTGGGCGGTGGCAGGGTCGCAGGCGGTGCCGGCGGGGCAGGTGCCGCAGACCGAGACGCAGGCGCCCGCCTCGCACCGCTCGGCCTCGCCGCAGGCCACGCCCTCGCACGGATCGACGCACACGCCCGCGGCGCAGACGAGCCCCTCGGCGCACTCCACCAGGTCGCAGGGATCGATCATGTGCTCGGGCACGCAGACGTTGCCGAAGGTCGCGTTGGGCAGGCACTTCGCGCCGTCGCCGCAATCCTCGTCGGCGGCGCAGGTGCAGCTGCAGAAGCGCCCCTGGTCGCCGCGGGCGCACGCGCCGCCCTTGCAGGAGCCGTTGGTGATGCACGCGCCGCCCAGCCCCGGGCAGCCGTCCCCGAGGGGCTGGCAGGTGTAGTCGCTCGGACAGAGGCTGTTCGCGTTGGCGGTGGGGGCGATACACAGGCCGATGACGCCGCCGCTTCCGTCGTCGAAGAACTCGCAGCGCGAATCCCCCGGGCACTCGCTCTGGGCGGCACAGAAGCGGGTGCAGACGCCGCCCTGGCCCAGGTTGAGGCACATCGCCTCGCCGCCGCCGCACTCCGAATCGCGGTTGCACGAGCGGCAGATCGAGCACGGCGCGTTGAGATCCGGCGTGCATGCTCCGTCCCTGCAGATCTCGGAGCCGCCGCACTCCGCATCGCTCCTGCAGCCGGGCTGGCAGGTGCCGCCCCCGCACCACGTCCCCGTGGGACAATCGCCGTTGGAGGCGCAGGCCTTCGGCGAGCAGATACCCGTCGCGGTGTCGCAGCGCTCGCCGAGGAGGCAGTCGCCGTCGGAGGTACAGCCGGTGCAGGTCTTCGGGTAGAGGGCGCAGACGCCGTTCTCGTCGTCCTGGGTGAGCGTCCGCTCCTCGGTGCCGCCCGAGTAGTAGGGGCGCATCGTCCCGCCGGGCGCGTCGGTGTGATCGAGTCCGAGCCAGTGGCCGAACTCGTGGGTGGCGATCGACTGGAGATCGACGTAGCCGCCATGGCGGAACTCGAAGCCCACCGCGTTGAACACCATGTCGGCGCCGATGATGGTGCAGCCCCAGGTCGGCTGCGGCAGCGTCACCGCGATGGTCACGTTCACGTTGCCGAGCTCGCCGGGCCAGGCGTCCTCCTCGAACTCGACGATGTGCTGGTTGCTCGTGCCCTGGGCGGAGGCGGTCGTCGTCCCCTGGTAGGCGTGCTGGAAGTTGGAGCAGCACGGCGCCGCCCAGGCGTCCATCGAGGCGATCAGCACCGCCCGCACCGTGTCGAAGGGCAGCCGGCTGTAGCCGTCCTGGTGGAGCCACCACCGGGCGGGGCCGTTGACCATCTGCCAGGCGGCGCCCCTGCCGGGATCGCATCCGTAGTTGGAGATGAAGGCGTACGCGCCGGCGGGGCGCGGCGCCGCGAGGAGCGCGGCGGCGGCGAGGAAGAGTCGCAGCGAGCGGTGCAGCATGTTCGGCTCAGTTCCTTCCCGCGACGGCGCGGATGGAGGCGGCGAGGAGGTCGAGGGAGATGGGCGACTCCTGCACCGCCTCGATCACCCTGCCGTCCTCTCCGAAGGTGAAGGCGAGGCCGCTCAGGTTCCGGCTCGCCCAGGCGCCGGTGACGTCGCGGGTGACCGTGTACTTCGACTGGGCCATCGCCGTCAGGTACGCCACCCCGTTCGAGTCGAGGTTGAGGAAGAGCACCACCTCCTCGCCCTCCGCCAGCTCGGGATCGCCGGGGATGCGGAACTCCGCCTCGCCCATGGCGCCGCGCATCTGGCGCACGGCGATCTCGTCGCCGGGGGCGGCGGAGCCCTTGTACGTCTCGAGGATCTTGTAGGTCCGCTCGGTGCGCGGCCTGCCGTCCTTCTCGCTGACGAAGGTCCGGGCGCCTGCGGCCCGGGCGCGGATCACCAGATGCGAAAGGCCCACGTGCTCCTCCAGCTCGAGGAAGCGGGCCACCGTCGCCGCGGCGGGGAGGGCGAGGCCCAGCACCGCGAGGGCGAGCAAGGGGAGGAAGATGCGGCGGGTGAAATTCATGTCGACTCCGTGGTTCGAGCGCGGGCGCCGCCGGGCACCCCGGGAGCGCGCCGCCCGTGGCGGGCGGGGCCCCTGCCGGGGGCATGCTACGTTTGGGGGGGTGGCCTGGCAATCATCCCGCCGGCCGGCCGCCTACCCCCCGCCGTCCTCGTCCCAGGGGGCGATGCACTCCGGCCCCTTGTTGCGGGGATCGTTGACCGCGGGGTTGACCGGCGTCGCCTCCCAGGCGTCCGCGTCGAAGGGGATGGACAGGGTCTCCCCCTCCGGATCCGCGGCGGGATCGAGCCACGGCCCCGCCTGCTCCGGGGCCAGCACCACCGGCATCCTGTCGTGGAGCGCCGCCACCGGCCCGGCGGCGGGGCGGGTGAGGAGGGTGAAGCTCTCGACCCGTCCCTCCGGCCCGCGCCAGCGCTCCCACAAGCCCGCGATCCCGAAGAGCCCTCCGTCCTTCCGATGGACGAGGAAGGGCTGCCGGCGCCTTCCCTCCACCCGCCATTCGAAGAAGCCGGTGGAGGGGATCACGCAGCGCCTGTGGCGGAAGGCCTCCCGGAACGCAGGCTTCTCCGCGGCTCCCTCCACCCGGGCGTTGATCAGGCGGTGGCCGATCTTCTCGTCCTTCGCCCAGAAGGGAATGAGGCCCCACCGCATCTCCACCAGCTCCCGTCCCTTCGGCCCGAGCCGGACCGCGGGCACCTGCTCGGTGGGCGCGATGTTGTAACGGGGCTCGAGGCGCACGCTCGACGCGAGCTCGAAAGCCTCCTCCAGCTCCCTGGCGTCGACGGCGAGGGTGAAGCGTCCGCACATGCGGGGAAGGGTAGCGCGGCCCGCGCGGCGCGGCGTCCCCCGGGAGCGCCGCGGGAAATCGCATCTCCCTTCCGCCCCCCGGGCGGACTATGGTCAGGGCCCATGACCCAGCCCGAAGCAGGCTTCCGCCTCCCCCGCACGGTCGTTCCCCGCGCCTACTCGATCGATCTCTCCACCACCCCGCGCCGCCGGGGCTTCAGCGGCAGGGTGGCGATCCGGGTGGAGCTGCGCGAGCCGACCGACGAGATCGTCCTCCACGCTCGCGACCTGAAGCTCGCCGAGGCCACCGCGCGCGCCGGCCGCAGGCGCCACGGCGCCCGGGTGCGCTACCAGCGCGAACGCGAGACCGCCACGCTCCACTTCGACGCCGCGCTTCCCACCGGCGAGGTGGTCCTCGAGATCGCCTTCTCCGGCAGGCTCGATCCCCGCATGCACGGCCTCTACCTGGCGCGCAGCGGTCCGGAGGTGGCGGTGGCGAGCCAGTGCGAGGCGGCGGACGCCCGGGCGATCTTCCCCTGCTTCGACGAGCCCGATCGCAAGGCGACCTTCGAGTGGACGGTGCGCACCGATCCCGGCCTAACCGTGATCACCAACGGCGTCCCGAAGGGCGTGCGCGTCGATCGCGCCCGGGGCGTGGCGGTCCACCGCTTCGCGCCGACGCCGGTGCTCCCCACCTACCTGGTGGCGGTGGCGGTGGGGCGCTTCGAGGCGACGGAGGAGAAGCGCGTCGGCGGCGTCCCCTGCCGCGTGGTGGTGCCCCCGGGCAAGCTCGGGCAGGCCGCCTTCGCCGAGGAGGCGATCGCCGCGGTCCTGCCCTGGTTCACGAGGTATTTCGGCCAGCGCTACCACTACGGGAAGATCGATCAGGTGGCGATCCCCGGCTTCGACGCGGGGGCCATGGAGAACGCCGGCGCGATCTTCTACCGCCAGCAGCTCCTCCTCCTCGACGAGGCGACCGCGTCGTGGCAGGGGCGCAAGGAGATCGCCGAGACGATCGCCCACGAGGTGGCGCACCAGTGGTTCGGCAACCGCGTCACCATGTGCTGGTGGGACGACCTCTGGCTCAACGAGGCCTTCGCCACCTGGATCAGCCACAAGGCGGTGGACGAGTGGAAGCCGGACTGGCGCATCTGGGACGACTTCCAGGCGATGCGCCGCTCGGCGATGACGCTCGACGCGCTGGAGAGCACCCACCCGATCTACGCGCCGGTGGCGACGCCCGCCCAGGCCACCGAGATGTTCGACGCGATCACCTACTACAAGGGGTGCTGCGTCCTCCGGCAGCTCGAGGCGTGGCTCGGCGAGGAGCCGTTCCGCGCCGGCCTGCGGGCGTACATGAAGCGCTTCAAGGACCGCAACGCGGCGGGCGCGGACCTCTGGCGCGCGATCGGCGCCGAGGCGAAGCGCGACGTCGAGGCGGTCGCGCGGAGCTGGACCGAGCAGCCGGGCTTTCCGCTGGTGCGGATCGAGGCGGCGGGGGAGCGCGACGGAAAGACGGTGCTCCGCGTCTCGCAGCGCCGCTTCTTCGCCGCGCCTGGATCGCACGAGGGCGAAGACGCCGTCTGGTCCGTGCCGCTGCAGATCCGCTGGAGCGGCGCGCGCGAGCCGCACGCGATCCTCGTCGAGGCGCGCGAGGCGGAGGTCGTGCTCCCGGGCCGCGCCACGTGGGTCCACGGCAACGCCGACGCGATCGGTTTCTACCGGGTCGAGCTGGACGACGCGCTCCTCGACGCCGCGGCCTCCAGCGCCGGCGAGCTGACGCCCGCCGAGCGCCAGTCGCTCGTCGACGATCTCTGGGCGCTGGTGGTGGCGGGGCGCGCGTCGATCGATCGCTTCCTCGATCTCCTCGCCGCGCTGGCGGGCGAGACCGACTATGCGGTGCTGCAGGCGCTCTCCGCCCGGGCGGCGGTGCTCCTCCATCGCATCGCCGACGGGGCGAGCGCGGGAAAGCTGCGCGCCTTCCTCCGCACGATCTTCGCGCCCTCCCTCGACGCGCTCGGCTGGGACGCGGCAGCGGAGGAGAAGCCCGAACGTGCGGTCGCCCGCGCCGAGGCGGTGGGCGCCCTCGGCTCCCTGTGCCGCGACGCCGCCGTCCTCGACGAGGCGGAGGCGCGCGCGGAGAGCGAGCGGCGCGACCCTGCTTCCATCGACGCCAACCTCGCCCCGGTGGTGGTGGGACTCGCCGCGCTCCGCGCCGACAAGCGCCGTGTCCACGCCATCGTCGCCGAGTACCTCGCCCGCCGCGAGCGGCGCGCCTCGCCGGAGGAGCAGGGGCGCTGGCTGCGCGCCCTCGTCGCCGTGGAGAACGCAGCGGCGCTGCGCGCGGTGCACGAGCTCACCCTCACCGAGACCATCCCGCAGGAGCAGCTGCCGCTCATCCTCCGCGGCCTCTTCTCCCGGCCCGCGCAGGCGCTGGCCACCTGGCGCTTCCTCCAGAAGAACTGGGAAGCGATCGTCGGCCGTACCGGCCCGATGGCGCTCTCGCGGGTGGTCGAATCGCTCGGGCGGCTGCCGGCGAAGCACAAGCGCGAAGTCGAGCGCTTCTTCGCGAAGCACCCGGTGCCGGAGGCAGAGCGCGCCCTGCGCCAGGCGCTCGAGGAGATCGACCTGTACGAGGAGCTGCGCCGCCGGGAAGCGCCGCGCCTCGCTTCCTGGCTCGAGCGGGCTGACTGAAGGCCGGAGGGGCGTTGACCCGTGCGTCGTCGATCGACAGCAGACTGCCGTGGGCCTTGGCGTGTTCCGAGTGGGCCAAGTGGAGCACACGATGGCGCCGGCCCCCGGAGCCGGCGAGGAGCGCGTAGCTCCCCGCCGGCCGCGTTGGGGCCGGCAATCCCGTGAACACCGTACAGCGATCCCAGGCAACCAGGCCGTCGGGACACCGCCAACGACCCTGGTCGTCCGGGTAGCTCCAGTCGTCGACCGACTTCGCCCTGGTACAGCAGTCGAAGCCACAATCGCAGGGGAGGTCGGGATCCGGGCACCAGTAGCCTGGGGCAGCGGCACCTCCCGCGCTCCCGCCCACCCCGGACTCGCCGCCAGTCGCATCGCCGGCAGCACCACCAGCGCCGTTCCCAGCCACTGGCGCATTTCCGCCGGCTCCTCCGCCACCCTGGACTTCTCCAGCGACGCACGCGAAGACACCGAACAGAAGTCCCAGGGGGATGACTCGAAGCGCGCTCATCGTTCCTCCCGATGTCGGTTCGCCCGGGCTACTCGACGGATCGAAGGGTCCAGTTGAACGTCTCACACTTGAGCGCATGGTCCGCAGCGGGTCGCTTCCGGCTGATCCGATGCCCATGGGCCGCCAGCTCGGCGTGCACGCGCGGACTGCCGTAGGTCTTGCGGCTGCCGTCGTGGGCCGCACGGACCAGCACCTCCAGCTTCCGATCCTGCTTGGCCCGCTCGGGCTCCTCGCGCGTCGACCAGGCGTAGAAGCCGGACCGCGAAACCTTCATCACTCTGCAGAGAACAGCGACTGGAAAGTGGGCCTTCTCCGCGGCAATGAACTCGAACCTCAGGAGTTCTCTTTCGCGAAGAAGGCCGCGGCTTTTTTCTGCTGCGCGGTCTCGACAAGGCGCGCGGGGAGTGGTCGCTCATCTGCACGACGCACAACCTCTTGAAGCTGTACGCAGCCGGGAGGTAGTGCGCGAGGCAGGAAATCCGCACCCACGGC
>Ga0182742_1001739_pt1 | contig 26519 bp, 25 predicted proteins | sample eDN5th37CBELigMG_FD_128880 | JGI IMG/M metagenome (GOLD analysis project Ga0182742, IMG submission 128880) | Enriched Miracle-Growth compost microbial communities from Emeryville, California, USA - eDNA 5th pass 37_C BE-Lig MG (version 2)... ...
AAGCCAGCGGATGATCGTCATCGCCGACGGCTCGAAGCATGTGACGAAGCTCGGCCGCTTTCCGCTGCCGATCGAGGTGGTGCCCTTCGGCCTCACGGCCACCGAGCGGGCCATCGTCCGGCTCCTGGACAGCCTCGGGATGAGCGGCGAGCTGCGGCTGCGCCACGCCCCCGACGGCGCCGCCTACGTGACGGATGGCGGCCATTTCATTCTCGATGCGCATCTCGAGCGCATCGACAAGCCGAACGTACTCGCCTCGACGCTGAACAACATTCCCGGCGTCGTCGAGCACGGTCTTTTCCTGGGCCTCGCCACCGGCGCGATCCTCGCATCGGCGGACGGGCTCGTCGAACTTGGTCAGCTCTGACCTTATGCCATCACGATTGGAGCCACTCTGATGAACCTCACCTCCCGCCTGGCTGCGACTTCGGTCGCGCTGTTCATGCTCGCCGGCCCCGCCTTCGCCCAGGCCCAGCCGAGCGCGAGCCATCTCGCTCTCGCCCGCGACGTCGCCATCAGCTCCGGCATGACCCGCTCCTTCGACTCCATGTCCGAGCCTTTCCTCGAGCAGCTGCAGCAGATGAACGTCACCCGCCCGGAGATCCGGCAGGATCTGGATCAGGTCGTGGCCATCATCCGGCCGGAGCTCGAGCAGCAGAAGCAGAAGATGGTCGATAATGCGGCCAAAGCCTTCGCCGCCCGCCTGACCGAAGCCGAGCTGAAGGACATCTCAACCTTCTACAAGTCGCCGGCCGGCGTGAAATACGTGCAGGTCCAGCCGGGCGTGCTCGACGACATCGTGCGCGACCTCGCCACTTGGACCCAGCAGACCGCCCAGTTCATCATGACGCGGGCCCGCGAGGAAATGGGCAAGCGCGGCCACCAGCTGAACTGAGCATTCCCGATTTCGACGCAAAAAGCCCGGTTCGCCGGGCTTTTTCTTTTGCGGACGCCATCCTTGCCGCTGCCAAGCTCGGCGCTACCCTTTCTCGACAGGGCTTCTCATCGAGATCCAGGCCCTCGCGCCGGCCTCGACGGAGGAAGCCGTCCGCCCATGCTGCGAAGCAGGGCGCCTCGGAGGAGTGGGTCATGGCTGAAGACTGGGCCGCCGACGTCAAGAAATATGCCGCGAATGCCGACGACAAGGCGATTGCCGGACTTGTCCGGTATCTCGGAATCGCGCTGCAGAACCGCGATTCCGCCCTTGTCTCGTTCTCGGACAAGGACGAGGTGACGCGGGTACGCGACAACTTCCTGAAGAAGAAGCTCGGGCTGACGGCGCCCGACGCCGAACTGGACAAGGCCATTCTGGCCGTCGGAGAGAAGCTGAAGGGCGACCGCAGCAAGAACCGGGTGACGGTCTATTACCTGCTCGCCGATCAGTTCGGGAAACTGTCGGCCTTTTCGGCATAGGCCCTCGACGATCCTCAGATCCGGTCGGACTTTACCCTTGCCGCATCACCTCCCCGGACTTGCTCCGGGGATCGGAGCTGGCGATCTCGCTTTCAACACCCTCGCGCCTCAGTGTCTGGCTCATAAAGGGGGTTCTGCCCCATAGCCCTCATCCTGAGGAGCGTAGCGTCTCGAAGGACGAGGGCGTCTCCAGTGCACTCTCGACCCTCCTTCGAGACGGTCGCTGCGCGACCTCCTCAGGATGAGGTCAGAGTCAAGAGACAGACACTCAGGATGATGTGAGTATGTTGAAATCGAGAGATGGATGGCCGGCGCGAGGCCGGCCATCACCTGAGAGGGTCAGTCCTCGACGGCCTTAAAGCGGCTCAGTCCCTTCAGGAAGAAGGGAAGGACGAGAGCGATCAGGGCAATGATGAGGAGCGTCGCCGAGATAGGGCTCTGCATCAGCACCATCGGGTCGCCGAGGCTGATCGACAGCGCCCGCCGCAGCTGGCTTTCCGCGATCGGGCCTAGGATCAGGCCGACCACGACCGGGGCGATCGGGAAGTCGAAGCGGCGCATCAGGAAGCCGAGCACGCCGAAGATCGTGAGCATGATCAGCTCGACCGGCGAGGGGTTTGCCGCGATTGTTCCCATCGTCGCGAAGACCAGGATGCCCGCATAGAGCCAGGGCTGCGGGATCGCGAGCAGCTTCACCCAGAGGCCGACCAGCGGCAGATTCAGCACCAGCAGCATGGCGTTGGCGATGAACAGGCTGGCGATCAGGCCCCAGACGAGATTCGGCTGGTCCGCGAAGAGCAGCGGGCCCGGATTGAGGCCGTATTGCTGGAAGCCGGCCAGCATCATGGCCGCCGTGGCCGAGGTCGGCAGACCCAGCGTCAGCAGAGGCACGAGGGTGCCGGCGGCGGCCGCATTGTTGGCGGCTTCCGGCCCGGCGACGCCCTCGATGGCGCCCTTGCCGAATTCCTCCGGGTGCTTGGTCAGCCGCTTCTCGGTGGCGTAGGACAGGAAGGTCGGAATCTCGGCGCCGCCGGCGGGCAGGGCGCCGATGGGGAAGCCGAAGGCGGTGCCGCGCAGCCAGGGCTTCCAGGAGCGCTTCCAGTCTTCCTTGGTCATCCACAGGGAGCCGCGGACCGCTTCGAGTTTTTCCTCATGAATGTGCCGGCGGGAGGCGACGTAGAGCGCCTCGCCGACCGCGAAGAGGCCGACGGCGAGCGTGGTCACCTCGATGTTGTCGTAGAGCTCCGGCACGCCGAAGCTCAGGCGCGACTGGCCGGAGAGGATGTCGATCCCGATCAGGCCGAGCAGCAGGCCGATGGCGAGGCTCGTGAGGCCGCGCACCGGTGAATCGCCGAAGGTGGCCGAGACGGTGACGAAGGCCACGCACATGAGGGCGAAATAATCCTCGGGGCCGAAGCTGACGGCGATGTCGACGAGATAGGGCGCCAGGAAGGTCAGGCCGAGCGTCGCGATGGTGCCGGCGACGAAGGAGCCGATGGCGGACGTGGCGAGAGCCGGACCGCCGCGGCCGGCCTTGGCCATCTTGTTGCCTTCGAGCGCGGTCGCCATGGAGGCGCTCTCTCCTGGCGTGTTGATCAGGATGGCGGTGGTCGAGCCGCCATACATGCCGCCGTAATAGATGCCGGCGAACATGATGATCGATCCTCCCGGATCGAGCTTGAAGGTGATCGGCAGCAGCAGCGCCACCGTGAGCGCCGGGCCGATGCCCGGCAGCACGCCGACGGCGGTGCCGAGCAGGACGCCGATGAGGGCGAAGAGCAGGTTCATCGGAACGATGGCGACGGACAAGCCGTGGGCGAGGGAGATAAAAGCTTCCATGGCAGGCCTCACAACAGATGTTCAAGCGGCCCGGCCGGCAGGGACAGGGCGAGGAGCTTGGCGAAGAGCAGATAAACGACGACGGCGATGACCGCGCCGATCAGGAGGTCGGTCAGGAACGCACGGCGTCCGAAGGCTGCGGACGTCGTCGCGAACAGGATCGCCGTGCCGATCATGAAGCCGCCGCCGACGGCGATCAGGGCGATCAGGCAGGCGAGGCCGCCGAGGATCAGGAGGATCGGCCTCCAGTCGAGGCTGTCCCGGGGCGGGAGATCCCCCCTGAAGGCGCTGATCCCGTTACCCACCGCCAGAAGGGCAAGCCCGGCCGAGACGATCACGGGCATGGCTTTCGGGCCGACATCATAGGGGGACAGAAGCTGGAGCTTGGTCATGTCCCACCAGACCAAGCCGGCCAGGGCCAGGAGAGTGAGAGCGATGGCAAGGCCCGCGATGTCGATGCGCACGCGGGACTCTGCTCCGGGCATCGTTAACTGCTGTACGTCTGACATTGGCGTCTCCCTGACATCACGAGAGTCGCACGGCCGCGAGGGCTGAGGTGGCGAAAGGGAACGTCGCGGCAACGATCAAGGCGTGTGACAGGCTCGGGCGGAAGTTGATCATGGGTCATCCTCCCAGGATGGCTGAGGTGCTCACCGGCTGCTTTATGCAGTCGTGGGGTATGACCTATGGAATGAACCTGACAGCAACCTGACTAACTTCCGGAACAGCCGGGTAGGGAAACGCGGCAGCGCCCAGGCTTGGCAGGAGCCTCCGATGCGAGAGCCGAACCCGTCTTCGCAGAAAGGGCGCGATCAAGCGGTGGAGCCCTCTGCGGCCTGATCCGCCTGCATTGATTTATCGCCGCAGGCGGATGCGACGGATGACACGGGCCAGGGGCTTCATGCCGAGGGTTCTCTTCCAGAAAATGCCGAGGGCTTCCAGGAACCTGCGCAGTCCCTTGTCTACGCGTGGGCGGCCGGGTCTTGACGGACCGTCTGCCACCCTGTTTCGACGGCTTGTCGTCTCCTCGAGCCGTGCAGCGGCGATCGAGTCAAGGAAGCGTTGGATCGGAGCGGCCGTATTTTGCCTGATGTGGGCAAGGGCTTCGTCCGCCTCGTCGTCGGTCTGTTTCATTGGGTCACCTGACGATCCTGGATCTGGATGGGTGCCCGAGCGCTTCCTTGAGCGTATGACCCGCTCGTCGGGTTCTCTTGCCGGGTAAGGTTCCAACCGGTGATCGAAGGCCCGGCTGGTCCGCCCAGACCCGCAACTATCTTGACGTTACGACATATGGGTCCTGTCGCTGGAGACAAGCTCTGGAAACGTTGCGCCCACGCATGGCTCACCTGCAAGATTCCGCGGCGTTTGTCAGGTTCATGTCAGGTGAGGTGTGTACAGGCTCGTTGCGTGACACACCGGTTGTCAGGTCCAAGGGGCTGATGGCCGAACCTTTGAGGGAGAGCTTCGATGAATGTGACAGGCACAGCGGCTTCCAATGTGAGTTCGTCATCCTGGTGCCTCGACAGCGACACCCGTGACAGCGTGATCGCGCGCCGAAACGTTCTTGCGGGCCTCTGGGCCGGCCGCCTCCTCGGCCTCTCGAACGCCGATCTTTCCTCCTATGCCACCGAGGTTCACCAGGCCGACTTCGAGGTCGACGGCGATGAGGACATCGTCGGGAAGATCACCCGTGATCTCTCGGTTCGCGGCTTGCCGTTTTCCGAACGGCAGGTCCGGGACAAACTCCGCACCTATCACCGTGAGGCGTTCCGTCAGGTGGCCGTGACCGACTGAGTGCCCGGTGCGATCCATGCCCAACCAACATGACGTGAAGAAGAAGAACCAAGGGAGACAGAAAATGACCCTAGATCGTCGCAGCTTCAGCAAAGCCTTCCTTGCCGCCGCCTCGGCCAGCTTTCTGCCAGAGTTGCCGGCATGGGCGCAAGAGCTCAAGAGCCTTAAGATCATCGCTCCCGCCGGACCTGGAGGCGGATACGATCAGCTCGCCCGCGCGGTGCAGGATGTGCTGATGAAAGAAAAAATCGCCACCAGCGTGCAAGTCCAGAATGTGCCGGGCGCCGGCGGCACCATCGGCTTGGCGCAGTTCATCAACTCCAAGGATCGGGACCCGTCGCTGATGGTCGCTGGCTTCGGTCTCGTAGGTGCACCCGTCATTAACAAGTCCCCGGTGACCCTTGAGCAGACCACCCCGCTCGCTCGTCTCCAGGGCGAGTACCAGCCGCTGTTCGTGGCCGCCGAGTCCCCCATCAAGACCGTCACGGACCTGGTCAACAAGTTCAAGCAGGACCCTGGCTCGGTCACCTGGGGTGGCTTTGCGCATGGTTCGCCTGATCACGTTCTGTGTGGCTTGGTTGCCAAAGCCGCCGGCGGTGATGTGAAGAAGATGAACTACATCCCAGTGGGGACCGGTGGCGAGATGCTGCCGCTGGTGATGAACGGCAAGATCACGGTCGCGACGGGCGGACTCAACGAGGTCGCAAGCCAGTTCAAGGTGGGCAAACTGCGTCCTATCGGCATTTCCTCGCCGGAGCGCCTGCCTGGCGTCGACATCCCGACCTTCCGGGAGCAGGGCGTCGATGCTACGCTCGTCAACTGGCGTGGATTGATGGCTCCTCCCAATGTCAGTGCTGAGGACAAGCAAGCGCTCGAAGCCGCAGTCGCCAAGCTGGTGCAAAGCGCGTCCTGGAAGAAGCTGCTCCAGGAGCGGGAATGGGTCGATCTCTACATGTCCTCCGCCCAGTTCGGGACGTTCATCAAGGAGGAGCAGGCTCGTATCACGGCAATCCTGAAGGAGCTTGGCCTCGGGTAGTTTATTGGGTTGTAGCTCACTCGTCCGATTGATGAATCAGTCACCTCGGACGATGCGCCCTGGGAATGAAGCTACTTGCTGGCCTCATTCCCCTCTTTCAACAGCCTCGACCTTGAGTGGACTCCGCAGGTGCTACTGTCCCGGGATCGGCTTCCATGGCGGGAGTGGCCTCAGCCTGCGTCGATGACGCCAGCACCGACCGCTCTCGTTTCGCCACAGAGGATGACTGGCATGGAACCTTTGGACGCTCTCGACCATATCAGCATCAACGATCTCCTCTGCCGCTTCTTCCTCGCCTTCGACGAGCGGGATTGGGCAGCCATGGAGACCTGTCTGGCAGCCGAGGTGTTCATCGACTATGCCTCTTCAGGGCGTGAGCAGCCCAGCACTATGAGCAGCAGCGAGTTCGTTCAGCGCCGACGGAATGCGGTCGACACGTTGGCCAAGCATCACAGCTTCTCCAACCTGCTACTGACGAAGGAAGAGGGTGGCCTACGGGGGCGCTGCAACTACCTGATCCTGAGGTTCGACCGCGCGTTCACGGGTGAGGGTGAGGACTTCTATCACTCGTGCGGGGCTTACGAGTTCCTGTTCGGCAGGGCCGAAGACGCATGGAAGATCACCAGTATCGGCACGAGGCGGACCATAGCCGAATGTCCGGAGGCTGAGGGATCGCCGACATTCACAAAGCTACGCTTAACGGCCCAGATTGACCCACTCCGGACCATCACTGTTAGCTAGAATGCGCTTGTGATCGTCGTGGGCACGGTGCGGGTTATGGGCCCTCCAGGCACGCGCCGTTCGTTGACATCCGAGGTTTACTCGTTAGGGCATATGTAGCCACGCGCCATCCGACGTGCACTTGGTGCCGTCCGGCAGCGTAATGCCATCTGCTCGATCGGGAGCAACATAAGCCGGTCAGAAGACGATAGCCGCCCGATCCGTCTCCTCCACCGTCGTGCATCAGGCAGGACGTATCCGCTGGACCCCTTGGAGGTGATCTGCCTCCTGACTACTTGCAACGCTGGGTCGCCGCCATGGCTCTCATGGGGCAAGCATACCCCAGGATCGGTGAGCGATACGTCTTCTCCGGGATGCCAGGGTTTCCGCGGTCGTCAACCCTTAGTAGGCTTCTCGTGTTAGCTCCGCGACGCGTTACCTGCTCCCGGGGACTTCTCAGGTTGCAGCATCCGCAGAACTAGAGGCGAAACCTCGAGCGACAACCCGCAGGATCCCGGTACCTGCTCTGTCAGGAATGCAATTGTTCACTACCATCCTAAGGACCGAGCATTGGGTTGGCTCGATTCCTACACGCCACTCCACTCTTGGAGAAAAGGGAACGAGCTGTTTTCTGCTAGGGAGGGAAGCTCATGAGAGCCTTGTCCAGAACCATGCGTATGACGCCGTATCTCGCCGCCCTGCTTGTCAGCACCGTGATTCCGGCGTTCGCCGATATGTCGAGCGCAGTCCGAACAACCTCGCAGCAGGTAAACGGATTGCAGGCCCCTGCCGAGATCATCGTCGATGTCTGGGGAATTCCGCACATCTACACGGCCAACCAACATGATGCCTTCTTCATGCAGGGCTACAATGCTGCGCGGGACCGTCTCTGGCAGATCGATCTCTGGCGCAAGCGTGGCCTAGGCCAGCTGGCTAAGGACTTCGGTCCCAGCTACGTGGATCAGGATCGCGCAGCCCGCATGTTCCTCTACCGTGGCGATATGGACAAGGAGTGGGCCTCCTACGGGCCCCATGCAAAGAGCTACACCGAAGCTTTCGTCGAGGGCGTGAACGCCTTCGTGCAGGAAGTCCGGGCCGGCACCCGCGCAACACCGGTGGAGTTCAAGATCGCCGGAACGCAACCCGATCTCTGGAAGCCGGAGGATGTGGTCCGCATCCGCAGCCATGGCCTAACCCGCAACGTGGCCTCCGAGGTCGCACGCGCTCAGGTCGCCTGTGCGGCCGGTCTTGACGCCGACCGCCTGCGCACGAAGTTCGAGCCGGAGTGGCAGACCACCGTGCCCGCGGGCCTTGATCCCTGCTCGATCCCCAAGGACGTGCTGAAGGACTACGAACTCGGCACGAAGGAAGTCTCGTTCACGCAGCCGCAGAAAAAAGCCTCGGTGGACTCCTCCGATGACTTCCTCAAGGAGGCTTCCGCCAACATCGATCGGATCGGGTCGAACAACTGGGTCGTGGCAGGCTCCCGCACAGCCACCGGACGACCGATCCTAGCCAACGATCCACATCGCGCTCACGGCGTGCCGTCCTTGCGTTACATTGTGCACCTAAATGCGCCAGGCATGTCGGTGATCGGGGCCGGCGAGCCGGCGCTGCCGGGGGTCTCGATCGGCCACAACGGCAAGATCGCGTTCGGTCTGACCATCTTCGGCATCGATCAGGAAGATCTTTACGTCTACGATCTGAACCCCGCGAACGCGAACCAATATAAGTTCCGCGATGGTTGGGAGGACATGAAGACGGTCCAGGAAACGATTGAGGTCAAGGGTGAGCAGCCGCGGACTGTAGAACTCCGCTTCACCCGCCACGGACCCATTCTGGCCAAGGACGATGCGAAGCAGAAGGCATTCGCCATGCGATCCGTCTGGTTTGATCCCGGCACCTCTGCGTATTTCGGATCATCGGATTACATGACGGCCCAAAGCTGGAACGAGTTCTTGCAGGCAATGAACCGCTGGGGTGCGCCTTCCGAGAACCAGGTCTACGCGGACACCGATGGCAACATCGGCTGGGTTCCGGGCGGCCTCACACCGCGGCGCGTGAGCTATGATGGCCTGATGCCGGTGCCTGGGGATGGCCGCTACGAATGGGAAGGGTTCATTCCTTTGGCCGATCTGCCGAAGGAGTACAACCCGGCTCAGGGGTTCTTCGCGACCGCAAACCAGAACAACATTCCTCCGGACTATCCGATCAAGGAGCGGAGGATCGGCTTCGATCAGTGGGCGGATCCGGCACGCTTCCAGCGGATCACAGAGGTGCTCCAATCCAAGCCGAAGTTCACCCTGGCTGATGCGATGGATCTCCAAAATGACGACACCAGCATGCTCGGCCGCAGGCTCGTTGCCCTGCTGAAGCCGGTCCGCGCCGAGGATGCCAGTCAACGGCCCGCGCTTGAGCTTCTCAAGAACTGGGATGCCAAGGAGACGGCAGACAGCGCCGGTGCTGCGCTATTCGAGGTCTGGACCAGCAAGCATCTGGGCCGGGCAACAGTTGCGGCCATGACGCCTGAGGCCGCCCGCGCCATCATCGGCAATGGCAGCCTTTCGGCCGTGGTCGATTACCTTGAAAGGCCGGATCAGGCGCTCGGGGCCGACCCAAGCGGGGCACGTGACAAGGTCCTGCTTCAGAGCCTCTCCGCCGCAGCCGGCGAGGTCGCTAAACAACTTGGGGATGACATGAGCCAATGGAAGTGGGGCAGCCTCCACCAGGCTGAGTTCAATCATGCCTTGAAGCCCCTGGCGGACAAGGCGGTACAGACGCAGATGACGGTAGGGCCGTTGGCGATGGGCGGGGGCAATAACGTGCCTCATGCGGCCGGGTACAACACGTCCACGTTCAAGGTCACATCCGGGGCGTCGTTCCGCATGGTACTGGACGTCGGCAACTGGGACGACAGCCGCGCGATTAACACGCCCGGCCAGTCGGGCAATCCGTACAGCCCACATTACCGCGATCTCGCGCCGCTCTGGGCCACGGGGGATTATGTGCCCCTGCGTTATTCCCGGGATGCGGTGGAGAAGGCTGCAAGTGAGCGCCTACAATTGTCTCCTAAGAGCTGATGGATAGGCCCCTGCTTTAGTAAGCCGAAAGAGAGGACTGACCACTGGTCAGTCCTCTCTTTCGGGACGCGCCTTCTCATTTGTCCGGCGGGCCTCTCAGATCAGGCAACTTCCGCTAATGGCACTCCTCGCACGAAAGCATTTGGTCGGCTTAGGGCCGGCTTGCCGACGTACCTTGGATCGCAGGAGTTTCTCCGCGTGACCCACAGGAGACCTTCAGTGGCCGAAAAGCTGATAGGCTTTCAACCCGGAGGCAAGGGCCGCGGGCGCGAGCCGCTATCGATGGCTACGAATGTAAAGACTGCTTCAGTCACCTTGATCTGCTCGTCGCCGTCGCGGGAGCGGCGCCATGCCTCGACGCAAAACTTCATGGATGTGCGCCCCGTAGAAATCAGATCGGCGTAGACGGAGACCTCGTCACCGACATGAACCGGGGTATGAAACACCATGCCGTCGACTGCAACGGTCACGCAACGCCCTCGCGCCCGCCGCGCAGCCGCATTGCTGGCCGCTAGATCCATCTGCGACATCAGCCAGCCACCGAAAATATCGCCCGCAGGATTGGTATCCGAGGGCATCGCAATGGTTCGAATGACAGGCTCTTTGCTGGTGTCGTTCTCGCCCATCGGGATCCTTTAAGTACCAGGGGGCCTACTTTAGACTCTTGCTCTGCGTCGCCCGCTGACACGAGGTTGCGGGTCAACAGATGCACCAACGGCCATGGCCTCCGCCCTGCGTTCCCCAGCGCTCCGGATGTGCCGCCGCATCATGATCTCAGCCAGTTCAGGATCCCGGTCCTGGATCGCGTCAAGGATGCGCTTATGTTCTACGAGGGCGCGGCTCCTGAGGGCAATGCTGTCGCTGCGGCTGCGATAGAGCCTCAGCAGCGGATAGAACTGATTGCACAGATACTCGATAAGGAGCGGGTTTCCGCTCGCCCGTGCAATCCGGAAGTGGAAATCCCGATCGGCGGCACCAAGAGCGTTGTGAACGCCCGATTGAAGGCCTGCGATCTCTGCCTCATAGCGGCTGACGCCATCGGCGAGCGCTGCGATGTCTTCCGCGCTCATGTTCCGCGCCGCCTCGCGAGCGGCAAGGCCCTCGAGGACCTCGCGCACACCATAGATCGACTGCAGCATCTCGGGCGTCGCCTCGACGACGCGGGGACCCTGGTTCGGAACGCGAGTAATCAGATGGCGTTCTTGCAGCCGGTGCAAGGCCTCGCGCAGAGGGCCGCGGCTGACGCCGTAACGCTGGGCGAGCGCCGGCTCGCTGATTTTTGATCCAAGTGGCAACTCACCCTGCAGGATCGCGTCTGTCAGGCGATGGAATGGTGTTGTCACGTTAACCCGGATTATGCGCATTGAAGCAAATTCGGCCGCATGACATTTTTTATGCAGCGACATTCGCCGCGACTTTCCACGCTGTCATAGCATTGAGGCGGTGAAGGTGGGTAGCGCGGGCAGAGCGGCGGGAGCGGGATGGAACGAAGAGATTGCGGACAGCCGAGAACACGCTGACGAACCGCTGCAGGCTTCCCGGTGATCGAAAGCTCTGCATCACTCGCTCTCGGCGACGGAATGGCAGATGCGAATTCTCCGCGCGGTTGTTGAGCCTCTTGTGCGAGCGGTGCTCGACTTCCGGCATGATCTGACGCTGGGCGGCTGCGTAGGAGCCGAGCTTGTCGGTGATCATGCGCCGGGGTGGGCCACCCTGCTTGCGCAAGAGACGCCTCAGCAGGCGTTTCGCCGCTTTGGTGTCGCGGCGGGTCTGGACGATTTCATCAAGCACATAGCCATTCTGATCAACCGCCCGCCAGAGCCAATGCTTCTGGCCAGAGATGGTGACCACGACTTCATCCAAATGCCAGATGTCGCGACGGCTTGGCGGCTTGCGCCTAAGACGGCGAGCGTAAGCCGGCCCGAACTTCAGCGCCCAACGGCGGACGGTCTCGTAAGAGACGAGAATGCCGCGCTCAAGCAGCATCTCCTCGACCAGCCGCAGGCTCAGCGGGAACCGGAAGTACAACCAGACCGCATGGGCAATGATCTCAGGCGGAAAGCGATGGCGTTTGTAGCTGACAGGCTTGCTCATGTCAGCCAGTCTACCCGCCTCGCATCATGCCCGAGTTAATGTGACAACACCCGATCAGCCTGCCTCGGTTCCAAGGTGCTGTGGTTCGACGCGTATGATCGGCAATCCTGTCTTGCATTGCAGTGCTCCTGAAGCGAAGCCCCCCGCAATGAAACGTGGCAGTATTTGATAAGAGGAAACCAGATCCGGCACCCTCCTGGAATCTTCGTCAGCTCACCAAGGTAAGCCCGACATTCCTCTCTCTTCGTCAATCTCCTACTCTGACCCTGAGCCGACCTTAAAGTCGGTGAACTGGTTCAAGATACGATTCTGAAATTCCGCGCTGCCTGCGGCCGGGACTTAAGGTGCGCCCTCTATCGGGCGAACGCCGCACCACGACGTCGCGAACAGGGCCATCGCCTTGGTCACACGTCGCAACGAGGGAAGGGACACCCGCTCGTCGATGGCGTGGATGTTCTCGGCAATGGGTCCGTAGACCAGCGATGGGATGCCTGCGTGGACGGAATAGATGGCCGCATCCAGGTAGCAGGCCATGACATAGGCCTGTAGGGATGTGGCTCCGGGTGCATTCGCGTTTGCGTGAGCCTGGACGAGGATAGCTTCGGCTTCCGATCCGGGTTCAAGAGTGTAGCCCGCATGCACGACGCCGACCCATTCGATGGCAGGTTTCCGACAGCTCTGCACCACCGGGTCATTGGCTGCCGCTGTTGCGACGAAGGACTCGAACTCCTTCACACGCTCATGTGGGTCGTCGCCGGGATAAAAGCCGATGCGCCCCTCAAACCGGCAACTCGACGGAACGGATGCGATCCATTCGCCGCCATCAATCGTGCCGATCGTTAGAGCCGCTGGGTTATCGACGTCATCGAAGAACGGCTTCGTCTCCCGCTCCGCGTTCCAGCGCTCCTCGAGTTCCCGCAGGCTGGTGATCAACCGCATCGCCGCTTCGAGTGCACTGACACCTCCGCTGACTTCACGCGGGTGTGCCGGCTTGCCTTCAACCGTGATGGCGAACTTGATCACACCCGAATTGGCGCGAACCAGTTTCTCGTCGGTGGGTTCGGGAATCAGAACCGCGTCGGCAACCATTCCGCTCGCCAGGGCCATGGCGGCTCCATTCCCTGTAATCTCTTCCTCGACGACCGAATGGATCTGGACAGGAGCCGTCAGTTCAAATCCCGCGGCCTTGATCGCATCGAGAGCAAAGATCGCGGCGGACAGACCCGCCTTCATGTCTCCGGAGCCGCGTCCATACAGCCACTCGCCATCTCGCGCCGGTTCGAAAGGCGGATATTGCCAGCGCTTCGGGTCGCCCGTGGGCACGATATCCACATGGGCGTTCAGGATCAGCGAGCGTCCTTGGTTGGTGGACGGATTGCGCGTGCCGATAACATTCCAGGAATACTCATAGCTGACCGTCGCCGGGGAGAAAGCCGGATGCCGGCCGATTAGGGCTTGATCGATCATTTGGCGCTGGACGTCATATCCACGGTCCAGAAGCGTCGCTTCGACGAGTTGCTGGATTTCCGATTCCTGCTCCCGCAACGACGCGCAGCGGACCAGGTTGGACAGGAAACCAACTTGGCTTTCGAAAGCCGTGTCGACAGCCGCAAGAATGCGATCGCGCTCGGTTTCAGAAAGAGACCCCATCGGTGAGGTTGCGGTTTGGAGAGCGGAATTCGTCAAGGCAGGGGCCTTTCTCGGGATTGGAGCATCTGAAGGATCAGATGAAGCCATCGAATATCAAAAATCCAGAGCTGACCTCGCATGAGCGGGATCAGTCCACGTCATGTCGTCGGAACACCCGGCCGTCTACGCGTGCCCAATGTCCAGAATGGCCTGGGCCGGCGTGTAGGAAAGGTCTTGGGCTTTGGCGACCGGCTCGCAGGTGATCCTGCCATCGCAGACATTCAGCCCGTTGAGGAGATGAGGGTCTCGTCTCAAGGCCTCGCGCCAGCCGTGATCGGCCAAGGCGAGGACAAAGGGCAAGGTCGCATTGTTGAGCGCGAAGGTGGAGGTCCGCGCTACGGCCCCTGGCATGTTCGCGACGCAGTAATGGACCACGCCGTCGACCACATAGGTCGGGTTGGAATGGGTGGTGGCGCGGGAGGTCTCGAAGCACCCGCCTTGATCAATGGCCACGTCCACGACGACAGCGCCTTTCTTCATGGTGCGGATCATCTCGCGGGACACGAGCTTCGGAGCCTCCGCGCCAGGGATCAGAACGGCGCCGATTACCAGATCGGCCTCGCGGACGAGGTCGGCGATAGCGGCCCTGGTCGAGAAGACCGTGGAGATGGAGTTGCCGAACTGGGTGGACAGGCGCTTGAGCGCATCGGCCGAGCGGTCGACGGCCGTCACCTGCGCACCCATGCCGACCGCGATGGTGGCCGCGTGGGTGCCCGAGACACCACCCCCGAGAATGACCACGGAGGCCGCTGGAACTCCAGGTACGCCGCCGAGCAGGATGCCACGACCGCCCTGTGCCTTCTCCAGCGCATGGGCGCCGACCTGAGGTGCGAGGCGGCCTGCCACCTCGGACATCGGGGTCAGCAGGGGCAATGTTCCGGAGGGCGATGTTACCGTCTCGTAGGCAATGCACACAGCCTTGGAAGCGATCAGTTCCTGGGTCTGTTCCGGATCGGGCGCGAGGTGGAGATAGGTGAACAGCACCTGACCAGGCCGCAGGCACTTGCGCTCCTGGGCCAGCGGCTCCTTGACCTTCACCACCATCTCGGCCTCCGCAAAGATCCTGTCCGGTCCTTCGACCATGTCCGCGCCGGCCGAGACATAGTCCTCGTCCGTGAGACATGCTCCGAGGCCTGCACCTGACTGCACCACCACCCGATGACCGTAATGGACCAGTTCCTGGACGGAGGAGGGAATGAGCCCGACGCGGGCTTCGTTGTCCTTGATTTCGGACGGGACGCCGATGAGCATGTGAGTTTCCTCCAAAGGTTAGGGCCTCTACCCCTCGTTACCGGGTACGGGCTGGCTCAGACGAAGAGGGCGGCCCGAGAGCCGCCTGCAATGATCGATCAGAGAGTAGCCGTGACGGAATCCACGGCCTTCTTCGTGGCCGCTACGATGATGTCGGCTTCTTCCTTTGTCAGGCAGAGCGGCGGCGCGAAACCGAGGATATCGCCCTGCGGCATGGCCCGGCCAATGACACCCTGCTCCAAGAGAGCGGCCGTGATGCGCGGACCAACCTTCTCGGAGGTGTCGAAAAACGCCCGGTCGTCCCGGTCGCGCACGAACTCGACGGCCGCCATGAGGCCTTCGCCGCGCACCTCGCCGACGAAGCGGTTGTCACCTACGGCTTCGGTCAGGGCCTGCTTGAAATAGCCGCCAATCCTGCCCGCATTGGCCACGAGATCGAGTTCGTCCACCAGTTCGAGATTGGCGACGCCTGCCGCCGCACAGAGCGGGTGGGACGAATATGTCCAGCCATGCCCGATGGCGCCATAGGTGTCTGATCCCTGCTCCAGAACACGCCAGAGCTTCTCCGACACGATGACACCGGAGAGCGGCGCATAGGCCGAGGTGAGACCCTTAGCGATGGTGATCAGGTCCGGCTTCATGCCATAGTGGTCGGAGCCGAACATAGTGCCAAGACGGCCGAAGCCCGTGATCACCTCGTCCGCGATGAGCAGGATGTCGTATTTCTGGAGCACGGCTTGGATCTTGTCCCAGTAGCCCTGCGGCGGGGGCACGATGCCGCCCGTGCCGAGCACCGGCTCGCCGATGAAGGCCGCTATGGTCTCCGGCCCATCGGCCAGGATGATCTCCTCGAGCTTGTCGGCGCAGTACTGCGAGAATTGCTCTTCGCTCATGCTGCGGTCGGGACGGCGGAAGTAATAGGGCGCTTCCGTATGCAGGATCGGTGGGCGGGGCAGGTCGAACAGGTTGTGAAAGGCGGTAAGGCCCGTGAGGCTGCCGCTCATGAGACCCGAGCCGTGATAGCCCCTCCAGCGCGAGATGATCTTCTTCTTCTCCGGGCGGCCGAGCACGTTGTTGATGTACCAGACGAGCTTCAGGTTGGTTTCGTTGGCGTCGGAGCCCGAGAGGCCGAAGAAGACCCGGCTCATTCCTTTCGGCGCGCGGTCGACGATCATCTTGGCAAGTCGGATCGACGGCTCGGAGCCGTGGCCCACATAGGCATGGTAATAGGACAGGGCGGCGGCCTGCGTGGCGATGGCGTCGGTGATTTTGGTGCGGCCGTAGCCCACATTCACGCAATAGAGCCCCGCGAAGGCGTCGAGGCTGCGCTTGCCGTTCCGGTCGACGATGTAGACGCCTTCTCCACCCGTGATGATCCGGTTCGGCGTCTCGCCGCGCGCGTGCTGGGCCATGTGGGTAGAGGGATGGAAGAAATGGTCCCGGTCCCAGGCGTTGAGTTCGTTATCGAGGCTTTGGTTGTCTTCGAGCATGGGAAACTCCAGATCAGTTGATATCGAGGCAGAGATACTTGAGGTCGGTGAAGGCTTCCAAGCCGTGGCGCGACCCTTCGCGACCGACGCCCGACTGCTTTACGCCGCCGAACGGGATGGGCGCGCCGGTGATCTTCACCCGGTTGACCGCTACCATGCCGTATTCGAGGGCGCGGCCGAGGCGCAGGGCCCGGGCGCCATTCTCGGTGACCACGTAGGCCACGAGCCCGTACTCGGTGGCATTGGCCCGCGTCGCGACCTCTTCCTCGGTGTCGAAGGGCGCGACGGCGGCGACCGGCGCGAAGGTCTCTTCACTCATGATGAGGGCCTCGTCCGGCACGTCCGCGAGCAGCGTCGGTGTCATGAAGAGCGGGCCGGCCGAGGCTGCGGCCCCGGTCACCCGGCGGGCGCCACGGGTCAAGGCGTCGTCGATCTGAGCTTTCGCCTTCTCGACTGCGTTAGCGTGCATGAGTGGCCCGATCTCCGTGTCGGCTTCCAAGCCGGGGCCGACCTTCAGGCCGGCGATGCGCTTGCCGTAGGCCCTGCAGAAATCCTCGTAGATCGAGCGCTGGACGTAGATGCGATTGGCCGCGAGGCAGTCCTGGCCGGAGGTCGCAAATTTGGCCGCCATGGCGATCTCGACCGCCTTGTCCAGGTTCGCATCCTCGAACACGAGGAGAGGTGCATGACCACCCAACTCCATGACGAGGCGCTTCATGGTCCCGGCGCAGCGGGCCGCGATCTTGCGGCCGATTTCCGTCGAACCCGTGAAGCTGACAACCCGCACGCGCTCGTCGTCGCAGAAGCGGTTGGCGATGGGCTCGGCGTCACCCGTGACGACGTTGAAGACGCCCCCTGGGATGCCCGCGCGCTCTGCGAGTTCGGCAAGAGCGAGGGCCGAAAGTGGGGTATAGGACGAAGGATGGGCGACCACTGTGCAGCCCGCCGCCAGAGCCGCCGCTGCCTTGCGGGTCAGCATGGCAGAGGGGAAGTTCCAGGGGGTCAGCAGGGCGGCAACCCCCAGTGCTTCCCGGCGCACAAACATCTCCGCACCTGGCAGATGGCTCGTGACGCTCTCGACGTTCAGGCGCTTGGCTTCCTCCGCATACCATTCCACGAAGGATGCCGCATAGGCGATCTCACCCAGTGACTCGGCTAAGGGCTTGCCCTGCTCGAGGGTCATGAGGAGGGCGAGGTCGTCGAGCGCCTCTAGGACGAGTGCATGCCATGCACGCAGGCGCTCGGCCCTCTCCTGCGGTAGCAGGGCCTTCCAGGTGGGCAGGGCACGGGCGGCTGCGTCGACGGCCCTTCTCGCAGCCTCGGCCCCCAGACGCGATACCCGGGCGATGGTCAGGCCCGTAGCCGGGTCGTTGACCTCGAAACGGGCATCGTGGGCCGCCGCCGTCCAGCGGCCATCGATATAGGCCATCTCGCGCAGCAGGCGGGGATCCTGGAGGCGGCTCAGGGCCGGATGTACACTCCCTTTAACAGGGACGGGAGCGGCGGTCTGTGTCATCGCGTTCATGCGTGTCCCTCCTCGGAATTCGATGGACGGAGACTAGTGCTTCGGGCGGCGAGGCAATTTCGGTTCTTGGGCGTGCGAGCAGAGAAAGTCTCGCTTTTTACGGAGCGCGCTTGAGACTTTCTCGTGGGGCCCCCTGCTCGCCCAGGATGGAGCTCAGGAACTCCCGGGTCCGCGGCTGCTGCGGGTTGCTGAAGAAACGATTCGGCTCGCCCTGCTCCACGATGCGTCCCTTGTCGAAGAAGCAGACCCGGTCCGAAACCTCGCGGGCGAAGCGCATCTCGTGCGTGACGAGAAGCATGGTTAGGTCGTGCTCGTGCGCGAGGTCGCGAATGACGCCGAGAACTTCGCCGACTAACTGAGGGTCGAGGGCGGAGGTCGGCTCATCGAACAGGAGGACGCGGGGACGCATGGCGAGCGCGCGAGCGATAGCGACGCGCTGCTGCTGGCCGCCCGAGAGCTGACTCGGAAAATGATCCTTCTTGTCGGAAAGCCCGACCATGCGCAGCAATTCGGTGGCGCGGCTTTCCGCCTCCTCCCGCTTCATCTTCAGAACGGCGACGGGAGCCTCGACGATGTTGCGCAGCACGGTCATATGCGGAAACAGATTGAAACTCTGGAACACCATGCCGACATTGCTGCGGATCTTGTGAAGGTGCTGCTCGCTTGCCTTGAAGGGGCCGCGTCCATTGGGCTCGTGATAGCTGGTCCCGTCTATCTCCAGCAGTCCCTCCTGGAACGGCTCCAGCGTCATCAGGATGCGCAGAACGGTGGACTTGCCGGAGCCGGACGGGCCGATGAGCGTCACCTTCTCGCCGCGCTGAACCTCGAAGTTGAAGTTGTCGAGCACGGTCAGGGCGCCGAAGCGCTTGGTGACATTCTGAAAGCGGATGATCGGGTTCATCGCAAGGGAATCCCACTTTTGGGCAGGGCTCTTTCCACCAGGTAGATCAGGGCCGAGCAGATGAGGGTCATCGGAAGGAAGATCAGGCCGACCAGGGAGAGCGGCACGAGATACTCGAAGGTCCGTTCGCCGATCATGTTGGCGAGCCCGAGCATGTCGAGCACGGTTACGACGGAAAGGACCGGCGTCTCCTTCAGCATCGAGACAAGATAGTTCCCGAGGGCGGGCACGATGCGCGGGATCATCTGCGGCACGACGATGTCGCGATAGACGAGAAGCCGCGACAGGTTCAGGGCCGTTGCGGCCTCCCATTGCCCGCGCGGGACGGCGCCGATGCCTGCACGATAGACCTCGGACGTATAGGCCGAGTATTGCAGCCCGAGCGCAAGCGCCCCGGTCATGAAGGCCGGAAGGACGATCCCAAAGTCAGGCAGCACGTAATAGAGGAAGAAGAGCTGGACAAGCAGGGGCGTGTCACGAACGAACTCGGTAAAGCCGGCCACCGTCCAAGAGATCGCCTTGATCCGGCTTCGCCGCAGCAGGGCTAGCACGAGGCCGAGGACGAGCGCGATGGCATAGCCGACGGCGGCCGCTTGCAGGGTCACCAGCAGGCCGAAGCCTAGGATCGGCAGGATCGATAGCGCGAAGGTCAGCGGCGTCGACGTGTCCCAGGCGTAACCGTACATCATGAATGGGCGCTCCTGGGGAAGGCGGGCCCGCGCCTGAGCTTCATCTCGATGAAGCGGACCGCGAGCATGAGGCAGAGGGCAATGAGGAAGTAGCCGACCAGCGTCAGGGTATAGACCCTGGTGCTGTTCAAAGTGATGTTGCGCAGGGACTGGGCCTGGAAGGTCAGGTCGGCAATGGAGATCAGCGAGACCAGGGCCGTGTCCTTGAGGTTCTGGATCGCGAGATTGCCGAAGGACGGCATCATCTCGATCAGGGCCTGAGGCATCGAGATATGCCAAAGCGTGTAGGTCTTGCTGAAATTGAGCGCGCGTGCGGCTTCGAGCTGCGCGGGCGGCACGGCGAGAAGTGCGCCGCGCACCACTTCGGCCCCGAAAGCCCCGGTGAGGAGCGACAGGGTCATGATGCCGGCCGTGATCGGGTCGAACGAGATGCCGATCAGGGGCAGGGCATAATAGAACCAGAATAGCTGCACGAGCAGCGGCGTGCCGCGAAACAGCACGATATAGACGAAGGCGAGGCCCGACAGGAACCGATTGCTCGACGTCCGGGCAATGCCGGCCGCAAAGGCCAGAATGGCTCCAAGGGTGATCGATGCGAGGGATATCATCACCGTCACCTGCGCCCCCTTCAGCAGGGGCGCCAGATATTGCCACCATGTCATCGTCGGCTTCTCCTTACGGATGGTCCGCCCGGCCGGGGTGTGTCGTACCGGCCGGGTTAGCATCAAACGATGCAGCGGATCATTTTCCGGCGCAGAGATCGGCGACGTTCTTCGCGGCCGCGGCCTTGATGCTCTCGTCGCTCAGACCGTAGGACGTGAGAATCTTGTGGTAGTCCTCGGTCTTGCGGAACTCGACCAGCGCCTTGTCGAATGCGTCGTGGAGTTCCTTGTCCTCGAGGCGGAAGGCAAAGCCGCCGTAATTGCGCACCGGCTTGCCGTTGACGACGGGATCGGTGAAGGGCTTCACCTGCTCCACGCCTTGGCTGCCCTCCGCGAGCTTGGACACGGTGAGTTCGGTCGCCGCATAGGCATCGACACGGGACTGCACCGTCGAGGGCGCGTCGGCATTGGCCTGGATGATGACGATCTGATCGTCCTTCACGCCGACGGCGCGCAGGAAGTCGATGTTGTTGGCGCCCGAAACGACCGCGACCTTGAGCGACGGATCCTTAGCGATGTCAGCATAGGTGGTCAGCTTCTTCGGGTTGCCCTTCTTCACCAACAAGCCTTCGCCGTAGCTCGAATTCGGCTCCGTGAACGACACCTGCTTGCAGCGCTCGGGCGAGATATTCTGCTCGGCAGCAGCAAAAGCGAAGCGGCGGGCCTTCAGTCCCGGAATCAGCGTGCCGAACGGGGTGACCGTCCAGTTCACTTCGTTGATCCCCATGCGCTTCAGCACGGCGATCGCGACGTCGGGGCCGATGCCGGCCGCCGAGCCGTCTTCCTTCATATAGCCGTAGGGCACTTCGTTGGCCGTGGCGCCCTGGATGTAGCCGGCGCTCTTCACCTCATCGAGCGTGAGGGCCTGAGCGCCCCCGATGCCCGCCATGAGAGCGAGAGCGGCGATGCCGGAAAGGATAGTCTTCGTCATCTGGTTTTCTCCTCTGGGTATATGGATCCGCGTGCCGGTTGATCCGGCTTGCAGTGTTTTCGCTGGCGGTGTTTGCGTGTGGTCAGTCCTCCTCCACCGTGGCAATCACTGCGAGGCAGTCGCCGGCCTTGATGAGCCCGGGGAAGTGCCGGGCGGCGAGAACGCCGTCGAGGGCGGCCCGGTATGCAGCCGGGGCCTGCCCCGTGCGCCCGATAGGATGGATGCGGGCGATCACGTCGCCTGCCCGCACCGGATCGCCGAGATCGACGACGGCTTCGACGAGTCCGTCATCCTCCGCGAAGCGGAAGCAATCGTTCGATGGCATATCGAGCCAGCGGGTCAGCCCCGTCTCCGGCACACCGGCAACGATGCCGACATGCTTGAGAATGTTCATCGCGCCGCGCTTGGCGATGCCCACGGTCCTGGCCGAGGATGTGCCACCGCCCGACAGTTCCGTGGTTACGAACACTTTGCCCATTGCCTCGGCGGCGGTGTCGTACATGCCGACCGCATCGATCTCGATCATCCGCATCGAGTAGGGTGCGGCGAAAGCCGCGACGGCCTCAAAGCAGCGCGTCTCCTGCTCCTTGTCGGGCAACTCGTGGGCGGCCGCGTATGGCAGGAAGTCGAGGGTGCGTCCGCCCGAGTGGAAGTCAAGCACGATGTCGGCCAACGGCAGCAGCGTGCGCTGGAAGTAGTCGGCAATCTTTTCCGTCACTGTGCCGTCGGGGCGACCGGGAAAGCTGCGGTTCAGGTTTCCGCGGTCGATCGGGGAGGTGCGGGTTCCAGCCCGAAAGGCCGGGTAGTTCATGGCGGGCACGACGATGACCCGGCCTTGGACGGCCTCGGCCTTCAGTGTGCGGGCAAGATCGAAGAGAGCCACCGGGCCTTCGTATTCGTCGCCGTGGTTGCCGCCGGTGAGGAGCGCCGTGGGTCCATCGCCTCGCTTGATAACCGTGATCGGGATCATCACCGAGCCCCACGCCGAGTCGTCCCGACTGTAGGGCAAGCGTAAGAAACCGTGCTGTACCCCGTCCGCATCGAAGTCGACGCTGGCGGCAACAGGAGAGAGGCGCTGAACAGACGTCATAACGTTCATTGCTTCACGAAGAGCTGGCGCGGCACGTTGGAGAGGCATTCGACGCCGGTGTCGGTGATGACGATGCTCTCAGTGATTTCCAGGCCCATTTTCTCAAGCCAGAGGCCGGTCATGAAATGGAACGTCATGCCGGGCTTGAGTTCCGTCCTATCGCCCGGGCGCAGGCTCATGGTGCGCTCGCCCCAATCCGGCGGATAGCTCAGGCCGATCGGGTAGCCGGTGCGGTTGTCCTTGACGATGCCGTAGCGCTTGAGCACGGCGAAGAAGGCATTGGCGACGTCCTCACAGGCATTACCGGGCTTGGCGGCCGCGAGGCCTTCCTCCATGCCCTCCAGAACGGCCTTCTCGGCATCGAGAAAGGCCTGTGTCGGTTTGCCCAGGAAGACGGTGCGCGAGAGCGGGCAGTGATAACGCTTGTAGCAGCCCGCGATCTCGAAGAACGTGCCTTCACCGCTGCGCATCGGCTTGTCGTCCCAGGTCAGATGCGGGGCCGAGGCTTCCTCGCCGGAGGGGAGAAGCGGAACGATGGCAGCATAGTCGCCGCCGAACCCGTCGACACCGCGAAGGCCCGCATCGTAGATCTCGGCCACGAGATCGTTCTTGCGGATGCCGGGCTCGACCTTCTCGAGGATCCGCTGATGCATCGCCTCGACGATGCGGCCTGCCACCTTCATGTATTCGATTTCGGTCGGGCTTTTGACGGCGCGCTGCCAGTTCACGAGCGAGAGGGCATCCTGGAATTTGGCGTTCGGCAGGTGCTTAGTGAGCGACATGTAGGCGGCGGCGGAGAAGTAGTAATTGTCCATCTCGACCGCGATGGTGCCCTTGTCCCAGCCCTTTTCTGCAATGATGCCGGACAGGAAGTCCATGGGGTGGCGCTCGGTCGACTGAACGTAGTGGTCGGGATAGCCGATGATGTTGTCATGCGCGAGATAGGCGGTGCGCTTGGCGCCGTTGGCGTCCTGGCCGCGGCCGAACCAGATCGGCTCGCCCTCCGGCGGCACGAGCACGCATTGATGCACGTAGAACGACCAGCCGTCGTAGCCGGTCAGCCAGTGCATGTTGGACGGGTCGGTGACGATGAGAAGATGGACCCCGGCCTTGTCCATCGCCCCGCGGGTCTTAGCGAGGCGCTCGGCATATTCGGCTCGGCTGAAATTGAGGTTGGGCGCGCTCACGAAAGGCCTCCGGTTGCTTCTTGTGTGTTGATGGAACGGCCCGCGCCGGCCTGCCGGGCCCGGGCATGGGCGAGGGTTGCGATGGCGGTATCCTGCACGCCGGTTCCTGTGAGGTCGCACAGGGTGACCGCGCCCGGGCTCTCTCGGCCGGTCGCCTGCCTGGCGATGACCTGCCCGAGTGATGGAAACGACCGATCCGGTTCGATCAATCCGGCCCGGATGGCGTGGTGCAGTTCGCCGAGGCGGCGTGTCTGCGCCACGCTGTCGGCGACATAGGAGGCGCGGGTGAGGATCGCGGGCTCGATCTCGTTCTTGTGCTCGGAATCGGAACCCATGGCGGTGATGTGCTGACCGGGCCGCAGCCACTCCGCTTTCAGGATGGGCTGTTCGGCCGGTGTCGTGGTGACGACGATGTCGGCTCCGACGCAGGCGGCAGCCGGGTCGCGCATGGCTTCGACCGCGATCCCGAGCGACGCGGTGAGGTCCCGCGCCGCCGCTTTGGCCTTGGCGAAATCGCGCGCCCAGATCCGGGCGCGCTTGATGGGACGAACGAGCGTGAGCACCTCGAGCTGAAGGCGGGCCTGAATGCCGGCGCCAAAGACGGCAGCGACCTGTGACTCGGGACGCGAGAGATGCTTCGCCGCGACGGCTCCGGCGGCGGCGGTGCGCACGTCAGTGAGATAGCCATTGTCCAGCAGCAGCGCCTCGACGAGGCCGGTCTTCGTGCTGAGCAGGATCATGAGCCCATTGAGGCTGGGCAGGCCGAGTTTCGGATTGTCGAAGAAGCCGGGACTGACCTTGATGGCGAAGCCGTCGAGGCCCGGCACATAGGCGGTCTTCACGTCCACCTCGCCGCGATTTTCCGCGATGTCGAGCCGGAGGATCGGCGGCATGACGACGGGCTTGGTGGCGAGCGCCGCGAAGGCCTCCTCGACGCAGGCGACGGCGCTGGAATCGAGCCGCACGATCCGGCGAAGGTCGGGTTCGGTGAGAACGAGCATCTCGGTCATCGGCCCCGTCCTCCGGAGGACGGGGCCGCGTTGCTCGCGGTGTCGACGATCCGCCGGTGTAGCGCTTCGTCGATGTTGCGGCCCGATACCAGCACGATCGTTGGACCTCTGACATCGACCTTCCCGGCCAGGAGCGCCGCAATGCCGACCGCACCTGCGCCTTCCACCGTTTCGCCTTCCGCGACGAAGGCATGACGGATGCCCGCGGCGATCTCCTCCTCCGACAACAGCACCACATCGTCGAGGAGATCGCGGCATAGGCCGAAGGTGTAGCGATTCCGAAGTCCGATGCCTCCGCCTAGGGAATCCGCGAGAGTTTCCAATTCTTCGACCGACACGGGCTTTCCGGCGCGAAGGCTGGCATGCATGGCAGCGCCGCGCTCCATGGAGATTCCGATCACGCGCGCTTGCGGGAGACGTACCTTGATCGCCGCAGCGACACCCGCAGCAAGCCCGCCGCCGGAGAGTGGCACGAGCACGAGTTCGGCTTCGGGACAGGTGTCGGCGATCTCGAGCCCAATCGTTCCTTGTCCCGCAATGACGTCCGCATGGTCGAACGGAGGAATGGCCGTAAGACCGTCCTGGCGCTCCAGACGCTCGACCTCCTCCTGGGCGTCGTCCTGGGAGCGACCGATGATGCGTACCTCGGCGCCGAGAGCCCGCACGGCCTTGACCTTGTTGGCGGGGACGAGAGCCGACATGCAGACCACAGCCCGGACGCCCTCCGTTTTCGCTGCATGGGCGAGGGCGAGGCCGTGATTGCCCGTCGATGCCGTGACGAGGCCGCGCTGCCGCGCCTCATCGCTCAAAGACAGAATCGCATTGGCGGCGCCGCGCAGCTTGAAGCTGCCGGTCGGCTGACGGCTCTCGAGTTTGAGATGGACTGGAATGCCGCAATGGGCGGAAAGGCTAGAAGAGAGGGCGAGGGGCGTGCGCTCGATGCGAGCGGAGATGCGCTCCTGAGCCTGTACGATCCTGTCGAGCCAGACCACGGTCATCCGCGGGATCCGGCCACGACGGGGTTGGCCAAAGCTCGAAGGACGATGCCTGCGCGGCCGCGACAAGCGCCGGATTGAACTGGTTCGAGGCCGAGTTCTTGCACAGGCACCGGGTGCATTCACCATCTCCTGTCAGGACAAAGCGATGGTGTGTTGCACCAATTCTCATGTCAATACTTATATTGTCATGGGACAATCATCTTCATTTCGCACCGGGTGTTCCCCAGCTTCAAGAAGGTCATCCCGGCCCACTGCCCGTCACGCAATGGAACTGGTGTCGAAGACAGGCGGCAATTGCTCGAAGGTTTCTGCGATCGTCCGCAGGGAACGGGCGAGGGTCACTTGGGACAGGCGACCGCCGATGCAGATGCGGATGCCGCCCGTGCTGTCGGCCCCCGCCATAAAGGGATCGGCCGGGGTCACGGCGATGTTCTTCTGTGCCAGCATCCGCACGAGGCCTTCTTCCGTCCACCGGGGCGGCACTTTCAGCCAAGCGCAAAGGGACAAGGGATGGCTCTGGGCGATGTGCGCTCCGAGGATATCCGCAACCATGGCCTGCCGCGCCCGTGCCTCCCGGCGTTGCAGGTCGATCAGGTCCAGGGCCGTGCCGTCTTCGATCCACAGAGTCGCGATCTCGGCCGGCAGATTCGTGGCGCTCCATGACGTCACGCGCATGATGCTGGCCACCCGGATCGTGTATTGCGAGGGGACCACGAGGTACCCGACGCGCAGGCCTGTCAGGACCGACTTGGTGAAGCTCGTAACGAAGAAGCCGAGATCGGGCAACAAGTCGGTAAAGGATGGAAGCGGTGTCTCCAGCAGCGGCTTGTAGACTTCGTCCTCCACGACATAGACGCCGTAGCGGCGCGCGACCTCTGCGATGGCCTGCCGCCGTTCCGCTCCCATCACATGGCTGGTCGGGTTGCCGAGGGAGGGAATGAGCACCAGGGCGGTAACCCCGCCGGCAGCACAGGCCTCCTCGAAGGCCTCGACGAGGATACCCTCTTGGTCAGTCGGAAGGCTGCGGAGGGTAAAGCCCAAGACATTGGCGAGGCCGATGATGCCATGGTCCGTCAGATTCTCGGTGAGAACGATCTCGCCGGGCCGGACGACGGCCGCG
>Ga0182742_1001740_pt1 | contig 26504 bp, 22 predicted proteins | sample eDN5th37CBELigMG_FD_128880 | JGI IMG/M metagenome (GOLD analysis project Ga0182742, IMG submission 128880) | Enriched Miracle-Growth compost microbial communities from Emeryville, California, USA - eDNA 5th pass 37_C BE-Lig MG (version 2)... ...
CTTCGCTCAACGGCAGGTTCACCCCCGCCCGCAGCTCACGCCTGTCGTAGGCACCAAATGTCACTTGCGCCTGGCTCGAAAACTCCGTGGTGGAGGGCTGGCGGCTGACGATGTTGACAGCGCCCGCCAGCGAGTTGCGGCCGAACAGCGTGCCCTGCGGGCCACGCAGCACCTCGACGCGGTCGATGTCCAGCAGGTCGAAGTTGGAGCCGAGCAGCAGCGGGTAATAGACGTCATCCAGGTAGAACGCGACGGCCGGCTCGACTGCGAGACTGGTGTCCGCCTGCCCCACGCCGCGAATGGAAGCCGAGACGCCGGGACCGAATGCACCCTGCGTCCTGCGGAACTGCGCGTTAGGCACAAGCGACGTGAGCTCGCCGACACCCGTGATGCCGCGGGCCTCGAGCGCATCGGCCGTAACCGCAGTGATCGCGATGGGCGTGTCCTGCAGGTTGGTCTCCATACGGGTGGCGGTGACAACGATCTCGCTGATCTCGGTAGATCCCTCATCGGCGGACCACGCCGGCGCCACGACAGCCGTTGCCATTGCCAACGATGCGACCGTCGGCAGCTTTCTCTGCTTCATCAGATTCCCCCCTCAAGAATTGCGGAATGCATCGCGCGCGCCATCGCACGCGAGATCTGCCGGGCTTCAGTCCCCGCGACAGGGCGCGACTGATATCAGAGCTTCGCGGGGACGTAAGGGAAAAACGGTTAGTCCACGTCAACTGCCAGAGAATCAGTCTGTTACTGCATGTTAGCGGGCTGTTTCCTGCCGCTGCCGCGCATCGGGGGCTGCTGCTTTTCTGGCACACCCGGATCGACGAGGCTTCCGGATGACACGCGCGATTCTTTTTTGACATCGATCGATAACGCATCGAAGAGTGCGTGCCGCGGCACCGGCTCACGGTGCCGCGGCGATAGCGACGCTGACGTGCCGACTAGAAGCGGAAGTTCGTCCGCAGTCCGTAGGTTCTCGGAGTACCCACGGTGGCATAGTAGATGATGGTGTTACCCGCGCCGGTTCCCTGCGCCCGCACGACTGGCTGCCTGTTGATGAGGTTGTTCACGAACGCAGTGACGTCCCACTTTCCCGAGGCAGCGCGGTACTGGATATTGGCATCCAGGTACGTGTTCGATGCCGCCGTGCTGCCCGCCGTGAACAGCAGGGAGGTGTCGCGCTCGCCCTGGTAGCGATAGTTCGCAGTGCCTGAGAGCGATCCGCCACCGGGCAAGGAAAATGTCTGCTCGACGTCCACGTTGTAGGCCCACTTGGACAGATTGGGGAACCCGAGCCCGCTGCAATCCCACAGGAACGAGCTCGGCGCCAGCTGGGTGACGTTGCACCGGGAGGTCGAGGCCACGCCGGAGGTGGCCTTGCCGGTGGACTGGGTATAGACCAACTGGTCGTAGTCGCCCTGGGCCCATCTCACGTCGGCACCAATGCGCGTGTCGTCCAGCACCAGCCAGTCCAGGGTCAGCTCGGCGCCCTTGATCTTGGATTGACCGACGTTCTGGGTCGTGACGACCTGTTGCCCGTTCAGCAGCAGGTTCACCGACAGCTGCTGATCGGTGTAGTCGTACAGGAATGCTTCGAAATTCGCCTGCAGCCGGTTACCGAAAAAGCGGTTCTTGATGCCGAGCGAGTACGCCGTGAGCTCCTCGGGGTCGTAGCTGTTGTTGCCCGGAGGTCCGAAAAAGAAGCCGCCTGCCTTGAAGCCGGAGCGGACATCGAGGTACGCGAAAGAGTTGGGCGCCACGTCCCACTCCAGGCCGGCCTTGTAGGTCGTGGAGGTCCACTTCCTGGACTCATCGAGCGCCAGATTGAACACGACGTTCGGACCGACGGCGGGCGGAGTGTCGGGCAGCACCACATCCGGCCCGAACGTGTTCAGCAGCGTGAAGCGCTGGCTGTAGGTCTCTTTCTTGTCCGTGGTGTATCGCGCGCCGCCGACGATACGCAGCGTGTCCGTCAAGCTGAAAGTCAGCTGCGCAAAGGGAGCGTAGCTCGTGGTCTTCGACTGGTAGAAGTTCGCGCTCCATGAACGGTTTGCCGCGGTTTCGCTGTTTCCTACGCCGTCCACATCCACTTCGAGGGCGTACACGCCTGCCTGGTACCTCAGGCGCCGATCCTGCAACGACGCGAAGCGCACTTCGATGCTCTTCTGGGTCGGGTCGTCGAATCCACGGATCGCGCCGAAGCTGGCATTGTTGGCCATGGTGTGAGCGCTGTGGCGACGGAACGCCGGGATCACCGTCAACGTGCCCGCATCGGTCTCCCACTCGAGCGTACCGGTGAGGCCCCAGAAATAGCTGTCGTTGAAGCTGGCAGGCCTCGCCTGCGGCAGGTTCGACATCAGGTCCTCGAGGCCAGTGCGCTCGTCGGCCAGGAAGCAGAATGAGGTCCCGCACGCCTGCTGGAGCGTTACGCCCAGACCGTTGTTGTCGGTCGACGCGTAGTCGCCGGTCAAATACAGGGTCAGGTTGCTTGTGGGCCTTGCGAGGAAGGAGATGCGAGCGGCACGGTCGTGCTGGTCGCTGTTGCCGTCCGAGTAGTAACCGCCATGATTGATCGTCTGCCCGGCGATGCGCAGGGCCGTCTTCTCGGACAGCGGGATGTTGACGGTGCCGCGGCCGTTGAAGATGTCGAAGTTGCCTGCATCGGCGCCGACGCTGGCGCTGAACTCACCGAGCACAGGCCTCTTCGCGACGACGTTGATGGCGCCCGCGGTAGCGTTACGGCCGTAGAGCGTGCCTTGCGGACCATTCACCAGCTCGACGCGCTCCAGGTCGAAGTACAGCCCACTTGCCGAGCTCGGAGTAGCGAGCGAAACGCCGTTGTAGTTCACGGCGATGGCCGTATCGGAGAGCGCGTTCACACCGCCGCTCGTAATGCCGCGAATGTTGTAGTTGGTGTACGCGTTGTTCGGCGCGATGGAGATGCCCGGCACCAGGCGCGCCAGCCCCGCGTTGTCATTGATGCCTCGCATTACGAGGTGGTCGCCGGTGGCGACCGTGACTGAAACGGCAGCCTTCTGCAGGTTCTCCTGCAGATGCTGAGTGGTGACGATGACTTCTTCGAGCTCCTTGCTGTTGCTCCCGGGCTCGGCTTGCGTACTCGACTGCGCCAGGGCCGCGATCGGCGAGATGAGCGCAAAAAGGACGCTAGTCGCTTCGAATCGCCAATGAAAATGACGTGTCATGGATTCCCCCTTGAGATGACCTGCTCAATGTTCTTTCGCGCCCCTGACGCTCACGAGAAGAACGCTGAGCGACGCACGGATTCTTCGTCCGAGCATCGAACGTATCGCGCGATGCGCTGTGCGTCTGTCCTCTCGGCTGAGGACACTTTCAGATTGGGGGAACTGCCGACCGTGGGCGATCGATGCGTGCGATCAGGGTTTTGGCGTGCGATCAGCCTGGACGCGCTTCAAGGTGAGCATTGCCTGGATCGCCTTCGGCTGGCCGGAGTAGGGAATGGTCTGCAGGATCAACTCCTTGATTTGCGCGTCCGTGATCCCGACGGCGTCCGCGTGCTGCATCAAGTGAGAAACACCATCCGAACCGGTGGCGACGAGCACCGCCATGACGATGAGCTCACGTTCCCGAAGCGTCAGTCCCGGGCGGCTCCAGATGAGCCCGAGATTGCCCTGGTTGATGATGTGCCACAGGTCCTCGTCCAGCTCGCGTGTGGCCGCATTCGTCCCCCAGCCGATCTTGCCCATCACGTCGAGCGCGGCTTGTTCCGTTGCATTCGCCGCGACCACCGCGTCCGCTTTGGTGTCGTCCGCACCGGAGGTGAGGCTGACACCCGAGAGCATGAGTGCACCTGCAATCGCCACGAGCCTGAGTTGTTTCACGCCGCATTCCCCCGTTTGCAAATTGGAAGTCGTGTCTCGCGATCTTCGCGCCCGGATCTACGGCTTGGGCCGTCGAGCGCGCGCGAGCAGTGGAGTCTCTGCAACCGTCCTCGCTTTCGGAAGCGTCAGCAGGAACGCATAGATGTCGGCGACGTCCTGGTCCGACATCACGAGCGGCGAATAGGCCGGCATTCTCGCGCGCGGATTGCGTACCTGGTGCGCAAACGCGGCGAAGGGCGTCGGCACGAGCCGCGAGCCGGCGTTGCTGCCCTGACCCTGGTAGCCGTGGCACGCGTAGCAGCCGTCGCGCACGTAGGTGTCCTTGCCGCGAACCGCGTCTCCGACGGGTGCGGACTGCGCGAACGCGATACCGGAAGACAGCGCGAGAGCTGCGGCGAGCAAGCAGTGCATGCGTAACATCGTCACTCCTTGTCAGCGACCCTGTGACACAACGTCGATGAGTGCAGGCTCGCCCTTCTTGACCACCGCGACGGCGCGTCGAAGTGCCGGCCCCAGATCCTTCGGGTTCTCGATCGGTCCCTGGCTGTAGACGCCCATGCCCCTGGCGACCAGGGCGTAATCGATGTTGGGATCGGTAATGGCGTTGCCGATGCCGGCGCGATCGATGCCGCGCTGACGGCGATTGGCGATCGCCTGCATCTGCATGACTTCCTGATGGTAGGCGCGGTTGTTGTGCACGATGTAAAGAATCGGAATCCGTTCGTGCGCGGCGGTCCACAGGATTCCCGGCCCGAACATCAGATCCCCATCGCCGACCACTGCCACACTGAGACGACCGTGTTTCTGGTTGGCTAACGCAGCGCCGAGGCTGGCGGGCGAGGTGTAGCCCACACCATCCGCTCCGGAGCCGCCGATGTACTGGTGGTGCCGCTCGGCAGCCCAGAGCCTCTGGGACCAGCTGCTCTGCCAGTAGTGGTGCGAAAGCAGAGACCAGTCCTCGCTCTTCATCACCTCGTACATTTCCATCGCAAGGCGCGGCATCGAGATCGGGCTCGCGTCCCAGCCATGGACCGCCTCCTCCAAGGCATCGTTGAAGTCCTGCGTATGAGTGGCGGCGAATGCCCTCGCACGCGCGTCGTAAGTCGAGCGCGCGGCTGGCATCAGGCGCCTCACCTCCTCGATGAGGAATGGCAGCGTGGCTTCGGCATCGGCCTGCACGGCAATGTCGACCATCCCGGCATAGCGCTGCAGGTTCTGGTAATTGCCTTTGGGATACAGCTCGGCGGATGAGAGCGTGATCGATTTCGCGCCCTCCCTCAGTTGCCGGCGCAACGTCCCGTCCCGACCCTTCGCGGTCACGAGGTCGAACGGGTTGCCCGGCTCGAGTGCCAGGAATACGTCGGCCTCACTCCGCAACTCGCCGAATCGCCGGCTCTGATTGAGCGGATGTCGCCAGGGAAAACCCATGCGATTGCCGCTGTCCACGACGGGCGCCGCGAGCAGTTCCGCCAGTTCCACGGTCATCTTCAGGCCCGCCGGCGTGCGCGCGCACCGGTCCACGTAAATGAGCGGATGCTCGGCACCGACCAGCATCTTCGCCACTTCCCGAACGGTGTTGGCGTCCGCGGAGGGTGGGCGGATGGATGGCATCGTCGGGACCGGGGGACGCCCTTCGTTCCCGCCCGGAATTTCGTCCTCCTGTAGCCGAACATCCACTGCGAGCAGTGTCGGCCCGTAAGGCGGAGTCATGGAGAATTTCCAGGCCCGCGCTGCGCTTTCGCCAAAGCCTTGCAGGTTGCCCGGCGTGTCGTCCCACTTGGTGAAGTCACGCACCATTCCCGCGCCGTCGACGGCAGTGTGACTCCACTCCACCGCACTCTTCCGCTGGTCCGCTTCGATGCCGGCTCCCGTCATCATGAATACGGGCACGCGATCGCAGTAGGCGTTGTAGATCGCCATCGACGCGTGCTGCAGGCCGACCGTCGCATGAAATGCGCAGGCCATCGGTTTGCCTTCGATCTTGGCGTAGCCGTGGGCCATCGCCACTGAAGCTTCCTCATGCATCGTGGTGATGAACCGAAGATCCGGCGACGTCGTCATGCCGTAGTTCACCACCGACTCATGCAGGCCCATGAAGGTGTTGCCTGGAGTGGCGGCAAAGTACTCGATGCCCAGCGCGCGCACGACATCGACCATGTAGTCGCTACCGCAGCTTGTGTGGGTGGCACCTTGCGGCCGCGCACTCTCCTGCTGCGCACTGGATGTCAGTGGCGCCACGGCGGCAGCGAGTCCACCGACGGCGGCGCTCTTCAGGAATCTCCTTCGCTGCACGCGATTCTCTTTCTCGTCGGCCATGATTGCTTCCTGCGCGCAGTTGCGCAGGAGGAACACTATCTGTCCGGAAACGAGGAATCTGTCCGTAGGCGAGAGGACAGACGGCGGATGCGGATCCTCCTATGGTTGGAGCGTCATCACGTCCCTATCGCGCAGCGATAGCTTTCCGGGGGGGAGGAAGTAATGACCAGGTCGAGCCCACTCAGTCTGTTAGCTGGCGGCGGCGCTCTGATGGTCGGGCTCTTCCTGATCCTCGGCCACGACGGCGCGCCTCGGACTGAGCCGGGCGTGCCGCCGATCCCGGATCGACCGGACTGGAACCGGGACGTCCGTCCGATCCTTTCGCAGAACTGCTTCGCCTGCCACGGCCAGGCCACGCAGAAGGCGGGCCTGCGCCTGGATGAGCGCGAAATCGCCACCGGCGAGTTGCCCGAGAACAAGGGCCATCGCGCGATCGTGCCGGGCAGTCCCGGCAAGAGCGAGCTCATCAAGCGAGTGTCTTCGCAGGACGTCGACTTCCGGATGCCGCCGAAGGAGTCGCACAAGAGCCTCACCGCGCGCGACATCGCGATACTGGAGCGCTGGATCGACCAGGGCGCGACCTACAAAAAGCACTGGGCCTACATCACCCCAACTGTCGTCCGCCCCGCGAAGACGCAATGGGAGAGCCAGGCGATCAACGAGATCGACCGTTACATCTACGCCAGGCTGGCGGAGAACGGATTGAGCCCGGCAAAGCCGGCGGATCGCGAGACGCTCATCAACCGCGTCACGCTGGACCTCACCGGCCTGCCGCCGACGCTGGCCGAAGTGGATGCCTTCGTCGCCGACAACGATCCGAACGCTTACGAGCGGCTCGTCGATCGGTTGCTGGGTTCGATCGAATATGCCGAGCGCCAGACCAACATCTGGCTCGACGTGGCGCGTTATGCCGATACGCGCGGCGGCCTCAATGACGGCCAGCGACCGATCAGCTTTCCCTACCGCGACTGGCTGATCTCGGCGTTCGACCGCAATCTCCCGTTCGATCAGTTCGTGATCTGGCAGCTCGCCGGTGACCTGCTCAACAACGGCAAGCCCACCCGGGAGCAGTTACTCGCCACGGCCTTTCTCAAGGCAGGCCGGCAGGATTCGGAGGGCGGATCGATAGACGAGGAGTTCCGCACGAACTACGTGCAGGAACGCACGGAGTTGATCGGCACTGACTTCCTCGGCCTGACCGTCGGCTGCGCCAAGTGCCATGACCACAAGTACGACGTCATCAGCCAGGCCGACTACTACTCCATGGCGGCGGCCTTCAACCAGATGGATGAACGAGGCGGAGGCGGTTTCAACCGGGGAACGCCGCAGGGCCCCTACCTGCTCTGGCCGTCTCAGAAACAGTCCGAGGAGCTCGCCGCGGCTCACGCGGCCACTCTCGCCCGGCAAGCCGAGTACGAAGAGGCCCTGCGTGCTGCGCGGGCCAAAGCCGATGCAGCCGTCGCTGCGGTCCCGCTCGATCAGCTGGCACAGCAGGTGAAGGCATCGATCGATGCAGACACGCAGGCGTACTACCCGTTCGATGACGGTTACGTGGGAGACCTCACTCCCCTGATAGTCGATGCGCAAAGGCAGGGGCCGGGCGTCTATCCGCCGGACCCGGATTCGCCGCTGCAGAAAGCGCTTCGCAAGATGACGCGTCCCGAAGCGATCGAGTTCCTGCAGGCAAAGATCGCTTCGGACGTGGCCGCCGGCAAGCCCGTCCCCAACCTTTCCGGTGCCTCGAAATCCGGACGCCGACGCGGAGGGATGATGGCGGATCTTGAGGCCATGAAGGCAGACCCCGGCCTGCCGCGCCTGGCGTCGCGCGAAGTCGAATGGGCATTGGAACAACTGATCGCTGCTGGCTACACCGACGAGCTCCTGAGCGACGGCGGCATCATCAAGAAGCGAGGTCTGAGGACGTGGCTGAAAGAAGGCCGCGTGCTATGGACACGATCGGGCATTCCCGGTCGCGAACCCGGGTTCGTCAGCAATGTGAAATTCATCGACGGTGCTCGAGGCAAGGGCGTGCAAATGCATGACTCTGTGGTCGCTACCGCCAAGGGCGTCGGGATGTTCGAGCGCACGCAGCCTTACACGCTCGACTTCTGGCTCAGGCTGCGACCGGATGCCCCCTACATCGACAGCACGCGCCCCGAAGGCCCGGCTGCCAACGTGCTGTACAGCTCGGGCAGCGTGAACGGACAGGGCTACGAGATCGGCTTGCTCGACGGCCGGCTCACCTACTCCATCACGCACAACGCGCCGTATGAACAGCTCAAGATCTCATTGAAGGATCCGCTGCCGGCCGGACGCTGGATTCACGTCACCACTACGTACGACGGCCACTCCAGCGCGAAGGGCATGCGCTTCTACATCGACGGCAAGCAGGCGCCGGTGACGATCGAGCATGACCACCTGACGCTCACCACCCTGCCGCAGGGTCCCGCGGACAGCTTGTTCTTCGCGTACTACGGCCTCTCAAGCGGCACCAACTTCAACAGGACCGAGCTCGTGGATGGGGCGCTCGATGAGTTGCGCGTCATCACCCGCGCGCTGACGCCGATGGAAGTGGCGTATCTTCAGGATCCCGCACTGCTGGCGTCTCTCACCGAAAGCGAAGCGCGCCGACAGCTCGCCGAAATCCACGCGCAGAAGGATCCGACGGTCCTCAGCGCAATGGCCGAGCTCTCTGCAGCCCGGATCGCCGAACAGAGAATCCGCGCCGCCATCAACAAGATCATGGTCGCCGGCGATCAGCCGCAGTATCGCAAGAGTTACGTTCTCGACCGCGGCGTCTACAACGCCTACCTCCAGGAAGTGAAGCCGCAGGGCCTGCCCCGAGTGTTTCCCTGGAACGAGAAGCTGCCTCGCAACCGGCTGGGATTGGCCCAGTGGTTGATGGATCCGAAGCACCCGCTCACGTCTCGCGTGTACGTCAACCGCATGTGGCAGAGCCACTTCGGGACCGGCATCGTGCAGACGGTGGAGGACTTCGGCACCCAGGGCACGAACCCCAGCCATCCCGAGCTGCTCGACTATCTGGCTGTCGAGTTCATCAAGTCCGGCTGGAACATCAAACACATGCACAAGCTGATCGTCATGTCGGCAACCTACCGGCAGGACTCGACGATCAGCCCCGAGAACCTGGAGAAGGATCCGCAGAACATCCTCGTTGAGCGCGGTCCGCGCTTCCGCATGCCGGCTGAAGTCATTCGCGACAATGCGCTGATGGCGTCGGGGCTTTTGCTCAAGCAGGTGGGTGGCGACAGTGTCTTCCCCTACGCTCCGCCCGCCATCTGGTACGGCGTGGCCACCGGAGTGACGGTCTATCCGACGAATGTGCCGGACGACCAGATGCACAGGCGTTCGATGTACACCTACGTCAAACGCAACGCCCCGGTCGCCAATCTTGATGTGTTCGACATGCCGTCTCGAAATAACGCCAGCGTAAGCCGGCCCGTCTCGAACACGCCCCTGCAAGGCCTCGTTATGTTGAACGACACGCAGTTCATGGAGGCTTATCGCAAGCTCTCGGAACGCGTGCTGAGCTCCTCTGCCGATGAGGACCAGCAGATCACTACCCTGTGGCGCCTCGCGGTGAGGCGTTCGCCGCGACCCGCGGAGCTCGCAGCTGCGAAGAAACTGCTCCATGCCGAACAGGAGCGCATGAAAGCCGCGCCTGCAAAGGCGAAAGAGCTGCTGGCGATCGGCGTCTCTCCAGTCGATCCCGAGGCCGATCCACTGAAGCTCGCAGCAATGACCATCGTCACCGCCGGCGTGATGAATACGCCAGACGCCTACACGTTGCGCTAACGAGGACCGCGATGATCCGCAAGCCGATCGATCCGCAAGTGCTGGGAAACATTTCTCGCCGCTCCATCCTCACCACTTCGATGGGTCTTGGCGCGCTCGCGGCGGCTGAGCTCCTCGGCGGCGGCTTCAAGGCGATTGCGGCCAACGGAGGCCCGAAGCCTGCGGCGGCAGCGGGATCCGCTCCGGACAAGGGCGTGCTCGGAACGGGTCACCATCCGGCGCGTGCCAGGCGCGTGATCGACATCCACATGAAAGGCGCCGTATCGCAGGTAGACACGTTCGACTACAAGCCCGAGCTCATCAAGTATCACGGCACGGAGATTCCGCCGTCGGTGAAGGGCACGGCGAAGATCTCCTCCATGTCCAACGCCCAATCGACTTTCCCGGTACTGGCCCCCATCGCCCCGTTCAGGCAGTACGGGGAATGTGGCCGTTGGGTCTCGGACCTGTTCCGTCACGTGGGAGCGATTGCGGACGACCTCACGTTCATCCATTCGATCTGGACGCCGCAGGTAAACCACGATCCCGCCGACATCCTGCTGCATACCGGATTCCAGCTGCCGGGCCGCCCGTCGACCGGGGCCTGGATCCACTACGCCCTCGGCACCGACAACGCGAACCTCCCCGCGTTCGTGGTGATGAAGAGTCAGTACCAGTCGGCTGCGGTCGGCTCTACTCCGGCCACCTGGTCCGCGGGTTTCCTGCCCTCGCGGCATCAGGGTGTGGAGTTCCGCTCAGGAAGCTCGCCCGTGCTGTATGTCGAAAACCCTGCGGGGATTGACCGCGCGGAACGTCGGGACCAGATGGACTTCATCCACGAAGTCGCGATGGATCAGTACCGGCACTCGGGCGACCCCGAAGTGCTGTCGAAGATCGCCCAGTACGAGATGGCGTATCGCATGCAGGAGTCCGTTCCGGAGGTGACCGACATCTCGGACGAGCCCGCATACATCCTCGACATGTACGGTCCGATGGTGCGTACGCCGGGCACCTTCGCCCGCAACTGCCTGCTCACGCGGCGCCTGATCGAGCGCGGGGTGAAATACGTCAATCTCATCGACGTCGGCTGGGACCACCACGTCGCCATCGCGCGCCGCCATCCGCCGAATTGCTGGGCGGTGGACCAGCCGTGCGCAGCGCTGGTGACGGACCTCAAGCAGCGTGGCCTGCTCGAGGACACGCTGGTCACCTTCAAGGGCGAGTTTGGCCGAACGGTCTACGCGCAGGGCGGGATCAACCCGAATTCGGGCCGTGACCATCACGGTGGCAATTTCACGATATGGATGGCAGGCGGCGGCACCAGGCCCGGCATTGCTTACGGTCGCAGCGACGACTTCAGCTACAACGTGGTGGAGAATCCTGTCGAAGTGCATGACCTCAACGCAACGATGCTCCACTTGCTGGGCATCGATCACACGCGACTGACGTTCCACTACCAGGGCCGCGACTTCCGACTGACGGATGTTGCGGGCCAGGTCATCCAGGGCGTCCTGGCCTAGCGCCTGAGGGCGCTGCAGTTTCGATGGAACAGCTCATCTGGTTCCTGGGACGTTTCCACGTCCTTGTCCTGCACCTGCCGCTGGGCATCCTGACGCTCGCGGCTACATTCGAGATCCTGGCGCGGTTCAGGACATTCAGATCACTCGAGAAGGGTCTCGCTCCGTTGTGGATGGCGGGTGCGCTCACCGCGATTGCAACGGTAGTACTCGGCTACATGCACGCCAGTGAGGATTCGTTTCGGCACATGCCGGCGGTGGAGGCTCATCGCTGGGCAGGTGTCGCGCTCTGTGTCGTCGCCTGTCTCATTGCGGTGCTCAGGACGGGGCCATGGCAGATCAACCGGAAGATCCAGGTCGCCTCTGTCGCGCTCGTCGTTTTGCTCATGATTCTCACGGGTCACTTCGGCGGCAATCTCACGCACGGCGATACATATCTTCTCCAGTACGCACCGGGACCCGTCAGGATGTTAGCCGGCCTGCCAGCCAACGCAGGTCCGCGCCCCAAACCGAAGGATCTCGCTTCGGCGGACATCTACCTGGACGTGGTGCAGCCGGCGCTGGAGCAGCGCTGTTCCAGCTGCCACAACAGCTCCAAGAGGTCTGGAGGATTTTCCGTCGCGAGCTACGAGGCGCTCATGAAAGGCGGCTCCAACGGCCCTGTGATCAGGGCCGGCGAACCGGCTGCCAGTGACCTGTTCCGCCGCGTGAGCCTCGCACCCAGCGCCAAAGACTTCATGCCGAAGGACGGCAAGACACCGTTGAACGAGAACGAGGTGACGGCAATCGGATGGTGGATCGAGCACGGTGCGCCGGCGTCCGCAACGGTCGGCTCGCTGCAACCCACCGCGCAGACCGCCAGCGCCGTTCAGGCAATCATCGGCGGGCAAGGTGCCGCCGAGAACGGGAAAGTCGTTATCGCAGGTTCCGCAAACGCCGGACTGCCCACAGTTGAGCCGGCCGATGAGAACCTGGTAGCCAGCGTCGTCGCAGCAGGATTCGTCGTGCGCAGTATCTATCAGGGCTCCAACCTGCTGGACGTCGACTACACCTCACGTACTCCAGTGACGCCCGAAATCATGACCGCCCTCGCGAGACTGGCGCCCAACATCCTGCGACTGAACCTCAGGCGCGCGGGCATCACCGATGCCGACATGAAGACCATCGCCACCTTCAGGAACCTCCGGCAACTGCGCCTCGAGCAGAACGAGATCACCGATGTGGGTGCCAGGGACATCGCGACACTCACGCATCTGACGAATCTCAACCTCACAAACACGCGGATCACCGACGAGGGCCTCGAGGCAGTGGCCCGACTGCCGGATCTCAAAGCCCTCTACGTGTGGGGAACGCCCGTCACACGGGCAGCCGTGGAGAAAGTGCAGGCGGGCAAGAAGGCTTTGCGAGTCGAGGTGGGCCTCAGCGCGGCGGACGTTCCTCCCGCGGGCAAGGTGGTTCCACCCGACGCTTGAGAAAGCGGATGCGGCGCTCCCGAATCGCGCCGGGTCCGTCGCCGAGAGGACAGATCAGTATCGGATTCGGGACCACAATGCGTCTGCAACCTCGCCGTTGCTGGCAGCAGCAAAACAAAACGGAAGTGCAAAAGATGACGAGTGCCGCTAAACACCACACGCATCGTTCACACATATTGGCTTCGGTTGGGCTGATTGCAGGATTCACTCTGCTCTCTGCAACGGCTCTCGCCCAAAGGGCCCCCGCGCCACCGGCTGTCATCACAGGCGATGCCGCAAGGCGCGACGTGCGAGTGGCCCCAGATGTTCCCAGTATCTCCGGCGTGTGGGTTGCGCTCACGAGCAATCGCTCGAATACGCCCGCGGACGGTAGCTCCACGCCGTTCCTGCCATGGGCCCGTGAATTCTTCGAGAAGCGCGCGGCGGCGGAAGCTGCCGGCCAGCCGCTGTTCGATCCGACGGCGAACTGCCTGCCGAGCGGCGTGCCCCGGATCATCTCATCGCCCTATCCCATCGAGATCGTGCAGACCCCGGAGCTGACGCTGATCATCACGGAAACCCTGCACGAGTTCCGCATGATCCACATGGATGGCAAGCCGAAGCCCGCCGACTTCCAGCCGTCCTATTTTGGATACTCGGTGGGACACTGGGAGGGCGACACGCTCGTCGTCGAGACCACCGGGCTGAACGGCTATACGCAGGTCGATGAAGAGGGTCGCCCCAAGTCCTCGGACATGAGAGTGGTGGAGCGTTATCAGAAGCGCGCACCGAACCTCCTCGATGTGACCTACACACTCTATGACCCGCGAACGTACTCGCGCCCGTGGTCGGGACATGCCCAGTTCAGGTGGGCGCCGGATCTGCGGCTCAGCGAATACATCTGCGAAGAGAACAACAGGAACAAGCCGGACGCGACCGGCAAGCTGCGCCTGGGAGTCGAGCAATGATTCGCACGCTTCGAGTCTACGTCGGCTGCATCGCCGCCTTGTGGGTTCTCTCCGTGCAGTCGCAAAACGCGGCGCTCACCAGCAAGGAACATATGTTACGCGAGAAGGAAGCGGCAGCCGCCGCGCTCGCTGCACCGAAGATCGCCGAGGACAAGCGGCGCCCGCGCATCGGCGGTTTCTGGGAGCCCGAGAAGTCAGTCAGTGAGTTCGTCACGGTCGACGGCAAGAAACCTCCGCTGACGTCCGCAGGCAGGCAGCTCCAGCGCAAACGGATGGCTGAGATCCGAGCGGGTCGGTCTGAAGATCCAATGAACCTGTGCCTGCCTCCGGGCACGCCGCGCGACATGCTGTCCCCGGGACCGTTCATGATCGCGCAGACCCCGGCGAAGATCACGATGCTCCACCAGCATCTTCACCTCATCCGGCACGTCTATCTCGACGGCCCGCTGAAGCTCGAGGAGCCGGATCCGTGGTGGGAGGGACATTTCTCGGGTTACTGGGACGGTGATGTGCTCGTCATCGAAACAGCGGGCTTCAACGGGCGTCAATGGCTCGACAGCACGGGGCTGCCTCAATCGCCGGACATGAAGGTGACCGAGCGTTTCCGGCTCGTGGGTCCGGACACGCTCGAGGATCTCATCACCATCGAGGATCCCGAGTTCTACTCCAGTGCCTGGACCACGCGCCTCACGTTCAAAAGATTGCCGGGAGAAGGCCGACATCTGGTGCAGGAGGAGTGCTCGGAGAAGCTCCTCGAGTTCCCACTGAAATCGTACGCCCCGGAGTCCTGACCGGCAGGCACGAATCCACGCTCAGGCTCGAATCCATCAATGCGGAGTAACTACGGATGAAGCGTTTCATTTTCGCGGCGGTGACGGTCGCTGCGTCCACCGCTGTTCCGGTTTGGGCACATCACTCCTTCGCGATGTTCGACAACACGAAGGAGATGACACTGGAAGGGACCATCAAGGAGTTCCAGTGGACGAACCCGCACACCTGGATCCAGGTGATGGTGAAGGACGCATCGGGCAAGGAAGTCGAATGGTCGATCGAGGGTGGCAGCCCGAACAGCCTTTCGCGTTCGGGCTGGAAGCGCACCTCGCTGAAGCCGGGGGACAAGGTCACGGTGGTCACCCGGCCGCTGAAGAACGGCGAGCCCGGCGGCTCGCTGGTACGCATCCTCGTCGACGGGCAGCTGGTCGGCACTCCGCGCGGCGGTTGACCGCGCGCGCCACGAATTCCGCACAGCCGTCATCGTTCGGTCGGGGGAGAAAGGCAAATGCTTGCAGGAAACAAGGTAATCATCACGTGCGCGGTCAACGGCGGCATGCAGCAGAACCGTGAGGGTGCCGTCATCCCGAAGCAGCCGGAGGAGATCGGCGAGGCCGCGGCGCGTTGCTACGAGGCTGGCGCGGCAATGATTCATGTGCACGCGCGGGGTCCGGACGGCAAGAACACAGGTGACCGGGAGGTCTATGCCGAGATCATCCGGCAGATCCGCAAGCGATCGCCGATCCTGATCCAGACCACCAACGGCATCGGCGTCCGGCGGGATCCCGCGACGGGTCAGTTCCTGTGGCCCACGGATACAGAGCGACTGGGCCTCCTGAACCTGGATCCACAGCAGGATCTCTTTGGCATTGCCGCGGGCTCGGCGGACTTCTACAACCCCGAGGGCGGGTATCCGGAAGAAACGCCGTATGTGAACTCCCCCGCCCTGCTCCGCAAGACCATCGAAGCCGTGTACAAGAAAGGCTCCGCGCTCGAGTACGAAGTGATCGAAGCCAGTACGCTGCATCGGCTCTTGCGTTACGCCGAGGAGGGCCTGTTCGATCGCGATCGGGACAACGTGTGGCTGCTGCACGGAGGGGGCTTCGGCTCCACGCCGCCGATCGCCCGAAACGTCCTGTTCTCCATCGACGAGGGGTTGCGGTTGTTCCCGCGGGCGATCTGGGGTGTCACCGCCACCGGGCGCGACATGTTCCGGATCGTGACGCTGGGCCTGTCCCTGAACTGCGATCTGGTCAGGGTCGGGTTCGAGGACGGCATTCACCTGCCGGATGGAAGTGTTGCGCGCGACAACAGCGAGATGGTGCGTGCTGCCGCAAAGATCGCCGCGATGTACGGACTGAAACCTGCCACCGTCGAGGAGGCGCGCGCGCGGTTCCGGATCTGATCGCGCGCCTCGCTCGCGATTTCTCCTCGCTCGACAAACGGCTGTAGAACCGTTTTCGCGAGCGATGCAGCCTCAGCAGGTGCAACTCCGCCAGCGGCGCTAATGAACGCGAATAGCGGGGAATCTCCTCGCGAGCTCAAGTGCCAGCCGACAGTCATTGAAGGATTGTGCTAACTAGCGCATCGATGACAGTTTGTCTTCCGCGCCGAGGTCCAATGGCACCAACGGCCGCCCTGAACCCGAGGATGAGTTGACAGTCAACAGCCGCCAGGAACTCCTTCAGCTTCCGAAAATCCGCGTCTCTAGTGCGATCAAAGTCGCGATAGGGGCGCGAACGAGTCAGTTCCCCAGCTTCAAGCCTGAGTTCCTCATGAAGAGCCTTGCGCTTCCTGGCTTGCCTGACGAGCTTCGTGCGCGCCTCCGCAAACGAGAACGCGGGGATGGCCAAGCGAATCTCCCCAGCCTCCGCCATGCGCACAATGGCGTCGGCTGCATCGACCTCCGCCTGCTGAAGAACCAACTCCAGGAGGAAGTTCGTATCGACAGCGACGATCATGGCAGATCCTCATATACCGCCCTGCCACCGAGAATTTCATCGTACACACCGGCCCGTATCAACAACTGGTCGGCTTCGGACTCGGGCCGCGGTTCGCGCCATCCCCTCGCAAGGTCGTCGAGCCACGCGTAGATGAGGATATCCATTGCATCTTTGCCAATGGGAAAATCCCAATCCACACCCGGCGGCAGATACTCACGCACAAGGGGCTCTACGGGAGCGGTCTCCGCATCGGCATACGGGCCGTCCCCCTTCTTCCACAAAAAGATCCTGTCACCTTCGGCGAGCAGGAAAAATGGAATCTCCTCCCCGCCTTCCTCGCTCATGAGCAATTCCCTGAAAAGCTCGATATTCTCCCGATCGGCCCTCACTCTGCCCGTTATTGCGACTGCAAGAATCTGACGACGGTCGGCCGAGCGGACGGTGAGGTCATAGAATGACTTCGGTTCCTCGTCTATCGAGTAGACCATTGCATGCTTCGAGTACTGCCGCACGGTCTTGATCTCCCTTTCGTGATTTTCGTTCGTGACGTCGCGAAACAGGAGCGCGGCACGCGCCTGTGTTCTGCGGCGAGTGGATGACGGAATGCTATCACCGCGCGTGGCGAATGAATCACCACTTCTTCAGTTAGAGCGCCGAGAATTTTCGCTCCTCACCTCGACCTCGTACGAATGTACGAGTTTCGGTACATCACCTCCGGCGCTTCCTGCATTTCCCTCCAATCTGGCAATTACGCGAGCAGCCATCCCGATAGTACGGGGTACATTCGCTCTCACCCCACGCCACTCGCTGGATCAAACGGGCCACGGTTGCGTACGCGTTGATCCGCTTTTTGCGTGTGGAGGTCCGCAACGCATCTGCGGCTCGCACTCAAGCACGAAGGTCTCCCGAACCCTTAGGGCACGGTCCTGCCCCACGAGGGCCACGCCCTACCCTGATGCGTCGTGGGCAAGCTTCAGAATCAACAAGAAGATTCAGGCCCGGGGATGGTGCATGCCCCAGAGGTACATGGAGTTGCCCTCCATGAAGCACGCCATTTCTTCGAGGGGCCCCTTCCGCCCAGGATGAACGGTTCTCACGCGGTACGAAACTAGTCCCACCCGTTGAGGGTCGACGCCGCGGACGCGGGGGAATGATCGAGCGCATCGAGGGCGCAATGCGGCGAGCCGAGGACAATGCTCACGCAGCCGCGTACTTGCCGCGACATCAGCCGCGAATCACTCGCTGATTGATTGCGCCGAACACACTCCGCCATTTCGATAGCGCGGTCGCAGGCCGAAGGCCGAACGCCACCGAACGGCAGGAAATCATCCTGGCTGCCTCCCTCCGGTAACGACGATGAATTCGCTGAGCGCTCGCTGATATTCCTCCTCGCCGATCGCATCCACCGACCGCAGCTTTGCCAGCAGGTTGTCGATCAGCGAACGAAGACCAGGCCCCGGCGTGCCGCGCGCGAATGAACGCTGATACTTGATCGGCCCTGGGATGATCGCAACCAGGAAAGCCATCTCGGCCGGCGTCAGTGCCTGGGGTTCGCGATCGAAGTAGTGGCGGGCCGCGGGCCGCAGGCCACGCAGGCCCGGTCCCCATTCGATGATGTTCAGGTAGATCTCGAGAATACGATCCTTGCCGAGCGCCGACTCGAGCAGGAACGCAATCGCCAGTTCCTGCAGCTTGCGTCCGACCTCCTTGTCACGCGACAGGAACAGGTTCTTGGCCAACTGCTGGGTGATCGTCGATGCGCCGCGCGCCGCGCTCCCGCGCGACCAGTTGGTGACCAGCGCGGAGGGTAGCTCGCGAAGGTCGATGCCACGATGCCCGTAGAAGCCCGCGTCTTCCGCAAGCAGCAGAGTGCGCACGAAGAGCGGCGGAACGTCGTCCAGGGCAATGAAGTCGGGGGATGAGCGCGAGACATCGATGGGTCGCTGTGCGCCGGATCCGTCGTTGGAGCGAAAGACGAAGTCGCCGCGCAGTCGCGTGACAGCCGGCGGTATCTGGCGTGGCGGGCGGAAGTTGACCTTCTGACTCACCGCGAGAGCGGCAGGCTCTGCCAGGCGTCCCCGTACGCGCACCTCTATCGTGGCCGATCCAAGATCCTGGCTGCCGCCGCTCGCCAGACCAAGGCTTTCGGGCACCGCGAGGCCGGCTGCCCCCAGCAGCCGCCCGAACTCCAGCTGATGCATGCCGAGTGCGAGATCGACACTCGGATCGGTATCCATGTCGCGCAGCGCGACCGAGCCCGACAGGTCCGCACCGGCCAACGTCCCGTGAACCTCGGGGATTTCGATCGTGCCCGCGGCACGCTGCCAGGCGCCGTCGAATTGCAGGGTCACGTCCGTCGGCTCGCCAAGCTGCGGTTCCTCGCCGGTGTTATCCGCCAGCGCTCCGAAGCGTGCACCGCGCGCGGCGAAGTCGACGTTGAAATGGAGCGCGTCGGCGCTCGACCGGAGATTCACGGTGCCGTCCGCAACACCACCCTCGAGGAGCGGGTAGCCTTCGCGCCGCACCTCGAGCAGTCTGCCGATGTCGAACTCACGTGCCTCGACGCTCCACCCGCTGCCCTCCGGATCCGCGAGCTTGCGAATCGACAGGCCGGCCTGTGGCTCCACCAGCGTGAGTTGGAGATCCTCGCCGCGAATGCCCGATGCATACCAGGCAGTGGCTGTCGAGCTGACCTCGATGCCTGCCGGGCCCACAATACTGGCGGAGCCAACCGCGAATCGCAGGCGGCCGGGGTACGTGGCTGCGATCATGTCGGCATGCAGTCGCGCTCCATGGCCAAGGTCGAGATCGACGCCCTCCAGTCGCAAGAACGGCCAGAAGCCCACGCGTACCGACCCGATTCGGGCAACCATGCCATGGCGCGCAGCCGACGACACGATGCGCGTGCGCACCGCGTCCTCGAGCATGGGTCTCAGCAACACCGCAGCCAGGCCTACGACCAGCGCCGCGGCGATCACTCCTCCGAGCCACCACCGGCGTCCGCGACTTCGAAACATAACCATCGACGCGAGGATGCCACAGCCGGACCGCGTCCTGCTTTCGCTCAGCGGACCTTGTCGGCACTGAGCGTGCACCTGTCTGGTGGAGCCGACACCTTCCAATCGCCCATGAGCCGCGCACGGCGAAAAGCGTGCGGGAGGTCTCCCCTATTCCGAAGTGCCACGACCGCAGCTCGCGTCCGGCGGGACGGTGCGAGTTGCGCAATCCGAGTCGACGGAATGCACCGGCCCTCCAACGCACGGCTCGCGACGCACTGATGCGAGCTCCGCTGCGCCATCCAGGAATCTCAAACGCGCTGTCAGGCTTCGGCGATTGCCGCGATGGAAACTTTAAGGCCGGGGATGCGCGCAGGGAGCTTGGCGCCCTGGCGGGCTGGTGGATTGGAAGGAAACCACTTGAGCCACTCCTCGTTCATCCCTGCGAAGTCTTCTTCGTCGGCCAGCACGACAGTTGCGCTGACGAGCTTGTCCAGAGAGCTGCCCGCTTCCTCGAGGATCGCCTGGATGTTCGTCAGGCATTGCCGTGTTTGCTCTTGAATGGTGGTACCCACGAAAGCACCTGTGGCGGGATCGGTTGGAGCTGTACCTGAAACGAACACCAGGCCCGCGGCCACGACTGCCTGGCTGTATGTCGCTGGCGGTTTGCCCGCCTTTGGCGTGAATACGATCCGACGCGCCACTGTGATTCCTCCCCTGGGATCAGGACTAAGAAGAGACGCAGATCTTCCCGTGCGGGTTTTCGCCCGACGGGCTACCGTACAGCATGCAGTTTACGGGACCACAACTCGGTGAAGCCATATTGCCATGTGCTCGTTCATGCAAACGGGCAGGCGGCGCCGTGGTACTGCGGCCGGTCAGCACACGCAGCAGGGCGGCCCCGCGACACAGCGGCCGGCTGGCACACGCGCAGCCGGCGCCCTGTCCGATGCTTCCCTGTCCCGATGCTTTGACTTACTGGATAACGGACTGAACGATCGGAGCAATGAACGGCTGCAGCACGTTGTAATCGGCGTTCCAGTCCTCGGGGTTCGCGCGCCAGGAGCGGTCGCCGGCGCGCGCGATAACGAGGTCGAGACTCGGCACGACGACTATGAGGGTCTCGTGCAGTCCCCACGCCCAGTACGCGTCGGCCGGCACACCTGCCATCTGGCCAGTGGCGTTGGTCCACCAGAGAACGCCGTAATTGGTCGTCGCACCGGGGAACCCTGCCGGGTCGCTGATGGTTGCAGTGGCTACTTCCGCCGGTGGTGTGTGCGCCGTGGCCACCGCGCCATTGCTCAGGATCTGCAGGTTGCCCCACGCGCCCTGCCTCAACATCAATAACCCCAGGCGAGCCATCGCATTCACGTTCGCGTTGATGCCAGACGCGAACTCGCGGCGCCTCACCGGCGTGCCATTGACACTGAGATCCACGGAACGGAAGGCGTTGTCACGCCACGTGAGATCGGTCGCAGTGATGCCCAACGGCGCATATACCCGCGCGCCCAGCAGCGCGTTCAGGTCTGTGGCGTAGGTCTGCGTGAGCACATCCGCGAGCCAGTTAAGACCTTGGTCGGAATAGGACCACGTGGACCCCGGCACGAAATTGAGCTGCAGCGTTTGAGGCGCGTCGGACTTGCTGAATCCCGCCGTATGGGTCGCGAGCTGCAGCACCGAGATATCAGCGAGCGAGCCAGCGGTCACCGTCACCGGCGGATCGATGCCGAACACGGGTAGCTTCGCAGCAGCCTTGTCCGCCAGCGTGATGTTGCCCTCGTCCAGCCCAAGAAGCAGCGCGAGTCCACCGATCGACTTGGTAGTCGACTTCATCTCGAAGCGCGTGCCGACATTACCCCACGAGTACACGAGCCTCCCGCCGCGGATGATGTATCCCGCTTCGTTGCCGGTGACGCCGGCCGTCAAGGAATAGTCCCGCGCCTGGTTCAGCAAGGCCTCGTTCATGCTGGCAGCGGCAGGAGCAATGCGCTCCCAGCCGAAGTCGACGGTCGAGTCGATGGCTCCCGGGTAAACGCTAACGTTCGGCTCCACCGTGACGGTGAGCGTGCTGGTGCCCACCAGCTCGCCGTCGCTCGCGTTGAAGTTGAAAGTGTATGTGCCGGGGCCGCCGGTGAACCGCGCTGTCGTAGTCGCCCCGGTTGTTGCCGAGAGAACAGCGCCAGGAGAGTTTGCGGGGCCGGGCGGCCCGTTGACGAATTCCCACGTGAGCGTCAGCGCGCTTCCCGCAGGCAGGCCATCATCCGTCGCCGAGCCGGTGAAAGTGGCATTGTCCATTGGCATCGCAATGGTGACCGGCGGACCGGCGTTCGCGACCGGCGCGGTATTGGCGAGCGCCGAAGGCGATGAAGCCAGAGTTACCGCGAGGAGCATCGCGGTCATAAGCGCTGCAGAGGAAGACGCGGTGCTTGCGCGCGTGCTCATTGCGGCACGCTTCGTCATCACGCTGAACATACCGGGCTCCTTCGTCGCCTCAAACGCACGCAAGATGCGCTTGGGCAACTCTTTGGTTGTCGGTGTTCTGCTTGATCTACATTCCTTTTCGACGCAATCCGCGTTCCTTGAATTGTGTGCAAACCTGGGATAGCGCGCGGGCGGTGTGACCTGCAGCTGCAACGCTAACCGAGAGGTCGTACAGGTTGAGATGCGTCCGTCCCGGCGACGGTGGTCCACTCACGAACGCGCCAGCGAGTTACCAGACCGTTGGTGACGTACGGGTCGGTCTGCGCGAATGCCTCCGGCACCGCTCGCGAATCGGCTTTGAAAAGCAGAACGGCGCCGTCCAGGGGATCTGTCAGCGCTCCGCCCAACACCAGCTCGCCCTTGGCATGCGACGCCCACGCTTTCCTCAGGTGCTCGTCCCGAAACTCGGCCCGGCGCTTCGCGTAGTTGTCGCTGACCTCATAGAAAAGCAGAAAGTGTTTCATGGCCCGTTCGCTCGCTTTCGTCAGTGCGTCTATTAGTCAGACCAGATCGAGCCAGCCGTGAGTGTCAGGCACGCGGCCCGTCGCGATCGCGGTCAACCGTTCGAGAAGCCGGGAGCCGATCGAACCTCCGCGATCCGGTGGAAAGTGTATCTCGCGACTTCCGAAACCGATCCGACGCACGCCGGACACGGTCGCGGCCGTGCCTGTCCCGAAACACTCCCGAAGCGTGCCCTTCTCGTAGGCACCGAAGATTTCCCCGATAGAAATCGATCTCTCGACGACCGTGAGCCCCATCTCACGAAGCACGGTGATCGCGCTGTCTCGCGTGACTCCTGGCAATATCGTGCCCTCCAGAGCAGGTGTGACGACGGCGTCGCCGATGACGAAGAACACATTCATGACACCGCATTCTTCGACAAGGGAACCGGTGCGCCCATCGAGCCAGAGAACGCTGTGAAAGCCGCTCTCGCGCGCTTCGCGTTCCGCGAGAAGAGTCGGCGCGTAGTTTCCCGCAGGCTTGATCTCCCCAGTGCCTCCGGGGAAGGCTCGTACATACTTGTCGCTCACCTGCAGGTCGATCGGGCCGGAGTAGTAGCGAGTGAACGGAAACGTGAGAATAACGAAGAGACATTTGTCGGGCGCCTTCACGCGCACTGACGGATCGACCGAGAAAAGACACGGCCGCACGTACAACGCTCCCCGATCGAATGGGGGCACCCACGCCCGGTCCAGGCGCACGAGCTCCCGAAGCCCGTCGAGGAAAAGATCCCGAGGGACCTGAGGCATCGCCAGGCGTTGCGCGGAGCGATTGAGCCGAATCGCATTGGCGCGCGGTCGAAACAGGGCCACATCGCCGTTCACGGTTCGATGCGCTTTCAGTCCCTCGAACACGGACAGCCCATACTGGAGCGCGGAGATGTTCGGCAGCAGCTCGAGCGGCCCAAACTCCCGGATGGATGCGTCGATCCAGCGCCCATCGTCGTACGTGGCGATGAGCATGTGATCGCTCATGATGCTCGAAAAGCCGATCTCCCGCGCCCCGGCGACCTGGCCAACGCGAGACGACTCGGCACGTCGCAGTGTGATCGCGGGAGTTGCCGCGCTCATTCTTCCTCCTTCTCGTCGTCGACGCCTTCGACGATCAGTATGTTGCAATCGGTCGACGCCTGCCGCCCGCGTGCATCGACGATCAGGTAGGCTGACATCGGTTCGCATCCCCTGGATGGTTGCTTGGGAGAAAGTCTAGACCCGCGCATCTGGATGCTGGAAGTGAATAATGTGCATGGCTACTATGCCGAACATGGATATCAGCGACGCGCGAACATTTGTCGTGGTGGCCGAGGCAGGCTCGATCAGCCGCGCCGCCCGCGAGCTTCATCTCACTCAGCCTGCAGTGACTCGTCGCATTCAGCGCCTGGAACAGGCGGTGGGCGCACCACTGATCGATCGCCGCAAACGACCGTTTGCGCTGACCGACATCGGGCAGCTTGCGGTCGAGCGTTGCAGGCGTCTCGTCGCGTTGCGCGACGAGCTGAAGTCTCTCTCACGAGGGGGAGCGTCTCCCACGCGCGAGTGTCGCATCGGAATCGCGCACGCGTTGACCGAGCTCACGCTCCAGGAACCTATCGACGAAATGCGACGTACGTTCCCCGCCGTCGCGCTTCGGCTGTTTACGGGCTGGAGTCGCGAAATCGTGGAGCGAGTACGCACCAGTGCGCTCGATGCAGGCGTCGTCCTGCTTCCGGAGCGCGAAAGTCTCCCCGCTGGAGTCGATGGCACCGCGCTGGCAACCGAGCCGCTCTGTGTCGTCGGCGCGAAAGCCTGGAAAGGAAGAGCCTTGAGCCTGAAGGACGCGGCAGAAGCGGGATGGATCCTCAACCCTGAAGGGTGTGCGGCTCGCGCAGGTTTGCAGAGAGCGATGAGCCGTGCCGGCTACTCGTTGCGTGTCGGCGTCGAGACATACAATTACGACCTGCAGATGTCCCTCGTCGCTCGCGGACGGGGACTGGGGCTCGTTCCAGGGCGACTGCTTGCAAGAAGTCCGCGACGTCGCGACTTGTCCACGCTCAACGTGCGAGGGTTGCAGTTCCCCATGGCGATATGGCTCGTGACCGCGGAGACGGCCGGCCTTCTGGAACCCGCGCTCAAGACATTGGCGCGGGTGCTGACTGAACAGCTTTCTGTCCGGAGCAAACGAACATGATCGTGCGTACCTGGCGCGGGCTCGCGCATCGGCATAGCGAAACCGCGTATCTCGAGCATCTTCGAACCGACACGTTTCCCAAGCTCTCCGGGTTAGCGGGCTTCCTGGGGGCGTCCGTGCTGAAGCGGGATTGCTCGGGCGGAACGGAGTTCATCGTCGTCACGCGATGGGAGTCCATCGACGCGATCAGGCAGTTTTCTGGCTCGGACGCGGAGGTTGCCGTCGTACCGACCGAAGTGAGGCAGATGATGGTCGAGTACGACGCGCGGGCCACCCACTACGAGGAAGTCCTTAATCGACAGCCGCGCTAGCCGCAGCCAAAGGGGGGTGGATGTCGCCTCCCCCTGAACGTGCGGCCGAGGTCACAGCGATGGCGTGCGCGTACATGGAAGTCATCTGCCAGATGACGAGCGCCGGCCGCGCAGCTCACCCGCGCGTGACGATCAGCGCGGGACGAAGTGCAGCCAGAGGCCGTGAGTTCGGCCCGGCGGAATAAAGGCTTCGGCACGGTCCTTCGGCACATCGAGCTCGGCCCCGACGATCGGCCGGCCCTTGATGACCTGACGCGACGGCGGCAGTAACACCACCCTTCCGTTTTCCACCTTGAACACCGTCGCTTCGACAGGGTCCGGCGCGAGCAGGGTTTCCTTATGCGAGGTGGCGCCAAGCGCCGCGAAAAGGCGCTCGAGCGGAGCCGGATCGGGCGGCGCGAGCCACACGCCCGTCATCGCACTGGCGGTGTTCGCATGCCTGAAGTGCTCAGGCCGGTCCGTGGGCGAGCGATTGTCGTCGACGAAGAAAATGTAGCGGTAGCGCGCATCGGTGAGCTGGCCGTCCTTCTCCGAATAGTCGAGGCCTGCCGCCTTGAGCGCGGCGACGAGCTTCTTCGTATCGCGCGCGTGAAAGGCGATGAAGGCGGGCCCTTCGCTCACCGCGAGGTGCTCGACATAGTGCCTGGTGAGATCGTCCCGCGCCTCGCTGGCCGTGATCAGCTCGATGCCAGCGCCATCCGGAAACTTGATGTTGTTCGTCGTGATGCCGTTGTTGTGCGGGCGACCGGGCTTGATCGCGAAATCGAGCTGGCGGTAGTCATCGGTGGCCTGCTGCAGGTCCTTGACTGCCAGCGGCATGTGATCGACGCCGATGATGGGGGCACTTGGTGCCGCGGCAGCCGTCGGGTCGTGGGCTGCGGTACGCAGCCGTTTCACTAGCCAAACGCGTTTACAGACTTCTCAGGAACGCGGAGCCGCTTCTCGTCAGCAACCAACCGAGCGCAAGGCAGTTCACGACGACCGTGGCCCAGAACACCCGCTGGAACTCGGCCTTGCTGGATTTGTGCCGGAAAACGCGCTGAGCGAACAGCGCGCCTGGCCAGCCGCCGATCAGCCCGAACAGATGCAGGGTACCTTCCGCCGTCCTCCAGCGACCATGGCGTGCGGCCGATTTATCCATCGCATACGCGGCAAAGGCGACCACGCTGGAACCGAGATACAGCACAAGGACGGCGGGCGGTAGCCGGCCCGCGAAGACAGCCGCGCCCACGGCGACGAGGAACGCGGCTGCTCCGAAGAGCGGAATGGCGGAACGCTGTGGACGACTCTCCCGTGCGGCCACATCTGTTGAGAACCTGACCTTGCTTGCACGCGGCCGGCGCCGCTCGTCCAGTGTCACTTCGTAGGTCACCAAGTCACCCTGGACAGGTCGGCGACTACGTCGCGCGAATGCGCTGATGTGGAGAA